>Ga0137418_10002121_pt1 | contig 18197 bp, 12 predicted proteins | sample CZODoug3_1_2_16f_FD_122242 | JGI IMG/M metagenome (GOLD analysis project Ga0137418, IMG submission 122242) | Vadose zone soil fungal communities from Angelo Coast Range Reserve, California, USA - CZODoug3_1_2_16fungal (Hybrid Assembly) | ecosystem: Environmental > Terrestrial > Soil > Vadose... | reverse complement strand
TTCACGCGGGCCGCTTCAGCTAAGCGATGAGCTTCCTGCTCGGCCCTGGCCCGGGCTTCCTGTTCAGCCTGGATACGCGCTGCTTCCTCTTGCAAACGTGCTTCGGCTTCTGCACGACGGCGAGCTTCCTCTTCAGCCTTCACGCGGGCCGCTTCAGCTAAGCGATGAGCTTCCTGCTCGGCCCTGGCCCGGGCTTCCTGTTCAGCCTGGATACGTGCTGCTTCCTCTTGCAAACGTGCTTCGGCTTCTGCACGGCGGCGAGCTTCCTCTTCAGCCTTCACGCGGGCCGCTTCGGCTAAGCGCAGTGCTTCCTGCTCGGCCCTGGCTCGAGCTTCCTGCTCAGCTTGAATACGTGCCTCTTCCTCAAGCAAGCGTGTTTCTGCTTCCGCCCTGCGGCGAGCTTCTTCTTCGAGTCGCAGGCGATTTTCCTCAGCGAGGCGCTTCGCCTCCGCTTCGGCTCTCACGCTTGCTTCCTGGTCGCTCTGTAGTCGGGCTTCTTCTTCTTTGACTCGCGCTTCCACTTCGGCGCGCCGGCGTGCTTGCTCCTCGGCCTGCACGCGGATTTCTTTGGCTAGGCGCTGCGCTTCCTCTTCCGCGCGGGCCGCTTCTTCCTGCAAACGAGCCTCAGCTTCGGCGCGACGCTTGATTTCACCTTCGATGCGCTGGCGCTGCTCTTCTTCGGCTTTGCTCAAAGCCATGATCTCGGTCTTAATCCGATGCTCTTTTTCAGCTCGTTGCCGGGCTTCGGCAACCGCTTTTTGCTTGACTGTCTCAAGACCAGCGATATGACGCTCTTCTTCTTCGGCCTGAATGCGTGCCTGTTCTGCAGCGCGCGCTTGTTCTTCCTGAGCAAGACGTCGTGCCTCGGCCAGCATTAACTTTTCCGCCTGGCGTTTGGCTTCGGCCTCAGCTCGCTGTCGTGCAATTTCAGCCTGGCGCCGTGATTCTGCTTCAGCCTTGTTGCGCTCCTGAGTTTCAACCAGCAGGCGCGCTTCTTCCTCGGCCTTTCGTCGCGCATCGTCCAATTCTGAACGGCGGCGCGACAATTCGGCGGCTACCTGCATCAATGTTTCCTGCTCGACAGCCAGTTGCGATTCTTCAGCGCGGCGGCGTTCCTCATTCTCCCGGCGCCGGCGCTCCTCTTCTGCCTGGCGATTAGCTTCTTCGGCAGCACGCACGCGAGCTTCTTCTTCAGCACGTCGTTTCGCTTCCTGCTCTGCCAGAAGGCGCTGTTCGACTTCAGCTTTCAGACGCGCTTCTTCTTCCGCGCGGGCCTGCGCTTCAGCTTCGGCCCGGCGGCGGGCCTCTTCCTCCGCACGGCGCTTCGCCTCCTGCTCCGCCCGAATGCGCGCTTCAACTTCAGCTCGTAAACGAGCTTCTTCGGCGGCCCGAGCCTGCGCTTCTTCTTCAGCCTTGCGTCTTAGTTCTTCTTCAGCTCGCCGGCGAAGTTCCTCTTCGACACGACGACGAACTTCTTCCTCCGCTTTACGACGCGCTTCTTCGATTGCGCGCGCTCGCGCTTCTTCTTCGGCTCTGAGTTTGGCTACTTCGTCGGCACGGCGTCGCTCTTCTTCTTCTGCTCGGCGTCGCGCTTCTTCTTCGGCTAGTTGGCGCGCAGCCTCAGCTTCGGCTCGCTTGTGCGCAATCTCTTCCGCGGCTTTGCGTAGCGATTCCGCCTCCAAACGAAACTTTGCTTCTTCTTCGGCACGCTGGCGAGCTTCTTCTTCAGCGCGATTGCGGGCCTTACGTTCAGCTACCAGGCGGGCCTCTTCTTCAGCCTTTGTGCGCGCAGCTTCTTCTGCCGCACGGCGTCGCATCTCTTCTTCAGCGCGTATGCGCGCTTCAATTTCCAGGCGTGCCTGGGCCTCGCGCTCAGCCTTTAGCCTTGCTTCGTTTTCTGCTTGTTTGCGGGCAACTTCAGCTTCAATACGTTTGCCTTCCAACTCTTCAGCCGCGCGTCGCAACGCACCCTCTTCAACGCGCAATCTTTCTTCCATAGCCGCAAACGTATCCGGCAAAGGTGGCGCAGAAACAGGAGAGTTAGCTAGCGGCGGCTGTTCAAAAGAATTCAAGTACTCCGAAAAAATTTCGCGCTTGGGTTGCGCCGGCTGAAATGGGGAAACTGGCTTTTCCGAAACCTCGACAACAGGCGCGACCGGGCGGCTAACGCTCTTCGCCTGCGTAACTGAGATAGCATTGATCGCCTGGCGAATGACCGCTTCGGGAAGTTGCCTGCTGTGTTCGCGAGCAAGCAGCTCATGCAGCGGTGAAATCGCGGCTGCGTCTCCGACTTGAGCCAGTGCTTCTACTGACGCGCGGCGGACTTCCGGTGCACTGTCGTAAAGTGCTGCGATGAGAGGAGCGTTCGCACTCGAAACCTGCGCGACTGCCAACTGTCGCGCTGCCGCTACGCGCTCTGCTGGCGAGTCAGCGCTTCTCAATTGCTGCGTAGCATCGTCGAAATATCCATGGCCCATGAATGCGCCTCGCGCCGCGTCCCGGGTGTCGCTGTTACCGCTGGCCAGAGCTACGAGTAACTGAGCAGATATGATTTGACGCGTCGCTGAGTCTTGCGCGTCAACCACGCTCACATCATATTCGCGGCCAGCCAACAATTTCTTTAGTTCGCCTTCTGCACGCTCAAACTGTGTCGAAGTAACTGATAAGGGCTGTTCTTGGATCAAGGGTCTTGCCTCCGGAACGTTCGTATGACTGGCGGGAGCTCGACCTTCGGTTTCCGAAATATGAGCGGTCGAAGCTTGAGGTTGGCTGGCGGTCTGATTTCTATTTTTGAGGAAAGCGATCAACTGAGGTTTGCGAGCAGCAAGCTCGTCGCGCAAAGATGGGGTTAATGCTCCCTTGGGTGCATCTACTACCAGGCGATCACTACCGTCGCCTTTGAGCGCAAGTTTGATCCCAAGCGCTTTGCAAGTCTGAATTAATGAATCAATGGTCATAACTCAAAGACCTCCCGCTCTTCGCTGGCTGACTCACGATCGGCGACGATGGCTGGATTGATTGACGGCTTCGCGTGAACTGCCTCGCGACTGGCAGAAACTCCGGCGCTCGCTGCAAATGATGGTTGCGGCGTGACGCGATTCTCAGATTTCTGCGGAGCCTGACTCATTGACGAGGCGGCGGCGGCCGAACGTTCCGGTTGAGCTTCAGTCACTTCGTCCAACTCGACCTTGTTATGGTACTTCGGTTGCGCCAGCGGACGCTTCACGCGAGTCGCGCTGGTCGGCGCCGTTCGTCGTTGATACAGAAACGCGGCGACCAGGACAAGCAGTCCCACCAACACCAGCGCGCCCAGCAACGATGCGTTGCGATTTGCCGAAAACCACTCGCGGACCTTATTCCCGTTTGATGAGTTAGCGGAAACGGGGGCACGTTTGGAACCACTTGAACTTACCGGCGTACTTATCGCCGTCGCCGGATTGTAACTCACCGTTGGAGAATAATTCGGAACAGCAGCGGGTGAAGCAACACTGACGGGCGTCGAACTAGCGACGGGTGTTTTGTTCGCAACTTTTGTCTTGCTCTGATTATTTTCGGTGCTGGCATTTCGTGCAGCCTGGCCAGGCGTTTCACCAACTCCGTGCCGCGGTCCATTGGCGAATCTTTCGCGTGAAACCTGCGGCCAGTCGGACGGCACCGGCCCAGCGGCGTCGCGCTGTCGATTTGGATTGCCTTGATTTGCAGAACCGCGATTGGCTCCGTTGGAAGTCGTACGGTTACTTGCGAGGTTAGCCGGATTGCCACGTTGACTTCTGTTCGACGCACTAAAAATCACCTCGAGACGGTTCGAGTGTTCCTCCACATGCGCGCTGGCGCCAGGTTGCAGCTTGAAGGAAACAACCACGTTGTCGCCCACTCTTTGTACCTGAACATTGTCAAATCCGTCGCCGCTAAAGCGCGGTTGCGAAAACGCGAACTCTGCCTGCGGAATCTTCACATAAAAACGATCGCCGCGCCGAAAGGCTTCGTAATCATTCAGCGCCGAGTCTGAAACGATTGTCACGCGAGCGCCTTGGGCGGCCTGACCGAGCTGTAGCGCCGTTACACGCTTCAGGGTTGGGAGTTGTGCTGAGCTCGAAACAAAAGCAACCCAAACAAGGCACACAGACGCCAACAGAACGGCGCCGCAACGCCATCCGTTAGCAAACACTGTCGAGTTGATCGAGTTAGGTTTCATTGGAACGAAGCGAACCGCTAAAGCATTATGCGATCCGGAATCCGCACAGTCCAGAGATCAGAATTCAAATTCATCGAGGTTCGCCTGTATTTCGGGCTCGTAGTAAGACGGCTCCACGGTTGGATCAAGATCCGTCGCCGAGAGTTCGGCCTCCGCTGCTTCAGCGACAGGCTCGTCCGGAACTAACTCAGCATCAATTCTTTCCGCTGTCTTTGGTTTGTTCTGTTCGATGCGATATAGCGCTTCCAGCAACGCAGTCTTAACATCTTCGCGCATGCCGTCCTTGACAGCCAATTCGCGCAACTGCCCAAATATTTCCGGCTCGCCGGTGCAGGCCAGCAGGTGCGCCGCCTTTTGGCGGACTTCGATGTTTGCATGATCTGAAATCGCATCCAAAACAGGCTCGCTGACTTTGGCCTTTGCCAAGAGACAAATCAGGGTGAAGGCTTCATAGGCCTGGCGATGATCGCTGGACGCAAGTCGATCGAGATTCTGAGAAACAATGCCCGCCTGAATGCACGCCTTAGCAACGTTCTGAATCATTTCTTCGTCGCCTGATTCGATCACGCGAACGTAGGCATCGGCGCGGTCAAAGCTAAGACGACTCAATGAACGCGCCGCCGCGGCCCGCACTTCTCGCGTTTCATCCGACAAACCCAGAAGGACCGCGGCAAACACCGACTCGTGGTTGATTACCGCAAGACCGGAAATTGCCTGCGATCTGATGGCTGGCTCAGAGTCGTTGCGCGCAACTAATGTAATCGCGCCCACTGAACTCTGTACCGGAAACTGGACCAATGTCTTCAAGGCTTCGGAACGGTCTTCGACGTTCTCACTTTCAAGTAAAGCTAACGCCTCAGCGAGATTTGGATCGTTGGAACCTTCCGGCAAATCTTCAACCGGTAAAGCAGGCTCGAGATGCGTAATTTCTTCGACGATGTTGCCGGCGTGACCCGATCCCAGCAAGCCCGGTTCGGAAACCACATCAAAAAAGTCCAGACCTTCAACCGAACAGGCGCTCAGCGTGCGGCTCAATAACGCGCTCGGCACATCAGGATGCGTGCGCGCGATGTCGAGTAGTGCACCGATAGCCGACGGAATCTTGAGTTCGCCGATACTGACAACAGCCTGGTTGCGCACGATCGATTCAGAATCGTAAAGGCCCTCAAGCAAGAACGGTAATGCTGCCGGTGATTTGATTTCGCCAAGCAAGCGTGCCGCTGAGGTGCGCTCGAACGCATCCGGCGAGAGCAACAGCGTCGCACATTGGCGTGCGACGAAACCATATTCCTCAAGCGCCTCTCGAGCGCGACGCCGGGCCGACTCGTCAAGGTCCGGAGAATTCAGACCCTTTATCAACGACGTCTCAGTGGCACGTCGATCATCGCTGGCGCGCGAAGCAAGCACATCGATTCGGTGAGGTTGTCCCAGGATTAGTTTGCCCACTTCCTGATCGATGCGATAAGCGCCATAAAGTGAAGTTGGACCAACAGCAGGTAAGCGAACAACTGGAAAATGAGATGAACCGTTTGCACCCGAATCAATTCTGGCCAAGCTTGTACTAACGGCCGCGCCACGCCCGTTGGGCGACATCATGCTTTCATTATCCGGGGCTGAATCATCCAATTCATTGGTGAGGGCGAGATCCTCTCTAACAGCTACTACATCCGCGCGCGAACGCATCCTGCGTGAAACAAGTAAACCAAATAAGCCCAGCGAAAAAACAATCAGCACGCTGGTGCCGGAGAAGACAGAGGCCATCCAGCCTTCGTCTTGCGGCGGGGTAATAATCTGAGATGGTCCTGAATCGGAGGTTGTGTTCTGTCCCGCTTCATTCGGCACGATGACGGCCGGATTCACATTGTTGTTGTGCGTTGGAGCAGGCGCCGTCTGTGTGGTGAGAGACTGCGGGTTGGAACCTAAGTTTTCAACCGTGGATGAAAGCTTAAAGGGTTGAGCGTCGCCCGGCGTTTGCGCCTTTGAGCGCGAATCCTCAAAAAGCAGTTGTTCCTCGACCGAAGGACTTAGGGCACGATCCACCTCCAGCGCTCGCGGTTGTAACTTGCCATCGATGTTCAACTGCATCCGGTTGCCATCGGTCTGTGCGTTGACGTTGGCGCCGGCTTTTGTTTGCACAAGAATTTCCAACGAAGTTCCCAGGCGACGGATCCGCACACCGCGCGCCATGCTCAGCGAATCAACCGCAACCGTGTTGGGCAGTACTACGTGATAACCCTCGGCGTCTTGCCAGGTTTGCGCCCGTCCCAGTGAGCTGTCAGCAACAATCGAAATCGCAGTGCCTCCCGCGGAAGGCTGAACCGCGATCGTAGAAACTTTGACCGGAGCTCGCAGCCTTTGGGCCTGGGAAGCAAGTAGCGGAAGAATAAAGACGACGACCAACGCCAACAGCAGGCCGGCAAGTCGTCTGACTTTGGACAGACGGGCTGTATGGTAGACGCCATCATTAACTGCGCGGTTTTTGAAATTGTGTTTCTGCATTGCGTTGAAGGGCTATTTGGCTATGAAAGCCGTTGCCGGATCAGGAAGGATCAAATCAATTTGGAGGACCGACTACCTTGACGATTTCATTAGCAGTTGAGACTGCTCATGGCGAGACGACGAAGCGAAAAATTATTGTTCGTCGCTGAACTTGTAGCCAATTCCCCAAACGGTCAGAACCATTTGCGGGTTTTCGGGGTTATCTTCGATCTTGGCTCGCAATCGGTTGATGTGTGAATCGATCGTGCGATCGTAGCCTTCGTAAGAGTAATCCCAAATCTTTTCAAGCAGGTATTTGCGGGGAAACACCCTGCCCGGATTCGCTGCGAAGAGCCGCAGGAGGTCAAACTCTTTCGGAGTTAGATCCACCTGACGCTCACCAATCGTAACTTCGCGCCTCGCCGGATCGATGCGCAGGTTACCGCGAGTGATTGGCGCCTCATCCTTGACGCCATCCACGCTCGCCGAAGTCTTGCTGCGGCGGAGCACCGACTTAATCCTGGCTTCCAGTTCGCGCAAACTAAAAGGCTTCGTGATGTAATCGTCTGCGCCCATCTCCAAGCCAAGTACTTTGTCAACCACATCGTCTTTCGCCGTGAGCATCAGAATCGGCAGGTGACTTGCCTTTTCTCGAAGCTCCCGACAAACCGCCAAACCATCCATCTTCGGCAGCATGATGTCCAAAACGATAGCGTCCGGAGTTTCATCCAAAGCTGTCTTCACACCCATCAAGCCGTCTTCGACAGTTTTCACGTTGTAGCCTGCGCGAGAGAAATACTCGCTAATAGCGCTGGAAATGTTCTCGTCGTCTTCGACGACAAGCAGTGAGATCTTGCGCTCGCCTGGTTCGGTCGGATGACTAGTGTCTCTGGGATTTTTCTGTCTGTCAGTAGCTGTTGTTGTCATCAGAATGACTCATGGGAACTGACAAGCAGGAGATTCAGAGGTAGGTGTCATCGGGTATGACACCTGTCGGGCGAAGGAATAGTAGCAGGATACGCCCGGGGAACTCAAGCCCTAAGTTTTGCTGGCTCAATGGCAAACGGCCAAACGCTTGAAAAAAACGGCACTTTTGGAGTCCTTTGCGGGCCACAAGGGGATCCACAGTTCCCTCCTCTTCAGCTTGGGTGATACGGGTTAACGGCAACCCCTCCGTATCACCATGATACGCAAATTCGAGCGCAGTTCGTTGCCTAGTTGTGCGGGGCAGCGGGCGCATTAGCCAAAGACACTTTCAATTGTTGAGCCGCCTGCACCATCAGAGCTCTCAACTGCGAGCTGCCGATTTGACCTTTCCCCAAATCTTCCAGCACGTCGACCGCGCGCGGATCACGCAAGGCCGCTAACGCTTCGATGCCCGCGCGCACCTGAGTCAAACTTCCCTTTTCCAAAACTCGCTTGAGCATGTCGCTTACCAAAGGCAATGTTCGCGGGTCGTCCTTACCGATGGCACCTAAGAGCGACAGCGCAGCAGCCCGCACGGCTGGTTGATTCCCGGCTGCGACGAACTTAAAGCCTAACTCCAGGGCGCGTTTGTCGGCCAATGCTGCCAAGCCAGAAAGTGCGGATGCTCGAATCGTGTCATGCCATGACTGCGCATCAATTAGTTTAATCAATGCACCGTACGCATCGCCGCTTTTGGTCTGTCCTAAGGCCTGTGCTGCCTCGCCGATCACTTCGTAGCGTTGATCATTTATTGCCTGAAGATAAACAGGCGAGAGAGAGGCGTCTTTCGTAGCCGAGAGCACCCTAATAGCCCGCGCGCGAACCAGAGGCGTTGCATCTCTCGTCGCCGCGATTAGCGCCGCGCGAGCAGCATCGCCCCGAGAGTTGTTTAGCGCGGACACCGCTTCAAGACGGACGCCCCAAAACTTATCCTTTGCCAGAGCCGTCGCCAGTAGAATTTCAATCTGTTGCTTATCGGCTGCGGTCGTCGCTTCGTCATTCAATTTTGCAGACAGTTGTTGCAATGCCCAAAATCTACCCAGCATGTCATCGTCATGCGTTAGCTGATACGACAACTGGTCGGCAGATTTCTCAAATCGAAGCTCCTTTATCAACGTGTCGCCATAATCGAAATTAACAAGCAGCGGCGCGGAATCAACTTGAAAAGTGAAGCTCTGCTCTTCTTTCGGTTGAATCTGGGCCCGCTCGATCCTGGTTCCGCTCGCGGTCCCGATTTCAATCTCTACAGGCGTTTGGAAGTAAGTAACTTGCGGATAAGGTGAGGCAGGATCGGGCCCCTGCTCCTGCTTTACCCTCAGCTTCAAGGCTTTGGCGCCCGCATCATAATTCTGTGTGACTCGAAATATAGGATGGCCCATCTTGTAGAGCCACTCGTCAAAGAACCAATCCATAGATTGGCCGGTTGCTTCTTCAATCGCAATCCGAAACTGCTCGGTTTCGACCGGCTGATGCGCATACTTGGTCAAGTAATAGTTGATTGCGCGCCACCAATTTTGCTCGCCAAGATTTTGTCGCAGCATGTGCAACACCGCGGCGCCGCGCGGATAGGTGTAGGTGTCGAATACAGCGTCGGGATTAGCGTAATTCCTGGTAACGATCGGCCGGCGGATCCCCTTGGCCCAGGCGGCGTAATACTGATCCTGATTGTTCTTGACGTCGAGGTACAGGAAGTCGTCGTGGCCAAGACTGTGTTCATCCCACAATGCCTGAAAATAAGTCGCGAAGCTCTCGTTCAGCCAAATGTCCGACCAATTGCGAGCAGTGACATAGTCTCCAAACCACTGATGGGCGAGTTCGTGTGCTTGCAAGCTGTCCATTTTATGACTGTCTGAGCGCGCATCGTGAATCATGACGTCGTATTGCGTGGTAGCAGATATATTTTCCATGCCGCCGTTGAAATCCCGCGCGACGGTCTGGGCATATTTTTCATATGGATACTTAACACCTGTCTTCTCTGAAAAGAATTTAACCATCTCCGGCAAGCGCGCGGCCGTGACTTTTCCCGCCTCAACTTCGCCTGGATAAACATTCGTTATCACGGGGATTCCGTCATACGTGCCAACGACGGGCACATACTCACCAACGATTATGGAGGTCAGATAAGCCGCATGTGGCGCCGCAATTTTCCAGTGAAAAGTGCGCGTGCCATCTGAGTTTTCTTTCGTTTCAACCAGACTGCCGTTTGAAATCACTGAAAGAGGCTTTTCAACCGTCGCCGTTATTTCTGAAGTGAAGAAATCATTCGGATGATCAAAACACGGAAACCAATAGTGGTTGTATTCCGACTCGCCTTGCGACCAGATTTGTCGCGGCCGGGTTGGGTCCTCCGGCGTCGGCTTGATGAAATTGAGTCCGCCGCCGCCATTTAGGCTTAGTCCCTTAATCAAAGGGCGTACGGTGTGATAACTGATTACGATTTTGATTTCGTCGGCCGGTTGGTAAGCGCGATCAAGCACGATGCGAAGTTGTTGGTTCTTCTCGTCAAACTCATATTTCAATGGCGTTTTGCCCTTGAGTTTTATTGAAGAGAACCTCATCGATGCCGCATCGAGCGCGATGTTTCTTAGATCGTTCACTAACGGCGAAAAGGTTATGGTTTCGGTCCCCAATGCCTGTTCCTGCTGCCAGTCGAAGCGCAAATCAAGTGAGATGTGCCTAACATCGTAGTCATGACTGGGGACATACTGCGGCGGCGGAAGTGGACGCGGAGAGGAAACAGTTTGCCAGGACTCGTTAAAGTCTGGCGCGCTATAGGCAATTGCCGCTTGTGATAGAAGAAGAATTAGTGCCAAACAGAAAGCGTAGAGCTTTCGCGTGCGAACGGCATTGGACATAAGTATCACTCCAGCAATCAGTTCATGATAAAGCGATTCGTTATTGTTACATGCAAGGCCGTTGGGGCAAAACTACCAAAGGCGCACCTATGAGTTCGATGCGTTCGATGCTTGACTGTAGAGGTCAAAAATAAAAACTGAGCTTTTCTTGACAACGCTTTTGGGTGCGAGCAAAATCCGGCTTCCATCTCAAACTTGATTGCTCGGATTCAACCAGCAAGAATTTTTATGACGGTCGCCGCTCTCTCCCACACTTCGCTTCCCGAATTTGAACTCCTAAAACGCGGAAAGGTTCGCGACGTTTACACCGTAGATGAAGATCATCTGCTGATCGTGGCGACGGATCGAATTTCTGCGTTCGATTCCATTCTTCCTACTCCAATCCCGCGCAAAGGTGAAGTCTTGACCTCGCTGTCGCGTTTTTGGTTCGAAAAGTTACGTGACATCGTTCCTAACCATTTTGTCACTGCCGATTTTGAGCGAATGCCTGCCGCTGTGCAGCAAATCGCTGACCTGAACAAGCGATCGATGCTGGTTTGGAAGGCCGAAGTTTTTCCCGTGGAATGTGTCGTTCGCGGTTATTTGGTTGGTTCTGGCTGGAAAGATTATCTGCGCACTGGAGAAGTTTGCGGGCATAAGCTTCCCGACGGCCTCCTCGAATCTGCGGAACTGAAGGAACCCATCTTTACGCCATCAACGAAAGCGGAACAAGGCCATGATGAAAACATAACCGAAGCCCAGGTGCGCAACTTATTAGGGGCAGAAACAACCGATCGCTTACGCGCGACTTCAATTCGTCTTTACAACGAGGCACGAAAGTATGCTCGCCATCGCGGAATTATTATCGCGGACACGAAGTTTGAATTCGGACGCGACAAGAACGGACAAATAATTCTGGTTGATGAAGTACTCACTCCGGACTCGTCACGCTTCTGGCCGGCTGAAACCTATAGCCCTGGGAAATCACAGCCCTCTTTCGACAAACAATTTGTGCGTGACTATTTGGAAACGGTGGGCTGGGACAAGAAACCTCCCGCTCCGCAATTACCCATTGAAGTTGCCACAGCTACGACCGGACGTTACCTCGAGGCTCATAGACTTTTGACAGGCGAGGAACTTTAATATCCCTCTTATTCAGCTTCACTGGATTGCCCGGAAAACCATGCGCGCGCGACTTGAAAATCTTATCGATGAAATGTTGGATGGCCGTATCCTCTTGTCCGAAGCGGTAAGTGAATTCGAGAAGCTCTATATCAAAAAGGCCTTCCTAAGAAATCAAGGTCACCTCTCCAAAACCGCTCGAGCGTTGGGAATCCACCGGAATACTTTGTCCAAGCGTGTAACCGCCTACCAGCGCGCCGAAAGACCTCTGGTGCGTGCCGCGCGCGGCGGCGCTCGTTAAAACCCAACCTTAAACACGCGTTTGTGAGTGACAAACAGGAGTGTCCGTCCTCACTTCGGTTGACAATAACCCAGCCGCGAATTATGCTTAGCAGTCATCCACACAGAGTGCTAGAAAATAATCTGCACGCAGTCTTAAATTCAACTATAAGTGATTTTAGCTACGGAAACTGAAAGGAGAATTCGAAGAATGGCGACAAACATTACCCCTCTTCATGACCGCGTTATCGTGCGGCGAATCGACGAGGGCGAGCAGGTTCGGGGAGGCATCATCATTCCCGACACGGCCAAGGAAAAACCGCAGGAAGGCGAAGTCGTTGCTGTCGGACTGGGCAAGTATAAGGAAGACGGCACGCGGCAGGCGCTTGACGTGAAAAAAGGCGATCGCGTTTTGTTCGGCAAATACAGCGGCTCTGAAATCAAGATCGACGGTGAAGAGCTGATGATCATGCGCGAAGATGAAATTCTAGGAATCATCGCGCGCGCCGGCGCAGCGACCGGCACCAAGAAGAGCGGCAAGTAGTCACAGACTGACTGCGCCGCTTTTTTGTTTCTAAACGAGATTAAAACCTTTAGCAGGAGAGAAGAGAGAAATGGCAAAGCAAGTAATCCATGGCGAGGAGTCGCGCGCCGCTATTTTGCGCGGCATTAATCAGCTCGCCGACGCAGTTAAGATCACGCTGGGTCCCAAGGGCCGCAATGTGGTTATCGACAAGAAATTTGGTTCGCCCACCATTACCAAGGATGGCGTAACAGTCGCGAAAGAGATCGAGCTCAAAGACGCACTGGAAAACATGGGCGCGCAGATGGTACGCGAGGTGGCCTCGAAGACTTCTGACGTTGCCGGCGACGGAACAACAACAGCGACTGTCCTGGCGCAGGCTATTTTTCGCGAAGGCGTGAAAACGGTTGCCGCGGGTGCGAACCCAATGGCACTCAAGCGCGGCATCGACAAAGCCGTGGCGCGCGCGATCCAGGAAATCGAGCGCCTCTCGAAACCCGTCAAGGGCGATGCGATCGCTCAGGTCGGCACGATTTCAGCCAATGGGGATGAGACCATAGGTAAGATCATAGCGGAGGCAATGGACAAAGTTGGCAAAGACGGAGTGATTAACGTTGAAGAATCCAAGACGTTAGACACTTCTCTCGACATCGTAGAGGGCATGCAGTTTGACCGCGGTTATCTCAGTCCCTACTTCGTAACCGATCCGGAACGCATGGAAGCAGTGGTCGAGAATCCGCTGATTCTCATTCACGAAAAGAAGATCGGCTCGATGAAAGACCTGCTGCCATTGCTCGAGCAGGTTGCCAAGATGGGCAAGCCAATGCTGATTATCGCTGAAGATGTCGAAGGCGAAGCACTGGCAACTCTGGTTGTGAACAAACTGCGTGGGACGCTGAACATCGCGGCCGTAAAGGCTCCTGGTTTTGGTGACCGACGCAAAGCAATGCTCGAAGACATCGCGATCCTGACTGGCGGCAAGGTGATTAGCGAAGACCTTGGCATCAAGCTCGAGAACGTGAAGCTTGAGGACCTGGGCCGGGCCAAAAAGATCACCATCGACAAAGACAACACGACCATCGTCGAAGGTGCGGGCAGCCATGCCGACATTCAAGCGCGTGTCAAACAGATTCGCGCGCAAATGGAAGAAACTACCTCCGACTATGACCGCGAGAAGTTGCAGGAGCGGTTGGCAAAACTGGTTGGTGGTGTTGCTCTCATCAAGGTAGGCGCTGCCACTGAAACGGAAATGAAAGAGAAGAAGGCGCGCGTTGAGGACGCTTTACATGCCACCAAAGCCGCCGCCGAGGAAGGCATTGTTCCCGGGGGTGGCGTCGCGTTGGTTCGCGCCGCGAAAGCACTGGACAAGTTCCTGACGAACAAAGAAGGCGAAGGCGATCCCGACGAGCAAATCGGAGTGAACATCGTTCGTCGTGCGCTCGAAGAGCCGCTGCGCCAGATTGTTCAGAACGCAGGCAAAGAGGGTGCGGTTGTGGTTGAAAGGGTTCGCTCGGACAAGGGTGAGAACTTTGGCTTCAACGCCCAAACTGAAGTCTACGAGGACCTCGTGAAAGCGGGTGTCATCGATCCGGCAAAGGTCACGCGCACGGCGTTGCAGAATGCGGCGTCAATCGCAGGCCTGATGCTGACAACGGAGGCTATGGTTTCCGAACTTCCTGAGGACGACAAAGGAAGTCCGGCGATGCCGGGCGGCATGGGCGGAATGAGCGGCATGGGAATGTAATCGGTTTTACGTAGGACAGACATTCCTGTCCTACAAAAGCGGCTTCGCTCTAAAAGGGCGAGGCCGCTTTTATTTTTGCGGGTCAAAGCGCGCTTCGATGACCCCGGCAATGTTGGTTCCGTGCTTCATTGTTAGACGCGGATACGTTGACTCTTCACTGGTGAGGCGCTTGATTGCAAGCCGGGTTTCAATATCGCGAATGCTCTGCTCTTCCCCTTCGATTTCCATGAAGAGACCAAACGGCAATTCATCGATTACAATTTCGGTCGCGCCCAGCCGCCAGGTCTCGCGGCGCTTTTCATAGACAAGGGCCGGATAATAGCCGAGCGCTTCAAGAATGAATTCGAGCGCGTCAGGATTATCGACGCCTGTTTCCATTTCAAGCTGTTCCTTTATATCGGTGCGCGTTCCGACACGCTCTTTGTAGGTGAGCAGTGCGCGATCGTCGATGCGGCGCAGTCGCAGCACAGCTTGTCCAAGTTCGATCGCTTCGCCGGTGTACAGCGTATTAACTTCAAACTCTTCCCTTTCGTATTTTGCGCCAATCTCCAGTAAGCGTGCGCGTACTTCATCCCGCTGCTTCGCGGTAAGCCGATACTTTTTTTCAATCTCAATGGGCATAGGTTGATTGAAAGAACGATCCATATCAACATCAGAACCCTTATGAGGTCAACGAAGAGCGAAGACGCGTTTCCTCCCGGCTTGAAGTCGTTTTTCCAGCTAAAAACCCTCCAAAGTCTGGAATGCCAGTCTGAGTGTTAGACGGTATCCGCTTCTCCATGCGGCGAAATGTCACAAATACTTCAAAATTGCGTGAATAAGTGTTTCCAAATCAATGGCGCGCTGATTGCTTGAGTAGGGCACGTGCCAATCTACGTGTATGCCCCGGTAAACTGAGCAATTAAGTCAAGGTTGACCTTGTTTGGAGCATACTGTCCCGTGTCGCTGCCGAACGAAGCTCCTGGGCGCCAAATCGACGGCTCCCCGAAAAGATTTCCTGGTGAAGCCGAGCTTTCATGCCTTTCTTAGTTAAGTGGCTGCAGCGTTCGACTTCCTTCGGCCGCGCAGTCTTTATGGGTTGTGTCCTTATTATTAAGTAGTCGACTGACCATCGTGCGGATGATTTTCTGAGCCAGCTATCGCCGTAAGCCCAGCCTTGCTCTCGTAAAATCATTAATTGCGTAGGAAATAGATCATGCCGGTGCACTGCCGGTCGAATAATCGTTTTGAGGTCACCCAGTCTCAAAGCAATAAGGTTCCTTTGGAGAACCTTTAACAACCAATAAGGAGTTCACTTACGCCGCTTTCACCGAAACTGACAACAGTTTCTAAAAAATAAATCAAGCTGAGCTGCGTAAGAGTTCATAAAGCTATGTCGCCCCAAGCCCCTCCTACTACGATAGGATACGCATCAACCGCGCGCGCGACGAAAGACCGAAAAAGTTGGGCAGTACCGGATCCTTATTATCCCGAAGCTGACAACGCCACACTGGTCGGCGAATCGCCGGTGATGCAAAAGATTTTCTCGATTGTCGGCAGAATTGCTCCGACTGATAGCTCGGTTCTGATAACCGGCGCCACCGGCACCGGCAAAGAGCTGGTAGCACGCGCAATCCACGATCAAAGCTCCCGCCGCAACTCGAGATTCGTGGATGTCAATTGCTCTGCGATTCCCGAAACACTAATCGAAGCCGAACTGTTTGGTCATCAGCGTGGCTCGTTCACAGGCGCGTTGGCCAATAGTTGCGGTCTCTTTGAAAAGGCCTCGGGTGGAACTATTTTCCTTGACGAGATCGATGCGCTTAACTTGTCTGCTCAGGCAAAACTATTGCGAGTGTTGCAGGAACGCACCGTGCGCAGAATCGGAGCGCGAACAAATATCGCGATAGATGTGCGAGTTATTTCTGCCACGAATTGTGATCTCGCTCAAGCGGTCGCCGAAGGTCGGTTCCGTCCTGATCTCTATTACCGACTGCGCGTCCTCCCGATCCATCTGCCAGAACTATGCACGCGCGGTGAAGATGTCAAACTCCTTATCGATTACTTTCTGAAAATCAAGTCAGACCGACGCGGGGTTTCCACCAGACGATTCAGTCCTGGCGCAAAGCGCGCTTTAAACGACTATCCCTGGCCCGGAAACGTTAGAGAACTTGAGAATGTCATCGAGTATGCGCTGGCAATTGGTTCTTCTGAAGAACTTGGCATTCAGGATCTGCCGCCGGAGCTAAACCCTGCACACGCCGCTGATGGCCCAATGGACATTAAAGGAATTCTGGAAGCGTACATGTCAGACAGCGTGCCTCTGGCAGAAATAGAGAAGCGCTACATCCTGTCAGTACTGCAACAATTCGGCGGGAACCAGGTGAAGGCGGCCGCAGCGCTGGGGATCGATCGCAGCAAGCTCTATCGCCGGCTGAAGCAGTATGGAGTAATGGCGGTTAAGTTTTTGCAGGAAGAACAAAACGGAATGCAGCTGCGAAGCTGGTCTAACAAGGCCTAATCCTCACTGGGCGAATTTACTCCAATTTCCTTTAGTGCCTGCCAATCGGAGTCGCGCGAAAACTGTCGTTCGCGGGCGCGAGTCCAGTTCCCTTCGTAGCCTCGTCCGTCTTCAGTTTGTCAATTGAGTAATAAATCGCTTTTCGCTTCTTAGGCATCAGGCCTGCCACTTCGGTGTTGTCGCTGACAAGCGCAGCGGATTTTCTGCTTTCGTCCAGCACAGCCTCATCGCCTTTCTTCAAAGCCCAAATCAATCCGACCGGTGGCGTGTAGGGAAAGACCGCTGCTCCGGTAACGATGGCGGCAGCAACAACCGCCCTGCTACGATTTTTCCCCGCCAGATGGTCCGACAGTTTGATTGGCACTCGTGTGCCGTCAACCGCAACCACATCTTCCATCACCCAGCCGAGCAACCCGCCGCGTCCCCACGCTGCCGCCGGCCTAACTTTAACTACACGTGCTCTGGCCGCAGCGCCTCGGTCTATCACAGTGATGCCTTTAACCAGGACTCGGCGTGAGACCAGAAACATAATATGGTCGCCCTCGCTGACCTTAGCGGAAGAAACTGGAGAAGCTATCTCGATTTCCAGCACGGTACCGGCGGGGATTTGAATGCGAGCAGTCTGGGGGGCAAGTTCGGAAAGTGGGACTGCAGTGGAGGCGGACGGCGGGCCATAGGGGACCATCCGCATTGCCACGATCACAATATCGGGAACGCCCTTCATTCTAAGTTCGCGCAGGACGGGTGGGAAAGTATCGAAGTTGCAGGGCGATGTCACAATCTTAGCGATGATCTGACCCGACTTCAGGCCCGATTTGTACATACGCAGAACATCGCCGTTGTGCAGGATTTTAGTCGTTGGCTGGGCATGCTGAGTCTGCGCGAAAAGCAGAGAGCAATTTGCCAGGAGAAAAGCGGCCAGGAACAAAAGAGGTCTGCACTTCATGGGGCCCTCATGAATCAGAGCACAGTAGTGTGGCTGTGTATTCGGCAAGCAATATGCCGGACGAGGACGGTCGATAAAGCTCACAAAAGCGCGGATGCCTCTCCTCGCGTCGGCAACCAGATGCGTGATCGCGCGACAAGTGCTCGCTGGCGAGCAGTTGCGTCGCCCGCAAAACAGCGACAAGAAATCGAAGATGATGGACAAGGTCACCAATAAGGGCCGCATAAGTCCAATGTTTTCAGCCCCTAGCTCGTATGTTCACGCGAGCGGGCCTGGTGTGTCCAAGAGGTAAGCGTGCGGCACAACCATTGCCAAGGAATTACGAACGAGAAATGTTGCCGTGATCCACGGGAATGCGGTTTCTCAGGTTTTCTGGGATGACGCCTGCACTTCTCGTGTATTTCTTCCAGCCCGGCCTAGTGCGGCAAGTCGGGGCACAAACCCTGAGACCCTCAAAGCTAACAAGGAGCAAACGAAATGAAGATGATTAAGAACTTTCTCAGAGACGAGAGCGGTATGGAGACTCTGGAATACGCGGTTATTGCCGGCCTCATCGCTGTTGCCGCAGCGCTGATCTACGCCAGCGGTGGCACCTGGGCTACCACAATCA
>Ga0137418_10002120_pt1 | contig 18202 bp, 15 predicted proteins | sample CZODoug3_1_2_16f_FD_122242 | JGI IMG/M metagenome (GOLD analysis project Ga0137418, IMG submission 122242) | Vadose zone soil fungal communities from Angelo Coast Range Reserve, California, USA - CZODoug3_1_2_16fungal (Hybrid Assembly) | ecosystem: Environmental > Terrestrial > Soil > Vadose... | reverse complement strand
GCGGGAATAGCTCAGTTGGTAGAGCACGACCTTGCCAAGGTCGGGGTCGCGAGTTCGAGTCTCGTTTCCCGCTCCATCTCTTTACTTCTAGAACGCGTGCCCATGAGAGGCATGCGGCTGTTCGTGGCTGGCTTGCTCCTGGCTAGCGTCGTGCCCTGTGCCGAGGCGGCGCCGGTTACCACCCCGCCAGGCGCGTATCTGTTTCGAAACGTGCGCATCTGGGATGGCCGAAGTGACGCACACTACGCCGGCGAAGTCCTGGTCGTGGGCAACAGGATTCAATCGGTCTCACATGAGGCAATTGCTGCCGCAGCAGGGCTTCACACAACCGCAATCGACGGCGGCGGCCGAGTGCTGATGCCTGGCTTCATCGACGCACACGTTCACATGAGCAGTGTGTTGACCAGACAGGAGGCGCAAGAGGCCGATCCCGTCTATGTCGCGGCGCTCGAGATTCGGGGTGCCGAGCAGGCGCTGCTGCGTGGGTTTACCACGCAACGCGATGCCGCGGGGGCGGTGTTCGGTCTGAAGAGAGCGATCGACGCAGGCTACGCCGTGGGTCCGCGCATTTACGCGGCGGGCGCTGCGCTATCCCAAACGGCCGGTCACGGTGATGATCGCCATTACACCGATCCTCCCAGAAGGCTGGGTGGTGGCTTGACCCTAGAGGAGCGCACCGGAATGACGACCATCGCAGATGGCGTCCCCGAGGTGCTCGCGGCTGCGCGTGATCAACTGGGCCACGGCGCCGCCATGCTGAAGGTCATGGCCAGTGGTGGTGCCGCTTCCGAGTTTGATCCGATTGAGGTGGTGGAGTACACACCGGAAGAACTCAGGGCGGCGGTGGACGTCGCATCGAGTTTCGGCACCTACGTTACGGTACACAGCTACAACTCCGCGAGCACCCGCCGCGCGATCGAGGCGGGCGTTCGCTGCATCGAGCACGGCCATCTCATCGATGAGTCGACGATGAAGCTGATAGCGGACCGGGGGATCTTCCTTTCCACGAACATGGTGGTGTACGAGGTACCGCCGCCGGGGATATCGGAGACGCAGCGAGCCAAGTTCCTGCAGGTTCAGTCCGCCGCAGACGCGATGATGAGACTGGCGAAGAAGTACCACGTGAAGCTCGGCTTTGGAACGGATCTGGTCTTCGGACTGGACCAGATGACGCGGCAGAACCGGGAGTTCACGCTGCGGGCGCGGTGGTTTTCTCCAGTGGAGATTCTGCGTCAGGTGACCTCTGGCAATGCGGAGCTGCTCGCGATGTCGGGCCCTCGCAACCCCTACCCCGGCAAGCTCGGGGTCATCGAGGAGGGCGCTTATGCGGACATCCTGCTCATCAACGGTGAGCCGCTGAAGGACATCACCCTGCTGGAGCATCCGGACGTCGCGCTCGCCCTGATCATGAAGGACGGACGGATCTACAAGAATCAGCTATCGTCGGCAGGCGCTGCTCATTGAGCTGATCTTCACGGCTCCACGCTCACCAGCGGCGCATCGGCGGTGATCGCGCCGATGGCGGAGGCCTGCGCGCAGCCGTGCCGCCGAAGAATTCTCATGACATCGGGGACCGCGTCAGGCGTGCACGCGATCAGCAGTCCACCGGAGGTCTGCGGATCGCACAGCAGCGCCTGGTGCGCGCCCGCGAGCTGCGCCGCCAGCCGCACCTCGTGCGCATACGAGCCCCAGTTGCGGGCCGAGGCGCCGGTGACATAGCCCTCTTCGGCCATGGAAAGCACGTTCTGCAGCAACGGCACCTGCGCCATGCTCACTCGTGCGCCGAGCCGCGCGCCCCGGCACATCCCGAGCAGATGCCCCAGCAGGCCAAAGCCGGTGACGTCGGTCATGGCGTGCACCCCGGGGAGCTCGGCCAGCTCCGGCCCGGCACGATTGAGGCGGGTAGTGGTGTCGATCATGGCCCGATAGTCGGCGGCGGGGAGCTGCCCCCTCTTGAGCGCGGCCGAGAGGACACCGACGCCGAGGGGCTTGCTCAGGATCAGCGCATCCCCGGCGCGCGCCGTCGAGTTGCGCTGCAGATGCCGCGGGTGCACGAGCCCGATGGCCGCGAGGCCGTAGATCGGCTCCACCGAGTCAATGCTGTGACCGCCTGCGACGGGGATGCCGGCTTCGGCACAGATCGTCTCACCGCCACGCAGGATCTCGCGGATGAGGGGCGGCGGCAGCACGTTGACCGGCACGGCGAGCAGTGCCAGCGCCAGGATCGGCGTACCACCCATCGCGTACACGTCCGACAGGGCGTTCGCGGCCGCGATGCGGCCGAAATCGAACGGATCATCGACGATCGGCATGAAGAAATCCGTGGTCGCCACCACGGCCTGGTGCTCGCTGAGCTGATAGACCGCGGCATCGTCGGCGCTCTCCAGACCGACCAGGAGCTGCGCGAACGGCGCCGCGGGAGCCGAGCCTTTGAGCAGCTCGGCGAGCATGCGCGGTGCGATCTTGCAGCCGCAGCCACCGCCGTGGGACAGGGAGGTGAGCCGAGGCGGGGGAGCCGACGGCGTGCTGACCGCGGTCATGGCGGAAGGCAGCAGGAGTCGAACCTACCAGGAAGCGTCTGACGCCCCCTCCTGGGTTTGAAGCCCAGCCGCACCACCGGGTACGTGTGCCTTCCGCGTGTCATCTTCGGGCGCTCGTGGCGCCGCTCGCCCGGGTCGGCGCCGCTGCGGCTCCCGGGGGAGCGGCGGCGGAGCCGCTCGTCGATCGCCACGCGCTGTCGGGACGCAGGACATGTGCATCGCGCACGCGTCGCGTGTAACCCACTCGATCGAAGAACTCCAGGATCTGGATGGCGCGCTTGCGGCCGAGCCCGAGGGTATCCCGAAAGCGCGCGGCATTGACGCCGCCGTGCTCGCGGGTGGCTGCGCCGACGATCTCGGCGAGCTCCGCGATCCGCTCGCGATCGTAGAACAGATCGCGCACCACCTGATAAACGCCGCCCTGCGTGACCTGCTTGCGCAACACCTCGCGCACCCGATCCTCCGGCTCGTGCACGCGGGCTGCGAGCTCGCGCACCCAGGGAGGATCAAAGCGCCCGGCGGCGATCAGCGGCTGGAGCTTGTGCGCGAGAGTCTGGTCGCTCGCGGAGAGCGTCACCGAGTGTTCCGGCAGATGCAGCCAGGCTCCGCTGAAGTGCAGCAGGCGCTCGCGCGCGAGCTCATCGACCAGGGCCCGCCACAGCGCGGCTGGCATATCCGGCAGCGCGATCCGGCGCAGCCTGCCGACATCCGGTCCGGGCTCGTCGGGGACGTCCGCATGAAAGCGCCGCAGGGCACTGAGTGCGTCCTCGCGCAATGCCTGCCACCGGGCGGGCAGCAGCGCAAAGTGCTCGCCGCCGGCGGCGATGGAGAGCGCCGCGCAGGGCAAGGGCAGGCGATCCGGAGTGCATCCGGTGAGGCGCACGAGCTGCGAGATCGGCACGCCGAAGCGTGCCTGTTGCAGCAAGGACGTGAGGTCCTCCCCGGCGAGCATGCGCTCGAGGGCCGCGAGAAACCCGAGACGCTCGGGCGAGCGTCGCCGGCGCGCCGGCGCACAGGGGTCCAGAACGCTACCGCCCCCGAGCGTGTGCCGGCCCTGCGCATCGCGGACAATGAGACGGTCGCCGGGCATGGCGCAGATCGGCGTGTCGAATACCAGCTGCACGCGAGCGGACTCGCCGGCCGATGGGCCAGGCGATTGCAGCGGCACCATGTGAGCCAGGCGGTGCGTCGTGCCGAGATGCACGTGCAGCGGCGACCACGACTCGAGGTGCGCGCCGCTGTCTGCCAGCAGCGTCAGGCGCACGTCGATGCGCGTGCTCGGTGCCAGGGCGCGCGGATCGGCGAGCCAGTCGCCGCGCCTGATCGCACTCTTGTCGAGCGCTGCCAGGTTGAGGGCGCAGCGCTCACCGGCACGCCCGACATCCGCCGCGCGATTCTGAGCGTGGATGCTGCGTACCCGCGCCGTCAGTCCCGCCGGCATGACGGCCACCGTATCGCCGGTGTGGACCTGCCCGGAGAAGACCGTGCCGGTGACGATCGTACCGTGACCGGCGAGCGTGAAAACACGGTCTACGGCCAGGCGAAACAGGCCCTGGTGCGAGCGTGCCCGCGTCTGCGCCGCCATCCGGTGCAAGTGCTCTCGCAGTGCGGTCGTGCCGGGGTGATCGGCGGTGGTGGCGTCGAGCGCAAAGAGCGGCGCCGCGCTCAGCGCCGTGAGCCCGAGCAGCCCCTTCACCTGCGCGTCCACTTCGCCGAGGCGCTGGCGCTCGACGCGATCGATCTTGGTCACCGCCACGGCACCCCGCGATACACCGAGCAGCTCGAGGATGGCCACGTGCTCACGCGTCTGCGGCATCACCCCGTCGTCTGCCGCCACGACCAGCAGTGCGAAATCGATGCCGCACGCGCCCGCCACCATGGTATGCACCAGACGTTCGTGGCCGGGCACGTCGATGAATCCCAGCACCTCGCCGTTCTCGAGCGGGGTGTAGGCGTAACCGAGCTCGATCGAGATGCCGCGCACCTTTTCTTCCTTCAGGCGGTCGGTGTCCACTCCGGTGAGCGCACGCACCAGTGTGGTCTTGCCGTGATCGATATGGCCGGCGGTGCCGATGATCATGGGCGCAGCACCACGATCAGGGACGCAAGCGCAGCCAGCTGCGTGTCGAACACCGGCTCGTCTGAAGCCTCGAGGCAGCGCAGATCGAGCCACAGGGTCTTCTCGGCCATGCGGCTGATCACCGGCCGTGGCAGGGCGCGCAGCGCCGCGCCGAGGCGCTCGAGACTGCCGCGCTTGCCCCGAACGGTGCGGATGGCGAGCCCGTAGCTCGGCAACTGGTCGATGGGAAGCGCGCCGCTGCCGATCTGACTGAACATCGGCGCCTCCGTGACCTGGTAATTCTCGCCGAGCGAGCGCTGCAGCAGCGGCCGCAGGCGCGCCGCCTGCGCCTGCAGGTGTGCAGGCGCTCGCAGCAGCAGTCGCAGTGTGGTCAGTCGCTCGGCGAGGAACTCCGGCGCGCGATACAGTGCCAGCACGGCCTCCAGGGCGGCGAGCGTCAGCTTGCTCACCCGCAAGGCGCGCCTGAGCGGATCCTTGCGCAGCTTGCGGATCAGATCGCCGCGGCCGACGAGCAGCCCCGCCTGTGGTCCGCCGAGCAGCTTGTCGCCGCTGAAGGTGACCAGATCCGCCCCCGCTGCCACCGTTTCGCGCACCGTCGGTTCCCGCGGCAGTTGCCAGCGCGTCAGGTCCACGAGTGAACCGCTGCCCAGATCCACCGCCACCGGCACGGCGTGCGCGCGCCCGAGCTCGACGAGCTGCGCCAGCGTGACACTCTTGGTGAACCCGGAGATGGCGTAGTTGCTGGTGTGGACCTTCATCAGCAGGGCCGAGCGCGGACCCAGGGCTGCGGCGTAGTCCTGCAGGTGGGTGCGATTGGTCGTGCCCACTTCGACGAGCCTGGCGCCCGCGCGCCGCATGATGTCGGGAAGCCGGAACGAGCCGCCAATCTCGATCAGCTCCCCGCGCGAGACCAGCACCTCGCGCCGGCTCGCGAGCACACTCAGCATCAGCAGCACCGCGGCCGCATTGTTGTTCACGACCATGGCCGCCTCGGCGCCGGTGAGCTCGCACAACAGCCCCTCGACGGCCAAGTCGCGCTCGCCGCGCCGGCCGGATTGCAGATCGAGCTCCAGATTCACCGGCGCGGTGAGCGCCTGTGCCACGGCACGCACGGCCTCCTCGGGCAGCAGCGCGCGCCCCAAATTGGTGTGCAGCACCGTGCCGGTGAGATTGAACACCGGGCGGAGCGTGAGGCGTGCGGCTTCTGCCAGCGTCGTCCCCACGGCAGCGGCGATCACGTCCCCGGTGAGGCTCGCGCCGTCGAGTCCACCGGCGAGCGCGGCGTTGCGCAGACTATCGAGATGGGTGCGTAGCGCCGCGACGACCTGCGTGCGTCCGTGCTGCGCCAACAGTGCCTGGAACGCGCGCGCGTTCAGCAGACGATCGACCGCGGGAATGTCGGCCGCGTGACCGGGCTCCACCAGATTGCGCATTTTGGCTGCGGGCATGGCTCTCGCGCCGTTCTTGCGCAGCACATTCACGTGGCCGTTTGCAAGTGTCAAGTCGCAGAGGCATTTTCGGCACGCCGCTCCCCGGAGGTCTGCCACAGCAGCGGATTACCGCTGCCGCGGTGATAACCGGCCTCGGACATCAGCAGATCGAGCGCCAGGCTCGCCAGATCGTCCGCCACTGGCTCGACGCTCGTATCCTTCTCCTGATAGAGAATCTTGCGGTAGGTGTGACACTCATCGCAAGACTCGGCGCGGATGGCCTCGGCACCGCCCTCGATCGAGTGGTAGGCGATATTCGCGGTGCTGTGGCACTGGCTGCAGGTGATGCGCACCAGATGCCATTCGCTGGCGCACAGGGCGCAATGAAGATAGCGGTAGCCCTGAGAGTGCTCATCCACACGAACGACGCTGGCCACCGGCAGCGTGCCGCACACCGGACACAGCCCGGGCACTTCCAGCGCGGGGACTTTCTCGGGCGCGAGGCGGCTCGCGAGCGCCACCCAGTAAACCTGCAGCGCCGCCATCAGAAACGGCGCCCCCGCCACCTCGATGACGTCAGCACGCGCTGCGAGCAGCGCATCGGCCTGAGCTTCCAGCAGCGGCGGGGGCAGAGCGCGCAGGCGTGCGCACGCCTCCTGCGCGCTCGGCGGAACCTCGCGAGCGGCGGTCACAGCAAGGCACAGCCGCGCCACGAGCTCACTCCATTCGCGCTCGCGCGGCCAGCTACCGGCATGGATGGGTGGCATGCCGTGGGTGTACGAGCGGGCGAGCTGGGTGGCAGTGGGTAGCGGTGCCTCGAAAGTTCCGAGGGCGGCCTGTTGAGCTTCGGCAACCGCCGCCATCAAACGCAGGTAGTCGCCGATGGCCTGCCCCGGCGCGCCGGGCGCGCCCAGCTGCCGCAGACGCTGGGCGCGTGCCGCGAACAGCCTGGTCCGGTCGGGCAACCGCAGCCGGGGAATCGCTCCCTCGGCAAAGGCTTCAATCTGACCGGGTTCGAGGATGCGCCGCATGAGTGATCTGGCGGAACCAGGCCCGGTGATGCTTCCACGCCCAGCCCGGTGTCACGGTGCCCCGGAGCATGGCGTGCAGCGAGCCCTTCACCCAGATCGCGGCGTAGATGTGCAGCAGGATCGCGCAGATCAACACGAACGCGCACACGGCGTGCACCACGGAGGCGAGGCGAATCACGCCGATCGAGAAATAGAGCGAGAAATAGGCGCGCCAGATGACGAGGCCGGACAGCAGCAGCCCGAGCAGGCAGGCGGCGATGGCGAAGAACAGGAGCTTCTGTCCGGCGTTGTAGCGGCCGACCTCCGGCAGACGCTCCTCGCGGTTGTGCACCACGTCCGGCAGTTGCCGCAGCCACTGCCAATCGGCCGCCTGCATGCGGTTGTCGCCCCACACGCTCGCCGCGAGCGGCACGAACACGATCAGCATGAAGAGCCCGACGAACGGATGCAGAATCCTCGTCCAGGGGCCGCCGCCGAACAGATTGCTGAGCCAGAAGAGGGCGGGATGAAACAGCGCCAGCCCTGAGAGCGCCGCGAGCACGAACCCGAGGGCGATCAGCCAGTGATTGGTGCGCTCGCCGGCGCTGTAGCGCTCCACAGTCGCGCGGCGTTCGTTATCGCTCATGGGCGCTTGTCCGGTGGTTGCGCGCCGGGGCGTTGCGCGGCGTTGCGCTGCGGCGCGGCGTCGAGAGCCTGCCGCGCGGCCGCCTCCTCGGGCTCATCGATCTCGTTGCGGCCGACGCGCACGAAGTGGAAGAAGCCGGCGAGGGCGGTGAAGGCCATGGCGGCGAGCGCGATCGGCTTGCCGACACCCTTCCAGAGTCCGACCAGCGAGCTGATGTGCGGATCAGGCGCGAGTCCGGCGTACAGCTGCGGTTGATCGGCATGGTGGAGCACGTACATCACGTGCGTGCCTCCCACGCCGGGTGGATCGTAGAGGCCCGCCTGGTCAAAGCCACGTGACTTAAGGTCTTCCACCCGCTCGGCGGCATGCTGCTGCATGTCCTCCTTGGTGCCGAACACCAGCGCGCCCGTGGGACAGGCCTTGATGCAGGCCGGCTCGAGCCCCACCGCCACGCGGTCGGAGCACAGAGTGCACTTGTAGGCCTTGTGATCGCGCTTGGAGATGCGCGGGATGTTGAACGGGCAGCCGGTGATGCAGTATCCGCAGCCGATGCAGTTCTCTTCGTGAAAGTCCACGATGCCGTTCGAGTACTGCACGATCGCGCCCGGCGCCGGGCACGCTTTCAGGCACCCCGGGTCGGCGCAGTGCATGCAGCCGTCCTTGCGGATCAGCCATTCCAGATCGCCCTTGGGGTTCTCGTATTCGGTGAAGCGCATCAACGTCCAGGACTCGCCGGACAGATCGCCCGGGTTGTCATAGACGCCGGCGTTGCTGCCGATCTCGTCGCGCAGGTCGTTCCATTCCATGCACGCGACCTGGCAGGCCTTGCAGCCGATGCACTTGGTCGTGTCGATGAGCTTGGCGACCGTGCCGGTGTAGGCTTCGCGCACACCCGGCGGGGCCGTGGTGGTCGCCGAGCGGCGCACGATGTCGAGTGATTGCAGTGCCATGTCAGAGCGTCTCCACCCGGTTCACAGCTTTTCGACCTTGACGAGGAACGACTTGAACTCAGGCGTCTGCGCATTGGCATCGCCGACGACCGGCGTCAACGTGTTGGCGAGAAATCCGGGCTTGGCGAGGCCGGTAAAGCCCCAGTGAATCGGAATGCCCACCGTATGCACCGCCTTGCCGTCCGCCGGCAGCGTCCGCAGGCGTTTGGTGACCACCGCTACCGCCTTGATGAAGCCGCGATTCGAGGACACCTTCACGCGGTCCCCGGCCGCAATGCCCAGCTCTTTCGCAAGCCCTTCGCCGATCTCGACGAACTGCTCGGGCTGCAGGATCGCATTCAGGCGCACGTGCTTGGTCCAGTAGTGGAAGTGCTCGGTGAGGCGGTAGGTCGTCGCGACGTGGGGGAACTGCTCGACCTTGCCGAAGGCCGCGAGATCGTCCGCAAACACACGCGCGGCCGGGTTGCTGAGGGTCTGCGACTGCCCCGGGCTCAGCGGGTTGTGGGCGAGGGGGGTCTCGAAGGGCTCGTAGTGCTCGGGGAAGGGGCCCTCGGCCATATTGCCGCGCGCGAAGAAGCGCGCGACGCCTTCCGCGTTCATGATGAACGGCCCCATGCCGAGCGAGGGATCCTCGTCGGCCTTGTAGTCCGGCACGTCCACGCCGCTCCATGCCGTGCCATTCCACGCGATGAGCTTGCGCTGCGGATTGAACGGTTTGCCGCTCGGATCGCAGGAGGCGCGGTTGTACATCACGCGCCGGTTCGCGGGCCATGACCAGCCCCAGTTCAGGGTCTGGCCGATGCCGGTCGGGTCTGAGTTGTCGCGCCGCGCCATGAGATTCCCGGCGGGTCCCCACGCACCGCAGTAGATCCAGCATCCGGAGAGGGTGCTGCCGTCGTCGCGCAGCTCGGCAAATCCCGCGAGCTGCTCTCCGGCCTTGCGCGTGACCTGGGTTGGCGTCTTGGGGTCGGTGAGATCCTTGAGCGCCCGGCCGGTATATTCCTTGGCCAGCTCATCGGGCGACGGGCTCTTCGGGACGGCGTACGGCCAGGACAGGTTCACGATCGGATCAGGAAAGGCTCCGCCTTCGCCCTTGTAGAGCGTGCGCAGTCGAGTGTAGAGCTCGCCCATGATCTGCAGATCCGGGCGCGCTTCGCCGGGCGGCTCGGCTCCCTTCCAATGCCATTGCAGCCAGCGCGAGGAGTTCACCAGCGCGCCGTCTTCCTCGGCGAAGCACGAGGTCGGCAGGCGGAAGACCTCGGTGCGGATCTTGCCCGGATCGACGTCGTTGTGCTCGCCGAAGTTGCGCCAGAACTCGCTCGTTTCGGTCGCCAGCGGATCCATCACGACGAGGAACTTGAGCTTCGCGAGGCTCGCGTTCATCTTCGCCTTGTTCGGCGCCGCGGCCAGGGGATTGAAGCCCTGGCAGATGAAGCCGTTCATCTTGCCCTGGTTCATGAGCTCGAACGTCTGCAGCATGTCGTACGGCTTATCGAGCTTGGGCAGATAGTCGTAGCCCCAGTGGTTTTCCACGGTGGCGGCATCTCCCCACCACGCCTTCATCAGGCTGACGAAGAACTTGTTGAAGTTCTGCCAGTAGCTCAGCTGATTCGGCCGCAGGGGCTTGAAGGCGCGCGCGGCCACGTACTTCTCGTAGTCCTGCTCCTTCTCCCCCGGCAGCGTGATGTACCCCGGCAGCAGGTTCGACATGAGCCCCAGGTCCGTGAGCCCCTGGATGTTGGAATGTCCCCGCAGCGCGTTCATGCCGCCGCCGGACACACCGATGTTGCCCAGCAGCAGCTGCATCATGGCGCCGCAGCGAATCATCTGCGAGCCGACCGAGTGCTGTGTCCAGCCCAGCGCGTACATGATCGTCATCGCACGGTTGGGTGTTGAGGTCGAGCCGATCATCTCGCACACCTGCAGGAATTTTCCCTTCGGCGTGCCGCAGACGCGCTCCACCATCTCGGGGGTGTAGCGCGCATAGTGAGTCTTCATGAGCTGGTACACGCAGCGCGGATGCGCGAGCGCGGGGTCGGCCTTCACATAGCCATCCGGCCCGAACTCGTAATCCCACGTCGATTTGTCGTAGCTGCGTTTCGCGGGGTTGTAGCCGGAGTACAGTCCGTCGGCGAAGGCGAAGTCCTCGCGCACGATGAAACTCAGGTCGGTGTAGTTCCTGACGTACTCGTGCTGGATCTTGTCCTCGCTCAGCAGGTAGTTGATCACGCCGCCGAGGAAGGCGATATCAGTGCCGGTTCGAATCGGCACGTAGAGGTCGGCCACCGAGGCCGAGCGCGTGAAGCGCGGATCGACGACGATCAGTCGCGCCTTGTTGTGCGCCTTGGCCTCAGTAACCCACTTGAAGCCGCAGGGGTGTGCCTCGGCGGCGTTGCCGCCCATGATGAGAACGATGTCGGCATTCTTGATGTCGACCCAGTGGTTCGTCATCGCTCCACGGCCAAACGTCGGGGCAAGACCTGCCACCGTCGGGCCGTGTCACACACGCGCTTGGTTGTCGAAGGAAAGGATGCCGAGGCTGCGGATGACCTTGTGCGTGAGATAGCCGACTTCATTGCTGCTGGCCGACGCCGCCAGCATGCCGGTCGTCAGCCAGCGGTTGACGGTCAGACCCTCCGGCGTCTTCGCCACGAAATTCGCGTCCCGATCCTGCTTCATGAGCTTGGCGATGCGATCGAGCGCGTCATCCCAGGAGATCGCTTGCCAGCGATCGGAGCCGGGCGCGCGGTACTGGGGGTGCGTCAGGCGGCTCGGGCTGTGGATGAAGTCGATCAATCCAGCACCCTTCGGGCACAGGGTGCCGCGATTGACCGGGTGATCCGGATCGCCCTCGATGTGGAAGATGCTGGAGCGGGCATTCTTCGACCGATCGCCGAGGCCGTACATGAGAACGCCACAGGCGACCGCACAATACGGGCAGGTGTTGCGGGTCTCGGTGGCGCGCGCGAGCTTGAACTCGCGTACTTCGGCGAGCGCTGCAGTGGGGGAGAACCCGAGCAGCACCAGGCTCGAACCGGCCAGCGAGGCGCTTGTTACTTTAAGGAATTCGCGCCGCGTCATATCAGCCATGGCAAATCCCCTTGCATGCCTGCAGACCGCCGGAGTCTATACCCCTGCGGGAAGGGGCTACAAGGCAGCCACGCCTTGTCGCGGGGGACGCATGCCTGCCTTTTTTTGTTACGCTTAGGGCTACCGCGCAATGCAGCGAAAGCCCGCCCGGCGACCAGCGTCGCGGGGTCTTGGTTTGCTTCACCTTTGGCTAGGTGGCAGAGTGGTCATGCAGCGGCCTGCAAAGCCGTCTACGCCGGTTCGATTCCGACCCTAGCCTCCAAAATCCTGTCCCGGGCTGTCCTCCCGAGACCTTCTGCGTCCCACGGAAGACGCTAAGTTATTGAATATCTTAGTTTCATAAGTCAGAGGCTGTCTGAAGCTGTCCTTGGGTGACCTGATTTGCGTTGGGGTACGCGGTGGGGGTACGTTGAGCCCGTTGGGGTACGCGGGTGTTAGGACATGGTGCTCAACGACACCAAGATTCGCAACGTTAAGAGTCGAGAAAGAGCATTCAAGCTCTTCGACGAGCGCGGGCTGTTTCTTCTCGTAACGCCCACGGACGGCCGACTCTGGCGCTTCAAGTACCGCATGCACGGCCGTGAGAAACTGATTTCGCTCGGGGCCTACCCGGACGTCACGCTCAAGCGCGCGCGCGAGAAGCGCGACGCTGCACGTACGCTCATCGCCGACGGGGTCGACCCGAGCGTCCAGCGAAAGGCCGAGCGTGCCGCCCTCGCTGAATCGTTCGAGGAAGTGGCCAAGGAGTGGCTTGAGCTTCAGCGAAAGTCCCTTGCGCCCGAGACGATCTCGATTCTGGGCGCGCGTCTAAACAGCGCCCTGTACCCCTATATCGGCAGCCGCCCAATCTCCGCGGTGACCGCGCAAGAACTGCTCACTGCTCTTCGTCGCATCGAAGCCCGCGGCCGTCACGAGACGGCCCATCGGGTCCGCGCCCTGGCGGGGAGGGTGTTCCGCTACGGGGTCGCGACGGGCCGGGCGCAGCATGACGTCGCCGCGGATCTGAAGGATGCACTGGCGCCGGTTAAGTCCCGAAACTTCGCGTCGGTCACGGATCCGGTGCGCGTCGGCGAGCTCATGCGGGCGATCCACGGCTACAACGGGCACCCGGTGACCGCGCTCGCTCTGAAGCTCGCGCCGCTGGTCTTTGTGCGCCCGGGCGAGCTGCGTGCGGCGGAATGGTCCGAATTCGATCTGGCGAACGCGGAATGGCGCATCCCGGCAGCGCGAATGAAGATGGGAGAGCTCCACATCGTTCCGCTCTCGCGCCAGGCGCTGGCGATTCTGCCCGAGCTTCAGCCACTGGCGAGGGGAGGGCGGTATCTTTTCCCGTCGCTTCGCACTCGCGACCGCCCGATGTCCGACAACACAATCAACGCGGCTCTGCGGCGCATGGGATACACAAGCCAGGAGCAGACCGGCCATGGGTTCCGCACCCTGGCGAGCACGCTCCTCAATGAGCAGGGCTTTCCGCCCGATGTCATCGAGCTGCAGCTCGCCCACACGGAGCGCAACAAGGTCCGCGCCGCCTACAACAAAGCGCAGCGGCTTCCCGAGCGGCGGGAGATGATGCAGGCATGGGCCGACTATCTGGACGGGCTACGCGCGGGCGGAGCCGTGACTCCTATCAGGCGCCGCGCATCAGGGGGACAACGATGATTGATCGACAGCCCTCCTACAATGTCTCCGCGTGTAAGCTGGAAAATCTCTCGCGCAACCCAAGATCTCCTCGAGGGAGCCAGCCTGCGCAATATCATCGGTCAACATGATCTAGATGAAGTGCTTCAGGAGCGAAATAAGATCAACAACCTACTGCGGGCGAACACTGCCGACGCTACCACGCGCTGGGGCATTGAAGTCGAGCGCTTCGAAATGAAAGGATGTCGAGTTGCCTGAGGCGATGCAGCAAGTGATGGCAATGCAAGCAGAGGCTATTCGAGAAAAGCGAGCACGCATTATAAAGGCGGAAGCAGAACTTGAGGCCTCCAAGAAGCTAGGAGCTGCTGCCGAGCAGATGGCAAACAACCCTGTCGCAGTGGAGCTGAGGCGCATGCAGATGGTTGCGGAGGTAGGGGCGGAAAACAACAGCACGACCGTTTTGATGATTCCGTCAGATTTCGTAAACACGGCCACTGCCCGTTAGGCGACATCCAAGGAGGTCACGTGGGTTTGGTACAGCGCGGATTACTACTCGCGGCCTCGGTATTCGCCGACTCGGCCTCGTTAGCGGCGGACAAGCCCGATCTACCCGTGGGTATTCAACGCGCCGCGGGCGGACGGCTACACAGAATTCATATGGGGAGGCAACTTGGCCGCCACGGCATTTGTGTCAGGAATGGCGTTCATTCTTTGGGTGATCTAGCGATCCTTGGGTCGCGTCAAATTCGGAAGAGCGAATGCTGCGTCGTGAGCCGCCGATCTTGAGCGACCGAAGAAGATGAACACCCGGATCCGTTGGCTGCAAACTGAATGGCCAACGAGCACGACGATGCTCGAGATCCCGATCTACCTGCTGGTGTTGGGTGCAATGGGGCTGGTCGCTATCTACAGCTACGTCTACGCACAGCGTCACCTGCACGTCATGGAGGCGCTGTCAGTGATGGCCGGACCGAGGGTGACCATGATGGAATTCAGAGCCGTCACAGGTGCATGGCCCTCATCCAACACTCAGGCGGGCTTCTCCGACGCCTCGTTCAGCGGACGTGACCGCGATCTCTACCGGCTTAATTCGGTTCAGATACGCGAGGGTGGCGCAATTGACTTCGCATTCGGGCGGGGGGCACTGAAGCCCAAAGTCCTCAGCATTAGGGCCTGGGAGGGTCTTAGCCCCGGCTTACCGATTGAGTGGACCTGCGGACATGCGCTTTCGCTGCCGGGCACGACGGCGACTGCTGATCAAACGACGCTATCCGACGAGGACCTTCCTTCACCCTGTAGGGCTCACAAATAAGATGCGATCTCTGAAAGCAGTGTCGACTGATGCTCTAGCGAGCGCCGCGCGTCAGTTGAGTTACGCGCTCCAACAGTCGCCCAATTTGGACGAGGCGTTTAGGAAGCTGTACACGGCAGCCGATGAGCGCCGCCGCGCCACACTGGCGCAGTTGGAAGGCCTTCTACGATCCGCACAACCGGAGGCAGTGGAAAGCGCAGTTGTCCGGTCCTACCCGTATTCCGCGCTTAGGTGGGTGCTGAGTCGGGCGCCGACCCCGGAGCGTTCAGCCGCGACACTCTTCCAGGAATTTCGGCGCCAAGAGTCGTTCAGCGCGGGTAGCGCGGCGGTGGCGTGGAGCGAATTCGCCGGCTTCCTCACCTATCTGGGAGCAGTTCTCGCGATTCTGATTGTTGTTGCGACGATGTATGCGACCTTCATACTGCCGCAATTCAGATCGCTATATCGGGGGCTCGGGAGTGAGCTGCCTCGCCTCACGCAGTTCGCGTTTGGAGGCAGAGGTTCCGTATTCACGGTGCTTCTTCTGGCGTCCCTGTTGATACTTACATTTCTGGCATGGTTCATCTACGCGCTACGGCGGCGCCTACGGCGCTACACGCCGATGCCGCCCCGATTTCAGAAGGTTCCACTCGTGGGTTCGGTCGCGCGCGCCTACAACCAATATCTCTGGCTTTCATGCGCACGGCTTCTCACGGCCGGTGGGGTGCCGGCAACGGATGCCTTACGGCTCGCGGCACAAAGATGGAACATCGGAGACCTGGACGAACAGGGGCGGGGTCTTGAAACGCCCGTCGCTTCCGATCTCGTCATCTCAGCCCGGCTCGGTAAGCTCGAAGAGGAGTTGCAGTTCCAGCAGGAGGCCGCGGCAGAAGCATTTCTTACCGCACTGGCCCGCTGTAGACGGCGGGCACGCGTCATCCTGACTATTTGTACCTACTTTCTCGTAGCCACTTTCGTGTCCGCAATGTACCTGCCAATTTTTTCGCTCGGTTCGAACATCTGAAGGAGTGAGCTATGCGTAAGTCGGGCTTCACGCTGATCGAGCTGATGATAGTGGTCGCCATCATCGGTATCCTCGCCGCTATCGCCGTCCCGGCGTATCAGGACTACACCATTCGCGCTCAGGTCACCGAGGCGTTCAGTCTTGCCTCGGAACTTAAGGGGCCCATTCAGGAGTACCGTAAGGAGCAGGGAACGCTGCCCCGGAATAACGCTGCAGCGGGCGTGCCCGAACCTGACAAGCTGATAGGCAACTATGTAACGCGCGTCGAGGTCGTTCAGGGTGCAATCAACGTGACCTTTGGCAACTTCGCAAACAAGCAGCTCGAAGGTCAGATCGTGACGCTGCAGCCGATTGTGGTGAAAGGTAGCCCGGCAAGTCCAATGTCTTGGCGGTGCGGTTACCGCGAAGTGCCGAAGGGGATGGAAGCAGTCGGGGAGAATCGCACGAGTCTGGATCGCAGATACCTGCCGACATCATGTCGGAGCGTAACCTAGACCCATTCAAGTCCCGGCCGGCGTGGCAAAAGGCCTTGGGCGAGTTGTCGGGGGCTTATTTGGTTGGCTAAGTGACGTTTCCTGGGGGTTACATACATGGCTTCCGGCACCCAGGATCTTGAGATGTTCGTGCACGATGCTCTTCTCCGACCTTCTCCTCCACTTGTGATCTTGGTCAAAACTTGGTCAAATCTTGGTTCCTTAGCACCCTCACGATCTATACTTAGTCATGGCTACGTCTCGCGGCCTTTTCGGCACTGTCCCTGATAAGGATTACTTGGGCTTTTGGGCCAACCAAACGCTGAACGCCCGCGGGGTTGCGGAATTTCTTGACCTAAATAAGCGGGACGTGGCGAAGCTAGCAGGTGTCGCTTCCGCATCCGTGCGCTTCGACCAGAAGATTCCGAAGGAAGTGCTCGATCGTCTCAAGGAAATCGCGAACATCTGCGGTCTCGTTGCGCAGTTCTTTGGCGGCGACATCGCGAAGACGGCACTTTGGTTCAAGACAGTGAACCCATTGCTCGGAAACATCAGCCCGCGGGACATGATCCGCTACGGGCGATATGAGAAGCTCCGCCACTTCGTGATGAGCGCGATGGAAGAAAACGCTGCGAGGCAACAGAAGAGAGGCGGGGGACATGCGGGGGAATCGGCGGCTTCGGCCTCCTAGTCCGCAGCGCCCGCTTCAAAGGGGAGAGCCAGATCTTCCTGCTCTGATTGAACTTGAGCGGTTCAATCAGGCTTCCCTGCGCCAATGGCTCGCTGCAAAGGCCAATCTCGATGCGGTGCAACGTGCGCTGTACTTCGAGCTTGAGCCGCTTCGACAGCGCAATGAGGATCGGTTATTCGATGCACTGCGATCTCAGGCGCTTCCGTCGTTTTCGTTCGACGGATGGTGCCGAATCATCGATTACGGCTACGGCCTGCAGCCGCTTTCGCTTGCCGGCAGCCTGAAGGGAGAGGGTGGGCGCTTCAATATAGGCGGCGATCTGAGCCCGGGAGCGTTCACGCCCTTCCCGGCGCTGTACATCGCCCAAGACTACGAAGCCGCTTTTCGCGAGCGCTTTGCGAGCCCTGAGACCTCGAAACCAGGCGAGCTCTCGGCGTGGGAGCTTGCATTGCGGTCTCCTGACTCGTTCACTCAGCTTCGTTTGCTTGGCGCGGTGGAGAACGTAATCGATGTCGGAAATCTCGAGGCATTGAAGTCTTTCGCCAGTGTGCTTCGGGAATTTCCGATCCCGAGGGATGTTCGCCAAGCCGCGAGGAGGCTCGGCCTTCGACCGCCACCGTGGCTGATTCGTTCGCCGATCACCCTCCAACGACAGTTACTGCATCCAAACTGGCGGATGCTTCCGCAGCAGTTTGATCTGCCCTCCAACTCCCAGGTCTTCGGACGTATCGCCGTCGCGGCAGGCCTCCATGGCATCCTTTACCCGTCGGCACGACAGCAGGGGAAGCAGTGTCTCGCCTTGTTCCCACAGAATTGGGCGGACAGTGGGTCCGTCGTTGAAGTAGCCGACACGCCACCGCCAGGCGCAAGGTTGTGCAGAATTGATGGTAAGACGAGGGTACTTACTTGACCGCGAAGGAGGCCTGATTAATCTTATGCGCCCAATCCTTGTTTCTTTGTCTCTTGTGATTCTGGCCGCCTGCGCAGCTATTCCCGTGCAGGAAACAACACTTCGCAACGCGAACGGCGGGACAGTCACTTGCAAGCAGGTTGGTCGTGGAATCGTGTCTTACGGCGTCGGTAAGTCGCTCTATGACGATTGCATCGCCAAGGCCCATGCGCAAGGCTACCAATGAGGGGGTACATTAGCTGAGCGTGCCGCGCTCTCGCCCCCTTAGCGGCCTCACAAGCCTTCTCCAAAGACTGAAGTTGCCGCTCGCTCAAGCCTCGAGTCGCGCGCATTGATGCTCAGTCACTTCCTGCATGAAAGGACATTGAGATGAAATGGGAAACTCCGAAGGCTACCGAGCTTCGCTTTGGCATGGAAATCACCATGTAC
>Ga0137418_10002119_pt1 | contig 18203 bp, 12 predicted proteins | sample CZODoug3_1_2_16f_FD_122242 | JGI IMG/M metagenome (GOLD analysis project Ga0137418, IMG submission 122242) | Vadose zone soil fungal communities from Angelo Coast Range Reserve, California, USA - CZODoug3_1_2_16fungal (Hybrid Assembly) | ecosystem: Environmental > Terrestrial > Soil > Vadose... | reverse complement strand
CTCATCAGTTGATGCACACCTTGAAGAACGATTTTCGATTCCAGTCCGTGCATGTTCAAAATGCCTTTGTAGCGCAGCAGTTGCGGGCCGAGGCTGTTGATCATGGCGTTCATGAACTGACCAAACCGCACGCCATGAAAAGGGCGATCCGAGCGAAAGACAAAACTCTTGACGTCGTCGTGATAGTGACGATGACTTGCGCCGGCGCAGGCCTCTCGGGCAGAGGCTGCGTCCAACGCCAGATCCAACTCGCTGTCGAGATTGAATCCACCCAACTCGAACACTTCAGTCAGCGACACCTGGCCAAAGGGCACTAGGGATCGCGGAGCCCGTGGGTTCATTTCCCGCAGTCGATCGCAAAGAGCAGCGATGTCGCTCGGCATCACGAGATCGGATTTGCTAATAAAGATACGGTCGGCGAAGCCCACCTGGCGCCGGGCCTCTCGTCGCTCATCCAACTGATCCATGGCGTGTTTGGCGTCGACCATAGTCAGGATGGCATCTGGTCGATACTGCGAGGCGATCTGCGCATCGAGGAAAAAGGTCTGGGCTACGGGTCCAGGGTCGGCCAGGCCCGTGGTCTCGATCATCACCTGGTCAAAATCCAGGTAGTTAGTTGGGAAACGCCAATCCTAGAGTTTCCCTGAGGGCCACCTGGCTCAAGAACATACGCGCGAAGGCGAGAACCGTCAACTGCCCAAACAGTGCAGCGACGATCCTGGTATGGTCGAATTCCGCAAGAGCCAGCCTGCAGGCCAATTGGAAAAGTATGCCAAATCACGGGCGACATCGATGCCATCCAGTTCGTCGGCCGCGCAGCGCCCATCCCTCTACTGCTCCAATTCGCAAATTACGAACAGTACTTCGACAAGACCTCGATGCAGCACGATGTTGCTGCGGCGAGCGGTCCCAAGAAAGTGCCGTACTACGATACAGGTCACGACCTGAATGTTCCTCAAGCATTGGAAGATCGTTACGACTGGCTGGTGAACTACGTTAATCTGCGCCGGGAACCCGCCCTCCCCCTTAACGGTCGGGTGGGTCGCGGGCCACTGACTTGGAACCGGGAAGAGAACTCCCCAATAGGATTCCGGCGTGTCGCCGTGCACCGCGGTTAACTAGGCCGGGACTCTTCTTCGGACTCTGTGCGTCCTCGAAAAACTCAGCACACGTTCCGAATGCGCCGACGCCATGATCACAGGCCCGATCAAGCTTGCGCGGTCCCTGGGAAGAGTGCCACCCAGCACGCGAGATATGTTGAAAAGCGAGGGGCTCCCGCAAACCAGGCACCGGTCGTGTGGACTGTCACTGACGACGTCACATTCAGCACACAAGACCGCGTTCTGCAGGGAAACCGCGTTGAGACACCGACCCGATTGAGAAGTGCCATCCACATCCGAACCCTTCATCACAGAACCTCGTAAAGACTACCTTAATCGTATTTAATCCTGATTGGGCCGAATTGTTTACACCACGATTGGGCTATTCCCGACCACCTCTGAGGCTGCGGTCGCTCTTTATAGCACCCCCCTCTTTACTGGCGGTCTGGTCCGTTCATTCACCGCGACCGCCGCGTCCATAGAACTGCACCTTCAAAACTGCATCTCCCGTCCACGACGTTGGCGACGTATCGCCCAACTCTCGACCTGGCAGCCAAACTGGCGTTCCAAGTCCATAGCGCACCGCGACCGCCGCAAACGCCAGCGGCTTCCTCCTCGTCTCCTCATCGAAAACGCCTTGGATCGAGTTCCCCGCTCCACTCCAAGCGTCGGCTCCGAGGTGTTTCCGTCAAGGCTGGCGACAATCCACCCGGAACTGGGAAATTAAGCTCGATGTCGCTTGTCAATGAGCGCGTTGGCATGAACTCATCCTTCGAGAATCCACCGTCTGCTTCGCCCTTGGCAATCGACAGTCGAGTGTCTACCATCGTCGCCAAATTGAGGGTAGAATGTCTTCTATGGCGAAGCAAGCGCAGCAACGGGTCGGGCTCCTCCAGGGAACGCTGGATATGCTCATCTTGAGGACGCTTCTCTATGGGCCTGCTCACGGTCATCAGACCGGGGAGCACATTGAGAGGACTCGAATGAATCCTTGCAGATGCAGCACGGCTCGCTCTACCCCGCGCTGCATCGGCTGGAGCCAACAGGGTGGGTCGTGTCCCAATGGGAGACTGTGCCGGACCGAAATCGGGAATTCAAATACTACCGGTTAACTCTTAAAGGCAGGAAGCAGCCCCTGGCCGAAGATCGCAGTGGAAGCAGACGGCCGAAGCTGTGGCGCGCGTGATGTGGCCCGCCGCCGAGGAGAACTGACATGAACTGGTGGCAGATCAAGAAGAGAGATGCGGACCTCGAGCGGGAGCTGCGTTCCGACCTGGAATTGGAGGAAGAGGAACAACGGGAAGGTGGCATTTCGGAAGAAGAGGCCCGCTACGCGGCCTTGCGCGCCTTTGGGAATCTTACTCTGATTCGTGAACAGACTCTTGCCGTCTGGGTGTGGAACTGGCTTGAATCCCTCGCACGCGATCTGCGCTTCGGTCTGCGCACGCTTCGTCGCACCCCCGGCTTTACCGTCATCGCCATCTTGGTGATGGCGCTGGGCATTGGCGCCAACGTCGCCCTGTTCACGGTGGTGCGTGGCGTTTTGCTCAAGCCCTTGCCGTTCCATGATCCGGATCGCCTCGTGATGCTGTATGAGGCGGGTCTTCATGAAGACGACACGGCTGGTTCCAGCCGGGTCTCCGGCGGCATGTACGCCGAGTGGAAGAACCAGAACCGCAGCTACAGCAGTCTCGGACTCGCGCAGGGTATCCGGGTTGGGCTTTCGGGTTCGGGCGGACAACCGCCGGAGAAGCTGAAGAGTGCGTTGTTTTCATGGGACCTGCTCCGCACGCTGGGCGTCGAGCCTGCGGTGGGCCGCGACTTTACGCAGGAGGATGACGGCCCCGCAGCTAACGGCACGGTGTTGCTGAGCTGGGGTCTGTGGAAGCGTCGCTTCGGCGGCGACCCTGCCATTCTGAACAAGACAATCGAGTTGGATTCCGAGCCATACACCGTGATCGGTGTAATGCCGGCCTGGTTCGATTTTCCTGACCCATCCACGCAGCTATGGACACCGGTTTACCACGACAAGGCCGAAGACACGATGACCTCGTACAGCAATCACATGTTTCGCGTTGTGGGGCGGCTGAAGCCGGGGGTCAGCGCGGCGCAAGGCATGGCCGATCTGAGCATCATCTCCCAGCGCATCCACAATGAGCATCTCAGCGATCCATTCGTATTTCAAAGCGCCAGGAGCCGACCGCTGCTGGAGCACATCGTGGGCGAACTCAAAAAGCCGCTCTATGTACTGCTGGAGGCGACCTGCTGCCTGCTGCTGATCGCCTGCCTCAATGTGGCCAATCTGCTGGTGGCGCGGGCGGCGGCACGGCGCAAAGAGCTGGCTATCCGCACCGCACTGGGCGGGGGCTGGCTACGTCTGATAGGCGAGCGGGTGATGGAGTGCCTGCTGCTTTCGGCCTCCGGCGGAGCGCTGGGACTTTTGCTCGCCTTTGCCGCTCTTCATTGGCTGACGCGAACTCGCTACGACATGAGCCGCGTCGAATCCATCCACATCGACGGCGTGGTGGCGGCGTTTACGGTCGGCGTTATCGTGCTGTGCGCGCTCGTTTCCGGACTCATCGCTGCGTTCAGCGTCAGCGACAAGCGCATTCTCGGCGCGCTCCTTGAGACATCGCGTTCGGTGAGCGGGGGCAGCGCGCGGGCCTCGCTGCGCAAGGTGCTGCTTACGCTCGAAGTCGGACTGACCGTGATCTTGCTCATTGGCGCCGGACTGCTGGTCAGAAGCTATGAACGGCTGCGCTCCGCCGATATGGGTTGCATCACGCAAGACGTGATCACCATGCACCTGGGCCTCCCTGATGCCCGATATGCCACACCCGCCCAGCGGGCCAACTTCTACGACACGCTGCTCGATCGTGTACGCGCTCTGCCCGGAGTGGACGCGGCAGGCTTTGTGACGGCTGTCCCTGGGCAGGGCTATGGGATGGATTCGCCCTTCAGCATCGTGGAGCATCCGCCCTTGCCGCAAGGCAGTGGTCTGTTGGCCTTAAGCCGCTGGGCTGATCCGAAGTACTTCCGCGCGATGGGCATTCCCATTTTGCGCGGAAGTACATTTGATGGAGGGAAGCGTTTGGATGCTGCCAACGAAGTCATTATCAGCCAATCCTTCGCCGGCCGGTACTTGCCCGGCGAAGATGCGCTGGGCCGGCACCTCCGCGTACGCGGGCAAAATGCCGTCATTGTGGGGATTGTGGGCGATACCCGGTACGCAATCGGCGAAACACCGAGGCCGGTGCAATATTACCCGCTGGCTGCCGGCGTCGAGAACGTGGGCACGCTGGTGATTCGCTCCAGCCACGACCTAGAGCAGTTCGCGCTTCCGGTACAGCGCATCGTCTCGGAGATGGACCGCGATCTGCCCGTCTCCGATGTGCTCACCATGAACCAGTTGCTCGGCAAATCGACCCTTGACCAGAGCTTCAACACGGCGCTGCTCGTCGCTTTTGCCGCGCTGTCGCTGGTTCTTGCGGCGGTGGGCCTGTTCGGCGTGACGTCGTACATCGCAGCGCAGCGGACGACCGAAATCGGCATCCGCGTCGCCCTGGGCGCAAAACGCGAACAGGTGATGCGGAAAATGTTGCTGGATGGAATGCGGCCCGCGGCCTTCGGTCTTGTCGCGGGACTCGCAGCAAGCCTGGAAGCCGGCCAACTGATGCGCGACTTGCTCTATGAGATCAAGCCGCTCGATCCTGCGGTTTATGCCGCGGTTGCCGCAGCGCTGCTCGCGGTGGCCGCCTTCGCATGTATTGTTCCCGCGTGGCGTGCATCGCGCCTCGATCCGATGCAAGCATTGAGAGCTGAATAGGCGACCGGTCCAGCGCCCTGCTCCATGTCGCTGATTCGCCCCGAAGCAGTCCGCACACCACGCGTGATCGCCAATGGTTTGTTTGTGTCGAGGGCTCAGCCCCTCCTCGCCGTAGTAGCGGAAAGGTGCGTTTCGTTCAGCTTCTGTGCGCACTCGTCGCAGCACACCTCAACCGTCTTGCCGCCGATCTTGACCTTGATGGGATTCGCATTCAACTTGCAGTCGCAAGCCGCACAAGTTTTCTCAACCATGACATTCCTCTCCAATTCCCGAAGTCCGGGCAGGATCAGTAGGCCACGCAGGAAGAGAGTGCCGCTGTCAGAATCTTTAGCGATTTTGCTCGGATACGGGCTAATGACGCAGCGCCGACTGTCGAAACTCAGAGGGTGAGCGGCCGTAAGTCTCGCGGAAGGCGGCGCTGAAATGGCTGTGGCTAGAGAAGCCGAGGTGGAGGCTGAGAGCGGTCAGGTCATCATAATGCGCGAGAAGATCCAAAGCTCGCGCTAACCGTAGCCGCAACTGGTAGCGATACAAGGGTAGGCCTTCCACTTGTTGGAAGACCTGTGTCAGATAAACCGGGGAGCCGCGCACTTCAGCGGCGATCTCAGCCAGCGTCCAGCGTCGCCCGAGATCGCTGGCCAGCACGAGCTTGACCCGATCCACCAGGCGCTGCCGTCCGATACTTGCTCCCGCTGCGTGCGTGGTGCGTGGCCCCAGAGCCCGCTGTACCAGGGTCAAGGCCAAGCTCTCTGCTTCCAAAGGTTCCGCGATCTTCTGGCGCAGGCTGTGCCGTAGCAGTGCCACGAGAGCCTGAGCTCGCGCGTCAATCCGCAGACGCTGCCGCCGAAATGCGAGCCTCGAACCGTCTCTCAGAAAAGTACGTGGCGCCAGTTCCTGCAGTTGTGGCTCGCTGATGGCAAGAGAAAGGCTGGCGTCGCCGCCCGGCACGGGGTGGCTCACCCGGTAGCCTTCGGTGGCGTTGAAAAACAGCACTTGGTTCGCCTCGGCTACGGCCTGGTCATCTCCAAGATGCCGCACGTAGACACCGCGATACGGAAACACCAGTTGCGTGGTCGCCGTGCACTCTTCCTCATTCTGGCGACGGCATCTGCCCTGGCAGTACGTGTCCCGAATGGTAATGGTCGGAGATCTGAGCAGAGATTGAACGACAAATTCAGGCATGGATCTGCTTCCGTCTTTTAACCCCACGTTCTGAACCCATGCGGATGAGCGATTCTTACCCGGCAAAGCCGCACCTCACGTCGGGTGATGAAAGTGAAGGCCGCCAAAATACAAGCGTACCATTTCCCTTGGATGGGGCTCATCTAGATAGAGGCTCAGCATTTTCTGCGCGCTCATCGCTTGAGAGTCTAAGACTGACCCTAGGTATGACGTTAAAGGTTTCACCCAACCTTGCTCTGCCGTTTGCCGTGAGGGGTGTTCGCGTTGCCCCGTCAATCCAATCGGGAACACGTTCCAAGGACTGAGCCCGCGGGAGTGATATCACTGAATCTCAATCGAGAGATGTGCCGGACAAAGCGAGCGCAGAAAGTCTCGCGCGTCGAAGATCTGGCCGGCAGCGACGACGCCGGCCGTCTTGCCCCGCATGCTGACGACACGTTGCGTCGCTTCCACCACAAGGGGCGCGGTGATCGCATAGATGTCCCGCCCGCTTGCAACCGCTCGACGTTCCTCGCTTCCCAACCGCACCACAACCTCTAGCAGGAAAGTTTGCGCTGAGCGTCCGCTTTTGTCGCTCGCCGCCGGCGGCGACAGGTCTGGATCGTCCAAGTCCTTGAGCGGTGCAAGCGTCATGTAGGTGCGAATCTCGCGCGTCCGCAAATGACGCGGAATCGTAACGCTGTCCGCCATGGTGAATTCCGCCACGACCTTCTGCGTTCCGATCGGTGCTGGGAAAGTCCAATCGACGATCGGCGCGTCGTCTGTGCGGAACTCCATCTGATGGTTCGAGAAGACAATTCTCCGGCCGCCCCTCCGCTGCCTCGAAACTTGGGTCGTCGCCCTCGTCCCGAGAGTCGGCTTCCAGCTACTGAGGGCATACGCGACGCAAATCTCATCTGCGGACGCCCAATCTCCCATGGCCGCCGTGGCCAGTAGATCACCGAGACCACCGAAGAAAGCCATTGCGGGCACAACCACGATGCCTGCCTCGCGAGCTCGATCCGCGTATCGCTCGAACGTGTCCAGGTTGGCTTCTATCTCTGCCGCGACGTCCAAATAGGGAATCTGCGCACGCAACGCCGCTTCGATCACGGGCGCTGACGTTCTGGCGAAGGGTCCAGCGCAGTTAATGACTGATGTTGCTCCGACCAACGCTCGATCCAGCGACGCCGCGTCATCAACGCACGCGCGCCGCACGTCCAGTTCCGGATGCACGTCTCCAAGAGCATCCAGCTTATCGGGATCGCGGCCGGAGAGGATCGGCGTCCATCCACGATGGCGTAACTCAGAAACAACATAGCGTCCGGTGTGGCCGTAGGCGCCAAAAACGGCAACGCTTTGATTCGATGTCACCGGGAAACTCCTCTTGCGCTCACTTCAGTAGGCCACGCAGGACGTGAGGGCCGCTGTCAGAATCTTTAGCGATTTGAACTTGGAGGGCGAATGACCGTGCTTAACTGTCGGCCCTGCGCCAATGGTATCGGCAGACAACCTACCGCTGACCAGAGAGTTGGATGTTCGCAAGTCCCCAGAATCGGGGGGTACCGACTGACGACAACTCGTACCGCACACATCCTTTACCTCTTGTACCTCTTGCGCGAAAGTTGGACATCGCGAAACGGAATCGGCTGGCACACTTTCCGTCATTAGGCCGAATCCGAGATTATGCCGAATCGAGATCTGAAACGCTCCGGAAACGGTATGAATCCTGCGGATGCTCCGTCGCGTTACTCAGCACCATGCTCCATATTCCGGAGTGCTTCACGGGCCATGGGGGAAGCTCAGTGTCCACAGGCCGTTTCCGACGTAGCCGGCACGGTCTGCAACGGCACCGTAGGCGCCAAAAAACGGCGACGCTTTGATTCGATGTCATCGGGAAATTCCTCGCGTGCGCTTGCTTCAGTAGGCCACGCAGGACGTGAGGGCCGCAGCTGGCCGCCCAGCGTCAAACCCCGCTCGCAGACGGGCGGTCATGCTTCTGCGCCACTCTTGCCACGAAGCATTGCGAACACCTTCATGAACGCCGGTACGGAAGCGGCAAGTCCAGTCGCGTACGTGACCCAGGTATTGAAAACCTGGCCTTGTGTATAGATCAGAAAAGCAGCAACGCCCGCGCCCACAACCAGCAAGGACGTGCGGAGCGAAGCTGAACGAGCTCCGGCCCCCTGTTCCTCCCAGTGCTTGATTGTGGCGGGAGGGACAGCAGATTTGACAAACTCTGCGAAACGAGAGTCCTTTATGGTGAACAATCCCCATGTCCACTCCACGACTCCCTCTCTCATGAGTTCACAGACAGCGCCTCGGCTGTTCGGGCTGACCAGTCTTTCCTGAGCCAAATGCACCAGAGCCAGCTTCTGGAGCCTGGAGCGTCCGGGAAAGAGCCAGCGCTGGTACGCCTCGGCTGAAATCCTCGTCTCGAACTGCTCGTCGGATTCCCCCTCCTCAGGCGAACTCGAATTCAGGTCAATCCGCACGAAGGACTGCAGCAGGCTTGTCCACGGTTCGCTCTCCCCCGTTGCGGGTGCCTTCGATGAAGGATCTTCCATTGTGGTAATGACAACTCTGTTGCCCAGGTTGAGGAGCACTCTCTCCAACGCCTTAAAACTCTGGCGATTCGTTCGAGGGGTGTCAAAAGTTGCTTCGCAGTTATACAGCACTAACGGACGGCCATCTCGGATAATCTCATCAACTTGATCGCCGGTAGAACTCAAGACGAACGAGATGCCGTCCGCAGTCTTGGCGCTATGCTGCGCCACGTTCAGCACATCTTGCATATCCCAGGCCTGCACTTCCTCGCGCTCAATGAGACCTACAATGGTGGCGGAAGATTTAGGACCGATGACGAGGAGGTTCATGGACAACTTGGCGATGAGGCTACTCGGATCGCATCTAGTTTCGAGATTCTTTGGCGGGAACGGCGCAGCGAGGTCAAGAAGGAAGATTTTTCGGAGACTCCATCGTACGAATCCGAAAACAGCCGCCATCAGGCCTATCGTCCCGAGCCACCAGTGCCAATCGTTCCAGGGAATGTGGAGTGGATTCCATAGAAAGGCAATCCTGCGAACCTTGTTACCTGCTTCCCGATTCGTGAGTTCAAGCGTCCGTTCAGGCCCAGACGGAGTGGAAGACCAACTTTGAGCACCGGCCAAACCCGTTTCAGCCAAGTAGCGGTTGTCGGCGGCGAGCTGGTCATATGCCGGACTCGACCAGCTCAGGAATAGATCCACACATCGTTGCCTGTCGTCCCCGCTTCCCAACCCGCAAGGTGGCGGATTGAGCTGCTTCGAATCATCCTCCGCGGAATAGTTGACCGAAGTTCTAAGAAATTGGTGGTACGAAAAAAACGGCTCTGTTATCCCCTGCGCTTCAAACGGTAGCTTCTCAAGTCCAGCCGAGGGGTCGCCGGGTGCAACCAGGAGCGTCTTAGCGTGCTGTCCCAGCTCAACGGCCTGATAGCCCACGCGTATGTCTGTTGCCCTCGCATCGAGATCGGAAGCGAGATGGAGTTGGTCGCTTGCAACGACGAGCTTGTATTCAAAATCGCAAGCCACTTTGGCGAAGCAAAGACATGGGAGGACGGCAACCACCGCCAGCAGCGTTGCACATGTTCCCACGTAGTGAAGTTGCCAATGAGATGACATTGTGATGTCCGTACCACCTGCACCCTGGCGACTCGGTGAATCATCCTGGCGTCTGAGGAGCAGAAGGTTGCAGGCGATCGCACCCGCTGGAATGACAATGCCACAGAAGAGCAGGGCGAGAAAGGCAGGCAGCTGGCAGAGAACCAGGAGCAGCAAAGCGGCGACACCGTTGCCGATTGCCAACCAGCGATAGGTGCTAGTCTTTCGCGAATCGGGCCAGAGACAGGTCCCAGAGATTCGCCTTGTTCGCGTACAGTGCGCTAGGAACATCCCGAGAGCCATCGCCGCGGCATAGAGAAGAAACATGATCGAGGCCAGGCTGAGTATCTCCAGGTTCATCGTATCTTCAGGATGCAAATCCCGAAATACGACCACCGTCCACGATTGTTCCCCGCTGGAGTTCATTGGAAGTATGTACAACCGGTGCGGGACGCCCATGTAGTTGGCGACGAGCGGGCCGGAGGCCCGCATCAATACGCGGGAACGAACTTCCTGGTTCTGGTCCGTTTCGTCCAAAAAGTTTTCGCGGAGATTTCTACTGCGGTCGGAATGGAAGACTACGGTACCATCGGACTTGATGACGGCAAACTGGAAGCCATGCGACAAGACGGGATCGAATACCGATATCGGGCGAGTTACGAGGGAAGCGCAGAACACATCCTTGGGATCCTCGGGTACTTTTCCGGGCACAACGTTCCCGTCCATGTCGAACAGCTTCCAAAAAATGGTGATGTTTTCTCCCGTGTTGGGAGAGTACTCAGACCCTATGCCTTGACTGGGAGCAGAGGTAGGGGATCCCGGATGAGTAATCGCCCTCTTGGCGTCAGCAAACGCCCTCTTGACGTCAGTAAACGCCGATTTGACATCCGGATAGTAGCTCTGCGACTTGAGACTGATGAACGGAGTAACACGGTCTTTCGTGGTCCACTTGACCTGCTGGTTGCCGTCAAAGTCACTCCAGCTCGCTGCTTGCATGTAGGGGTATTGCTCCACCTTGCTATCCCTACTATCCTTTAGGATGCGGACTCGACAGGCCTCTCTCGGAGAGCATCCCCCGCTTGCGGTCAAGAGCGGAAGCCTTGAAGTTCGCAATTGGGACGCGCGCAAAGCCAGGTGCAGCCTGGTGCTGTAGAAGTTTTGCAGCTGATCAATCGCTTTCTTTTGTTCATTTCCGAAATTCGTATCGATGGCTTCCGCCAGCGTCTTCATGTCCGCCACGGCCGATTGGTCGAAGTGATAACGCCAGTAGTAGAGGTCCAAGAGGATAAAAGTCAGGGCCGCAGCCACGACGCAGGCGGAGACTGCAATCGTGACCACCTCGCCCGCATGCAGCCGTTCTATGGGGCTGGATAGGTACAGTTTCAGGAAGGGATAGGCCGCAACCGCTAGCAGTATGCCAGCGGAAAGCCACAGCATGTATGTATACGATATCGACTGGCTTTCGGAACGGAAGGCGTCGGCGCGGACCAGGCCACAAAGAGCCCATTTTTCGGCCAGTGCCGGGGAGGCATCTGTTTTGGCGCTTTTCCTCCCAGGATCAAGGGGTGGAAACGAAAGCTGCAACGGTTGAGAATAGAGGCGGTAGCGAGCGCCTGCGAGCGTGACCTCTGCGTAATCACTCGACTCCGACAGCTTCTTCTGGAGCTCAAACTTTCCCCTTCCTGCGTCTTCTGGCTTTTTTCCTTTCGTAGCTGCGGATTCATCCTCAAACGCATCGATTCGCGCAACCTCGATGCCCGGTGATGAGTCTTGAAAGATGACTGTTCCATTTTCCTGCACCACCAGCACGACAGCGAACGGATTGCGGTTTCGCGGTGGCAATAGCTTGCCAATCAGCTTGTCCAGATCCGTGCGCGTAGCGTACCGGACCTGTTTCCGTTTTTTGCTCGCATTCCCTCTCTGTACAGCATGTTGAAACGCCATATACAGGAAGTGGGTTCCCTCATCGGCTACGACGGCTATTCTCGGTGGATCGCCATAGCCGCCATCGCCGCCTTTACCGATGATTGATTCTGTTTCTTCATTCTTGGGTACTTCCAATTGCGGCGCCAAGTTACTGAGGTAGTCCTGCAACCTGGTTTCGGTGATGCCAGAGTCCGCAGCGTTGTCCATCATCTTGTCGAAATTATTGATGCCCAAGCGTATCTGCTCGCTTAGGGTTTTCAGGACGCGAAAGTTTCGATCGTCCAAGTACCTGTGCCGATTGGGGAGCCAAGAAACGTTGTACCATCCAACGGCGACGACCAGGATCAGACCGATACTGGCGGGAACAAAGTACCCGCGCAACCGAACTAACGTAGGCATGGTGAACCACTTCCTGGGAGTTGCGAATTGGGGGCGATCCCAATGGTCAGAAGAAATTCAGAAGGAAAGGCCTTGAAAAACCACGTCTTTGTAGCGATTCATTGTGAATATCAATTGTCTGTGGATTACCCGTGGTCAATAAAAGCTCATGAATGTATGGTGCAGGGATGAGCAGTTTCGTTTCACCCCTGCCCTACTTGTGCCCAATACGTGGGTTTCCGCCAAGACGAATGTCCGAGAAGTCCGCCATGGCTCCACGCAGAGTAAGGTGTTTAGCTGAGCCTGACTGGAGGTGGGTTCGGATTGGCCCGGAGTTACGGGTTGCTCCGACCCACTGGCGGACCTTTCCGAGGCCGATCAGCTAGCTTCAAACTTGGATTAAGCGCAGCGTCCTGAGCTCGGGTCGCTGCGTTCCACTCGGACTGCTGAGCAGCTTGTGGAAAAACTCGATCGTAGTATTGATAGAAGCTGGATTTCAGGAAAATCGCTACTCGTTCGTTATCCAACTGTCCGTCTGAAAGTCGTACTCCACGACGCCGTGGAACATGGCTCAGCCGCAAACTCCGGGACACGTTCGCGGTGGCGGGCAGTCTGCGCGACCCTTCGGAATCGTTTATTCTCACAACATGTCTGACTCTAGCGCAGAGCGCGTGCAGGTCGCGGCTCGCGGGAGGCGGCTCGAATACTTCACCATCGGCTGGAACGCGATGGAAGGAATCGCCGCAGTCGCGGCGGGCTTGATAGCACGCAGCATTTCTCTCACCGCCTTTGGCATCGACAGTTTCATCGAGGTGACGTCTGGCGCGGCATTGTTGTGGCGAATGTCGGTCGATGCGAACGAGGGCCAAAGGGAGCGAAACGAGCGAATCGCGCTACGTTGGGTCGGGGTCTGCTTTCTCTCCCTCGCCGTCTACATTGCGATTGAGTCCATCCGCGACCTGCTGAATCATGACGGCCCGAAGCACAGCGTGCTCGGAATCATAGTCGCCTGCGTTTCGCTCATCGTCATGCCAATACTTTCAAGGGCGAAAAAGCAAGTCGGCGGTGAGCTCAACAGCGCCGCCATGCATGCCGACGCCAAGCAGACGGATTTCTGCGTCTACCTCTCGGCGATTCTGCTCATGGGCCTCGTCCTGAACTTGCTTTTGGGCTGGTGGTGGGCTGATCCGGTTGCGGGTCTCGTGATGGTGCCGATCATCACTCACGAAGGTTATCGGGGTCTCAGAGCGGAAGCATGCGTTTGCGGCACGGTCGCCCATGTGGGAGACTACCCTCATACAAACTAGCCCGAAATATCCCCTATGACTCGAAGATCGCAAGGCTCAAAAGTTAGCTCAGCGCATCGAGAAGGAAAGTCCGCTGGTAAAAAATGGCAGGCTGAGGGCTGAAAGTCGGCGGGATGAAACTCACACCCGGTCCACCGAAAATAACCCATGTCTGCCTACACACAAAGCTATCGTAAAGTTCAGCAAAAGCCATCGGGTAGATCTTGTAGGCTTAAAGAAGTTTCCTTCGAAGATCGCAAGCCGACACAGCTTCTCGGTCCCTAACACGCGGGCAAATATCAGGCCACTAGAAGTCCACAACGATCGTTCCGTCAAAACCGCAAGTTTCCACCTGGAACCAGGTCTTCTTTTCCACTTCTTTGCCGCCGACGATGGCTTCAACCTTAAGTTGATACACGCCAGGCACAAGCTGCTTTGGGTGAGAGACGCCTCCATACTCATGATGGAACCGGAAGGATGCACAGGCCGTTCCCGACGTAGCCGTCACGGTCTGCAATGGCACCTTCTTTACTTCGTCGACTTCTTTGCGGAATCCAAACCAGCCTCCGTGTATGAGTTTGAGCTCAATCTCATGCACTTCCGGCATCGGCACCCCTGCCTGCGTCACGAGTACTCGAGCGCCCGTCCGAACTGCTTCACCGCAGAGCGCGGCGGTCTGAGTGCTGGTCGTGCCCGTCACCGGGTCGGATACAAATGTGACTGTCGCCTGGGCGGTGCGTTCCCGCGCCACGTCGGACGGCGCGAATCCCGTCGTCAGGTCACCCGACCCGACTTGGTGTCCCGGCTCAACCGTGATTGGAAGTGCGGGCAGGCCGGACAAAGAAAAGTCACTCGCGTTCGGGCCGCCCAGCGCAATGTTGGCGATCGTCAAAGGACACGTGCCTTGGTTCGAGACAACCAAAGGTCTGGTTGAGTGACAGTTCCCAACACCCTGAATAACGGTTGGCGGGAACAGCACATCGGGGTCAAGACCGAGTGAGCCAACACCCACAGTCGCGGTCGCTTGTACCGTGAGCGTGGGCGATGAGGGATCGTTACTCGTTATCGTCAGCGTTGTTGTCTGCGCGCCTGCGCTGGTGGGAGTGAAGAGCACGGTGAATGGAAAACAGAAGTCGTGACTTATCGTCACCGGGAATCCGCCGGAGGGAGGAACAACTGTGAATTCCGGATTCGACGATGTGATCGACGTAACCACCAGATCACCTGCGCTCGTATTGCAGACCTTGAGGGATCCGGTTTCTTTGTCACCCAGGCACGAGGGATTGAACTCTGGCGGTGCCGGTACCTGAATCTGCGGCATTGCCACTTTCTTGAATGTCAGCCGCCAGGCCCCCCGACCGCGCGTGCCCAGAAACAAGTTAATGTCGCCACCGGCGGGATCGTGATCGAAGTGCGCGAAGTACGGCCTCGGAATGTGCGGCACACCGGAAGTGCCCGGCGAGATCGGGTCCGTGACCAATTGCCACTGTGTGCCGCCGTTGGTGCTGATGAATACACCAGCGTCCTCGGCCCCGGCCACAAGAATGTCTTGGTCGGACGGATCGAACTTGACCAACGATGGTTGCGGATATCCGTTGAAGCGGATCGAGGCCCCTCCCGATGAGACATTTGGGCCGGACTGATTCTGGTATTTGAAAGCTCCGGATCCCGTCATCAAGGTGTTGAGGGCTGAAAGGGTGCTCCAGGTTGTGCCTCCGTTTGAAGTTAACACGACCTCAGGTCCCGCAGGGGCTCCGAGGTGGGACGCGATGATCCGCTGCGGATCGTTCTGATCAACAGCATAGACGCCGAAGCCACCGCCACCCGAAGGTGTGGTCACTTGTTGCCACGTACCCCCAGAAGTCGTTCCTTGATAACGGAACAAAGCTCCGGCAAGTTCTCCGTTGCAGCCGCCACTCTTTATGAAGAACGTTGTGGTGCCTCCACTAGCGGCAAACTGCAGCCCGCAGGGGGAAACGGGCGAAGAAGTCGCGCCCAGCTGTGTCCAGGCGATGGTCGCAGCGCCAATGTTGGTGGTAACGAATATGCCTGTAGTAGTGGCAATAGCGTAGGAATTCGCCGCGAATGAAACCAGCGATTCCAGTTGTTCAAACGACCGCACGTTGCCTGGCGGATAAGTGTTGACTTGCGGTGGACTGCCACCGGCCGTCAGCCCCGGCGCACTGACGAAGAGTAGCGTTGAGCGACCCGGAGAAAAGCAGCACACCGCAGTCAGAGCCCGCGTCAGATCAGCTTTGGCGCCAAATCCGTCGCAACAGTTCTCCGTGTTCCACGAGACAGCAGCGGCGCCTCCATTCGTTGTACCGAACGTCCCATCATCCTGATTCGCGAGGTAGATATCTTCAGGCCCGGCTGCAGGCCGGTGCACACCGTCAAACGCATATTGCCGAAGGCCGTGTGGCGTAACCGTAGGCTGCGTCCAGGCCGGCGTGTGGCAAGCAGGGCTGGCCGTTAACGTGTTGCGGAAGACGCCGCCGTCGGAAGAAAAAATGGTCGGGCAAGCGTTCGTGGCCGATCCCGGTGTGAAAGCTATGTCACCTGAGTCGTCGTGAGCGCCAGCGCTTCGCGTGAAAGGTCCCGCCCATGCGGACGAAGCATTGCAACGCTGCGCTCCTCCAGAGACTGCGGGGGAAGGAGTCGTGCAGGATCCGCGAAACAAGCGCACATCTCCGAACCACAAGTCGTAGTTGCTGCCCGATCGCTTGTTGGTCGCGACAAACGGAATGCGGCCTTGCGGAGCCGGGTTTGTGTAAGTTCCTGCCCAGTTCACCCCGTCATCGGTTTCGAAAATTGAAGTTCCGACGACCGCAAACAGGACGTACGCTTCATCTGGCGAGGCTACGATGGAACACACGCCCGACTGCAAAGGCTGCGTGGTGGACGTGGTCCAGGTGGCACCGCCGTTCGTAGACCTCAGGTGCCCATCAGCGCCACACACGTCGATGATGCTTCCGTGATGAACGACGACATCCCGAACGTCGGTGGCCGGATCATTCGGAGTTGGATCGACGAAACTCCATGTCACGCCCGCATCGAGGCTGATCGCCAGCCCGCAGTTGGTTCCGATAAAAACGTGGTTCGAGTTGGCAGGATCGATCGCGATGCCGAAGGCCGCAGGCTCGGTTTGCCGCGTGCTGGTCGCGCAAAAGTTGACCGGAGGAGTGGCGCTCGCGGGATGCGTCCAGGTGTTGCCTCCGTCCGTACTTACGTTGATGCCCGAACGGCTATTCGTGCGTCCGTCGTAAAACGATGTCGCATAGATACGATTCGAGTTTGTCGGATCAACCTTTACGCTCCAGGTCACTTGCGGCACGTGACCGTCAAGGTGGGCCCAGGTCACGCCGTTGTCGGTGCTGCGGTAAATTCCGCCAAACTCGCTTGCCGCGTACACTCGTCCTGGAGTGCTGACGTCGACGCCCAGTTTGTTGACGCGCCCGCCAGAAGCTGCATCCGCATCAGGACTGTTCGATCGATCAGGACTGATGTCCTTGAACGTGACGGAAAGTTGCGCCCATGCGGTTTGCATGGTCAAGCAGCACACCAGCGTGAATAGAGCCATTCTGCAGCGGGTCATCGCTTCCTCCTTTTATTCGTCGGGGAAGGCGAGGCCATATCCGCGGGACAAACGGCCGCTTCACTGGTGGTCGGAGATGAAACCAGTCGCCCTGAATCTGTTTCGATCACAATTCGCCAGGTGTAATCGACCCCGGGCTCGAGGCCTTCCACAACCGCAGCCATCTCAGTGCCAGTCTCGGCGGCTGCCTTCGGTTGTTCCAGTTGAATCAGAGAAAATTGGTAAGCACGCAGCTTCGAAGTTTTTGCCGAGGCCCGCGCCGCGACCGGGCGATCGGGAGTTGCTGGCGTGACGGGAACTGAGACGAGCAGACCCTTCTCAAAGCCGTCGTGATACACCGTGGCCTCCAGGCTTTGCTTGGCCGCAGCCAGATTGACCTTCGCGGATGCCGCGGTGTCCCCGGACATGCTCCAACGAATTCGCGCGTTCGACGTGCGCAGCTTCGTGGTGCTGCAGAAATCCTCTACGTTGACGACAACCTTGTGCGCTTCGCGCTGACTTTGCTGGAATGTCTGCGCGAGCAAGTCGCAATTGCCAGACGTCATAATGACCAGGCAGGATAGGGCGGGAACTATCAATCGCAGAGATGTCCGAGACATTGAGTCCTCCTCAGGTTCGATTCGTTGCAATCATGCTTTGCTGGCATGTGGCAAAACGGCTCTGATTTAAACGCACACACGCTCGGAAGGGTTGGAGAACGCGTCAATTCGTGCTTTCGGTTTTCCAAGTTGGTTTCCGGAAACGACGGGCTGCCGTACACTCACCTTACAGGGCATAGTGCATGGCCGGGACGAAACGTTTCAGCTTAAGATCCGGGGATTCTGATAGGACATTAGTGATTTGGGCTTCAATAAGGCACCCGGAATACAATGTGCGCCGGCACTGAGGAGAGGCGGCATTGGCAGAGAGCGCCAATCAACCCCTTCGGCTGCTGACCTGCCTACCGACAGATGTCCTCGAAGCCGACCTCTGGCCCGCGTCGATGCCACAAATCAGCATCACGTTGCTATTCACGTCTGGGAGATCGCGCATGGGGACCTGCAATCTGGAGCGGGTGTCCCGCTCATGCAATTCTCCATTCTCGAGCAACCTGCGGTCTGTATCTTCGAACGTTCGGACGATTCGTACCGGGCCTTTTGCCAGGGTCGACTCGTTCTGATGGCGGAGCCAGTGATTACGATCACGACCGCTTTCTCGTAGAGCGTAGACTCGCCGAGACAACGAAACTTTGTTCCTGAGAACAAGCAAGCGACGGCTATGGGCTCGTGATTGTAGATGGCATTAACTACG
>Ga0137418_10002118_pt1 | contig 18203 bp, 17 predicted proteins | sample CZODoug3_1_2_16f_FD_122242 | JGI IMG/M metagenome (GOLD analysis project Ga0137418, IMG submission 122242) | Vadose zone soil fungal communities from Angelo Coast Range Reserve, California, USA - CZODoug3_1_2_16fungal (Hybrid Assembly) | ecosystem: Environmental > Terrestrial > Soil > Vadose... | reverse complement strand
CTCGCCCAGCAAATTCGCCGTAGCTGCGAACGACGCGTGCGCCGTGACCGATCGCTGGACGATTGGCCACTTGGTTGACGCTGCGCGTGAGCCGGGCGGCAATGTTCACGGCCAACAGCCTCTGGGGGCACGTACACCCGCACATGGACCAGCATGCACCCGCCCGGCACAAACCGTCGAGATCGCCAACCGCGCCACCATGGCCGCAGCTTCAATGCCCAGCGGACGACCGCGCCGAGAGCTGTGCGCACCGTCGATGAACGAGGATCGGGTCACTCCGTCGGCGCCATCACAGCGCGTTCAACCAGCCGAAGTGAATCGGATAACCCTCGCCCGCCAGAAGCGCCATCGTCTCATAGAGCGGTAGACCGACCACGTTGGAATAGGAGCCGCCGATCTGGCGCACGAACAGTGCCGCCAGCCCCTGGATGGCATAACCGCCCGCCTTGCCGCGCCATTCGCCCGAGGCGAGATAGGCTTCCAGGTCTTCGGTCGAGAGCCGCTTGAAGCGCACGCGCGTCTCCACCAGGCGCTGGCGGAACGCTTCCTTCGGTGTGACGAGGCAGATGCCGGTGTAGACGCGGTGATTGCGGCCGGACAGAAGCCGCAGGCAGGCAGCGGCATCTTCCAGCATGTCGGCCTTGGGCATGATGCGGCGCCCGACCGCCACCACGGTGTCGGCGGCGAGGATGTAGGAGCCGCGCAGCTCCTCGCTGATGCGCACGCTCTCGAGCGCGGCCTCGGCCTTGGCGCGCGCCAGCCGGTTGGCGAGCGCGCGCGGCAGCTCGCCCTTGACCGGCATCTCATCGACCTCGGCGGGCTGCAGCGAGTCCGGCTCGATGCCGGCCTGATTGAGCAGCGCGAGACGGCGCGGCGAGCCGGACGCGAGAACAAGCTTGGGACGGCCGATCATGAAATTCCAATCAGGCAAGGCCGCATCACCAGTGCCCCACTTTGGACACCGGTCGCCCCTTGGTCGCCGGGCCTGGTTGCCGCGTTCCGTGATGGCGCGGACGCTAGCGGAATCGTCGCGTTTTCACAACCGTCCGGCTGTCGCAAATACGCTACGCGAAACCCGCTATTCTCACGTCATCCGTTGCGGAACGCATAGGCATATCCGTTGATGGCCGGTGCGCCTCCGAGATGGGCGTAGAGCACCTTCGAGTCTTCGGGGAAATAACCCTTCTGCACGAGATCGATCATGCCCTGCATCGATTTACCCTCGTAGACGGGATCGGTGATCATGCCTTCGAGGCGCGCGCACAGCCGGATCGCCTCCTTGGTCTCCTCTGACGGAACGCCATAGGCCGGATAGGCGTAGTCCTCGATCAGGACGACATCGTCCTCGAAGCGGCGCAGATCGATTTGACCTACGGCATCACCACGGTCCGGGACAGTTACGGCGCGCTCGTTCCGCTGACGAAAGTCCGAGACGCCATCGGGCGCGGCGATCGGGTCGGGACGCGCATCCTCGCCGCCGGCAACATTCTGGGCTGGAGCGGGCCCTATTCGTTCTCGTTCAGCCGCGTCATGGGACAGCTGACGCTGTTTCAGGAGCAGATGAACGATTTCATCGCGCAGGGCGCCGGCGAGGAGCTGATGGGGATGACGCCGCAGGAGCTGCGCGCGGCAATCGACGCGTACCTGGACAAGGGACCGGACTTCCTCAAGTTCGGCGGCACGAGCCACTTCTCCGACCCGACGTTCATCGGCTTCTCGGCCGAAGCGCAGCGGGTGATTGTCGACGAGGCTCACAAGCGCAATCGCTCCGCTGAGACGCACTCGACGAGCGTCGAAGGGCTCCGTCTCTCGATTGCCGCGGGCATCGACGGCATCCAGCATCCCGAGCTCCTCGACGGCCGCGAGATTCCGGACGACGTCGTTTCCATGATCCGCGACCGCGGCCTGATCTGCTCGATGCTCGCGAGCACCATCACGGGGCCGGCGTGGAAGCGGCATCTCAAGACGAAGGACGAGGCCGAGAAGAAACGGCTCGAGGCCGAGAAAGAAGCCGGGACCCCGGCGCGCCAGAAGACCACGGCGGAGCTGCGAAAACAGGCGGCCGATGTCGGCGCCGACCTCGAGGCCCGACGCAGGAATGCGCAGAAGCTGATTCGCGGAGGCTGCCGGGTCACGCCGGGCACCGACAGTTATTGGGCTGCGGCGCCCGAGCTCACGCGAACGCCGAAGCCGCCGGAGCAGGACCACGGCATCGGCACGATCATGGCCATCGAAGGGCTCGTCGAGCTCGGCATGACCCCATCGCAGGCGATCGTGGCCGCCACGCGCAACGGCGCCATCGCCGCGCGCGGCCTCGAGATTTTCGGTACGATCGAAGCGGGCAAGTGTGCTGATCTGCTGATTCTGACGGCCGACCCGCTGTCGGACATCACGAACCTCCGCAAGGTCGGCGCGGTGTTGAAAGAGGGGCGGGTCGTCGATCGCGAGCGGTTGCCGCTGTCGCGCGTCCTGTCGGTCGCGCCGTTGCCCGTCATCTCAGGCCCGCAGTAACCTGGAATTTGGAAGCCGGAATAAGCCGGAATCTGGAATGCGTCGACGGGTCTTTCAAGGGGAACCGATGAAAACGAATCGCCGCGCGTTTCTCAAATCGTCGGCCGCCGCAGGGGTCGGCGCCGTTGCTGCTGCCCGCGCCACCAGCGCGCAGACCGCGCTCCGGCCGATGACCGACGGCATCGTCCCGATCACGCTCGCCGAGCGCCGGACGAGAATCGACAAGGCGCGCCGGCTCATGACCGAGAACCGCATCGACGCGATTTTGATCGAGGGCGGCTCGAGCATGTTCTATTTCACCGGGGTACGCTGGGGCTTGAGCGAGCGGCCATTTCTCGCCGTGATCCCGGCCAAAGGCGAGCCCGCATGGGTGACTCCCGGCTTCGAAGAGCAGCGCGCCCGCGAGCTCATCACGATCGGCGACGACGTGCGGACATGGGAGGAGGACGAGAGCCCGTACCGATCGGTCGCGCAGATTCTGAAGGATCGCGGCGTCTCGACCGGCCGCGTCGGCGTCGAGGAACGGCTCCGCTTTTTCGTCTTCAACGGCGTGAAGAAAGAAACCCCGGGCATCACGTATGACAGCGCCGATCCAATCACCGCGGGCTGCCGGATGATCAAGTCGCCGGCGGAGATCGCGTTGATGCAGCGCGCGAACGACATGACAATCGCCGCGTACAAGGCCGCGTTCGCCACGCTGCGCGAGGGGATGACGCAGGGCGAGCTGCGCAACGATATTCTCGCGGCGTATCGCGCGCTGGGCGCGCAGGGCGCGGACGTCGCCGTGAGCTTCGGCAAATACACCGCGTTTCCCCACGGCAGCATCGAGCCGCAGCGGCTGCGCGAAGGCGACATCGTGCAGGTCGACGATGGCTGCAGCGTGGACGGCTATCAGTCCGATATCACGCGGACGACCGTGTTCGGGAAGCCGACCAGGCGCCAGACCGACGTCTGGAATCTGGAGAAGCGGGCGCAGGCCGCGGCGTTCGCGGCCGCCAAGCCCGGCGTTCCGTGTGAGGCGGTCGACGCCGCCGCGCGGAAATTGATCACCGACGCGGGATTCGGCCCGGGCTACAAGGTGCCGGGGCTGCCGCACCGCACCGGGCACGGCATCGGCCTCGACATTCACGAGTGGACGAACTTCGTCCGCGGCAATAAGACCCCGCTCGCGCCCGGGATGTGCTTCAGCGACGAGCCGATGATCGCGATCTACGGCGAGTTCGGGATTCGACTCGAGGATTGCCTTTACATCACCGAGAGCGGCGCGAAATTCTTCACCCAGCCGAGCCTGGCGATCGATAAGCCCTTTGCCTGACACACTCGCCCGGGACGCCTGGCGCCTGTTCTGGGGGGCCGTCTGCCTCGCGATCGCGCTCATTGCCGTCAAGGCGTACTACCTCGGCGTCCCTGCCGCGCTCACTCTGACCGGCGGTCGGGACTATGTGCTCGATCTTGCAGCCATCTCGTTCGTCGACGCGCTGTTCGCGGGAAGCGTCTGGGCCTGCGGGCGCGCCGCGCTCCGGCTCGCCGGCGGCCGGCGTGCCGCCACGCGCGCCGTCATCGTCGCCGTGCTGGCATTTTCGGCCTTCTCCTGTCTCTACGCGCTGGCCAGCGTCTTCTTCTTTGGCGTGTTCGGCGGGTTCCTGACCTACCCGCTGCTGGCGCTGGTCGGCGACGTGCGCATGCTGCGCTCGTCGGTCACGGCGCAGGTGACGCGACACACCGTACTCGGTCTCGCGGGCCTGCCGCTGGTGTATCTCGCGCTTGTCCGCGGCACGATGCGTCAGATGAAGGCGGGCACCGGTCCGTCGTGGCGGCATCACGGCATCGCGCTGGCGGCGCTCGGCGTCTGGGTCATCGTTGGACAGCAATTCTTCGCGAGGGAATGGACGACGCGGCGCGACCGGCAGGTCGCGGAGAATGCGCAGTGGGTCTTCGTCTCGTCATGGTGGCAGGCGATGGCGGGAGATGGCGCCGTGCGCATGGGCGAACGGTTCACCGCCGCGGACCTGACCGATTTCGAACCGCTCGTCCGCGGCCCGGCGCGCCGGCCACGAGACGCTCGCCTGCTGGCCGCCCGGCGTCCGCCGAACGTGATCCTGGTCGTGCTCGAATCGGTTGCGGCACGGTGGACGAGCCTGAACCGCGGTCCCTACGATACGACGCCGAATCTCAAAGCCGAGTCGGCGCGGGGCCTCGTGTTCGACAACGTCTACGCGCACATCGGGCGAAGCTCGAACTCGCTGGGCTCGATTCTGGTGTCCGCGTATCCCAAGCTGGACTTCCGCGACCTGACGGAAGAGTATCCGCGCCTCGCCGGCACGTCGATCGCGTCCGTGTTTCACGATCGCGGCTATCGCACGGCGTTTCTCACGCCGAGCGATCTGAACTGGGCGGCGTGGGACACGTTCCTCGATCGACGGGGGTTCGGCGATCAGATCGATTACCACGGCCTCCCGTGCGCGGAGCTGCTCTCGTCCTGGGGCGTTGAAGATCGCTGCATGGTGGACGGGATGATCGAGTTCATCGAGCGGGAGGCCGCCCGCCCGTTTTTTCTCATGGCGTGGAGTCAGCAGACGCACCATCCGTACGATGTGTCGCCCGGCGTCCCCTTGCTGGAGTTCGTCCGCGAGCCCTTCACCGACGCCTACGATCTGAATCGCTATCTGAACGTTCTGCACGAGACCGATCGGCATCTCGGCCGGCTGTTCGACGCGATCCGTCGCGCCGGCCTCGACCAGGACACGCTCATCGTCGTGACGGGCGACCATGGGCAGGCGTTCGGCAATCCGCACGACAGCTACATGCAGGGCCATACGGTGTATGAGGAAGACGTGAACGTGCCGCTCCTGCTGTGGTACCCGCGCCTCTACCGGTCGGCGACGCGGTCAGCAACCATCGGCAGTCATGTGGATCTGGCGCCGACGATCGCAGACCTCGCAGGATTTCCGGCCGCGCCCGACTGGCAGGGACGCAGCCTCTTCGACCCGGGGCACCCGCCGCGCGCGTACTTCTACGTGGCCGAGGGTCGCTTCACGCTCGGGGTACGCGAGGAGAACTGGAAGTACATCTTCGATCTCCGGGAAGGCGCCGAGGAGCTGTACGATCTCGAGCGCGATCCCACCGAGCAACACAATCTCGCGGCCGCACAACCCGAGCGCGGCGCGCGGCTGCGCCAGCGGCTGGCCGCATGGACCGACGCCAATCGTCGACAGTACGACAAGGCCGGCGCGCCATAGTCGGCGCCGCCATCTGGCAGAACTGCAAGCCTCGGCGACAGAATTGTGAGGCGCGCTCGCGCGGGTCGCCGCAAAACTGCAGAATCGCTGTGGCGCACCCCTTGCGTCGGCCGTCGGAATGCCTCGAAGTCAGGCTCTGCCTCCGCTCACGACGCTCGTGGCGATCGTTGCGCTCGGCGGTCTCGTCGCGGCGGCGGCCAGCACCCTTGGCGGCGCCATTCCGGGTCCGATGCCTCTCTTTCCCAGCGACAACTGGTGGAACCTCGGTGTCTCGACCGCGCCGATCGATCCCTCGTCAGCCAGCTCCATCGCCTTCATCGGATCGACGCGCACGATGCACCCCGATTTCGGCGGCGACGTCTCGCCGGGCAGCGCGCAGGTGTACGGCTTCCCGTACGCGGTCGTGGACAGCACGGTGGTGCTGCGCACGGTCCAATTCCAGTACGCGGACGAGAGCGACGGCGTCGATCACGCGACGAATCGGAGCGTGCCGTTCTATCCAATTCCGGACGAGGCGATCATCCAGCCGCACTGGATCGAGGGCGGCGATCCGGGCACCATCGATCTTCGCAGCAGCAGCGATCGCCATCTGCTCATGGTCGATCGAGATCATCGTTATCTCTACGAGCTGTATAACGTGTTTTACGATGGGAGCCAGTGGCACGCCGGTTCGGGCGCGTTCTTCGATCTCAATGCGAACCGACGGCGTCCGGACGGATGGACATCGGCCGATGCAGCCGGACTCGCCATCCTGCCTGGGCTCGTGCGGTACGACGAGGTGTTCGGGCCCGACGAGATCAAGCACGCGTTTCGAGTCACGGTCCGTGCAACGAACGGGTACGTGTACCCGGCATCGCACCGCGCAGGATCGACTGTGGGCGCGCTGCCGATGGGCGCGCGCCTGCGGCTGAAGGCGAGCCGCGATATCTCCGGCTTTTCCCCCAGCATGCAGAAGATTTTCCGCGCGATGAAGCGATACGGCCTGATCATCGCGGACAACGGCTCGGATTTGTATGTGAGCGGCACCTACGACACGCGCTGGAGCAACGACGTGCTGAACCCCGCGTTCCGCGCGCTGACAGCGAATGACTTCGAGGTGATCGCGCTCGGATATCAGGCGGCCAGACCCGCCTCGCCAACGAACCTCCGCATCGTCGGTCACTGAGCGAGCCGGCCACCGAATCAATCGCGGGCCGGTTCGTTTCGACGCTCCACGACCGGAGCGCGATTTTCCCACGCTGAACATTGTCGATGATACGATCATCGTTTTTATCCGCTGACCGCGGAGCAGTCGGAGATAGAGTTCGTGCTCGATGGCGAAGGGTTTGGGGTAGGCGTCTTTGGCCCGCTGTTCGCTGCGATTTACGCCGTGAATCTCGACCGGGCGATCCCGCGACTCGTAGCGGAAGTGGAAAAGCCGTGACACGGAGACGCCGCCCGACCACCGGTGTGGGCATTGTTTTCAGATGTTGCCCGGTTTCGTCCTGGCTGGACGCCAACGCTCGAACGAAGCTGAAAGAATGGAGGCTACCTTGACGCGTCGTCGATTGAAAGTTCTTGCAGCAGCGATGGCCCTCATCGGCGCGCCAGCCCCGAGGCTGGCGTCGGCGCAGCAGCCCGAGATCGCGACGGCGGTCGCCTTCACGGAAGGTCCCACGGTCGATCGGGATGGCAACGTGTATTTCACGGAGATGGTTTGGCAGCGGATCATGAAGCTGAGCGCGAAGGGCGAGTTGTCCACGTTTCGCGAGCACAGCAACAATGCGAATGGCCTGCTCATCGATCCCCAGGGCCGCCTGGTTGCGTGCGAGGGCGCTGAATCGCAGCGGACCGGCGTGCGAGTGACGTTCAAGCCACAGGTCACGCGGACCGATTTGCGCACAGGCAAACTGGAAGTGCTCGCTGACAACTATCAAGGCAAGCCGTTCGTGGGTCCAAACGACGTCACGATCGACGGCAAGGGTCGGCTCTACTTCACCGATCTGACCGGCGGTGCCGTCTATCGGATCGATGGGCCCGGGCAGCTGGCGCGTATTCTTGCCGCTCCCGGCATTCAGCGGCCGAATGGGATTCAGATCTCTCCCGACGACAAGGTGTTGTATCTGATCGAAGCGAATGGCGCGGCAGGTGGCGCGCGCATGATTCGTGCGTACGATCTGCGCTCCGACGGAACCGTGGGTAACATGCGGGTCCACTACAACTTCTATCCGGGCCGAAGCGCGGACGGAATGAGCATCGATACGCAGGGAAACCTCTACGCCTCCGCTGGTATGAGCACGCTTCGCGGAACGTCGGAAACCCTTGATACCAGGACCGGTGTGTACGTCATTTCTCCTCAGGGCAAGCTTCTCAAGTTCATTCCAATCCCTGAGGACTTCATCACGAACAATGCGTTCGGCGGGTCAGATATGAAAACGCTCTACGTGACCGCCGGCAAAACCCTGTACAAGGTACGAACAGAGATCGCCGGCATGCCCCGTTAGGCGACCTCTGTGCATGCCCGCCTATCGGTCCCCCGCGTCCGTGAGCAAGATCATCAAGGAGGCGAGCGATGGGACACATGGATCGAGCAGTTCTTGATGGCGTCGAGCTGGAATACGAGATCCGCGGTGCCGGGGAACCCGTGGTCCTGGTGCATCACGGTGCCGGCGCAGATTGGTTCAAGCCGCTGCTGGAGGAGCCGGCTCTCGCTGGCCGGTACTGTCTGCTTCACTATCATCGGGCGGGGTATGCCGGCAGCAGTCGACTGGTGGCGCCGCTCACTTTCGCGCAGGAAGCGACGGGCTTCCGCGCGCTGACGCGCCATCTCGGTTTCGAGCGAGCGCACCTCGTCGGCCACTCGGCAAGCGGCTGCATCGCCCTTCAGATCGCCTTGGACGTTTCGGACAGCGTCCAATCTCTCGCTCTTCTCGAGGCGGCGCTGATGGCGGTGCCAAGCCCTCCCGAGGTTCCTCGGGCCCTCGAGCTATACCGGGCCGGCGATAAAACGACGGCCGTCGATACATTCTTTCGAGGGACCTGTGGTCCGAACTACCGGGCCGTCGTCGAGAAGGCGGTTCCCGGCGCTTTCGAGCAGGCGATGGCCGACGCCGACACGTTCTTCCATCACGAACTGCCCGCCTTGCGGCAGTGGTCCTTCGGGCCGGACGAGGCGCGGCACGTCAGACAGCCGGTTCTTGCCGTTGTCGGCGAGAAGAGCGATTCACGCTTCCATCAGCGGCAGAAACTGCTGCTCGAGTGGCTGCCGAACGTCGAGCCGTTCGTTCTCCCGGGCGCGGGGCACCTGCTGCACCTGGAGAATCCCGGCGGCATGGCGAACGGCCTTGCTGGCTTCTTTGCCCGTCACCAGTTCGGCGCAGCCACGTGACGAGCACGGTAGGCGCTTGTCGTGGGACCAGAGAGCGGAACCTCTACCGCCTTCAGGTGCCCCGGTCGTGACGTTCCGCTCTTCGTGGGCGTGTAATCGCGTGCGCGATGGTGATCTCGGGGATCGTTCTCGGCCATGAATCCGTGGATCGCGAAAGCTGTGATCCTCGCGGCCAGCGTGGTGATGGTCGCCATCCGGGCGCCGCACGGCCAGCGAAGTCGAGGCGTCAAGGTCGTCGAGAGTCGCAGGGGAACGCTGGAGACCGCGCTTCTGAGTGTTGCGTGGCTCGGATTCTTCGTACCGCTGATCTGGATCGCGTCACCTGTATTTTCATGTGCCGAGTATCCCCTTCACATCGGTCCGCTCGTCGCCGGCGTTGCGTGCTTCGTCGCGGGTCTGTGGCTGTTCCACCGGTCGCATACGGATCTCGGCACGAACTGGTCGATCACGCTCGAGGTGCGCGAACAGCATCGACTCGTCACCCATGGCGTCTATCGCAGCGTCCGGCACCCGATGTACGCGGCGTTGCTGCTGTATTCGGTCGGCCAGGCGCTGGTGCTTCCGAACTGGTTGGCGGGTCCGTCGTACCTCGTCGCATTCGCGGTGCTCTTCGCGTTTCGCGTCCGCGCTGAGGAACGCATGATGCTCGAGCAATTCGGCGACGAGTACGCGGCGTACATGGCGCAAACGAAGCGCCTTGTTCCCGGTCTCTGGTAATCCGGGCAGGCATGGTATGCTGATGGTATGAGAACTACCATCGACAGGGCAGGTCGAGTGGTAATCCCGGCGGCGATCCGGGAACGGGCGGGCCTCACGGCCGGCGCCGAACTGGAGGTCACCGAGGACGACCTGGGTATTCGGCTCGAGCGCGTCGCCGCGGGGCCGCGACTCGTGAAAGTCGGACGCCGCCTGGTCGCCCGCCCCACCGTCGGGGCCGACGATCGACCCGCGATCGACATTGCGGCGCTCATCGAGGAAGAGCGGAATCGTTGGCCGTGAGCGTCTTTCTTGACACGAGCGTGCTGCTGGCCGGACTCGTCGATTTCGGCCCGCAGAGCGCCCCCGCGCAGACGATCCTGCACGAGGTGGCCGAAAAGCGCGTGACAGCGCCTGCGACCGCGTGGCATTGCTGTCTCGAATTCTTTTCCGTGGCGACGCGGCTGCCGCCCGAATTCAGGGTTGCGCCGTCGGATGCCCTCGTGTTGCTGCAGCAGGAAGTGTTCTCGAGAATGGCCGTGCACGACCTGCCGCCGGGCGACCGCCTGCCGATGGTGCGCGCCGCAGCGCGCGACGCCATTGCCGGAGGGCGCATCTACGACGCGCACATCGCCGAAATCGCTCGCGCCGTCGGGGCGAATGTCGTCGTCACCGACAACCGGCGACATTTTGTCTCGGCGCTCCGCTACGGCATCCGCGTCGAAACCCCGGCCGAATTCCTCGCCGGGCTGAAATCCAAACGATCCTAGAATAGCTGCGGTGTCAGACACCGTGTTGAAATTACATGGTGTCTGACACCGGAGGACACATTCCATGCCGAATTCTCGAACATCCATGCTGCTCGCCATTTTCGTCCTCAGCGCGTCCACCGCCGTCGCGCAGGCCCGGCTGCAGAGCAGCGATCTGCTGAAGCTGCGTTCGGTGTCGGCGGTGCAGCTGTCGCCCGATGGCACGCGCGTCGCGTACACGATCGAGAACAACGACGGCAACGGACGGCCCTACGGTCAGCTGTGGGTGATGACGCTCGCCGATGCCAAGACCGTCCGGTTCGGCGGCGACAAGGAGTCGTCGGGCAACCCGGAGTGGTCGCCGGACGGGCAATTGATCGCGTATCGCGGGCGTGTGGGCGACAGGAGCGGGCTCGTGATCGCGCGGCCCGACGGAACCGGCGCGCGGTTCCTCGCCGAAGTGTCCGGCACGAACAACCCGCTGCCGACGACCGGCGCGACTCTCACGTGGTCCCCCGACGGCAGGCGGATCGCGTTCATTTCGTCTGTGCCGGGCCCGGAGACCGCCGACGCGACGGGCGATCCGATCGTGATCACGCGGTATCTCTACAAGCCCGATGCCGCCGAAGGCATGACGCGGTTCAACGACAACCGCCGCCTGCACATCTTCATCGCCGACGTCGCGTCAGGCCGCATCGAGCAGCTCACCGACGGGACGCACTACGAGCATTCGATCGACTGGTCGCCGAGCGGCGAGGAGATCGCGTTCGTGTCGAACCGCGAGCCGGACGAGGATCAGTTCTTCAACTACGACCTGTTCACGTTGAGGGTCGCCGACAAATCGATCCGCCGCCTGACGTCAACCGAGAACGCCGAGTATCGTCCGCGCTGGTCGCCGGACGGAAAAACGATCGCCTATCAGGCGACGAAGCGCGGCCTCACCGATCTCGAGACGACGATGGAGGATACGCACGTCTGGGCGATCAATGCGGACGGTACGAACCGGCGGGAACTCGGTCGCGGCATCGACAACCGGCAGGGCGCGCCTGAATGGACGTCCGATGGCCGGGCGCTGATGTTCACCGTGCAGGAGCGCGGCAACGCCGGGCTGTATCGGCTGCCCCTCAGTTGCGGTGCCGGGACACCAACCTGTCCGGCCGAGCGCGTCGTCGGCGAGCGCGGATCGGTCGGCGGTTTTTCCACCGCGAAGAACGTGATCGCGTACACGTTGGCGACGCCGTCGGATCAGGCCGAGTTGTACGTGGCCGGACGCAAGCTGACCGATCTGAACGCGGCGGTGCTCGGCGGCAAGCGGCTCGCCGAGGTCGAATCGTTCACGTTCATCTCGAACGACAACAAGTTCGAGGTCGAGGCGTTTATCACGAAGCCGGCAGGCGCCACCGACGCCGGGAAGTTCCCGCTGATCGTGAACATCCACGGCGGGCCGCACGGGCAGCAGGGACCGGCGTTCAACTTCAAGAACCAGGTGTATGCGGCGCGCGGCTGGGCGACGTTGATGGTGAACTTCCGCGGGTCCACCGGGTACGGTCAGGCGTTCACCGATGCCGTATTCGCCGATCAGAACGGAAATGAAGGGCAGGACGTGCTCTACGGCCTGAGCGCCGCGATGCGGCGGTACCTGTGGATCGATCGCGATCGGCTCGGCGTCGAAGGCACGAGCTACGGCGGACAATTGAGCGCGTGGCTGATCACGCAGGTCAACGTCTTCAAGGCCGCGATTCCCACCGCCGCCATCATCAACCTGATCAGCTACAACTACATGACCTACTACAACCAGTACGAGCAGATGGAGTGGGGCATCTTCCCGCATCAGGGCACCCTGATGGACACGCTGCTCCAGCGATCGGCGATCCGCCACGTGGCGAACGCGCATACGCCGACGCTGCTGATGCATGGCGAGAACGACAATGACGTGCCGATCGCGGAAGCGGAGCAGTTCTACATCGCGTTGCGCGACGTGGGCACGGAAGCCGTCATGGTCAGGTATCCGCGCGAAGGGCACGGCATCCGCGAATCGAAGCACGTCGTCGACAGCATCGATCGGAGCATTCGTTGGTACGAAAAGCATTTTCCCGCGGCCGCGCCGAAGTCCTAGCGCTCGCGATGGCCACGGTCCGGCTGAAGCCGGACGCGACGTTCACGGTCCGGATAGAGCCCGACACGACGGACACGGTCCGCCTGAAGGCGGACACCACGTACGTCGGCGCGGACGAAGCGGCCGGTGTTGCGGAGGCGCTGCTGCTGGGCCATTCGATGCCGCCGCCGGACGCCACGACCGGGCTGCCGGCCGATGTGCAGAAGCGGCTGGTGGGATACCGGCAGCGCGAGTCGACGTTCAAGAGCCTTCTGAGGCAGCCGCCGGGCGCGGACGAGGAAGAGCGGGCGCTATATGGGAAGCGCGTCGCGATCGAGCGCGTAATCTTCTGTCTGTTTCCCCGCGGCGGCGCGGCGCGCGTTGCGTCAGGTTACGCGCTCGACGCCGACCTGGATCACGAGGCAGCGTTCATCGACGGCCTGCTCCGCGACCTGCCGGTGCCGTGGCTCGCCCCGTACCTGAACTTGATCGCCGGTCGCGCCAGGCTGTGTGACGGGCAGATGGACGCAGGGCGTCGCCAGCTCGAACGCGCTCGCGACGGCGGGCATCCGATCATTCGTGTCGTGGCGCAGCACCTGCTGCAGACGGGAAGGTGCTCCGACGAGTAGCTCGATCGAGTCTATTGCTGCTCCACCGTGTAGCCCTTCGCCCTGAGCATCGCGATGATTCCGTCGGGTCCCAGCAGGTGCGCGGCGCCGACCACGATCAGCGCGTGGCCGTGGCGGGCGAACAGCGCTTCGATCTTCGGGAGCCAGTTCTTGTTCCGCTCCACCAGCAGACGCTGATAGAGCACCGGCTCCTGCTTCAGCTCCCCCAGCACGATGCGCTCGACGCCGGGCGCGTCGCCGGCCCGCCATCCCTCGACCAGCTTCGTCATGTTCGCCCTCTCGGCGTCGAGATCCTTCAGGCTCTCGGCGAGCAGGTGCTCCTGCTGATCCATCGTCATCCCGTCGAGGCGTGAGATCTGGTACTCGGCGGTCTCGAACCCCTGCACCGTTTTCCCATCGGCCTTCGCCTGGTCGTAGAAGTGCTTGTCGAGGCCCAGCTCGGCATCGAAGCCGGCCTTCTGCCACTCCATCTGCGTCAGCATCAGCGCCACCATCCAGGGCTTCAGTATTTTCAACGCCTCGATCGGCAGGCCGAGATCGGCCGTACGCCTGACGACGAGCCCGTACGTGGCGGCGGAAATCACTTTATCGAGCGGCGTTTCGGAGGGCAGCATGCCGCGCGTCAGGAATCCCATCTGGGACGTGGGGTCGAGCATCTCGGCGAGATCGACTTCCTCGACGAGCAGATCGGCGTCCTTGTAGGCGGCCTCGAGCGCCGGGTTCAGCGGGTAGAAATCCTTTGACAGCAGATGCACCGAGCCGACGAGATAGACCACGCCGCCTTTGCCGGTGGCTCTCCACGCGAACGTTTTCGCCTCGGCGGCGGAAGCGGCGACGAGCACGACGATCGCGATGGCGAGGGATCGCAGGGCTGAAGCGCCACGCCACGCCTTCATCATCTTCATCAATGGGCCTCGATCATCTTGCCGGGGTTCATGCGGTTGTCGGGATCGAGCGCGCGCTTGATCGTGCGCATGACGTCGAGCGCCGGACCATGCTCCGCCTCGAGGTATTTCATCTTGCCGATGCCGACGCCGTGCTCGCCGCTGCAGGTGCCGCCCATCGCCAGCGCGCGCCTCACCATGCGATCGTTCAAGCGGCGCGCCTCGTCGAGCTCGCTTGCGCTGTCGGGATCGAGCACGTAGATGAGATGAAAGTTCCCGTCGCCCGCATGCCCCACGAGGCAGATCGGGAACGGCGCGCCGGCAGTGTCTCGTTTCGTCTCGACCACGCATTCGGCCAGACGTGAAATCGGCACGCACACGTCGGTCGTCCACGCGCCGCCGCCCGGCCGCAGCGCGAGCGCCGCATAGAAGGCGTCGTGACGCGCCTGCCACAGGCGCTCGCGATCCTCGAGGCGCGTCGCCCACGCGAAGCCGCGCCCGCCACGCTCGGCCGCCAGCGCCTGCACCGTGCCGGCCTGATCCGCGACGTGCCGCTCGCTGTCGCTGTGAAACTCGAAGAACAGGGTCGGCGCGACCGGATAGCTGGTTTTCGAATAGCGGTTGACGGCGTCGATCTGCGTCTCGTCGAGCAGCTCGATCCGCGCGACCGGGACGCCGAGCTGAATCGTCGCGATGACGGTGTCCACGGCGCCCTGGATCGAGTCGAACGGGCAGGCCGCCGCCGACACCGCTTCCGGCAGCGGATGAAGCCGCACGGTCACCTCGGTGATGACGCCCAGCGTGCCTTCCGACCCGACAAACAGCCGTGTCAGGTCGTAGCCCGCCGACGACTTGCGCGCGCGGGTCCCGGTGGTAATCACCGTCCCGTCCGCGAGCACCGCGGCAAGGCCCAGGACGTTCTCACGCATCGTGCCGTAGCGAACCGCGGTCGTGCCCGACGCCCGCGTCGCCGTCATGCCGCCAATCGTCGCATCGGCGCCCGGATCGATCGGGAACGTGAGGCCGGTGTTGCGCAGCGCCTTGTTCAGCTGCAGCCGGGTGACGCCGGCCTCCACCGTCGCGTCGAGATCCTCGATGCCGACGCGGACGACCCGGTTCATCTGGCGCAGATCGACCGAAATGCCGCCGTGGATCGCGTTGACGTGCCCTTCAAGCGATGTGCCCGCGCCGAACGGCACGATCGGCAGCTGGAACCGCGCGCCGATCCTCATGATCTCCACCACCTCGTCGGTCGTCGCCGGGAAGCAGACGATGTCCGGCAGGGCGGGACGTGAAAGGACTCGCCGTGGCTGTGATGCTCCCGGACCACGCGCGTGTCGTTCGCGCGCGCGCCAAACCGCTCCTTGAGCGCGGCGATCGCGACGTCGAGCGAGCTGGCGCTGACAGGCATGGTCATTCGAGATCAGTGTAGCGTGTTTGCAGGGTCGGAAGACAGAAACCGCAGAGCACGCGGAGAACGCCGAGAGATATTTTTCTTTGCGAGCGCCGCGGTCTCCGCGGTTTACGTCCGCGAGGCGGACATCGCCGCGTCAGTCGTGATAGCACAGCGCCCGCTCACGGCGGACGTATCGCCCGTGTTCGGTCGGCTCGAACACGTGGCACGTGGTCATCTCGCCACCGTAGATGTGCAGCGTGATGGACGGCTCGTCGAGCGCGTTGGCGAGCACGTGATATTCGAAGGGGGGAATGAGGCAGCCGGCCGATCCGACAGCGGCGTGCACGCAGCCCTTCGCTTCGAACCGATACGCGGCACCCGAGTCTTCGACCAGGTCGTACTGCGTGACGTCCATCCGTCCTTCGACGACCCCTTCCACGCACCAGATGCCGGCGTGATCGTGCAGCGGCGTGCGCTGGCCGGGCCCCCACGTCATCACGACGGCGGTGTAGCCGAGGTCGTCGCTGCGGTGGAGCAGACGCCGGGCGTAGCCCTCAGGCCGAGTCCGCTGAAAGCGCGCAGGCAGCGAGACCGTCCGCGCGCGAATCGCCGCCTGCAGCTCCTCTTTGACGCGCTGGGTGATCGCTTCGGGATTGCGCATCCGGACCGCTTCGTCGATCCGACCGATGAGCTCGCTGATGCCGTCAGACACTCGATCAGTCCTTCGCCTGGAATTCGGCGAACTGGCGTTGGATGCGGTGGAAGAACGCGGTCTCGAAGTCGACGCCGTCGCCGAGGTCGCGCAGCAGGTTCGTGATCGCCTGGCCGCCGGCTTCCTCGAGGAGGCGCCGCGCGGCGAGCGCGCTGGCGGCATACGCGATCTGCGCCTGATCGCCGGTGAAGCGGCCGAAGCCCTTCTGGAGCGCGAGCAGCGGCACACGACCGGTCACAAGCTGCATCTGATGCTCGGCCCACGCGAGATCGCCTGTTTCGAGCGCCGTCGCCAACCCTTCGTCCAGCCACGCCGGCACGCCTCGCGACGCGAGCGTTCTGATGAGCGCGTGCGTGAACTCGTGCGACAGCACGCGATCCAGCTCCTCCCGCTTGTCGAGCGCGCCGAGCATCGGCACGCGGATGACGACGCCATCGTACGATCCCGCCGCCCAGGCCGGCGACCGCGTGATGTCGCGGAATTGCTCGGTCGTGTAAAGGACGACCGGAATGGGATCGCTGGGATAGGTCCCGAGGAGCTGACCGATGCGCCAGTACGCGCGATCGAGGTACTCCAGCGCCTCGGACGCCAGCTCTGCTTCGGCCGGCCCTTCGAAAGCCACGGTGAAATGCGATCCGACCGCCTGCCGCATCCGATCGTGGAGATCGGCCTCGCGCTTCCAGCGGTCGAGCGTCGCCTGCGCGTCGCGATTGTCCGGCGCCAGCTCGAGCAGCAGCTCGTAGGTGCGGATCGCGCCAGGCCCGTCGCCCATGCGGTGCTGCATCTGCCCGAGCAGCGCGCGCGCCTGCGTCAGCTTCGGGTCGAGCGCGAGCGCGCGCTCGAACTCGTCCTTCGCGTCTGCGTCACGGCGCTCGAGCGACGCCGCCATGCCGGCGCCGAGGTGCAGGCGTGCGTTTTTCGGATCCGCGGCGATCGCCTCACGGAAGGCCTCGGCCGCCGCGTGCGCCTGGCCTGCCGTCAGCGCGTTCCACGCGCCGCGCTCGACCAGCGCGTTGCGCGGATCGATTTGCGCGCCGAGCCCGGCCGCGAACCCGGACACGAGGACGAGAGTGACCAACAAGTTGCGTTTCATCAGAGCGTTAAGAATAATGAGTGCAGCCAGAGCCTGCCGTCAATCTTATCGCCTATGTCGGCGTCTTCCCAACCAGTGGTCGTCATTGGGGCGGGACCGGCAGGCCTGACGGCTGCCTTCGATCTCACCCGCCGCGGCGTGCCGACGGTTGTCTTCGACCAGGACGACCAGGTTGGCGGCCTCGCCAAAACTGTCGTCTACAGGGGCTTCCGCTTCGATATCGGCGGTCATCGTTTTTTCACCAAAGTGTCGTCGGTGCGCGACCTCTGGCATGAGCTGCTCGGCGATGATCTGCTGCGGAGGCCGAGGCTTTCGCGCATCTATTATGGCGGCCGCTTCTATGACTACCCGCTGAAGGCGGCCAATGTCCTCGTGAACCTCGGGCCGCTGACAAGCGCGGCGGTGCTGGCGAGCTATGCGCGCGCCTGCGCGTCGCCGATTCGGCCCGAGCGCAGCTTCGAAGACTGGATCTGCAACCGCTTCGGCCGCCGCCTGTTCGAGATGTTCTTCAAGGGCTACACCGAAAAAGTGTGGGGGATGCCGTGCAGCGCGATTGGCGCCGAGTGGGCGGCGCAGCGCATCAAGGGCCTGTCACTGTGGACCGCGGCGCTCAGTATGCTCGGCGGCAACGGTAACGGCGACATCAGAACGCTGGTTCACGAGTTCGAGTATCCGCGGCTCGGGCCCGGCATGATGTGGGAGGCCTGCCGCCATCGCATCGAACGCGCGGGCGGGCGCGTCACCCTCGGCTCGCGGATTGTCGGGGTGCACCACGACGCGGATCGGGTGACCTCCGTCGTCGTGGAGCAGTCCGGCGAGCGCCGCCGGCAGC
>Ga0137418_10002115_pt1 | contig 18217 bp, 15 predicted proteins | sample CZODoug3_1_2_16f_FD_122242 | JGI IMG/M metagenome (GOLD analysis project Ga0137418, IMG submission 122242) | Vadose zone soil fungal communities from Angelo Coast Range Reserve, California, USA - CZODoug3_1_2_16fungal (Hybrid Assembly) | ecosystem: Environmental > Terrestrial > Soil > Vadose... | reverse complement strand
CAGCCGCGTTCGGCTCTTCCGGCAACTCCTCACCGAAAGCTCCCTGCTCGCTCTTATCGGTGGTGCGCTCGGCCTTCTCCTCGCCAATGGTGGCTTGCAGGTTCTAACCGCTTATGTCGCTCGCTTCACACCGCGCGCCCGCGAAGTCCACATCGACATCACCGTTCTGCTCTTCACGCTAGGGGTCGCGTTCTTCGTCAGCGTCCTCACCGGCACCGCCCCCGCCGTAGCCCGCCGAGAAAATCTCATCACCACGCTAAAAGAAGGCGGCAGCCAGTCCACGCTCGGCTTTGTGCGCGGCCGGCTCCGCAGCGCCCTCATCGTCGCGCAAGTTGCCGTCTCCTTCCTCCTCCTCATCGGAGCCGGCCTGACCGTCCGCAGTCTCATCAATCTCCAGCGCGTCGATCCTGGCTTCCGCCCAGAAAACGTGCTCACCGTGCAATTCAGTCTCGATTTCTCCCGCTACACCACCAACGAAAAAACTCTCGCCTTCTGGGATTCCCTCTTGGAAAAAGCTAAATCTTTGCCGGGTGTAATGTCCGTCGCCGCCGCCGGCGATTTCCCGCTCGACAAATCTCCCGCCTTCAGCAATCAATTCCAAATCGAGGGCCGCCAGGGCGACTCCGCTGACGCCAAGCCGATCGCAGAACTCAACGTCATCACGCCCGAATATCTTAGCGTCCTCGGCATTCCCCTATTCAGCGGCCGTAATTTCGATCAGCACGATCAACCCACCAGTCCACACGTTGCGCTCATCAACCAATCCACCGCGCAACGTTACTGGCACAACGAAGATCCCGTCGGTAAGCGCATCTTGTTCCAGAATATCGGCGGCGGCACAAACTGGACGCAAATCATCGGCGTAATCGGCGACGTCCACGAGCACGGCCTCGACGTTCCCGCCAACGATTTCATCTATCTTCCCTTCACGCAGTATCCGCAGAACGGTCCCGCGTTAATGGCGCGCACGCAAGGCGACCCCATGGCCGTAGCCCGCGCCGTAGTCCAGCGCCTCTACGAAGTCGACCCCAACCAGCCCGCCGGGCGCATCCAGTCGCTCGAGCAATATCGCGCGGACTCCATCGCCGCCCCGCGCCTCACCGCCAATCTTCTAGGCCTCTTCGCACTTCTCGCCCTGGCCATCGCCGCCGCAGGCATCGGTGGAGTCATGGCCCTCGCGGTAAGCCAGCGCACGCACGAAATCGGGGTGCGCATGGCCATCGGCGCTCGCCCCGCAGAAATCGTCCGCATGATTCTCAGTCAAGGAATGGGCCTCGCCCTGGTTGGAGTAGTCATCGGCGTAGCCACCGCCTTCGCCCTGACTCGTGCCGTAAAATCGTTCCTCTTCGGCGTAACGCCAAACGATCCCGCGACGTTCCTGGGCGTAGCCGCGGTCCTCGCCGCCGCCGCCCTGGCCGCCTGCTACCTACCAGCCCGCCGCGCCGCAAGGGTAGACCCGCTACGCGCCCTCCGCACCGAATAACCGTCCAGTAGGGGCGCAGCATTGCTGCGCCCCAGCCCGGCAAGATCGAGCCATGACCGCTATAGCTCAGGTCCGCCTTTTGGACCTGAGGTGCCTGTGGAGTGCGGCGGTCTTGCCGCCGCTTTTACTACTTATCCCATCGCACACTGGGATGTGCGCACTTAGGTGTGCACCTACTTCGCCAGCAACTCCGCCAAATGCTCCTTCCACAACGCAGCCCACGTATGCGTCCCATGCCCATGCGTCTGCTCGCTCGCCGGAATCAGCACAAACCGTGCGCCCGCAACCCGCTTGATCTCCCGTTCCGCGATCCCCAGCTCCGGCGGATTGATGAAATCGTCCGCCGAATTCACGTACATCACCCGCGCGCGAATTTTCTCCAGCCCCGCCAGCGGATCGTAATTCCGCGAAGCATTCACGGCGTACAGCAAATCATTCGCATCCAGCCCAGGCCCGCGCGAAGAAAAATAGTCGTCCAGATATTTGTCCGCCGCATCCCGTGTCGGCAGCGTCTTCTGCATCGGCAGCGGCGCGCTCCCCGCGATCAGCAGCAAATCCAGCGCCGTGCGCAATCCCTGCTTCGGCTCCGTCGTATATTCGCCGCCTTTCCATTCCGGATCATCGCGAATCGCATCCATCACCATCTTCCGCCAGATGCGATTCCGCCCCGCGATTTGCGCCGGCTGGCAAGCCAGCGGCATCAACGCGTCCATAAATTCCGGATACGTCTCGCCCCACACAAACGAGTGCATGCACCCCATCGACGTCCCCAGGATCAGCCGCAAATGTTCCGCACCCAGGTGCTGCGCCAGCGCATGTTGCGCCGCCACCATGTCGTCGTAGTCATACTGCGGAAACTTCGCGTGCAGTCCGTCGCTAGGCTTCGATGATTTCCCGTGCCCGATCCCGTCCGGCAAGATGATGTAATACTTCGCGGTATCCAGCAGTTGTCCCGCGCCAAACAGTTCCCCAGCGAATTGCGGCTGCAAGAATTGCGCCCCAGTCCCGCCAGTCCCATGCAAAATCATCACCGCGTTGCTAACATGTCCCGCCGCGTCCCGAGCAGGCGTGCCGAGCGTTCGATAGTGCAACCGCAACTCCGGAATCGTCTCCCCATTCCGAAATCGAAAATCCTTCACAACAAAGTCGCCTTCATCCGCCCCGTAGGTCACCACCACGACGTCGGTAGGCGTCGGAAAGGTCGCGTCGTGCCACACAGGACTACCTAACGACATCGGCGCGTCTTGCACCGCCGGCTTGATCTTCTTACCATCTTGCGCCGCCAATGAAAGACCGCCTGCCGCAACCAAAACCAACCCCACCGCCACACACAAAATTCCCCGTCTCATCGATTGTTTTCCTCTCCTCGGCGACCCTCTGTGCCTGCCTGCCGCAGGCAGGTCCAAACTCCGAGCCCTCTGTGTTAAATCTTTTGCCACCTCACCCCGCCACCTCCCGCAGCCGTCCGCTAGCCACATCGTAAACAAACCCACGTACCGCCACCTCCTTCGGCACCCATGGATGCGTGCGCAGCTTCTGCAACTGATGCCGCACGTTTTCCTCGATGTTCTGAAACGCGTAGAAAAATGCCGGAGCCACTGCCGCCGTTCCCGCGCGGTTCTGTATCCGCGTGCGCAAATCTTCTTCCGACGTCTGCATCAGCCCGCAGTCCGTATGATTGATCACCATGAATTCTGCGGTGCCCAGCAGATAATGCGACACCACCAGCGACCGCAAACTGTCCTCCGTCACGATGCCGCCCGCATTGCGAATAATGTGCGCATCGCCCGTCTTCAGCCCCAGCGTCCGAATCGATAGCCGCGTGTCCATGCACGTCAGCACCGCCAGCTTCCGCTCCGGACGCGGCGTAAGCCGCCGCAGCTCATGCGTCCGCGAATAAACCTCATTAGCCGCCAACACTTCGTCAATAACGCTCATGCCCAGCAGCATAACAAAACAAAGACGAGCGCCGCGCGCACAACGTAGCGACGGTCTTCAAACCGATGCTTTTTGGTTTCCTATTGTAGAGGCTGGGCTTTTAAGCCCCTGGAAATGTAGCTCTATCAGCGCGCACGACTGGCCTCCCCAAGTCATCCGTCGCGAACGTATCTCAGATTATTACGATCGACAAAGGATTGCTTAGGGCGTGAGTCGGCAAGCTGGCGCTCTTGAAACCTCAATTGTTGCTTTCAGGAATCGACATTGCGCTTGGGAGGTAAAACTGGTCCGAATTCTTAACCGCGCGGCTTTTAAAGGCGCCGCAGTCGGCCAACGAAGTTCTAACCGGCGAGTAGAATTTGTCGCAGCCGGCCAAGGCCCTTCTCAACGGCTTCGCGGTTTTTCGCGGAGGTCACCCACTTCGGAAGCCGCGCCGCAATAGTGGAATTTTGTCCGAATGCGCGAGTTCGCATTCGTGCCCCCAGGTACATCTCCAGGTAGCGAATGTGCTCCTCATTCAATGCCCAAAGGACCTTTCCGCAGCACCGGGTCTGCAGCCACAATGGCAGCTCATGATATGAGCCCCTGAGCCGCTTGCGGATACTCCAAATCTCTCCACAGTGGGAGCATGAACTTTCGGTCACAAACATTCTCTCTTGCTCGTCATATTCATCGGATTTTACTACCGCGCACTCGCGGCATCTTTTACACCGCAAAAGAATTCGTTTCGCAAAGAATTGAAGGGACGGGTCAAACTTTCCCACCCACTTGCCGCTTTCATCCAAGTGACGCATATCCGATTGGCTTGCGGATTTGTTCATAGTAATTGCCTCACATTCAGCCTCGCATAACTTATGCGTCGATAAACACACCAACATTTCTTCCGCCGGCGTGCTGTTCGAACAGTCCTGCCATTCGTTGCGCGCTTATCTCCCGGCTTTCGGTGCCGCCGAAGGAAATAATGATTGCGAGCACGGTTTTTGTCTCGATGGTCACCATTGTGCGTCGCAGAATATTGGTAGGTCTTCGAGATTCAAGTCGTACTTGCCGATGCCTTTGTAGGTTTCGCCGGCGCGCCCAGCCCGAAACACGATGTCGCCGTGGACATTGGCGAGGTCATACAAACCGATCGGCAGTCGGCTCTCAACCGAAACCAGATTTATGATGTCCACCACCGCGTTGATTCGCGGCAACGCTTTCCCCGCAATTATGCGACGCAGCAGCGCTTCCGCCGAGCCTCGATATCGCGCCGGGTCCTTTCCCAGCGCCTTGTAAGCCGCGCGCGTTGCCAGAATCTCAGAGGACTCCAATACACTGCAAGGTTCCGGCAGGCTCAGGATCGCCTGCTCACAACTATCCAACTCTGCAATCAGCGCTGAGGGCGAGGCTTGTGCTTCAACCTGAGCGATGACGCAGCCGAGCGTCGTTCGAGGACACTTCGCTTTTAGCCCTTCGTCGATTGTCACTTGCGTTCGCACGCGAACCCCTCCACGGCTATCATCCTCCAAAGCGTTTTCAGGAACCTTATAAGTAAAGTTTCACCGAGCCGCCGCTCTCTGTTCCGGAATGAAACGTTCGTACTAGTGGGTGTTCCTAAATGACAACAACCCCTTTTCATTTCGGTACAGAAGTACTAAAGCAGCGCTTCACGCACGCACGCTACAACTGCTCATGCGAACGCGGTCCTCGATTCTCACCTGACGCGCCAGCGCGATTTCGAGAGTTTGGTTCCCACTCTCACAGCAGTTAATTCTAATGGAGGCTTCATGAACAATTTTCGGAAAGCCATGCTTGTAAGCGGATTGGCCCTGGTAGCGGCGATGTCTCCGGCATCGCGAGCACAGGCCCTCAATTCCAATGTGGCGACAGTCAATCTCAATGCCGTCCTGGCGGAATCGTTGACCGTCGCGGCTGCGCCCGCTACCGTGAATTTCACTCTCGTGCCCAACGGCACCGCGAATGGTAGCTCGTCCATCACGGTCAACACCAACTGGGCTCTCGGTAAGACGCGCACGAGCATGAAAGTGTATGCGTATTTTTCCAGCGCAGTTGGTTTGACGGATGGCGCCGGAGACAACATTCCCACCTCGAATGTCCTCGGCAGCATTAACGCCGGCGCGTTTAATCCATTCACCGGCGGCGTGAGCCCGTTCGGCGTCAACAGCCAGGTCGTTTTCTCGCAGGCTATCGGTGGCGCGGGCACTTTCAACTCCACCCACAGCGACACGATCGCTTTGCAAATTAACACCACTGGTTTGGCGCTGCCGGCCGCTACCTACACCGGTGTGTTGAACATTCAGGCCCAGGCCCTGTAATAAGCGATGCCGAGCAGGCGCCGTTGTTTCGCGTCTGCAGCAGTCGCAGCAGCAGCGCGGCGGGTGAACCGGTCGTACCCGTCGCGCGGCAAACAATCACCCTGACTCGCGTTGTTAGGCTAGACAAAGAAACACTGCGGAAACTTCGAGAATAGCGTGCTCGCTCTTACACAATTCGGATCGGCGCTGGAGGAAGCGCGGTGGCGCGCGCAGGCCCTTGGCGCGTTGGCCGCCGTTCTCGTGCTATTCCTTTGCCCTCCAAGCTATGCACAGCTCAACGCGAACATCGCAAACGTCAATCTTAATGCCACGCTTAGCACCTCCCTTACGGTCTCTGCGGCACCGGGGCTCGTGAATTTTGCACTCGTGCCGAGCGGCACCGCGAATGGCAGCGCTACCGTAACGATCACCACTTCATGGACTCTGCGCCCCAGTGTTGGCGCCGTCGCCTGCTATGCGTATTTCACGGCCCCCGGAGCCGCCTTGAGCGATGGCGCCGGTGACAACATTCCTTCCGCAAATGTTACTGGAAGCGCCGATGCGGGAGCCTTCACGGCTTTCACGGCGAACAGTCCCTTCGCCGCGGGTTCGAGCTTGCAGATTTTCACGGAACGCATCATTGGCACCAACAAGACCAAAACGCGGGCTGATTCGCTGGACTTACAAATCAGCACCACGGGCCTGAATTTGCCGGCTGGCAGCTACACGGGGGTTCTGCGCATTCAAGCGCAGGCATTGTAGGGTCATGCGCGGCGCCGCAATTGGGAGGGGAAGGATGAAACGCTTTCTGTGCTTCGCTGTTTTCGCGTTGTGCTGCGCGCACTTTGCGCCGGCGCAAACCATCTCGCCGGTGATCGTCGAATATTCCGAAAAAGCCGACGGCCGCTTTCAAATCTATAACGACGCCGACATTCCGTTGACCGTTGTGCTCGAGCCGCACAGCTTCACCGTCAACGAAGCGGGAAACGCCACGTTTCGCAAACTTGACCCCGGCATCCATGTGCAGCTTTCGTCCACCAGCTTTCGGTTGGCTCCCAAGCAGACCTTCTTCGTCTTTTACAAGGCATCCGCGGAATCGCTGCCAAACTGGTTTTGCATTTACGCCACGATCACGGGAGCGACGACAACAACGGGCATCAAGCTGGCACTCGAGTTGCCTCATACGGTTTATCTGCTCTCGCGGAAAAACCTGAACCGAGATGAAGTTGTATGGGAACACCTGGACATTTCAGGGTCCGGTGATAAGCAGAAGATTGTGGGCGAAGTGACGAACCGCGGAACCGCGTTCACTCGCGTGCAGGAAATTCAGGTGACGTCTGCTTCCGGCAAACAGGACTTTGGCGGCTTTCCTCTGTTTCCGGGCCAGCATCGTGCGTTTGAACTCGACTGGAGTCAGCCGGGTGTGCCCGCTCACATCGTGCTGAAGTTTTCTCATTTCAAGCTTGAGTCGGACCTAAAGACTACGCTCGCCGACCTCAAGAGCCCCGCGACCTCGCCGTGAGAGCGGCGGCGATTAACGCGCACGGCACTTCGTCGCTGATTCCTTGGACGTTCCGCCTCTTTCTTTGTTTAGTGCTGTGCGCTGCGGCGCCTCGCCTGGCATCCAGCCAAGTGTTCGCATTAACCGGTGGTTCTTCTACCCTGCTGAACGCGCAAGGCGGTTCCCTCGAGATCAAAGGACAAGACTATACAGGACGCATCGATCTTGGTTACTTTGGCAGGCCGAGCTTGGGATTTCTCCTGCTTCGGTCGTACCACAATTCGTTGATCGGTGCGGGTGACCAGCCCGTTCCCTTCCTCCTTCCGACCGACCTGTTCGATCACTCATTCTATTTCCTTTCCCGCGGTTTGAGCATTACGCGCAAGAAGCATGGCACCCGTCTCTTTGCGTTTGCGGGCGCCACGGCAGACGGGCTGACGACTCCGTTTGTGAATGTCGCCCGCCTCGATACTCCGGCCAGCGGCGTCTTTTACGAGACGCAGCTTTCACCCACCCTGAAAGTTTTCTCCAGAAATATTGCCTCACGGCGCCAAACTTCCATTCAGGCGTTCGAATGGGCGCCCCACGAGTACAACAAGATTGCTATCTCCGCGGGCATCGGAAGCAACCAGCGCTATTGGTCAACCAGCTACTCCTATCAGCACGGCTGGTTGTCGCTCGACGCCAGCTACGCGGTTGCGGGCGACGCGTTTCGCCGCGTGCTGGTGGACACTCCGCAGCTCGCGGAAAATGACCGTGAAAACCTCCGCCTGGAGTTAGCGCCGTATTCAAATCTGCGTATCATTGCGAGCCGGAACAATTACGCGATGCCTCTGGGCCTGGGTCCCGTCGACCGCGCGACCGTCAATGGCCTGGGCGCATGGACCAATGTTTCCGGGCAGCAACTCTACGGCTCGCTCTACCAATCCACTACGGTATTTGGAAAATCGCAGGCCATGGCCTTGGGCACGCGGCGAACGCTCACGCGGCGCCTCGAAGCTGGCGTTGACTTTCTCCGTAGCGGATATTCCGCGGGAACGCCCAACCATTCTATTGTTGGCACCGTGCGCGAAATCATCAATTCCCGGTTCAGCCTCAATCAGACCATCACCCGTGGAAACGGGCAGACCTCAGTGGCTTTCGGCGGCAACTTCGTATCCAACATCGTCACCGCCAGCGTGGACTATCAGACGGTGTTTCTGCCGTTCGTGCAGACGGGCCCGTCTCAATTCAAGCAGGTGATGGTCCTCGGCTTGCACTTCCAATTGCCGCACGGCCCTCAGTTCAATGTGACCACGAACGTTACACCATTGGGGCAAGTGCGCTACACCACCTATGCTTCGACGTACGCTTATCGCGCGATGAGTTCTCAGGGCACTTCCTTTTCCGGCGGCTTTTTCCATAACGTGGTGCGCGGTCATGTGATCGATCCTCAAGGTCAGCCCGTTGCCGGAGCGGCGTTGCGCATCGGCGCTGAGCTGACGATTACCGATTCGGATGGCAACTTTCTTGTCCGCTTGAAAAAGTCGGGACCCGTCAATCTGGAAGTGGCGTTGGAAGATTTTACGGCGCCGGGTCTGTACGCTGTCGTCAACGTGCCGCTATCGATCAAGGCAGTACGCGAGGATGTCGCGCCGAACTACGAAATTACGGTAAAGCGTGTGCCGATCGTTCCTCCACCAAATGCCTCAGCCAACACCGTTCCACCACAAATGTAGCTCCAGGTAAAGTGCGCATTCAGGTCTCTGGACAAAGCTATTTTCGGCCGGCAAAACGGACGCGGGCCGTGAAGGCTCTACCCTGTCCGCCTGAAAACTGGCCGAAATTAGGAGCATCGACATTGTTTACCACGACGCTCGGATTTTTGTGGTCGAAAGCGTTGACTAATTCAATGCGCGCCGCCCACAGGTATCCGCGGAAGGCGAATTTCTTTTCGAGCGCCAGATTCACATTGACGTAATCGGGAAATCGCAATGAGTTCGGCGGTCCGATCAGTTGCTGCTCGAGATTGACGATGCTGTACGGATATCCCGCGCGATACTCGAAGAAATAACTAAATTGAATCTTCCAGATGTGCGTCGGCGCCCAGCCCCAGCTCAGAAAACGATTGGGAGCGTCCCAAGCCAACGGGGCGGACTGCTGGGCCGCGAAGAAAATCGAACCGAGAGCAGGGTTGAGCACTTGGTTGCTGTGTGCGACGGATCGCGTGTAAGCGCCGAATACCTGCGTATCTTCCGAAAAGATATGACGTACCGTTAGAGTTGCCGCGCGATAGCGGTCTTTACGCCTATCCTGCAAAAGAAAGATTCCGCCGATCTGCGCCGGATTCTGATCGACGTAAACAAAACCGTGATAGCCGTTGCGCGCGAGCAGTTCGATATCGAAAAGCGTGTTGCGGCGAATTTTCTGCTGCCACCCTGCGCTCGTAGTGGTGAAGCGCGGTTGTCGAAGCCCGCGCGGCGGCATCACGAACTGGCTAATCGCGGGAGCGCCAACCGGCAGCGTCCCGGTGCTATTGAAGAAGACATCGATTTGGTTCTGATCCAGCGCTTGCTCGATAACGGCGAGATTCAGCGGCGCGTTATATATTCCCCAGCCGAGAGAGAACTTCGCCCGGTCATCGCCAAACGGCAACACGTTTCCGGAAAGCCGCGGCTCGAGCATGGCGCTCTGCGTGAAGCGGTCCCAATCCGTGCGCAGGCCGCCTTGCAAGACCAACCGCTTCGCAGGCGACCAGTTGTCCTGCGCATAGCCGCCGGCCTGCGTGTTAGTAGCCTGCGGACTGGATGGTCCGGTAAAGGTGGATTGCCGAACAAGCGTGCCGTCCGCGCGCAACGCCTGGATTTCGCCGCGGGTGGTCGCTTGGCGGAATTCAAGCCCCGCGACGTTTGCTCCCATGCTGATTTGGTGCGTTCCGTGCCAGTGGCGGGACGCCGCGATCACATTGAACAAGCCTTGCACGCGGCTTCCGTAGTCATGGACGCGTTCGAAGAAATTCCCGCTCGCGCCATTGACCAACAAAATGTAAGGCGCGGTGCCCTGCGGGAAAAACTCCTGATTTTCACCGTCCGCCGCGAAACCAAGTTCGATCAACGTGTCGTACAGCCAGATCTGGTCTCTCACCGAAACAAACGCGCGCTGCTGATGCAGATCCACCGTTGTGGACTCCGGATTTAACGGATCGAGGCCGAGACTTTGGTCCTGCATGCGATTGTAGAGAAACGTGCCGTGCAGAATATGCTTTGGGCTGAAGTTGTATTGCAAGCGCAGAAGATTATCGCCGGCCCATTGCGTGGAAGTGTTTGCGTTCGCGGGCAATTCTCTGACCAGCGAAAACGTGTGTTGCAGGCTGATCGCGTCGGAAAACCAGAATCGGCCGCGCTCGATGGGACCCGAAAATGTAAAACGAGGGTACCAATTTCCCAAGCGCACGCCTTGCTGAATATCGATGCCGGGAATTGGATTCGTAGTCCCAAAGCGCCACTTGTCATCGCCGTCGGGCGTTTCCAAACTTAGGACGTTCGCGCCGGAGTGCGCATAGCCGGCGCCGATGCGGCCGGTTTGCACGTCGGCGGTGCGCGTAGCGTCTACATTAAAACGCGCGCCCAGTGCGTTGTTGATCGGATCGCCGATTTCGAATCCGTCGAGCAAGTATTGCGTTTCTCCCGAGCGCGCGCCCGCGATGTGCAAGCCGCCAAAATTGTCTTGCACCACTTGCGGCATCGCCGTCAGGCTTTCTTGCAAGAGATGCGAATTGGGAACGGGAATGTCGCGGATTTCGCGCGCGGTTATCGTTTCGCGCTGCGTGGTGTCTTGCGTGTCGATCTGGTTTGGCTCGGCCGTGACTTGCACTTGCTCGTGCAGTTCCTCTGAGTGTTTCAGGGTCAGCGTGATTTGGTTTTGGCCGGCACGCAGATTCAGAGATTCGTTTGCGAGGACGAAAAAACCTTCTTTGCGCGCTTCCACTTTGTAATCGCCGGGAGGAATGTTGTGCAGCAGGAAGCGGCCGGCGCCGTCGGTTTCGGCGTGAACATTTCGGCCCGAGTTTTGGGCCGCGCCTTGGTCACCGGCGCTTTGCAGCGTGATTTTCGCGGCGGCGATGGGCACGCCATTTTCGTCGACGACTATGCCGGCGCAGTCCGCCGAGTCCCCGGGGCGAACTTGTGCGGCGAAAAGTGACGCCAGAGAGAGGAAGAGCGCCGCCAGGCAAGCACCAGAGCGCATGCCATTATCGTGGCACACTCAGTTGACGGTGTGCAGCCCTTCTGTGAGCGCGATTTCCAGTAAGGTCATGCGCCTTAAGGCATTGGTTATCACCGATTTGTTCCCGCCAATTGCTCACGCCGATTTTTTGCGTTGTGGAACCGGAACTCTCTTTTTCTCTGGTCTCGGCCATTCGGAAATCCACGCTGGTGGATCGCTGGCCGGAAACGATTCCTTGGAAGCTTCCTCAACCGGATCGGGATTCTGCGGCAGCTTGCTGGAATCTGGCGCGTCGCGCTCGTCGACTTTTGGCGGCGAAGATTTTTGTTTTTCTGCAGGCTTGGCCATAACGCTTCAATTCTACAGTTACCCTTAGCGGCGCGTGATAGGGTGAAATACTGATGATGGGAAATGGTAGGCTCGTGGGGACTCGAACCCCAGACCTCCACCGTGTCAAGGTGGCGCTCTAACCAACTGAGCTACGAGCCTAGAATCTGGCTATTTTAGCACGATGCCAGCCGGATGCACCTCCTTCCAGGAACACCGACTTGCCGGGCCAATGAGATAAACTTTAGTGTCGCTATTTCGTGCGTGACACTGCGACGCGTAATTTCCTGGGGAGTCGGCTCGGCAAAATGTCTACGGAAAGCAAAGTGAGTGTATTGCGCGGCGACGTTGCCGCGGACGCGGGGACGAAAACTGTTTTTAAGGTTTTGCTGGCTATTAGTTTTTGTCACTTGCTGAATGACACGGTGCAATCGCTGCTGCCGGCGATTTATCCGCTGCTGCGGGATACATTTCACCTGGACTTTGGGCAGATCGGGCTGATCTCTTTCACTACCACCTTCACGGCGTCTCTTTTGCAGCCCTTGGTCGGTTTGTACAGCGATCGGCACCACAAACCTAACTTTTTGGCGATTGGCATGGGAATTACGCTGATTGGCTTGGTGACGCTGTCGCTCGCGCCGAGTTACGGCACGATACTGGTTGCGGCTGGGCTGGTTGGCATTGGCTCGTCTGTGTTTCATCCGGAGTCTTCGCGCGTTGCGCGCATGGCTTCGGGAGGGCAGCACGGGATGGCGCAGTCGCTGTTTCAGGTTGGCGGAAACGCGGGATCGGCGATGGGGCCACTGCTGGCGGCTTTCATTTTGCCGCGCGGGCAACGCAGCATTGCGTGGTTTTCCTTTGTGGCGCTCCTTGGAATTATTTTGCTTGCGGATATTGGCACCTGGACGAAGCGCCGCCGAGCCGCGCAGGAGAAATTGCAGGCTGCGCCGCCGCCGTTGGCTGGCCACGTTGTGGAAGGCGTTGACGCTGCGCCGCATGCGCATTCGCCGCGGAAGAAAATATTTTGGTCGCTGGCGATTTTGGTGGCGCTGATGTTCTCGAAATATTTTTATCTTGCGAGCCTTGGGTCGTATTACACGTTTTATTTGATGGACAAATTTCATGTTTCGGTTCGCAGCTCGGAGATTCATTTGTTTGCGTTTCTGGGCGCGGTGGCGGCGGGAACATTTTTCGGCGGGCCGGTGGGCGATCGCATGGGGCGCAAGGTGGTGATCTGGTATTCGATTCTGGGCGTGCTGCCTTTCACGCTGGTGCTGCCGTACGCGAATTTGTTCTGGACGGGAATTTTGAGTGTGGTAATTGGATTGATTTTGGCTTCGGCGTTTTCCACGATTCTGGTTTTCGCGCAGGAGCTGGTGCCGACGAAAGTGGGAACGATTTCCGGGACGTTCTTCGGGTTGGCGTTTGGGTTGGGCGGAATCGGCGCGGCGCTGCTGGGAAAATTGGCGGATGCGACGAACATCCGCTTTGTGTACCACGTGTGTTCGTTCTTGCCTGCGGTGGGAATTTTGACGGCGTTCTTGCCGGATTTGAATTCGGGGAAAAATAAAGCGCGATAAGTTTCGGGCAAAGCAGGAAAAAGCCGCAGGGCTCCGCGGACTGCGCCCTGCGCTACAGGGGAGGGCCGGGCTGGCCGCCCTGGCACTTGGGGCATTTGCGGCTGTGGATGTAATTGCCGTTGGCGCCGTAGCGATGGCCGCACTCGCGGCACTTGAGTTCGTAAATCCAATGACCGCGGCCGGTGCCGGCCTGGCGCGTGTTGCGGATAACTTCCTGATCGCGCGGATTGACGTAGCCGGGCTTGGTCGTCCCCTTGTCCGGGAACATGCTGTACTGCTCGGCCTTGGTGCGCACGCGTTTGGGAACTCGGGACATGATCGAGGGCGATTATAGCCCATTGGAACGGTGACTGGTGAGTTGTGACTAGTGGCTGATCAGGTGAACACCTTTCGAGCGTGACGGGTGTCGGCTGCGGACGATAGCCGTTCGCGAGAGGGCACCCACGCCCGCAATGTTGCCAGAGTCCCTCGACTCCACAGCCCGCGCACAGACTTCGTGCGGAAGAGAAGGCGGGCGGCAGAAAAGGCGCCCGCGGGAAAGACGCCGCGGTCGCTGCATAGACCCAAGAAAACAGCGCCAGACGCACAAACGGCGTGGGGTGGGCGGCGGTCATGGCCGGGGGGAAGCCGAAAGATGCCGCCCTGAAGGGACGGCGCTACAACGCAGGACCCACCGTGTAAACGCCCCACAGACCGAGGAGTCCATTGGGGCATTGGTATTTCTCGGGGCTTTTGAGCTTTCTATGTACATGATTACCCGTATTTCCTTTGCTGGATGGCGGCGGAACTTTGAGCACTGCCAGAATAGAAGTTGCAGGAGACGCGTGACATAAGACAACCGGATTCCCGTCTCGTGGTGCACCGCAAAGCGAACCTCAACGAAAGCGGCCAAAAAAGAGCGCGAGTACTTGAGAGGGGCCTGAAACTCTGACGACACTCGAAGGTATTCGTAAGTGTCTTCTGCCGACCTCTCTGGATTCTGATCTCGGCTCTCCCAGGTTATCCAGTGTCTCGGCGCAACATAATCAGCGATGTGACGGATGGCCTTTGTAGGTATGGCCGATATGACCTAGGTTCAGTTCTATCCGATGCTCCGCGGCAAGCGAGCTCCATTCTGCAAAAAAGGAGGGGCGATTATGAAACTCATTACGAATTTGTTGATCAAGCTCGGAATTCTCAAGGACGATTACGATTACCACTTAATCCGAGCGTCGATGGTGCTCATATTGATCTTTTTTGGATATCAGAAATGGTTTCCATATGAGGCGCAGGCATTGATTCCTTACATCAGCCACGGGCCCTTGATTTTCTGGATGTACCCTGTTTTCGGCGTTCGCGGCGCAACGTTTTTCTTGGGAGTTTCGGAATGGCTGTTTGGGGCGCTGTTATTTGCAGGATTCTGGAACAAGAAATTGGGAATTCTCGGCGCTCTTGGCTCATGTGCGAGCATGATCGCAACGAGCACCATTATTCCATTCATGCCGGATGGCTGGGCTGCGTCTGCCGGCGGGTTTCCAGCAATGACCGAGCGCGTTGCTTTCCTTATGAAGGACATAGTCATTTTTGCTGCTTCGTTCTATTTGCTGAAACAGGATGTGGCAAGAGTCGCGTTTTCTATGGGAGTCCCGAGTGAGTATCGAAAGGCAGCTTGAAAGAAACGCATGTCCAAGATTTAGAACTCCCCCAGCGTGGGTTATATAGCCCCATAGTCGAGCGCAGCAAAAGGCCAGCGCGCCTCGGTCGGGACGACAGAAGAAGGCGCCCGCGGGAAAAGCGCCGCGACCGCTACAAAGGCGATGGTAACGATGATTTGACATCGTGAGCGGTGGGAATCGCGGTATATTGCGGGCGGTGCTTACACTCGAGCATGAGCGGATGGGCGGGACGTCAATCGGAGGCGGAGGAAAGATGAAGACTGAATTCTTGTTGAAGCAGACGGGGCGGCGGGAGATGTTGCGGGGGGCGGCGGGGCTGGCGGGCGGCGCTTTGCTGGCGCAATTTTTTCCCACTGCGCTTGCCGCTGCCGTCCCTGGGACGCTTCGCGGTGGAGCGACGGCTTACGGGGCGCAGGGGACTGCGCCGGCAGCCGATCCTTTGGCGGCGGTTCGCGCGCAGATCGGCGCGATGCCCATTCAGACGCACAAACTGGCGGAGAATCTGATTTTGCTTAGTGGGCCGGGCGGAAATGTGCTGGTGCTGCACGGAGCAGACGGGAAGATCGTGGTGGATACTTTTCTTTCACCGGCGTGGCCGAAGCTGAAGGAGACGCTGGAAGGGCTGGGGAGCGCGCCCGTGAAAACGGTGATTGATACGCACTGGCACTTTGACCATACGGACAACAACGCGGCGCTGCACGCGGCGGGGGCAACGGTGCTGGCGCATGAAAATACGAAGAAGCGAATGTCCGAGGCGCACGATCTGCCGGTGATGGGCCTGCATTTCGACCCTTCGCCGGCGCAGGCTTTGCCGCAGGAGACGTTCGCGTCGCGTCACCGACTGAAGGCAAATGGCGAAAATGTGATGCTGCAGCATTTTGCGCCCGCGCATACGGACACGGACATCTACGTTGTTTTTGAAAAGGCGAATGTCATCCATATGGGGGACACGTTTTTTAATGGGCTTTATCCGTACATCGACAGCGGAACCGGCGGGAAGATCAGCGGGATGATTGCGGCGGCGGACAAGGTGCTGCCACTGGCCAGCGCAGACACGAAGATTATTCCCGGACACGGGCCGCTGGGGAACAAAGAGGACTTGACGAAATTTCGCGCGATGCTGGTGACGGCGCGCGAGCGGGTACAGAAATTGAAGTCGGCGGGAAAAACGGAGCAGGAAGTGGTAGCGGCGAAACCGTTTGCGGACCTGGATGCGGTGTGGGGGAAGGGAATGCTTAGCGGGGACCGGTTTGCGCAGGTGGTTTATTTGGCGATGTGAGTTTGGAGCGCCCGTTTCGGCGGCGATGCAGAGTGGAACATTTTGTGTCGACCGCTGATATCGAAGATGCCGCCCTAAAGGGACGGCGCTACATTGAAGAGCGCCGAGAGAAGCCGCAGGGCTACGAAGACTCCGCCCTGCGCTACATAGGATACTCACTCGCGGCCTCGTTCGCTGGGGCGCGCCCGCCTGCGCGGACAGGCTAAAGCACGCCACTACAACGCCGAGATTAGTTTGCGAGATGCGTGGCTAGATTCACGGTGACGGTTTCGAAGGCTTTGGTGTGTTGCTGGCCTAGCTGCCAGAATTCGGTTTTCAGTTGGTGTGCGGAAATGGTTACGTACAGATAGCCGTAGGAAGAGACGGCGGAATCGTAGGTCAGATCGGGGCCGCCGACGGGGGCGCCGGTGGCGGGAGCGACTGGCTGGTGCGGCATGCCGCCGGTGCCAACGACAATGTAGGGGACTTCTTTGCCGGCGATGTGGCGGGTGTAGTGCTGGTAGTTGTGCGCGTGAGGGGAGAGGAACAGATCGGGCGTGATGCCCGCCTGGGTGCAGGCGTCGTCAATCGTTTGATTCATCTGCGTGCTGCCGCTGTGTCCGCTCTGGCTGTAGGGCGGATGGTGGGTGGCGATTACGAGCGCTTTTTTATCTTTGGATTTGGAAATTGCCGCAAGCATTTTCTTTAGCCAGTCGATTTGCGATGTATCTTTCTTCCCGTTGGCGATGCCTTCCAGAAAGCCAGGATTTTCGAGCTTATTTGAGTAGAGCCCGATAATGCGCGCGAAGGGTGCGTCGAGCATCCAGTACACGCCGGGGAGGGTCATGGTCTCGCGATAGATGCCGGTATCGGCTGCTTGCGGCGGGACTGCTGCTGCGTTGGCGCAAAAATTTGCCAGAAAATCTTTGAGCGAAGGATCATCGACCTGGGTGGTCACCTCGCTCGACTCTTCGTCGGCGGTGGCTCAGGCGCTCTCCGACCAGGGAGTCCAGGTTCTTCGGGTTCCCCCCTCGGCCGAAGGCCGTATCGACTTCTCCGATATGCTACATCGGGCTGCCGACATTTTGGAGAGTGGCACCAATCCTCTTCCGAAATTTGAGCATGTACTCGTAGACGAATTTCAGGACACGTCGGCCGCGATGGGTGTCGCCGTGCTGGGCACAATCGTTGCCGGCACGAGCATATCTCCGTGACATGCGCTTTGGCCCAAGCGGGAAGAGACGCGGATTTCGTTCGATGCATTGGACTCACCGAGCAGACGCTCGATGTCAGGTCCGAGACGATTGCGCTCAACGTGCTCGCGAAAGGCGTGGGTAGTGACCACGAAACCCGGCGGGACCTGGAGTCCCTCGCGCAAGAGTGCGCCCAGACCAACGGCCTTACCGCCGACTAGCGATTGGCAGTCGCCCGTACAGTCCTCCAGCCAAAGGACCAACGGCGCGACCGAACTGTCGCCACGAGAAGGTCCTCTCCGTGGAAATGATCGATGACGCACCATCGCCCCAGAGGGGTCCCCTCCGGGGGAGTGATCGCTGTCCCCAGAGGAGTGCCTTCCGAAGGAGTGATCGCTGTCCCCAGAGGAGTCCCTTCCGAAGGAATGATCGCTATCTCCAGAGGGGTCCCTTCCGGGGAAATGCTCGCTATCTCCAGAGGGGTCCCCTCCGGGGAAATGATCGCTATCTCCAGAGGGGTCCCCTCCGGGGAAATGCTCGCCAGGTTCAGCCGTCATGTATGGTGACCACTCCGCTTGTGCCGTCGACGGTAATCGTGTCGCCGGTTTTGATCCGGGTGGTGCCGTTGCCGGTGCCAACCACAGCGGGCAGTCCGTACTCGCGACTGATGATCGCCGAATGACTCATGATCCCGCCGATGTCTGACACGGCCCCTTTGATCGTGGCGAAGATCGGCGACCATGATGGCTCGGTCATCGGGCACACCAGAATCTCGTCTTTTTCAA
>Ga0137418_10002114_pt1 | contig 18224 bp, 13 predicted proteins | sample CZODoug3_1_2_16f_FD_122242 | JGI IMG/M metagenome (GOLD analysis project Ga0137418, IMG submission 122242) | Vadose zone soil fungal communities from Angelo Coast Range Reserve, California, USA - CZODoug3_1_2_16fungal (Hybrid Assembly) | ecosystem: Environmental > Terrestrial > Soil > Vadose... | reverse complement strand
CGGGGATTTTTCCCTGCGCTCGAAAATGACAGGCTCGCGCGAGAGGGAAGTAGGACAGGGCAGGGACGAGTGGACCTTATTAGTCGCCAGCCAGGCGGGTGGGCGCGGCGGGTTCCACTTGCGGAATGCCGTCGCGATAGGTCACGTGGCGGCCGGAGATGGCTGGCGTGCGGTCGCCGGGGACGATGATGCCTACTAAGTTGAGAGGGTCGGCGGCGGAAACGGTGGTGAGCTCGCCGCCGGGAGGGAGTTGGCGGGTGGCGCGCAGGGATTCGACGGCTGCGGGGAGGGCGAATTGCTCGCCCAGGAATCCGTCAACGAAACGGCCGCCGCGGACCTCGCCGCGGTCTTCCAGACGGCGGAAGGCGAGGAGAAGCTCGCGCCATTTTGGAGCGATCGTCTCTCGGACCAGCAGGTCGCGGAACACGATGCCGTAGCGTTGCAAGAGCATCCAGCAGGTGGCTGTGGCGGCAGTGCCACGATCAGTGGCGGCGTTGGCGTAGAGCAGGGACCAGCGGCCGGAGCTGTGGCGGGGGCGGGTGCTGCGTCCTGAGCCCTGGCCGGAGCGGCGTTTCGGGTTGATTAGAGCACGGAGGTTGTCGAAGCCGTCGGCGGTGACTAAACCGGCTGCGACGAGTTCCCACAGGCCGGTTTCGACTTCGGCTTTGATCTTGCCCGTGCCTTTGACCACGTCGATGAAGAACGAGGCGCCGCGCTGGCGGAGGAATTCGAAGACCTGGATCGCGCCTTCGCTCAGGCCGCGGGTCGCCCCGCCGTGGTCGCTGGCGGAATGGCGCGGGATCATCCAGTCGGCATCGTCGCGGGCGAAAAAGGTTACTGGAGCGACGCTGGTGGGGATGACTCGGCGCTTTCCTTGGGCGGAATCTTCGAGCGTGGCGGGATGGGGCGAGAGGCGGCCCCAGCCAACCGCGCCGGTTAGGCAGAGCTGGTCGAGCCATTGGGGGTCGTAGTGGGCGACGCGGCGCGAAAGAATTTCGGTCTCCCAGGCGTTGGCGGGGATCTCGAAGCCTTGCAGCTGGTTGAGGACTTCGCGCAGGCCGCGCTCTCCGGCGAGTTGCGAGTTGGGGGCGATGTGTTGCCAGCGCAGGAGCCAGCGCAGGAATTGGGCGGCGGAGGCGGGTTGGATTTGCTTGCGCAAAGTGCCGAGAGTGAGGCGGTGGATGCGGGCCAGGAGGCGGCGTTCGCACCACTCGGTTTCATCTGTGGAACTCGTGAAGTTGCCGCGGAGGACTGCGCCGCTGGCTTCCATGCGCAGGAGAGCCCGGTCGACGGCGGGGGTCGGAAGGTTGAGATTGCACGCCAGGGCGGAGGCGGTGGTAGGGCCGAGGTGCGCCATCCAGCCGATCACCAGCGTTAGCAGCGCGTCATCGAAAGAGGTTGTTGCTGAGCCCAGAGCCGGAAGGGTGTGCTCGAAGGTGGCGGTGGGAAAGAGCACCGAGCAAGTACCGACGCGCTCGGCGGCGATCCAGTAGGACTGGCCCTCGGCGTGGGCTCGGGTGGCGCGGCCTTCCAGGATGAGGTGATCGAAGCAGCGGCGCCACTCGTAGATGGATTTGCTGTACAGCGGTGCGGCGTCCGGCGGGGCTTCCGGTAGGGCGATGAGCGTGTGCAGGACATCTTGGAGTTCGTCGGCGTCGCGGACGTCGGGCCATGCCTCTTCGCGAATTTGCGCGATGGCGGCGGGATCGAGCTTGCCGACCTCCTCCAAGACCGATGCGGGCAACATGCGGCGCATTTCTACGGCGCGGGCGCGGCGTTCTTCGAGTGGAGCATCGTCGAGGAAGGCGTAGGGGTTAGCGTTGAGGATTTCGTGGGAAAACTGCGAGGGGACAGGAGTGTCGACGGCAACGCAGCGGATGGAGCCGTTGGCGATCCCGGTGAGCAGGGAGCGGAGTCCGTCGATGTCCATGGCCTCGGTGAGGACGTCTTTCATGACCTCGGCCACCAGCGGGTGGTCGGGGATTTTGATGTCGCCTTCGATGTTTTCCTGACAGGCGGCTACGTCGGGGAACACAGCTGCCAGGAGGTCATCGGAGCGCATGCGCTGAATTTGCGGGGGAATCTTCTTGCCACCTCGGAAGCGGAGCAGGGCTAGGGCCCGCTGAGCGTCCCAGCGCCAGCGTGTGGCGAAGATGGGGGAGTCCAGGGCGGCTTGTTCCAGAATTGGTTGGACGCTTTCGGCGTAGAGATATTGGAAAACGTCGGCGAGAGGGAAGCTGTGCTGCTCGGCCAGGGCAATGTTGAGGCCGTTGTCCGTGGCGGCTGCTTGGAGCTCGAAATTAAAACTCCGGCAGAAGCGCTTGCGCAGAGCCAAGCCCCAGGCTTTGTTGACGCGGCCACCGAAGGGGGCATGGATGACGAGCTGCATGCCACCGCCTTCGTCGAAGAAGCGCTCGGCGATGATGGTTCTTTGGGTGGGCACCGCGCCCAGGACGGCGCGGCCTTCGAGGATGTATTCGACGAGTTGCTCGGCGCTGGAATCGTCGAGGCCACATTCGTCCTTGAGCCAGGTTACGGCGGCAGCGACGGCGGGTTGATGTTGCGTGACGCCGACTGGAGAAGTGTTGGGCAACATGTCGCTGACAACCTGGCGAAGGTCGCCGATGCGGAGGGAGAGTTCGTCGGTGCGGGCGGGGGCTTCTCCGCGCCAGAAAGGGATGGTGGGCGGGGCTCCGTGCGCATCTTCGACGAGAACGCGGCCGCTCTTGGACTCGACGCGGCGAATGCGCCAGGAGGTGTTGCCCAGGAGCATGATGTCGCCACGGTTGCTCTCGATAGCGAAGTCTTCGTCGAGGGTGCCGACGCTCGCGCCGTCGGGCTCGACGACTACGGAGTAGAGGGAGGTGTCCGGGATGGCGCCGCCGCTGGTGATCGCTGCGAGGCGGCTGCCGCGGCGGCCCCGCAGTTTTCCGTTGACTCGGTCGCGGTGAAGATAGGCGCCGTAACGTCCGCGTTGAGCGGCGATGCCTTCGGAGAGCATTTCGAGGATGCGCTCGTAAGTCTCGCGGGTGAGATTCTTGTACGGGTAGGCGTGGCGCAGGAGTTGGAACAGGGCTTCCTCATCCCACTCTTCCGAGGAGCAGGTCGCAACGATTTGCTGGGCCAGGATGTCGAGCGGGGAATCGGGGATGATGAGGCGGTCGAGATCACCCTGGCGAATGGCGCGGACCAGGGCGGCGCACTCGACAAGATCGTCGCGCGTGGTGGCGAAGAGGCGGCCCTTGGGGATGGCTCCGCGCCAGTGGCCGGAGCGGCCTACGCGCTGCAAAGTTACGGCAATGGAACGTGGAGTGTTGATTTGGCAGACCAGATCGACGCTGCCAATGTCGATGCCGAGTTCAAGGGAGGCGGTGGCGACGAGCAGTTTGATTTGTCCGGTCTTTAATTTCGTTTCGGCGGCGAGGCGGAGTTTGCGGGCGAGCGAGCCGTGGTGGGCGGCGACGGCGTCCTCGCCTAATAGTTCTCCCAGGCGATGCGCGAGCCGTTCCGCCATGCGGCGCGTGTTGACGAAGACCAGGGTGGAGCGGTGCTGGCCCGCTAGTTCCGCCAGGCGCTGGTAAATCTCTTCCCACTGTTCGTTGGAGCTGATGGGGCCGAGCGGGCTGCCGGGAATCTCGACGGCCAGATCCATTGGGCGTTTGTGGCCGACGTCGACGATGGCGGGGGCGGGGCGGTGCGCGCCTACCAAGAATTGCGCGACTTCGGTGATGGGCTTCTGGGTTGCGGAAAGGCCAATTCGCACAGGCACTTGATGCGTGAGGGCTTGCAGGCGTTCGAGCGACAGGGCAAGATGGGCGCCGCGCTTGTCGTCGGCGACGGCGTGGATTTCGTCGACGATGACCGTGGTGACGTCGCGCAGAATGGCGCGGCTCTTGTCGGCCGTGAGCAGGATGTACAGCGACTCGGGCGTGGTGACGAGAATGTGCGGCGGGCGCTTGAGCATGGCGCGGCGCTCGGACATCAATGTGTCGCCGGTGCGGACCGCGGTGCGGATTTCGGGCATGAGCATGCCCTGCTGGCCGGCGCTGGCCAGGATTTCGCCGAGGGGGAGTTCTAAATTCTTCTGGATGTCGTTGCCGAGGGCTTTCAGCGGTGAGACGTAGAGCACTTCGGTGCGGTCTTGGAGGTCGCCGGCAGCGGCTTTGCGAACCAGGCGGTCAATGCAAATGAGGAACGCAGCGAGTGTTTTTCCTGAGCCTGTGGGGGCGGAAATGAGAGTGTTGCGGCCTGCCAGAATGTGGGGCCAGCCGTGTTCCTGCGGCTCGGTCGGCGTGGCCATCTTGCCGATAAACCAATCGCGGACGAGCGGGTGGGCCCAGTCGAGCGGAGAGGCGGAGGCGGGCTCAGGGAAGAGCATGGGGAGATTCTACGCAATTCCAGCAGTTTCGTAAATTGTTCGCCTTGGGGCGGCGCGGGGCGGTGGGCCGTGGCCGGCATGGGGTTTGGACGTAGGTGTTTTGGCAGGCGCGACGTTTCCAGCCCCGCACGTATCGACTCCAGGCGGAGGTCCGCTGGGAATACTTGACCACGTCTTTTTCCTTGCCGCGCTTTTGCGCCTGCAGGTCCCGTGTCCTCGGAGGGCAGGGATCATAGGGCAGGGATCATGTGCAGCAATGCTAGCTGACGTTCCAGCGGGTGAAAGCCCCGTCGGTGGAACTTGCTCAGTTGCCACCGTAGTTATACCCGACGACGAGAAGGGTGACCGACTCGCCGAAAGCTCGGGAGTAAAAGTCCCTGTCGGCTGGGAGAAATACCCGGTCGGATCCGCCAAGGGGGCAAGCAACTCGACAGGCCGCAGCGAAGTGCGAACCAAGGAAGCTGCGAAAGGCTCGTCCCATCGGAAGCGGATGATGGGGCACTTGGGAGTGCCGAGCCGTTGTGATCCCGGCGAAGGCCAGCGTCGTTGGCGAAGGAACTGAGCGCAAACAGCCAACGGACTCCCCGCGGTCTTAGAGGGCGGCATGTCGAGAAGGAACGTACAGCGAAAGCATGGAACCACTCGTGGGTCGCCTAGGCGCACCAGCACAGCGAAGGCATCCCGTATAACTCGCCAAGCGGGGAAATCGGGGTGTGCCCGTGAGTGGGGCGGATGAGGCCGAGTAAGCGGTGATGGGCTGGGACAATAGAACCCAGACCGGAGCGAGGGCCTCTGGGGTAGAGGAGACAACTCCTCGCATGGCGGTGTGCTACCGATCTCACTGTTCCGACACAGTGCGGAACGCAAGGTGAGGCAGCGGGGTGCACGAAGGGCAGACGCAAACCTACGTGAAGCGCAGGGTACGCCTGGTGCTGGCTTAACCTGAGCGACATGAGGGAAGGCGCTACCTGCAAGGCCAACCTTCCAGCCGTACTGGGGAAAACCCGCCGTACGGAATGATAGGGGAGGTGGTGGAAACGTCGGCATCATTCGAAGCCCGCTTCCGCGCCACCACCTTACCCGACAGGTGCAGGGATCATAGGACAGGGATCGGAGGGCAGGGATCGTAGGACAGGGATCGTAGGACAGGGATCGTAGGACAGGGATCATAGGACAGGGATCCGAGGACAGGGATCCGAGGACAGGGATCATAGACGAAAGGCGCGAAGCTTCCTGCTAAACTTCCGGCATGTCGAAAGCGCGCGCAAAGAAAATCAAGCTGTTTCTCTTTGATGTGGATGGGGTGATGACGGACGGGAAGATCTGGATCTTTCCGGCGCCGGCTGGGGTTCCGCAGAGTTCGTTAGAACGAGGAGCCGCCGCGGGAGCATCGACCGTGAGCTTGATTGAGGCGAAAGGATTTCATGCGCACGATGGTACGGGGATCACGCTGCTGCAGCGGGCGGGGATCAAGACGGGGCTGATTACGAAGCGCCGCTCGGAGACGGTGGCGCTGCGGGCGCGAGATCTGCGGATGGACTATGTCTATCAGGGGATTCAGGATAAGCGCGGCGCTTTCGAAGAGATTCTTGGCGAGGAGAAGATTGCGGCTGAGCATGCGGTGTTCGTCGGCGATGACGTGATTGATCTGCCTGTGATGCGCGTTTGTGGATTGGCGATTGCGGTGAAGAACGCGCGTCCAGAAGTGAAACGTGCGGCGCACTATGTGACTCCGCATGGCGGAGGAGATGGCGCACTTCGTGACGCGGTCGAATACGTGCTGAAGGCGCAAGGCCGATGGACGTCGGTGTTTGAAGCGTATATTGCGGAGCGGAATCCGGCTGCGGGTCACGAACCGCAGGGTCAGTAGGGTCTGTACCCACCGGCTACCTGCTTGGGGCGTTGCTCGGGTCGGCAACCGGTGGGACCGTTTCTCCTTACTCACCCTGTTGTTTTCAGGAGTTGCCGATATTAGAGCACAAAGTCGTTCTCCCGGTAAAAGGCGTCTTCCCGCGAGCCAAAAAATATCGGGAGGCGCCCTAGTTATCTCCGGGTTAGATTACTCCGTGATCGCCGATGGCTTGTGGCTCATGAGCGCGGAGAAGCGCGGATCATTCCGCACGGCGGCAAATTCATCGTCGCGGAAGATCTTGTTGATGTCCTTGTATCCATCCTCCAGGGCGCGACGCAAATAGCTGAGCGAGCGATCCGTGGCCCCGGACTTGGCGTACATTCTGGCCAAGAGATAGAAGTACTCGGCTCGGTCTCCGGGAGACGACGTCTGTGCTGCGACTCCGACGCGCGAAGTGTGCTCGAACACATCGGGGTCGAGTTCGAGGGCGCGCGAGTACGACGCGACCGCTTTCGCAAAGTCTTTCTTGGCAAAGTATGCGGTGCCGAGATTGCTGTAAAACGATGCGGATTCTTCCTGCAGTTTAATCGCCTTACGATACTCCTTGATGGCACGTCCGAAATCGCCCGAGGACCACGAGGCTAGATCGGAACCGGTACGAAGTTTGCCGGCTTGTTTGGCCGATTCCTGCAAGTAGTAGTCAACACCAAGGTTATTGTGGGCATCGGCATAACCGCGGTTTATGCGGATGGCCGCCTCGAAGCTCTTGCGAGCTTCGCTGTAATGGACCATTTGCAACTGGACGATGCCGATTTTATTGAGCAGTTTGGGATTCTTCGGACTCTTGGCAGCCGCTGCCCGCAAGTAATCGAGCGCGTCCAGGAAGTTTTTTTCTCCCCGGAACTGATCGCCCTTGCGTTCCAATTCTTCGGCACTGGCCTCCGCAGAGGGTGCATCAGCATGACGCGCCAAAGGGGCTGTGATCTGGACTTGGCTGGTGGGGCCACCCTGAGTGGAAGCAAACGCTGCTGCGCAGATTAGGTTGGCGAGGACTGCGAGAAAGGCGAAACCACAAGCGCGGAGTCTCATTGCGAACCTCCTGGCCGACTCGAGAACGACTATTGGGGCGGCTGGCCTTCGCCCTTGGGCTGCGCAGGCGAGGGAGGCGGAGATTTGTCTCCCTTGAAAAAGCCCGCAACCTTTCCGAAGAACCCTTTTTTCGGTTCCCCAGGCTTCTCCCCAGAATGATCGTCTTTTCCCCCCTCTCCTGGCAAGGCCCCATTTGGGGTACCAGTAAGGAGGGTGGGAGGGAGGGGTTGGTCACAGGTGTCTTTAGGCTCGGTCCCCTCGATAAACGCGGCGGCGTAGGTTTCCAGGCAATTGGGGGTGGCCAGGCGGCTGGTCGCCTTGTCCAACTGAACTGAAGAGACGCCCGGCGGCAGCCCGAAGCCCTCCGGGTGGGAGTATTCGGGCAGGGCGATGGCGCGTTTCATGAACTCGGCCCAAATCGGGGCTGCGGTTTGCGCGCCGCTGAGGTGGATATCGCTGTAGTCGTCGTAACCGACCCAGACGATGCAAAGCAAATTGCTGGTGTAGCCCGCGAACCAGCCATCATGAGAACTGCCGGTTTTTCCTGCGGCAGGAGCGGTAAAACCCATGGTGCGGACACCTGCGGCGGTACCGGAGTTCATGACTGCCTGCATCATGTCCGTCATCACGGCCGCAACGCGGGGGTCCAGAACGGATTTCTTGTCGGGGGCGTAGTTTTCGAGGACTTCGCCTTTGGTGTTGCGTACGGAATTGATCAGAATCGGGGCGATGCGCTGTCCGCTATTGGCGAACACCGTGTAGGCGGCGGCCATGTCGAGCGGCGTTGCGTCGTAGGAGCCGAGAGCCATTGCCGGCGTGGGGCGCACCGAAGCGATGCCGGCGGAACGCGCCAGATCGGCCACTTTATCGTAGCCCACTTGTTCCGCCAGCTTGACCGTGGCGTTATTGAGCGACATGGCCAAAGCGTAGCGGGCTGTTACCGGACCGTGGTACTCCTCTTTGTAATTGCGAGGCTCGTAAATCTGGTCGCCGTAGGAAAACGTGGTGGCGGAATCATCGACCATGGAAACGGGAGAAAAAACGGTGTCCGTGCCAGGGGTACCAGGGGGCGTACCGGATACACCAGGCGGGGCCGGGGCGGCTACGCCAGTATTCATGGCGGCGGCGTAGACGAAGGGCTTAAAGATCGACCCCGTTGGACGCTTTGCCGTGGCGTGGTTGAGTTGGCTCACGCCGTAGTTGCGGCCGCCGACCAGGGCGAGAACTTCTCCGGTATGAGGGTCGAGCACCACCAGCGCGACCTGCGCCGAGGGGCCCGCGGTGACCTGACTCTCCATCTTGCCCTTGGCGTTCTTGACGCGCCGAGTGCGCAGTTTTGCCACCTGAGCGTCGACCAGCTTCATACCCGCGTCGACGGCCTGAGCTGCGGCTTTTTGCAATTCTGGATCGACGGTGGTGTAGATGCGGTAGGCCTCTTCGTTCATTTCCCGTTCGTTGTACTTGCTGACCAGCGTATCCCTTACGAGGTCGACGAAATAAGGCGCGTCGCTGGCTTCGACGTTGGGCGCGGCAAGCTTGAGAGGCGTGGCTTTCGCTTTTTCGGCGTCCGCCTTGGTGATGGCATGGGTCTCCACCATGGAATCGAGCACGAGATTGCGGCGCTCGAGCGCGCGCTCGGGATGGCGGTAGGGCGACAGAGCGCTGGGGGCTTGAATGATGCCTGCCAGGAGCGCCGCTTCCGGCAGGGTGATGTCTTTAAGGTCCTTGTTGAAATAAGCGTGCTCGGCCTCGCCCATTCCGCTGATGGCGAACGATCCGCGCTGGCCGAGATCGATACGGTTGACGTAAAACTCGAAGATTTGCTCTTTGCTGAATTTCTGTTCCAGCTCAAGAGCGATCATCATTTCTGTCAGCTTGCGCTTGAAGGTCTTTTCTGGAGTTAGAAAGAACGCCCGCGAAAGCTGCATGGTGATGGTGGAGCCGCCCTGGCGGTGCGCCTGATGGGTGAAGTCAATCCAGGCGGCCTCGAGCAGGCGCAGGTAGTTGACGCCGCCGTGCTGGAAGAAGCGCCGGTCCTCAATCGCCAGAACGGCGTCGACCAGAACCTTGGGAATGTCCTGGTAGGCGACCAGCTGGCGTTTGGTGCGCTGGCCGGCCTCGGACAGAGACGTGACCATAACCGGCTCGAGTTCATAGGCGGCCAAGGGACCGTTGCCGCCAGCAATCGAGTCCACGATGCCACCGTGAATTTGGATCGTCGCCGATTCTGGGGCGTGGTAGGACTGCGGTCCGGGCGCAATCTGAATGCCGCTGGAGAGCAGCTTGTACGAGCCCATCTGAGATTCGCCGTTGCGCTCGGAATATCCGGCGCGACTGAGCACCGATCCTAGCTCGCGGATGCTGACATGATCACCCGGGCGAACCGTGCGGGCGCGAGCGAAGATCCGCGCCGATGTCGTGAACACGGGGCCGCGGAAGCGCTCTTCAATCATCAGGTCGTACTTGATGAAAAAGAAGGAAAATCCGCCCACTACCAGGACCGAGAACAATACGAAGGCAGCCAGGGAGAGGCGCATGATGGGATCTTTGGCAAACCAGCCTATGATCCGGCTCTTCAGCTTGCCGTTCCCTTTCCTGCCCCCGTTCGGGCTTTTGCGCTGCGGGATTTTGAGCTTGAAAGCCACGGTTCCCGGGAAGCTTTCTAGACGCGGGGTTGCGGTACGGAGCCCGGCCAGCATGCCAACCTAGGCAGCAGTCGACAATACTTTCCTGCGCGTAGCGTGTGTTTATTGTAACTCAGAGAGAGTGCGTTCCCCGCTGTCAGGAGGAATACCGCTTGCCAATAGGAAAGGCAAGCGGGCCCGACATCTCAACTACATCGGCTTGTTCTGTGAGCCCACGGCGAAGTGCAGGTCGGTGGTCATAACGAGCAGGTCGAGGTGAACATCGTAGTCGGCGACGATGGTGACCGGGTTCACACCACCTCCAACCATGCTCTTCTCGACTTTGATTTGATCCTTGGTGATCGGAATTTCCAGCTCCTTGGCCTTCTTGAACACCTCGTCGCGGATCGTTTCCGCGGTGGCTCCGTTGGCGTAGCTGGCGCGTTTGGTTTCGTCGTCCACGTAATCCTTGAAGCTGTAGTTTTCGAAATAAACGGGGACGAATTTCAGCCCCAGGAAGATCAGTATGACCACCAATGCTAGTGCGAAGACGATGCGCATACGCCTATTCCTGGCTGCGCGGCCCCACAAGGCTAGGCTGGGCGCAGCAAACTCCGAAAGTGACTGACTGCTTCCGAAATCATAACGTCGGTAGAGGTGCGAGTCGAGCGTTGAACGACCTCGATCCTATCTTCGGTAACCTTCTTCCCGACATTGATTCTGAAGGGAATACCTACCAGATCGGCATCTTTGAACTTCACTCCAGGGCGTTCGTCGCGGTCGTCGAGGAGGACAGCGAAGCCGGCCGTCTCGAGCTTCTCGGTCAGGTCAACCGCCACTTCGAGCAGTTTGGCGTCGGAGACGTTGGTGGGCGTGACCACGATTTCGAAGGGGGCGATCTGGGAAGGCAGCCAGAAACCGTTGTCATCGTTGCTTTGCTCGACGGCAGCCGTCAGGATGCGCTCGATCCCGATGCCATAGCTGCCCATGATGGGCGTGACTTCCTTGCCGTTCTTGTCAAGCACGCGGGCGCCCATCGAATCCGAATATTTGTAGCCCAGCTTGAAGATGTGGCCGATTTCGACAGTGTGATCGATGCTGAGGATTCCATCGCAGTTGGGGCAGGTGTCGCCGGCTTCAACATTGCGCAGGTCGGCGTAGGTCGTGGGTTCGAAGTCGCGGCCGGGGACGATGTTTTTGACGTGATAGTTCTCTCGGTTGGCTCCGGCGATAAGGTTCTTGCGTCCTTCGAGAGCTTGGTCGACGAACAGCAGCGTGCCCTCACCGAACTTTCCGTTGCTCGAGCGAGCGATGTTGGTGAGACCAATCGGACCAAGGAATCCCGCCGGGGAGTGAAAGATGGGCTGGATTTCTTCGGCGGTCATGGGACGAAGCTCGGCTCCACCGAGGAGCGAGCCTAGTTTAGCTTCGTTCATTTGATGGTCGCCACGGAGGAAGACGATGACCGGGCGCAGCTTCGGTTTGGCCTCGCCTTTCCCCTTTTCTTCAGCCATCAAGGCGAGGGTCTTGACCTTGTTCTTCGGCGAAACGCCGAGAAAGCGGGCTACTTCTTCGATGGTTTTCTGGCCTGGGGTGTGGACTTCGAGAGGTTTGCCGTCGCCCTCTGAGGCGAGGTCGTCCACGTGATCGAGCTTGGCGACGGCTTTTTCAAGGTTCGCGGCGTAGTTGCATTGGTTGCAGCTTGCCACCAGGTCTTCGCCAGCCTGGGTCTTGACCATGAACTCATGCGACTGCGATCCGCCCATGGCGCCGGAGTGGGCTTCGACCACGACGTACTTCAGTCCGCAGCGGTCGAAAATCTTGCAATAGGTTTCGTAGTGTTTCCTGTAGGAAAGGTCGAGGCCGTCGGCATCGATGTCGAACGAGTACGCGTCCTTCATGGTGAACTGGCGCACGCGGAGCAGCCCCGCCTTGGGCCGCGGCTCGTCGCGAAACTTCGTCTGAATCTGATACCAAATCTGCGGCAACTGCTTGTAGCTGCGGAGTTCCTTCCGGGCGATTTCGGTCATGACTTCTTCGTGCGTCATTCCCAGACAGAGGTCGGCGCCCTTGCGGTCTTTGAGCCGGAACATGTTGTCGCCCATGAGGGACCAGCGCCCGCTGGCCTCCCAGACTTCGCGCGGGTGCAGCGCGGGGAGGAAGAACTCTTGGCCAATTTTGTCCATTTCCTCGCGGACGATGCCCATGATTTTGTTCAGCGAGCGTTGGCCCAGGAACAGGTACGAGTAAATTCCAGCAGCCAGCTGGCGAATATAGCCAGCGCGGACCAAGAACTTGTGGCTCGCCACCTCGGCGTCCGCCGGAGCCTCGCGCAGGGTAGGAAGAAACAGTGCAGACCAACGATGCATAGTTGAGTTCACCTGTAAGGAACGGAATCCTTCATTGTAAAGGAGGAATCGCGGTGCCGAGGCGGATCCGCCAGTTTCGATAGCGGACGGGATTTTTGTCGAAAACGAAAAAAGCACGCCGCCATGCAACCATGGCCACGCAGTTCCATCCCCCTGCTGGCAGCGGCTCACCTGCCGCCATTGAGGCCATGCACGGCCGTTGCGATTCGATTCAGGCCGCGGTTGCGGCCGGTGTTCTTCCCTTTGAAATATCGAGGAAATGTCGAGGAAATGTCGAGCCCACGTCTCGAAACGTGACTGGTGAGCGGGTCCCCTCAGAACTGCGTCCTGATTGAATTTGTCGTGCCGCCTGTCGAGCGATCGCCGAACTACTTCGCCAGCCGCTGCAAGAGCTCTTTCCCCAGCTTCTGGGCCTCGCCGAATGACTTCTGATATTCGGTGAAAATGCGGTTCAGCTCCAGCGACTTGGCGGGCGTGAGCTGTTTGCGCAGGAGCATATCGCGCACGTGCACGGGGTTGGGTAGGATGGCTTCTTCGGTGATTTCTTCGAGGGCGGTTTGTGGGTCGTAGTGATACATAGTTACACCATTTCCGTGCCCCACAGGTCATGCAGGTGCACAATGCCTAGCAGCCGGCGGCTGGGGTCAACGACGGCCAGCGAGGTAATTTTTTTTTCTTCCATGATGGCCAGCGCGGTGGCGGCGAATTCCTGGGGGCCAATCGTCTTTGGGTCGCAGGTCATGGACTCGGAAGCGGTGAGGTCCAAGGCATCCTTCCCGCGGTGTTCGAGCAACCGCCGGAGATCGCCGTCGCTGACGATGCCGACGAGCTTGCCGTGTTCGACGACGGCCGCGACCCCCAGTTTCTTGCGCGACATTTCGTAAATGACGTCCGGCATCCTCGTCCCCGGCGTGACCTGAGGAAGCGCTTCGCCGGAGTGCATCAGCGTGTCGACTCGAGCCAGCTGCTTGCCGAGTTTGCCGCCGGGATGTAAGTCTGCGAAGTCTCCTTCTTTGAAGCCGCGTTGCTCTGAAATCGTGACCGCGAGCGCGTCGCCCAAGGCCAGCATGGTGGTGGTCGATGCCGTCGGCGCCAAGCCCAAGGAGCATGCTTCTTTCGCGATCGAGCAATCCAGAGCCACTTCCGCGGCCGAGGCCAGGGTTGAAAGTTTTGTCGTACCGTTGCAGAGCGCGTCGCCCGTCATGGAGATCAGGGGTACGCGCAAGCGCTTGATCGTCGCCAGCAGCCGCAGAATTTCTTCCGTTTCGCCGCTGTAGGACAGTGCGATGACTATATCGCCCGGCACGACCATACCGAGGTCGCCGTGCACCGCCTCCACGGGATGCAGGAACAGGGCCGGGGTACCCGTGGAGCTGAGGGTCGCGGCGATCTTGCGCGCGACGATTCCGCTCTTACCCATCCCGGTGACGACGACCCGGCCCCGGCAATGGAGGAGCAGGTCGATGGCGCCCGAAAAGCTCGCCGCCATAGGACCCGAAATTCGGTCCGCCAGCGCTCTCAGGGCATCGGCTTCGATGCGAACCACATTTTCGCCAACGTTCTTCGTGAGTGCAGGCTTCATGAGTGCAGGCTGAATCTTAGCAAATCGAGAGGGCTCAGGTTCAGGTGGCGACGGTTGCCCCGGCCGTGAGGAGACGAGAACGGTTCCTGGGCGTGAAACTTCCCCAACCCCCCGCCATCTCATCGTGGAGGTAGAATTCTGATGAGCGACCTGCAGGAGTCCGAAATCAATGAGCGAAAAAGTTGCTAGCGAAAAGGTTGTGAGAACGGAAGAAGAATGGCGCGAGAAGCTCACGCCCGAGCAGTTTCGCGTAACCCGGCAGTGCGGCACCGAGCCCGCCTTTACGGGCAAATACTGGAATAACAAAGAGACCGGCGTGTACCACTGCATCGGCTGCGGTGCGCCGCTGTTCAAGTCCGATGCGAAGTTTGAATCCGGCACCGGCTGGCCGAGCTTCTGGACGCCGGTGCATCCGGGTAGCGTCGTGGAACACACCGACCGCAGCTATGGCATGGCCCGCACGGAGGTCCGTTGTGGAGCCTGCGACGCCCACCTCGGGCACGTGTTTCCGGATGGCCCGGAGCCAACCGGGATGCGGTATTGCATCAATTCGGCGTCGCTGGACTTCGACAAAGGATAGCGTTCGACAGGAAAAATGGCCTGCATCCTCCGGAGCTCCCGGAAGATGGAGGCCATGGTTTTTCCCGGATCTGAACTTACGCGTGTGCCGCCATGGTTGCGGGTTTGCCAGAGTCTTTCTTGTCGCCCTTGGCCAGGTCGATGCCGCCCTTGAGGAATGCACCCTCTTCGATGGTCAGGCGCTGCGCGTGAATGTCGCCGGTGACGGAGCCGTCGCTGCGAATATCAACGCGGTCGCCCACGATGAGGTCGCCTTCGATCTTGCCCATGACCACAACTTCGCGGGCGGAAATCGTGGCAATGATCACGCCATTGCGGCCGACCGTGACGCGGCTCTCGGGCATGTTGATGGTGCCTTCGATGCGGCCGTCTACGTACAACGTTTCCGCCCCGGAGACTTCGCCTTTGATAACAATGGAGCGGCCGATGGTCGCCTGCTCCGGTGAGGTTGTGAAGGACTTGGTCGCGCTCGTGGGGCCGAACGCCGGTGTCGGGGCGGAGCCCGCGGTTGTAGAAGACTTGTCGTTGGGTTGCAGCATAATAGTGGGCCCCTCTGCTGGGTTCGGAATTTGCCGGTGCGCGCGATACAAATCGCGCGAAACGATTGTCATCAATATCCCAGAAATCGCTAGAGGCGGGCAGATTACGGAAGATGGTGTCCGGCGGAAAGAGCCGCGTACTTTCCTCAAGTCCAGTGATGAACGCGCGGCTCTCGAGGCAGTAGAAACATACCTGGAATTGCGCCACCCAACACTTCGTTCCTCCCCCAATCTCAGCCCGAAATCCGCCACCTCCCAGCTTCGGGCACAATTTCATCGGGCGAGCCATAACCGCGGTCATATGCCCGACATGAAACCACATAGGGCTTCAACTCGTTCCAATTCCATCGACTGGCCGCGCCGCAGGCGCAGCACAGCGTCCATTCTTCGGAAAATCTGGCAGCAAGGAGCCTCAGACTCGACCCGTTGGGATAAGGACTAAAACCAACCAGATACCGAGTGAAGCACCTTGGGCACTCGACGCAGTGTCGAACACGAGGAGCCATTGGGCATGTCAACGAACGACGGATTTCATGGTAAAAATTTGCATGTTTACTGATGGTGCTGACTGGTGTTGATCCGGAATAAGACCCGGAATACGACGAGGGCAGGAGCACCATCCCACCCTCTCACCGCCACAGTTTTGTGTTCACCGTTGAGGTCCCCCGCAGTGCCGCCGAGGCGCTTACTCGAGGAAAATTTTCCAGTCCTGTGAAATTTCATACTTCTTGTGCCACTCGACGGTATAGCAGGGACTCGCTACCCCCTGGGAGGTGCAGACTGCTCCCGTCACCCTGGCGTATTCAGGTGTGCCGAGTGCGGTCCGGGTGTTGACGGTAGCGATCCCTGGAACCGGCTGCCTGCACGTCCTACCCGATGCGATGATGTAAAATCCCGGGTCGGCTGCTGAGGTCAACGGGTAGCCGAAGTCGGGGCTGCAGTTTCCGTTGTTCGGGCCCAGGTTGGCTCCCGGCCAGAAGCCGAAGTTCGCATCGCTGGTCAGGATGACATCCACTGGGTAAGTCACGGTTGGTCCGGCAGGGCCGAAATTCACCGTTCCAGAGTCGTAAATTACCGTTGTTCCCTGCCGGACCACGATTCGGTAGATCAGGTCATCCGTCGAGTCTCCCGTGGCGTCCTCGAACCAGGTCGCAACCAGACCACAAGGGGTGTACTCGGTCGCGAGCGGGCCGGTCGTTCCATTGAGCAGCGCGTCGCAACCAAATCCGTTACCCACCCCTGGGGTGTTCTTGAGCGGCCAGCCGTACCCCGGCTTCCCGAGGACCACCCCGATCTTGGGGAAGGGAAGCGAAGGATTGCCAAGGGTGGGGCAATCGGCGTTGGAGCCGTCGCTGCCGTGGTAATGCTGCAGGCAGGGCCACAGGTTGCTCCCATCCGAGTTGGCGCCGATCGTCGGGAAGTCTTCGGTGAACGACGCTTGGATCGGATACAGGTTCGGGGGTGGCGCTGTCGCTGGGCGGGCTGTCGTGCTTTCCAGGTTCCGCGGCTGCGCACCCTTCGGACTAGCACCCTTCGGACTAAAGGTCCGATGGTGTTTTTCCTGCGCTTGGGCTGGTTCGCTGCAGAAGGAAACAGCAAGCAGCGCAATCGAAGCGAAGACGGAACCTGTGCTGGAAATCTTCATTCCTATGCCTCCTCGGGAAATTCGAAACCGGCGGACCACTTCGCAGTTCGTAGCTCTGCCAGGGCACCCGCAACGGTTAGTCGCGACCATACCGAAATGAAGCGCGACGGAATGGACGTTCACGGACATGGATCCAGCAGGCTGGACGTTTGCGGACGTCGTCGCCCCAGAATCAGCGACGGCATGGACGTGGTCCGAAAACGTCTAGAATCCCCTGGGGGGGCCGGTTACGATAGGCTGGCGGGACGAAGATATGAACCTCGATTTGCAGATATTTTCGCGAGCCCGGCTGTCCCGAGACGCCCGATTCGACGGCAAGTTTTTCATAGCTGTGCTGAGTACAGGAATCTACTGTCGGCCGATCTGTCCCGTGCGAACGCTGAAAGAGAGCAGTGTCCGTTACTACCAGAGCGCCGCGGCCGCGGCGGAGGCTGGTTATCGGCCTTGCCTGCGTTGTCGCCCGGAGAGTTCGCCCGGGACTCCGGCATGGCTTGGAACTTCAAACACCGTTTCGAGGGCTCTGCGTCTGATCGGCGAGGGTGGGCTGGAGGACGGTGGAGTAGAACTTCTGGCGGAGCGGCTCGGAGTTGGATCGCGGCACCTGCGGCGCTTGTTCTTGAAACATCTGGGCGCGACTCCAGGGGCCGTAGCTCAGACGCGCCGTCTGCAATTCGCAAAAAGGCTGATCGACGAGACGACTCTGCCGATGAATCAAGTTGCCCTGGCCTCGGGATTCGGCTGCATCCGGCGATTCAACGCGGGCATCCGCAAGGTTTATCATCGAACCCCCACTCAAATTCGCCGCCTGACCCGGCAAACCCAGATGCAGCCGGAGAATCACTACCTGTTCCGCCTTCATTTCCGGCCCCCGTACCATTGGCAGGGCATGCTGGACTTTCTGGCCGCGCGCGCTACGCCAGGCGTCGAAGTCGTCGAGGTACTTCGCTTCGAGGAAGTCGCGGTACTGCGCGTGGCTGCCGCCCGCGTGCGTGTCCGCGGAGATCAGTGTGTAGCGGTCGCCGCTGCTTGTTTGTCGCCCCATCGGGAAAGTCCTCCCTGTTTCGAGAATCATGTTTCACTTTAGACTTGATTTCGATGCCGGGCAAGCAAGTAAGGACATGTGGCACGGACAATATTATGCCGTCTAATAAGCAACAACGTCATCGCCAGATCATGTTTCGCCATGATCAAATACTAGAACGATGTTCTTAAGTAGTCTTACCGGTCGGGATTCTGGCGGCAGCTGCAGTGCGAGGGCCATGTCAGGTGAGGTTCCGTGTGCGGTGCGCATTTTCGAGACGCGGCGGCACGCCCAGCCCGCTATCCTGAAATGACATTTCCGTCACTAGATGTTCGACGAGGCAGCCACTGTGACGAAGACCGCCCGCCAGCGCCGCGAAACAGCAGGTGGCGTGGGATAATCTAGAGTGGACACGACGTGCATTACCCGAAACTAGGTTCTAGTACCGGGGCTGACGGTCACCCAGGCAGCCCCCGACGCGCGAGGTGATTATGACGGCTCTGGGGTTCGGCTCCCGCGACCGCGGCGAGCAGGCGAACACCGTGG
>Ga0137418_10002112_pt1 | contig 18235 bp, 15 predicted proteins | sample CZODoug3_1_2_16f_FD_122242 | JGI IMG/M metagenome (GOLD analysis project Ga0137418, IMG submission 122242) | Vadose zone soil fungal communities from Angelo Coast Range Reserve, California, USA - CZODoug3_1_2_16fungal (Hybrid Assembly) | ecosystem: Environmental > Terrestrial > Soil > Vadose... | reverse complement strand
ACCACCGGGTACCGCTGGTACGTCTCCTCCCGCTTCCATCTCCCCACGCTCCTCCGCTCCGCCTGGAACGCCAGCGTCGTGAGCATGCTCGGTGCGCACGAGCGGAATTTCGCCTGGGGCGGCTCGATGGCCATTCGCCGCTCGACCTTCGATGACATCCGCGTCCTCGATGCCTGGCGCGGTTCCGTCAGCGACGACTACTCCCTCAGCCGCGCCGCCGAACGCTCGGGGACCAGGATCATCTTCGTCCCGGAATGCCTCGTCCCTTCGCACGGAGAATGCACCTTTCGCGAGCTTCTGGAATTCACCACCCGCCAAATCACGATCACCCGCGTTTATCATCCTCGAATCTGGCGGATCGGCTTCATCGCGCAAGCCATATCCAGCGCCGCGTTCCTCGCGCTTCCGTTTACCTCACCGCTGCTATGGCTCACGATCTGCGGCCTTTCCGCCGCGAAGGCTGCCCTGCGTCTGAATGCGGTCCGATCGGTTCTCGACCAGCCGGGCTTGTCCAAGTACGGCTGGTTCTATATTCTGGTCTCGCCGGCCGTTGCGCTGCTGTACCTCTACAACATGATTTGCTCGGCGCTCGGCACAGACATCGTATGGCGACAGATACATTACAGACTGGTGTCCCCCAACGAGACACACGTGTTTGGCGACTCCGGCGCAAGCGGAAGCTGAACACGCTTATCTTCTTCGTCACCTCGCACTGCAACGCCACATGCGAGACGTGTTTCTACTGGGACGAGTTGAACCAGAAGGGCGATCTCTCATGGGAAGAGATCGTAAAGCTGTCGGAAAACACCCCGCCGTTCACCGACCTGTGGTTCAGCGGAGGCGAGCCGACACTGAGGAAAGAGCTGGCCGGCATCATCGATCTCTTCGTGCAAAACAACGGTGTCCACTACATCAACCTGCCGACGAATGGACTGAAGCCTTACCGCATTTATGAAGTCGCCGAGCATTGCCTGAAAGAGAATCCCGGGCTCGAGCTCCACATCAACATCGCGCTCGACGGCCTTCAGGAATCCCACGACCTGATGCGAGGTGTTCCCGGCAACTTCGAGAGGGCGCTGGAAAGCGCGCGGCTGTTACGCAGGCTCAAGCCACAGTTCGGACTCCGGCTTATCGTCAACATCAACACGGTAATCACGCGGGACAACCTCGATGAGATCGTGCCGCTGGCCGAGCTGATTCGATCCGAGCGGCTTGTGGATGGGCATTATTTCAACCTGATCCGCGGCAATGCGAAGGATCAGGCCTTGAAGAAACTCCAGCGGGAAAAGCTGCGGCGCATTTATCCCCGCCTCGCAGATATCCAGTGGAGCTATGCGGAGGGAATGTTCGACGACAGGAACCGCCTTGCGAAGTGGATCAAGAAAGCGGCTTACGTCGGAACGCTTACCTTCCATCACCGGACTCAGTTCGAAAACCTCGAAACGTCGACACGCTGGGCCATGCCGTGCACGGCGGGCGAGACATCGGCTGTGATCGACTTCGACGGCCGGATCCGTTCGTGCGAGCTGAGGAACCCGATCGGCAACCTTCGGGATCACGACATGAATTTGAAAGTCTTCTGGGAAACACGCGCGCGGCGGAACGAACCGCATCAGATCGAGTGTGACCAGTGCTGGTGCACGCACGTCTGTTTCATTCATGACAGCCTGAGGTATTCGCTCCGGACGATGTTCACAGAAGTCCCAAAGAATTTTTTCCTTCGAAAGGTCTGGTAGTTTTATGAAACCCGTACGTGTTCCCGATCTGCGATCGATGAAAGAAAAGGGCGAAAAAATCGCGATGCTGACCGCCTACGACTTCACGATGGCGCGGCTCCTGGATCGAGCGGGCATCGATGTGATTCTTGTCGGCGATTCGCTCGGGATGGTGGTGCTGGGTTACGAGACAACCTTGCCGGTCACGCTCGACATGATGATTCATCACACGCGCGCGGTGAGCCGCGGCGCCAAGCGGGCGTTGATCGTGGCCGACATGCCGTTCCTCACCTTTCAGCTCAGCATCGAGGAAGCCATGAGAAATGCGGGCCGGCTGATCCAGGAGGGCGGGGCGGCGGCGGTGAAGATCGAGGGCGGGCGGCAGATTGTGGACACGGCGAAACGGCTCGTCGATATTGGAGTGCCGGTGATGGGACACCTCGGGTTGACTCCCCAATCGGTGCACCAGCTTGGTGGTTTCAGGCCGCAGGGCCGCGATTCGGAAGCGGCTGAAAAGCTGATAAAAGACGCGCAGGCACTGGAGAAGGCGGGCGTTTTTGGGATCGTTCTCGAGTCGATACCTTCCGATCTGGCCGGACGAATGACAGCGAGTTTGAAAATCCCCACCATCGGAATCGGGGCAGGGCCACAGTGCGATGGCCAGGTGCTGGTGAGCTATGACGCGCTGGGATTGTCCGATGGTCCGGTCCCTCCGTTCGCAAAGCAGTACGCGCAGCTCGCAGAGACCATCCTTTCGACGGCGCGCGCATACATCGAGGACGTACGTGCGGGCGGTCCAAACCGTTAAGGAAATCCGCGAAGCGCTGAAACCGGTTCGGAGCTCGGGTCAGGTTATTGGCCTGGTTCCGACGATGGGGGCGCTCCATGCCGGACACGAGAAGCTGATTCAGACGGCCAGGAAGGAATGCGGGGTTGTTGTCGTCAGCATTTTCGTCAATCCGCTCCAGTTTGGCCCGAAAGAAGACTATGCACGGTATCCCCGGCCGCTCGAGGCCGACCTGGAAGTGTGCCGGCGAAATGGAGTGGACCTGGTCTTCGCGCCTTCTGCCGATGAGATGTATCCACTGCCGCAACTGGCGTTCACCGAGGTCACGCGGGTGAGTGAGGGTTTGTGTGGCGCGTTTCGTCCCGGGCATTTCCGGGGTGTGGCGACGGTGGTGTTGAAGCTGTTCAATATCGTGCAGCCGGACCGGGCGTACTTCGGTGAGAAGGATATGCAGCAGCTCGCCGTGATCCGGCGCATGGTGGCGGATTTGAATGTGCCTGTCGAAATTGTTCCTGTGGCGACGGTGCGGGAAGCGGATGGGTTGGCGGTGAGCTCGAGGAATCAGTACCTGGATGCCGAGCAGCGGCGAATCGCGCCTGTGGTTTTTCGCGCCTTGCGAGAAGCGGAGAGACTGATACGCGCGGGTGAGAAGGATGTTGCCAAGGTTCGCGAATCGGCAATGCAGATTTTGAACGAGGCGCCGGTCCGCGTTGAATACCTCGAAGTCGTCAATCCCGAAGACATGCAACCTGTCGCTGCCGTGACCGGCTCGGTCCGCATTGCCGCTGCCGTCTGGCTCGGCACCACTCGCCTGATCGATAATGTTCTGGTGTAGGACGAACGCGGGCTAAAGCCCGCGACTACATTCAGGCAAATGTTGATCCCAAATGTAGTCGCGGGCTTTAGCCCGCGTTCGTTTGCTTACTCTGCTATTCTTAATGCCCATGAAGAAGGACATTCACGTTGCGCACAGTCCCGACTCCGACGACGCATTCATGTTCTACGCGCTGGCCACGCGCAAGATCGATACCGGCGATCTCAATTACGTTCACGTGCTTAGTGATATCGAAACCCTGAACCGGAAAGCCCTCGAAGGCGAATACGAGGTCTCGGCGGTTTCCTTCCATGCCTATGCGTACATGGCGGACAAGTACGCGCTTCTTTCCTGCGGCGCCAGCATGGGGCGAAACTATGGTCCGATTGTCGTCTCCGGCAAACCCATCCGGCCGGACAGCCTCGCCAGCAAGAGTGTCGCAATCCCGGGCACTCTCACGACGGCCTTCCTCACCCTGCGTCTCTTCGAACCGGAGATTCAATACCATGTCGTACAGTTCGACAAGATCCTCGACCAGGTTCGGGAAGGGAAATACGACGCCGGTCTTCTCATCCACGAAGGCCAGCTCACGTACCGTGAACTGGGTCTCCATAAAGTTCTTGACCTCGGCGAGTGGTGGCTCGGCAGCACGGGTCTGCCGCTGCCCCTGGGCGGAAATGTCATCAAGCGCGATCTCGGGCCGGCCTTGATGAAGCAGGTGGCGGAAGACATTCGCAGGAGCATCCAGTATGGTCTCGATCATCGTGAAGAAGCGATGGCGTACGCGATCCAGTTTTCCCGCGGCCTGGATCTGCAGCGCGCGGATCGATTCGTCGGCATGTACGTGAACGACCTGACGCTCGACTACGGAGAGGAAGGGCGGGAGGCTGTCCGTCGCCTCTTGCAGGAAGCCTATAAGAACAAGATCATTCCACAACGTATCGCATTAGAATTTGTGTAGCGGTACATTCATGGACGACGCAATCCGGAAGAAGAAGGAACTCGCAGTACACCTTCTCAAGGAAGCCTACAAGCACCAGATGAATGGCGATCTGGAGAAGGCCGTCGAGATCTACAAAAAGTCGATTGAAGCCTGTCCCACAGCCGAGGCCTATACGTTTCTCGGCTGGACGTACAGTTTCATGGGACGCGTCGACGATGCTATTGCGGAGTGCTACAAGGCGATTGAAGTCGATCCCACGTTCGGAAATCCCTACAACGACATTGGCGCCTACCTCATGCAGAAGGGCAAAATCGATGAAGCCATTCCGTGGTTCGAGCGCGCTCTTCAGGCGCCCCGCTATGAAAGCTACTGTTTCCCCCACATGAATCTCGGGCGCGCCTTCGAATCGAAACGCGACTGGCTCCGCGCCAAAGAAGAATATCGAAAAGCACTTGCTGAGAAGGCGGATTACAAGGACGCCGCCCGCGCCCTCGCGAGGATTCGGGGGTATTTGAATTAAACAGAATTAGCCGCGAATTACGCCGATTACGCGAATGGGGGCGCATCAAAGATTCTTTTTTGCGCCCCCATTCGCGTAATCGGCGTAATTCGCGGCTAATTCAGTCATAATAGGCGCCTCCCCGGGAGGTACCCAATGCGTAGCAAGAGCAAGCGGCGGAGCGCACCTCAGCCAGCAGCCGTGAAGCCGTCTCATTCAAAAAAAGAATCTGCAAAAGCGGTGTCGCAGCCGTCGCCGCGGCCCCAGAACCGGCCGACTTCGATTGTGGGTGTGGGAGCGTCGGCCGGCGGACTGGAGGCATTCGAGCAATTACTCGCCGCGCTGCCGGCGGATTCCGGCATGGCGTTCGTCCTGGTTCAGCATCTCGCCCCAAAACATGAGAGCATCCTTTCGGAGCTGCTTGGCAGGGCAACGAAAATGCCCGTGGTCGAAGTGACGCAGGGGATGAGAGTGGAAGCCAATCACGTTTACGTCATTCCACCGAACGCCGACATGTCTATAAGCGATGATGTCCTGCACCTCTCTCCTCTGAGTCCGGATCGCGCGCGCCGCATGCCGATTGACCTCTTTCTCCGCTCGCTGGCCGAAGACCAGCACGGTCGAGCGATCGGCGTCATACTTTCAGGTACTGCCTCGGACGGCACTTTAGGCCTGCAGACCATCAAGGCGATGGGCGGCGTCACATTCGCCCAGAATGAAGAATCCGCGAAATACAGCGCCATGCCGCGCAACGCAGTCGCCGCCGGTATTGTCGATTTCGTGTTACCGCCCGAATTGATCGCGCGTGAATTGAAGCGCATCTCCCGGCACGTCCATGTTTTTGCTTCGGAAGACCAGGCTGAAGCTTCCACGCCCGCTGTTGCAGACGAGACGCTCCAGAAGATCTTCGTATTACTTCGCAACATCAGCCGCGTCGATTTCAGCTTTTACAAGCTCGGCACCATCAAGCGCCGGATCGCACGACGGATGTTTCTGCGAAAGATCGAAAACCTGCAGGGTTACTGGCAGTATCTCCGCAAGAATCCCGAAGAAGTCGATGCGTTGTTCAATGATCTGCTTATCAATGTGACCGGGTTTTTTCGTGACCCTGATGCGTTCGAGGTACTTCGGAAGCAGGCTTTTCCTCAAATAATGAAGAACAGGGGATCCAACAATTCAATTCGCATCTGGGTGCCGGGCTGTTCCACGGGAGAAGAAGCCTATTCGCTCGCGATCGTGTTTCTCGAATATCTGGGAGACAGCGCTTCGAGCGTTCAGATCCAGATTTTCGCGACGGACGTCAGCGACTCGATCATCCAGAAAGCGCGGGCCGGGATTTATGCGGAAAGCATCGCAATGGACATCAGCTCGGAACGGCTCCGCCGTTACTTTGTGAAGGCGGACGGTGGTTACCAGATCAGCAAGTCGATTCGCGACATGTGTGTATTCGCCAAACAGGACATTGCCAAAGACCCGCCATTTTCGAAGCTGGACATGATCAGTTGTCGCAATGTGATGATCTACATGGGACAGATCCTGCAGAAGAGGATCATTCCGTTGTTTCACTATGCCCTGAACTCCAATGGAATTCTGTTCCTCGGAACTTCAGAGACCGTCGGAGGCTTCGGAGATCTCTTTATTCCGATCGACAAGAAACAGAGGATCTATACAAAGAAAATAGTGACCATTCCGGCCAGCTTCGATTTTGTCCCCCGGTTCGACGAGGCAGAGGAAGCGAAGGCCTTGCCCGACGGCGCGAACCAGCACGTAGACCTGCAAAAAGTCGCCGACCAGATCCTTCTGAGTCGATACGCCCCGGCCAGTGTTATGGTCAATGAGAAGCTCGACATCGTTCAATTCATCGGTCAAACCGGACGTTTTCTTGAGCCCGCGCCCGGTCATTCCAGCCTGAACTTGCTGAAGATGGTCAAACCGGGATTACATGCCGATCTGAGGGTGGCCTTTCAAAAGGCGAAACGCGATGGCAGTGTGCGCAAGGACGGCATACTTGTTGAACATGATGGAGGCTTGACGAAGGTCAACTTTGAAATTATTTCCGTCAACAACAACCTTCACGCGAAGGAACGGTATTCGCTGGTTGTCTTTGAAGAGGACGCCGCTGACGGGACAGCGTCAAAAGGCAAGAGGAAGGAGAAACTGGAGAAAGAATCCGGCAAATCAAAAATGTCCCGCGCCGACTCGGAAAAGGAGCGCCTTCAGGAAGAGCTCGAGGCCACGCGCGGGTATCTGCAATCGATCATCGAAGAGCAGAGGACTACGAACGAAGAGCTTCGCTCGGCGAACGAAGAAATCCAGTCCAGCAATGAGGAGTTACAAAGCATCAACGAGGAACTGGAAACCGCAAAGGAGGAGCTGCAGTCCACCAACGAGGAACTGACGACGGTAAATGAAGAGCTCCAGAACCGGAATGACGAACTGTCCGGCCTGAACAATGATCTCAGCAACCTCCTCAGCAGCGTCAACCTTCCGATCATCATGCTCGATAATGACCTTCGGCTCCGGCGGTTCACGCCGATGGCTGAAAAAATGATGAATCTCATCCCTTCGGACATTGGAAGGCCGATCACGGACATCAAGCCGAATTTGAGGATTCCCGACCTGAAACAGGCGATTTCCCGCGTCGTCGAAACGCTGGAAATCCACGAAAAGGAGGTTGAAGATAACAAAGGAAGATGGTATTCGATGAAGATACGCCCTTATCGCACTCTCGATAACAAGATCGAAGGAGCGGTCATTGTTTTCCTGGATCTGGATTCCCGGCTTCGTCCGAAACAGTCATGAAAGAACCCATTGAAGTACAGGCTCCCACCAAGGCGTCCTCATCTCGTGTGGGGAGCATGGTACGGGACATCGAGAATTATCAGGCTGAGATCAGGGCGCATCGGAAGAAGCTGGAGGAAGTGCGCGGGCAGTTACGTGATTCTTACACGCGCTACACGGAACTCTACGAGCTCGCACCGGTAGGTTTCCTGACACTCGATAGAAAAGGACGAATTCGCGAGTTGAACGGGACAGCTGCCAGGTTGCTGGGTTTTGCCGCTACGTGGCTGATCGACAGGCCCTTCGTCGTGTTCGTCGCGAAAGAAGACGTGCAGCGGTTCCTCACCTTTGCCCTCCGCTCGATTCAAAATCTGAAACAGCAGCAGACCATCGAACTGGACATCGTCGTCGAAGGCCGCCATCTGGCGGTTCAGCTTTTGATGAGGACCTCCAGGCAGGACGGTGTCATTCTTCACCGGCTGACCATCATCGATCTCACGGATCTGAAGCGGACCGAGAGTCAACTCCAGGATTCCCTCGATAACTGGCATTCCCTTGTACAGAACGCGCCGGACGTCATTATGACTATAGACCGGAGCGGCAAGATTCTTTTTGTGAATCGGCCGGTTTGGGGATATTCGGTCCGAGCGCTGATGGGAACGCGTATTGACGACTATGTTGCGGAGCATCAACGGTCCAGGTTGCGAGAGTGCATCGAGACGGTCTTTACGTCGGATGAACGCAGCGCTTGCGACATGGCCGGCGTCAATGGAGACTCTGACGCATGGTTCGGCTTCAGTTTTGGCCCGGTTCAGAACGGCTCGGGTCGCCCAAAGGCTGACCGGAAGACCACCGTGACCATCCGTGAGATTTCCGAGCACAAACGGGCAGAGGAAACACTCCGTTCGTCCGGGGAACAGCTCCGTGATTTTGCCGCCCGCCTGGAATCGGTTCGCGAAGAAGAACGAACCCGCGTCGCCCGCGAGATACACGACGAACTGGGACAGGCCTTGACGATACTCAAGCTCGACCTTTCCTGGCTCCAGACGCAGACCCCGCGGACACAAAGGCAGTCGCGAAAAAAGATCAAATCCATGATGGATCATGTCGACGGAACGATTGAGCTTGTACGGAAGATTGCTTCCGAGTTGCGGCCTTCCATTCTCGACGACCTTGGCCTGATTCCCGCGATCGAGTGGCAACTTTCGGAACTTCAAAAGCGCACCGGAATCCGGTGCAGCCTTCGCAGCAAGGTTGAAAAGCCGGATTTTGGTTCTGAAAAATCGGCCGCGGTCTTTCGAGTCGTTCAGGAGGCCTTGACCAATGTCGTCCGGCACGCGAAGGCGTCCGCCGTTCTGATTGGCTTGAGGGAAGAGCGCGAGCGCGTGTGCATATCAATAGTCGATAATGGCAAAGGTATCACCGAGGCAGAGCTGAGCGATCCGAAGTCGCTCGGCATTGTCGGTATGAAGGAGCGGATTTCCAGGCTCGGTGGTGAATTGACAATCACGTCGAGACGAGGATATGGAACCCGGCTCGACATCAATCTCCCTATCGAAACATGATTAGAGTTGTTGTAGTCGATGATCACGCAGTCGTACGCGAGGGATTGAAGAGAATCATCTCGGAGAATCCCGGAATGGCCGTCACCGGCGAGGCCGGCGACGGTCACGAAGCCCTTAAGCTCATTCGGGGAGGAGCCTGTGACGTGGTGCTGCTCGACATCACCATGCCGAACAAGAGCGGCCTCGATGTTCTCAAGGAACTGCGCACCGAAGTTCCCCGTTTGCCCGTCCTGGTTTTGAGCATGCATTCCGAGGATCAGTATGCCGTCCGCGTCCTGCGCGCGGGCGCTGCAGGATACCTTACAAAGGAAAGCGCTCCGGCAAAGCTTGTCCAGGCGATTCGAAAAGTCGTCCGCGGCGGCAAGTATGTCAGCCCGTCACTGGCAGAGAAGCTTGTGTCGGATCTGGGGACGGATACCGAGAGGCCGCCTCACGAGGTTCTGTCCGATCGTGAATACCAGGTCCTCTGCCTGATCGCGTCGGGAAAGACCGTAAGCGAAATCGGCGCCGAACTCGCTCTCAGCGTCAAGACCATCAGCACCTACCGCGTCCGCATCCTGGAAAAGCTCAGGATGAAAAACAATGCGGAAATCACGCGGTACGCCATCAAAGAAAGACTTGTGGATTAGAGGATTGCTGACCCGAAAATGTAGTCGCGGGCTTTAGCCCGCGTTTGTGTGCGCTTACGGAACGCGGGCTAAAGCCCGCGACTACATTAAGGCCACAGATCGTGTCGTCAGGCGGGGCGCTTCGGTTTCAGCTCGGCGGCGTGGGGTATGCGTTCGGTGTCAGCAATGAACTTCCATTCAGTGGTGAGCTTGAAGTGTCTCGGACAGTCGGGAAAAGTTACGCCTTCAGGGATGATGATCTCGGATCCACAGCACAGGTTCTTGTAAACGCCGAACTCTTTGTTAATCTCGCCATTACGCGGCATACTGCCCTCCCTCTTGCCGCTGGATTGCCGCGTCCAAGGTTGCTTTTAGCCAGCGTAGAAAGCGTACATAGGATTTGTACCGCCGGACAATAGGAAAGTATGGGGCAGGCGCCGTTTTGGGCGAAGTATGCGTGATAGTTTATCCTACACAACTCCAAGACTGGGGCGGATTGCCGGTTTCCAGGCGTTGTATATATTGTCGGCAGTATGTCGAAGAGTGTAGACGCGCTTATTTGCGGCATTCGCAGCCTGCAGCGATTTGTCGATGCGCTTTCTGCTGTCGAGTCGCCCGAGCAGGTCTATGCCTTCGGCCTGACCGCCATTCAGGAGATCTTCAAGCCCAACGGGGCCTTTGTGCTTCTTCCGGATTCCGGCGCGGAAGCACCGCGGCCGACCGCGGCACATAAAGCCGGTTCGGTGACGGACCTCACGATTCCCGTAACTCTGGACGGCGAATGCCTGGGCCAGTTCCTGCTCCATTTCAATAGACCTGCCAGTTTTACCGATACGGACTTCGCTCTCGCCGGCCTTGCTGCAGCTCAAACGGCACAGGCGCTGGTTCAACTTCGCGAACGAGACCGCCTGAAACAAGCCGCGCGCCGCAAAGATGAAAGCATCGCGATGGCTGTTCACGAGCTGCGTTCGCCGTTGACCGCAATCATTGGGGCCACTTTCCTTCTTCGAGCCGAAAAAGAGAAGGAGAAGGCCATCGAGATCATCAACCGCAATGGCAGGGCGCAGGCACGGCTGATCGATGACCTTTTGAAATTGTCCCAGGTGGATGCGGGCCGGCTGAAGCTTCAGTTCAAGGTTCTGGACCTCGTTCCAATCGTCAGGCAGGTTTTTGACGATATCGAGCCCACGGCTTCGGCGCACGGCGTATTCGTCGATACGCAGATGGCGGAGGCTATCATGATTCGCGGGGATGCGCGCCGGCTGTCCCAGATCTTCTGGAACCTCGCGTCGAACTCCCTGCGCTTTTCCTCGACGGGCGGCAGGATCCACGTGACCGCCGCTAAAGAGGACGGATTCGCCAGGATTTGTGTTAGCGATAATGGCTGCGGCATCAGCAAGGATCGGCTGCCTTTCGTATTCGATCGCTTCGAGCAGGCGCACGAACCGGGCACCCAGCGCTATGACGGATTGGGCCTCGGTCTCGCCATCGTGAAGGAATTCATGACCATGCACGGCGGAAACGTCTCCGCCGAAAGCGCCGGGTCGGGCCAGGGCGCAGCATTTATCCTCCAATTTCCACTCGCCGATTAAAAAAGGACCTGACCTGTCCAGTACCCGGGCTTAAGCTCGAAAGTGCTTTCCCTTGGGGCGCTGGGGCCTTTTAGGGGAAAATCCACACAACATATAGTAGACTTGGAAGGAGCAACGCGCCCATGAAAGAGGAAGTCCTGGAAAGAACGGCCGGTGGAAACGGTAATCTGACCCAAACCAAAAAGGGACTCGAATTCCGGCGATACTTCACCCGCGAGGGGATCTCGCCCTACGACACCGTTGAATGGGAATATCGGACGGCAGCCATCACGAGCGAAGCCGGCGATGTGATCTTCGAACAGAAGAACGTGGAAGTTCCGAAAACCTGGTCGATGACCGCGACCAACATCGTGGCTTCCAAATACTTTCATGGGACCCTGGGCACGCCCGACCGCGAAACCAGTGTCCGGCAGTTGATCGGCCGCGTCGCCACTACCATCACGAGATGGGGACGCGAGGGTGGCTATTTCGCGGGCGACCAGGATGCGGCGATCTTCCACGACGAGCTGGCTCACCTTTTGATCCACCAGATGGTGGCTTTCAACTCTCCCGTCTGGTTCAACTGCGGCGTGGAAGAGAAGCCGCAGTGCTCGGCCTGCTTCATCAACTCGGTCGAGGACACGATGGGCTCGATTCTCGACCTGGCAAAGACCGAAGGCATGCTCTTCAAGTGGGGCTCGGGAACAGGAAGCAACCTTTCTCCGATCCGGTCTTCGAAGGAACAACTCTCCGGCGGCGGTATCGCTTCAGGGCCGGTATCGTTCATGAAAGGATTTGATGCGTTCGCGGGCGTGATCAAGTCCGGCGGCAAGACCCGCCGGGCAGCGAAGATGGTGATCCTCAATGCCGGCCATCCGGACATCCTGGAATTCATCAACAGCAAAGCCAACGAGGAAAAGAAGGCGTGGGTCCTGCTCGACAACGGCTATGCCGGAGGAGTGGACGGCGAAGCCTACTCGTCGATCTTCTTTCAGAACGCCAACCACAGCGTCCGCGTGACGGATGATTTCATGCACGCCGTTATGAACGACGAGGACTGGTCAACGCACGCGATCACGACGGGCGACGTGGTGAACACGTACAAAGCGAAGGACATGATGCGGATGATTGCCGAATCGGCATACATCTGCGGCGATCCCGGCATCCAGTACGACACGACGATCAATCGGTGGCACACCTCCAGGAACACCGCTCCGATCAACGCTTCGAACCCGTGCTCCGAATACATGTTCCTGGATGATTCGGCATGCAACCTGGCGTCGCTGAACCTGATGAAGTTCGCGGATAAGGACGGCCGGTTTGATATCGAATCGTTCCGGAAGGCCGTGGATGTGACGATTACAGCGCAGGAGATCATCGTCGGATTCGCGAGCTATCCGACGAACAAGATCCAGGTCAACTCGTTCAACTTCCGCCCGCTCGGTCTGGGTTATGCCAACCTGGGCGCGCTGCTGATGTCGCAGGGCATTGCCTACGACAGCGATTATGGGCGCGACTACGCTGCGGCCATCACGGCCATGATGACCGGCGAAGCATATCTGCAATCGGCGAAGATTGCGGGCGAGATGGGGCCGTGCGCGGGTTTCGACGTGAACCGGAAGCCGTTCCTGGATGTGATGCGGGCGCACCGCGAGTCCGTCAAGCGGATCGACCGGAACAACATTCCCAGCGAGATGTACGATGCGGCATGGACCATCTGGTCGGATGCCGTCGATCTTGGCGTGCTGCATGGATATCGTAACTCGCAGGCGACAGTGCTGGCGCCGACCGGGACGATTGGCTTCATGATGGATTGCGACACGACCGGCATCGAGCCCGACCTGGCGCTCGTGAAGTACAAGAAGCTGGTGGGTGGCGGCACCATCAAGATCGTCAACAATACCGTACCGCCCGCGCTGCGGAAGCTCGGCTATGACGATCCCCAGGTTAAAGCCATCGTGGACTACGTGAACGAGAAGGGAACCATCGAGGGCGCGCCCGGCCTGAAAGCCGAACACCTGACGGTTTTCGATTGCGCGTTCAAGCCGACCAACGGCAGCCGCTCGATTCACTACATGGGACACCTGAAGATGATGGGAGCCGTGCAGCCCTTCATCTCCGGTGCGATTTCGAAGACCGTGAACCTGCCTTCAGAAGTCACGGTGCAGGAGATCGAACAGGCATACATCGAGGGCTGGCGCCTGGGCCTCAAGGCCGTTGCGGTGTATCGCGATGGCTCCAAGCGTACACAGCCGCTGAGCACCAGCGCGTCGGATAAGAAGAGCGTTCCGGTGGCTGAGAGCCGTCCCATCCGCCGCCATCTTCCGGTCGAGCGTCATTCCCTGACGCATAAGTTCGGCGTGGCCGGCCATGAGGGCTATCTCACGATCGGTATGTATGAAGACGGGACGCCGGGCGAGATTTTCATCGTGATGGCCAAGGAAGGATCGACGCTTTCCGGCGTCATGGACAGCTTCGCGACAACCTGCTCGATGGCGTTGCAGTACGGCGTTCCATTGAAGGTCCTCGTCGATAAGTTCAGCCACACGCGCTTCGAGCCCTCCGGTTTCACCTCGAATCCGCAGGTCCCGTACGCGAAATCGATCATGGATTACATCTTCCGGTACCTCGCGTCGAAGTTCCTGCCCGCGGAAGAAGCCAGAGCCCTCGGCGTCCAGATCGAAGAACCGCCCTTGACTACTCTGAAGGTTCAATCCCCGCCGCCGATCGCGGGCAGCATGGCAAAGCCTGCCAAGAAAGGCGCCCTCGTCGATATTGAGGACCGCGACGCCCCGGTTTGCTTCGAATGCGGCTCGTTGATGGTCCGCAACGGCGCCTGCTACAAGTGCCTGAACTGCGGCTCGACGAGCGGCTGCTCGTAGAGGTTTGAGGAAAGAACTTTAGGATGTTCGTAACTCCTGCGCCGGGAATTCCTTCTCGCGCAGGAGTTTGTTTCGACGGAGGCTTGTTTGGCGGCTCAGTCACATGTTAGTTCGACGAAGCAGAAACGTGTCTTGACTGCGAAGAGCACACCCGAAAACCTCGCCAAATTGGTTTGTTCCGAGATCAAGCGCCGAGGATTCTGCTGTCCTCCACCTCCGTAGTCCGCTCGATTCTTGATGAGATGTATTTTGCAAGCATCTGCAAAGAGGAATCGCGACCTGTCAGATTCAACGTTGTGTATCTGGATCCAAAGAATCCCGATCCCACACCGCCACCGCGCATTCGAAACGACCGATGGAACTTTGTACCGTTCATCGATCCTCTTCCTTGGAGCATTCAAAATCTCATAAAGCTTTCGCATGCCACAGATCCGCGGACCTCATGCCTTGTCGTACTTCCAGACCGGGATGATCAGCTTTTTGTATGTGGATTGGTAGACCAGCAAAACAGTTTCAACCTCTTTATCAATTTAGACCGAGATTCCGGATTTGTCCCACCTGGCCTCTTCTACATTGGGATTCGTGGTGTAGCCCACATAGAAGTCGGCATCGAGGGTGATAAGATCGCCCAACTCAAACTGACTTCCCGAGCTCCACGCCCTCTTGACGTACTTGCCTACCCACCCGTTTTCAGCAAGCTTGAAACCGGAGTTGGAGCATACATAAGCGAGGTCCACCGACGGATCTCAAGCAACGGCGCGGCAGACTTGAAGTCCTTGGGATACCTTTCCCATTATTGGCTTTCGGCTATTCGCCGTTTGTTGCTCCGAACTCAAGGTCACGGCCACGGAGCGGCCTTCCTCATTACGCCTGAAGCACGTCTTGTCGGACTGAACCTAAAGTACAGAATGAATTATCAGCGTCTGCGAGCAGCTCTAATAGACCAAGCTGTCAACGAGGTAACGCTCGATCCACTCTCAGATCGAATCTTTGAAGAATACTTGGAGCGTGGAGAGGACGTTCCCTCTGAGCTGTATTTCGAGGAGCTGCGGCTCCGGGATGAAGAGCTGCTCGACCAGGGGATTGGGATTGACGATCCGGGCGCTTCCGATTTCGTGGCTGGCGGTGCGCAGGGGTGGGACGAGATGGTGCCGAACGTGGAGGCTGTGCGCGGGTTGCCTGATCACGGGGAATCGTGGCGGGTGCCGTGGGTCGTCGAGGAGGAGGGCCGGAGCGCGGTTTTGATGTCGTGCCGCGGCCGAGTGGTGCCCTTCGAGCTGCGGCGCCGGATCGAGGTGGCGGAGCGAGTACGTGTGGATTACACATACAGGACCGCGGGCACGGAGCCCCACCTTGCGTATTGGTGTGCGCATCCGCTGTTCAGGTTCGAGGAGGGGATGGAGATCGGGGTACCGGGCGGCGCGGAGCTGTCCACGTTGGACGAGGGGGCGAGCACAAAGAGGTTTTTGAAGGCGGGCTCGATCGATAGGGCGCGGCTCGGCTGGAGGTCGGGAGCTGCGATCGAGCTGAGATGGGACGCCGCGTTGACACCCTATGTCGGTGTCTGGGTTTGCAACGGAGATCTGGGCGGCTATCGCCAGGTCGCGATCGAGCCGGCGACGGGTGGGAGTGACAGGCCGGATCCCGCCGCGCCGCCGCCGCTGCTCGCGCCAGGCGAATCGTTCGAATGGTGGCTCGAAATCAGAGACGTGAAGACTGGGAAAGGGAGTAGAGGCGGATCTGGGAGGTGATTTTGGGGGTCTGAAAGGCGAGTGTGCCTGGGCCTCTCCTAAACTGAGCCGCGTGTCCAAGCTGCTTGGGTTGAAGTGCCGCGAGTGCGGCACCGAGTATGAGCTGCAGGCCACCCACGTCTGCGAGATGTGCTTCGGCCCGCTTGACGTCGTCTACGACCAGGCGGCCTTGAAGAAGACGGTCAGCCGGGAGCGGATCGAGCAAGGCCCCAAGTCGATGTGGCGCTACCGGGACCTGCTGCCGGTCGAGGATTCGGCTGCGGTGGTCACCTTAGGTGAGGGCATGACGCCGCTCGTGAAGGCGGACCGCCTGGGCGCTGAGCTTGGGCTGCGGAATCTCTACCTGAAGAACGACAGCATGAACCCGACCAACTCCTTCAAAGATCGGGTGGTGTCGGTCGCCATCAGCTGGGCGCGGTCGAACGGCTTCGAGACCATCGCCTGCGCTTCCACGGGCAACCTCGCCAACTCCGTCGCGGCCTATGCCGCACGTGCCGGGCTGGAATGTTTCGTTTTCATCCCCGTCGACCTCGAGCCGGCCAAGATCTCCAGCATCGAGGTCTTCGAGCCCAACATGGTCGCGGTCCGCGGCAACTATGACGAGGTCAACCGGCTCTGCAGCCAGCTCGTCGAGTCAACCCCCTGGGCTTTCTGCAACATCAACATCAGGCCCTTTTACGCAGAGGGATCCAAGACGCTGACGTTCGAGACGGCCGAGCAGCTGGAATGCTTGCGGAAGCTGGACTGCGAGTGTGGGCAGGGATTCTATTTCAGCCCTCCGGTTTCTGCGGAATCCTGCCGCGCCATGCTCTGGCAATTGCGGGGTCCGCCGCGAGTGGTGGCGGACAGCCCGAAGCTGCGGTTGCTCGCGCCCACGACCTAGCCTCCCGCCACCCGCCGGAAGAATGGTTATCGGGTAGGGCCTGCTACCGGGACCTTTGGCGTGCGAGAATGTCCCTCGGCGCGTCCGGCGCCGTCGATAAGAACACCAAAGGGACAGCATGGCCCAAAATAGTCGTCGAAAGGTTTCGCGGAAGGCCGCGGAGGATGCTGTGCGCGTCCTGCTGCGCTGGGCGGGAGACGATCCAGATCGCGAAGGTCTGCTGGAGACGCCCAAGCGGGTCGTCAATGCGTACCGCGACTGGTTTTCAGGTTACGAGCTCGATCCGTCCGATTATCTGCGCCGCACGTTCGAAGAGGTCGGTGGATACGATGAGATGATCGTGCTGCGCGATATCTCCTTCGAATCACACTGCGAGCATCACATGGCGCCCATCATTGGCCGGGCACATGTCGGGTACCTGCCGACCAATAAGGTCGTTGGCATCAGCAAGCTCGCGCGCGTGGTCGAGGGTTATGCGCGGCGCCTTCAGGTTCAGGAGAAGCTGACAGCCGAAATCGCCAACTGCATCAACGATGTGCTCAAGCCGCGCGGTGTTGGTGTCGTCATTGATGCAACTCACGAGTGCATGACCACGCGAGGCATACACAAGCGCGGTGTGTCGATGATTACCAGCCGCATGACGGGAACATTCCGTGAGGACGCCCGCACCCGTATGGAGTTCCTGCAGTTCGTGGATATCCGGGCAGGGAAAGAGGTCTACTAACCTAGAAATCCACCTGCGCGTGATCGTAGGAGTCGCCCGTCCAGAAGAACACGTTCTGGGTGGATGTCTTATTGTTAACGAGGGATTTCTCCGACTTTGAGCTAACATCCAACTGTGCGCGACTTAAGCCTTGAGACCTTCGTCGAGTGTTGAGTCTGTTTACTGCGTCTTCGTTTCCTGTCGCTTGAAATCCGCTGGCACGGTGAACGCATCGGCGCTGGCGCCATTGGCTGACACCGAAACCAACTGCGATGAGACGGTCATCAACGCCACATCCCCGGGCGGCACCGCTGCGGGTGTTGCAGTGGACGCCGGTTGCGCGGCAGGTGTTTCTGCATCGTCCTTTTTCTTGTGGAAAAGGCCGCCCAGTTTGCCTGCCATTGCGCCTGCGAGGCCGGACGGGCTGCTGGAGCTATCGCTGTCCGAGCTCGATTGCGCCTGTTGGGCATTTGAGCTCTTGCACTGCTGGCCGCCCAGGGCGAGGGTGAAACTGGTTTTGACGGGATACCCCTTCACGCCCTGCATCTTGGTGGCGATCTCGCTCCAGATGCCCTTGTAGCGGCTGAACATCGCCTGGGCCTTCTGTGAAACGTCCTGGGAGGTCGAGGGATCCAGGCCCATCTTTGCGGCGTAGGCCTTGTAGTACTTCTGCGCCTCGGCGCCTTCGGTGAAGCCGGTCGACATCCAGTCATCCAGGACCAACGCCACTTCG
>Ga0137418_10002111_pt1 | contig 18238 bp, 15 predicted proteins | sample CZODoug3_1_2_16f_FD_122242 | JGI IMG/M metagenome (GOLD analysis project Ga0137418, IMG submission 122242) | Vadose zone soil fungal communities from Angelo Coast Range Reserve, California, USA - CZODoug3_1_2_16fungal (Hybrid Assembly) | ecosystem: Environmental > Terrestrial > Soil > Vadose... | reverse complement strand
GTGCGGGTGTCGGGAACGGCGCAGGACATCACCGCGCTCAAGGAGGCGGAAGAAACGGTCCGGCAGAGCGAGCGGCGCTTGCAGACCATTATCGACGCGGAACCTGCGTGCGTGAAGCTGGTGTCCTCCGAGGGCATGCTGCTCGACATGAACCCCGCCGGCCTTGAAATGATCGGCGCGGAGAAACTGACCCAGGTCGTCGGACGTCCCATCACAGACCTCGTTCACCCAGCCGACCGGAACCGCTATCTCGAAGTGCACCGTGCGGCGAGCGCGGGCTCTCCGGCACGCTGGGAGTTTCGCATTGTCGGCCTGGGCGGGGGTGAACGGTGGGTCGACTCGCACATGGTCCCTTTCGATCTCTCGACGAATGGCCACAAGACGGCGGTTGCGGTCCTCGGGGTGACGAGCGACGTGACCGAGCGGAAGCGGCTGGAAGACCAGCTGCGTCAATCGCAGAAGATGGACGCCCTGGGACGGCTGGCTGCCGGCATCACACACGACTTCAACAACTTCGTGACCGCGCTGATCGGCTACACCGAGCTCGCCCTCAAGCAGATCGGCGAAGATGAAACCGTCTACCCGGATCTCAAGAACGATCTGCGCGAGATTCTCGCGGTGGGCCAGCGCGCATCCGCGCTCACACGACAACTCCTGATCTTCAGCCGCAGCCCGGCGCTCGAGCCAGCGGAGGCCATCCGCGTCGACGACGTGATCGCCCCGCTCGATGGCATGCTCACGCAGCTGATTGGCAGGACGATTCGCATTCACACCCTGCTTCGAAGCGGCGACAGCCATGTCCGTATCGACCCGAGGCACCTGGAGCAGATCGTGGTGAACCTCGCGACGAATGCGCGCGACGCGATGCCGCAGGGCGGTGTCGTCACGATCGAGACCTCTGTCGTCGAGCTCGATGACACCTACGCGGCCCGCAAGCCCGCGCAACCCGCGCCCGGCTCGTACGTGCAACTCACGGTCAGCGACACCGGCGCCGGAATGGATGAAAACGTCAAGGCGCATCTGTTCGAGCCATTCTTCACGACGAAGCCGGCCGGCGAAGGTACAGGGCTGGGACTCGCCACGGTGTACGGGATCGTCAAACAAAGCGGCGGTTATATCTGGGTATACAGCGAGCCCGGACGCGGAACGACGTTCAAGCTGTACTTTCCCGTGATGCCGGATCTTCCGCCGGTTCAGGAACAGCGCATCGCGCGCGCGGGTGATGACGAGTACCACACGATCCTCATCGTCGACGACGACGAGCATGTGAGAGCGGTCGCGCGCGACGTCCTGCGCGAGAGTGGCTATCGCGTGATGGAAGCGCATTCAGGGGAAGAGGCGGACCATCTCGCGGCCACCTATGCAGGGCCAATCCACCTTCTGGTCACCGACGTGGTGATGCCCGGGATGACCGGGGTCGATCTGGTCCAGCGCCTGCGCGGGTCACGACCCGGGTTGCGCGCCGTTTTCATGTCGGGCTACGGTCAGCGCTCCATCGCTCATCATGGCCTCCTCGAAGCGAATGCGATGCTTCTCGAAAAGCCGTTCACGTCGGAGCAGCTGCTGGCGCTGGTGCGCGCCGAGCTCGACACAACGGCGCAGCGAACTCACTGAACCCGGCGAAGACCATGCCAAGAGTAATGGACACGGGCGTTGATGCCGTTCGATCCCTCGCGCGACTCGGAGTCGACCTGTTCCAGGTTCTCGCGAGCGTAGGCGACGAAGTCATCGTGCTCGATCGCGATCGACGTCTCGTCGGTCTGTTTGGCGATGGCCCTGACGAGGCGCCCCGGCGACAGACGACGGCTGGCACATTGCGCGACATCTTCGGGCCGCAAGTCGGGGCGGCCCACGAGGCAGGCTGTGCCGCCGCCCTTGAAGGCCGGTCCTCGGCATACGAATGGATCCGGCGGAGGGGCCGCCAGTCGCTGCAACTCTTTACGACTGCGTCTCCGTTGAGGGATACGGCTGCCAACATCGTCGGTATCGTCCTGCTCACCCGAATCGTGGGCGCGTTGAGCCGCGACGAAACGACGATCGCCGCATCGCTCGCGCAAAAAAGTCAGCGGCTCCTCGAAGTCGAGGAGGGTATTCAGCAACTGGCGGGGACGCTCGAGAATTACCGTCGAAGCGGACCGGCGCTGCCCATATTCCCCGCCGACAGTCCACTTCAGCAAATCTCATCCCGCGAACGGCAGGTGCTCGAGTTGCTGGCTCAGGGCTACAGGCCGCGGTCGATCGCCGAAAGACTGCACGTCAGTCCCGACACCGTCCGCAATCACCTCAAGGCGATGTTCAAGAAGACAGGGACGCACTCGCAGGAGGAGCTCACGGCCATGCTGCGCTCTGCCCGTTTCGCGGTGTTCTACCATGGTCCGGGCTGAAGGAGCAGGAACATGGCGCTGTACGCATTCGACGGTACCTGGAACGCCGCCAAGGACGGTGACGAGCCGAATCCGAGGAACACCAACGTCGTCCGATTCTTCCAGGCCTATCGCAAGCACTCCGGCACGAAGGACTTCTACCTCGCCGGCGTGGGCACGCGGCTCGGTGTCGTGGGCAAGGCGCTGGGCGGTGTGTTCGGACTGGGCGAGCTGCCACGCATCAACGAAGCGTACGATCAGCTGTGTCAGAACTGGGCGGCGGGCGACACGATCATCGACGTCGTCGGATTCAGCCGCGGTGCCGCCACCACCCTCGACTTCTGTCATTGCGTGATGGACCGCGGGATCCGCCGGCCCGGCAGCGACTCAGTGGTCGAAGCGAGGCCACGGATCCGGTTTCTCGGCGTCTGGGATGTCGTGGCGGCTTTCGGCCTGGGCAATCTCGGAGATGACCTGCTCAACATCGGCCATCACCTGTCGCTGCCCAAGGGCAACCTCCAGTACTGCTTTCATGCCATGGCGCTCGACGAGCGCCGCCCGTCGTTCCTGCCCACACGGCTGCCAGGCGCCGTCGAAGTGTGGTTTCGCGGCGTCCATTCGGACGTGGGCGGCGGCGACGGGAACAGCGGGCTGAACGACATCGCGCTGAAGTGGATGATGAACAAGGCGAAGGCGGCCGGCCTGCCGATCGCCGACGAGGACATCTCGGCCCTGAAGCCGGATCCGGCCGCCGCACCCCTGCAGGATCACAAGCTGCCGTTGAAGGTTCGGCTCATCAGCGCCATCGATCGGTGCCACTACACGGTGTCGCCGGTGGACGGATGCATCAATCCGCCGAGCACCTGCGCGGTGGAGACCGAGGCCGACGAGCGGGTCGCGACGGAGATCGGCCCGAAAGGATTGGAAGTCCTGCCGGCGGACGCGCGCGCACGGGTCAACGCGCTGTGGGACACCGCCGCTGCCGCTGCGAAAGCACGCGATTATGCGCTCGACCCCGTGCGAGATGCGCTCCTGACGCTGCTGCAGGCGCGGATTCCGCTGGTGACCGGCGACGAACAATTGGCGACCGCACGGCAGGCCGTGGTTCGCCTCGTCAATACCATGATCGACGGCGCCCATCAGCGGGGGTTTTACGTACTGACGGTCTTCTTCTTCAACGAGGCGTTGCTCAAGCTCCCGCGATCGTTTCCTCTCACGGACTGAGGAGGATCTCGGCGTTGGTCACGAACTCCGTCGTTCTTCAGGCAGCGTGAAGTGGACCGTTGTACCGACGCCGACCTTGCTTTCGGCCCAGATTCTGCCGCCATGTGCCTCGACGATCCATTTCGAGATGTAGAGTCCGAGCCCCAGCCCGGTGCGGTGGGACAGATGATTCAGTTGTCGAAACCGCTCGAAGATTCCAGTCAGCTCGGCGTCCGGGATGCCGACCCCGGTGTCCGAGACGGATACTTGATAGAACCTGCCGGCGCGCGCCACGCGGACCCGGATGTCACCGCCTCCAGCGGTGAACTTGATTGCGTTGTGTATGAGGTTCGAGAGCACCTGGAACAGGCGATGGGGATCGTATTTCGTCATGAGGGGCTTCGCCGGCAGATGTGCCTCGAGCGACACCCCCTTCGCCTGCGCCACGCTTTGAGAGGCGTCAATCACGCCGTGGATGAGGGGCCGTAGATCGAGGCGCTCTGCCACGACCCGCAGCTGCCCGTCTTCGAAGCTGTTGAAATCGAGGAGATCGCCGATCAGCCGCTCCATGATGTCCACTGAACGGCGCACGCGGTCCGCCCATGCGTGCATCCGTTGCCCGATTTCCCCGTCCGGCGTCTGCTGGTCCATCAGCGCGGTGACGCCAGAAATCGTCATCAGTGGTCCGCGCAGGTCGTGGCTGACGATGCCGAGAAACTCGTTGCGGGTGGCGACGCCGCGTGCGGCGTGCGCGTGGTGCCGCCGTTCCTCGACGAGCAGCCCCTGGACGTGTTCGACGGCTTGGTCCGTATGCTCCCGTTCGTTCGCAAGATCCTCGTCGGTCGCCTGACGCTCCTGCCGCAGTGCCCGCCGCTCCTTGCGAAGTTCCCGTGCGAGCTTGGACTCGACCGCGTTCCGTTCGTGTTCGATGAGCCGATCGGTGGCTTTCCGTTCGTCGCGAAGGATCTCATCGGCGTCCTGTCGTTCCTCCGCAAGCGTGGACGTGATGTCCGCGACGCCTTCCGCGATCTCCGCGAGCTGTACCGTGAGAGTTGCGGACACGTCCGCTGGAGCGCAACTTGATGCGGGGACGTCAGCAGACTCGGCGGTTCCCTTTAAGTCTTCGGCGACCTCCGCGATGTTGGTGACCGGATCGCTGCTCGATTTCTGCAAGACCGCGGCAGCGCCGGTCAGACTCGCGGCCGCCTCGGAGAGGGTGTCGGCGACCCGCTCGAGCTTTTCCGAGATCTCCGGCAGTGCCTCGGCCTTTTGTTCCAGTTGGACGTCGGAGTCCGCGCGAACCTCGAGCAGAACCCTCTCCGCGTCGGCTCGGCTTTCGTGAACGACCTCGACCAGACGCTGCTCGTCGTGTCGATTATCGAGAAGATCGTCGGCTGCGGAGCGCTCTTCCTGCAGGCTCTCGTCGGTGGCCGAGCGGTCCTTCCCGAGCCATTCATCGGAGATGGAGCTCAGCTTCGCCACCCGCTCACCGGTGCCGTGAATCACCTTGCCCATGCCGGCCGAGTGCTAACTGTGCAAGCGATTTGCCGTATTTTTCGAATGCCGGTTGCCCGATGCTCGTTTCAGCGCGAGCGGAGGCACGCCTCGCCGGTTGCCGTGCTCATCGGATTTCACGTCGCCGATAGCCGTGGCCCGATATCAAATGTGAATCGCCGAATTCGTGCCAGAGGTATCCCAGGCGCCTGGCTTCGGCATACGCGCGTTCCAGATGAAGAGGACCGCGGACGCCGGCGCCAGCCGCGGCCGCGACAACGCGTTCGAGGAGCGCCAGGTGCGTCGCGCGCGGTTCGTGCAGTCCCGTGATCAGGCCGGTCACCGACCGTACGGTCCGATCGGCCGCGATCACGACATCCGTCCAACCTTCCCCGGGCGACGTCGTTCCCGTATCGTCGGTCACGGTCTCCAGCGCTCGCACGACGGTCGTGCCAACAGCGATCACCCGCGCGCCGGCACGCCTGGCGGCGTTGACGCGTTCGGCGGTCTGCCGCGGCACGCGGTAGTACTCCTCGTACGGGGGCTCGTGGCTCTCCAGGCTCGCCACGCCGGTGTGCAGCACGAGCGGCGCGATCTGCACGCCACGGGAAACCAGCCGCGTGACCAGCTCCGGTGTGAACGGCCGCCCGGCCGACGGCATCTCGGCGCTGCCGGGCTCGTCGGCAAACACCGTTTGATACATCTCGAGGGGCCACGATCCCCGCACGTAGCCATACCGGATCGGCGAACCGTGCTCGACGAGATACGCATCGACAGCTCCGCGCAGTTCCAGCGCCGCGAGCCAGAGACGCGATCGCGACGCGAGCGAGCCGGCGAACGGATACGGCGCGAGCAGCGTGACGCGCCCGTTCGACGGCAGGAGGAGCCTCGTCCCGGCGAACGCTTCGGTGCAGGGCAGTGACGCCTTTGTCCCCGGCTGCCGCACCTCGACACTCCACAGCCCGCCCGGCAGCCGGGTTGACAGATGCAGTTCGAGATCACGGCCGCCGTCAGTTGTCGCCGGCAGCGCGGCGTTCATCGTCGCGCTGGTGTTGACCACGAGCAGATCGCCAGGCGCAAGCCAGCGCGGGAGATCGGCGAAGCGCGCGTGCTCGATCGAATCGCTCTCGACGTCCGATACGAGCAGCCGGACCTGATCGCGCTTCAGGCCGCGCGCCTCTGGAGGCTCGGCGGCTTCGAGATCGGCCGGAAGATCGAAGTCTGCGATCACGCTCGCTGCAGCCATGGGGCATCCTCCGCCTGTGCCGCGAACCGCCCGCCGCTGACGTCGTCCGGCCGCTGGTCGAACAGCCAGTGCCAGAAGGGCGCGGTGATCTCGGGAAGCGGACGGTCGGAGATGTCCTCGAGCGGGAACGCCTCCTGATGCATGCGTGTCCGCATGTCGCCAGGGTCGACGATCACGGCGGAGATGTGCCGGTCGCGCAACTCCGCAGCCAGCGTGCGCGTGAGGAGCTCGAGCGCCGCCTTGCTGGCGCCGTACGGTCCCCATCCCGCGTACGCACCTTGCGCCGCGTCGCTCGTGATGTTGACGACGAGGCCGCCGCGCTCGGCGAGCAGCGGGACGGCAAGTTGAATCAGCGCAATCGGCGCACCGGTGTTCACCGGGAAGACGCGTCCGAAGCGCGTGACGTCGAACTCCAGCAGCGGCCCGATGCCGCCCAGCTCCGACGCGTTGTTGACGAGCACGTCGAGCCCTCCGAGCGTGCGCGCCGCATCGACGAGCCGGGTGCGCGCCGCCGCGTCCGTGATGTCTCCGGCTATCGGCCGCACCCGCACGCCGTGCTTGCTGGCCAGCGAGCCAGCCGCCTGTTCCAGCGGCCCGGCGTTCCGCGCCCCGATCACCAGGTCGTACCCGCGCTCGGCCAGCACCCCGGCAATCACCACTCCCAGGCCGCGGCTCGCCCCCGTGACGATGGCCACTCGATTCCGTGCATTCATTGATCTCACCTCGCTGCCCATCAGCATCGAGGTTCAAGTGCACTTGAAGTCAAGCGGAATCGGTGCGAGACTGCCGGAATGGGGGACGTCCTGACCATCGGCGAGGTGGCCGCGCGCAGCGGCGTCGCCACCTCGGCGCTGCGCTTTTACGAGGAGCAGGGCCTCATTCAGTCGGCGCGCACCGACTCCGGGCACCGGCGTTACCCGCGGGCGGTCCTCAGGCGCGTCGCGTTCGTGGTCTTCGCGCAGAAGATCGGCCTGTCGCTCGAGGAAATCAGGAGCGAGCTCTCGAAGCTGCCTCATAATCGCGTGCCCGAGCGCGCGGACTGGGCGAAGTTGTCGGCGGACTGGACGCAGCGGATCCGCGAGCGGATCGCCGAGCTCGAGCGCCTCCAGGCAGGACTGACCGAGTGCATCGGCTGCGGCTGCCTCTCGCTGGATCGCTGCCGGTTTGCCAATCCCGGCGACCGCGCGGGGCGGCAAGGTCCGGGACCACGGACGTGGATGTCGGCGAGGGAGAGGATCGTGAAGCAGTGACGAACCAGAAGGACGAGGACAAACTGGACGAAACGCTCGAGGAGACGTTTCCGGCGAGCGACCCGCCGGCCAACACCGTCGAAACCGGAGTCCGGCTGGCACCACCCTCCGATGTCCCGGTCTCGGACAACGCGGCGCGCAGCCGGTTCGAGCTGACCGTCGATGGCCATACGGCCTACCTCACCTACGAACGCGCGCAAGGGACGTTGACGCTCGTGCACACCGAGGTCCCCGAAGAGATCCGCGGCCGGCATCTTGGAGATCGACTCGTCGAAGCCGCCCTCGATGCCGGACGTTCCCAGGGCCTGCGCATCGTGGTCGTGTGTCCTTTCGCGCGGAGGTATCTGCAGCGGCATCGATCGCCGGGGTGAAACGCGTCGCCTTTCCCGTCTTCCGCCACTTGAAGTAGCATTGCGCCCGCCTCGCTCTTCCTGGAGGAGATGGTCGGATGCGAACCTGTCAGATCACCGCCTGCCGCGCCGCGATGCTCGCGTTGGTATTGCTGTGCGCGACCGCGGGCAGCGCCGTCGCCCAGTGGCTGTCGGTGCCGGTTCCCGGAACGCCGCGGGCCGCCGACGGCAAACCGAACCTGAACGCCCCGACGCCGCACGCGGCGGATGGCAAGCCGGATCTGTCGGGCATCTGGCGCGCCGACACCATGCGGTACAACGACAACCTGCTGCCTCCCGGTACTCAGGCGCCGATGCTCCCGTGGGCGGCCGAGCTCTACAAATACCGCGTGGACACGCGCGGCTTCGACAGGCCGATGACGTTCTGCATGCCGCACGGCGTCCCCGACGCGATGACCGTCGCCGGACTTCCCTTCAAGATCCTGCAGACACCGGGCGAGACGGTCGTCCTGTTCGAGGAGTTCCACAAGTACCGCCAGATTCACACCGACGGGCGCCAGCTGCCGGTCGATCCGGACCCTGCGTGGTATGGCTACTCGATCGGCCGGTGGGACGGCGAGACGTTCGTCGTCGACACCGCCGGTTTCAAGGAGGGGAGCTGGCTCGACAACAGCGGCCACCCGCATACCGAGGCGCTGCACACGACCGAGCGGTTCCACCGGATCAATTTCGGCCGCATGGATCTCGAGGTCAACATCGAGGACCCGAAGGCGTACACCCGGCCCTGGAAGTCGGACACGCTGCACTTCCTCCTGCAGCCGGACACGGAACTGCTCGAGCACCTGTGCGAGAACAATCGCGACCTCCAGCACCTGCAGGATTACTGGCAGCGACAGCAGCAGGCCGTTCCACCAGCGACGGGGAAACAGTGATGAAAGCACGACTCGCGATTCTCATGTGCGTCGCGTCGATCGCCGCGCCCGGCCTGGCGGTGGCGCACCACTCGTTCGCGGCGGAGTTCGACGAGAACCAGCCTGTCAAGCTGACCGGCACGGTGACGAAAGTCGAATGGACCAACCCGCACATCTGGTTCTTCATGGACGTGAAGAGCCAGGACGGCACCGTGGCCAACTGGGGATTCGAAATGGGCGGGCCGGGTCAGCTCCTGCGGGCAGGGTGGAAGCGCGACACGATGAAGATCGGTGACGTGGTCACCGTCGAGGCGCGCCGCGCACGCGACGGCACCACCCACGCCAACGCGCAGAACGTCGTGCTGAACAGCACGGGGCAGCGGCTGTTCGCCGCCTCGTCGCAGGGGCAGTAGCGCCATCATCGACATCCATCCACACATCATCGCCGCCGATACCGGCAGGTATCCGCGCGCGCCGCTCGGGGGACATCAGTCGACCTGGTCCGAGAAGCGGCCTGTCAGCGTCGAACAGCTGATCGTCGAGCAGGACCGGGCCGGAATCCGGAAGGCCGCCCTGGTGCAGGCCTCGACCTGCTACGGACACGACAACTCCTACGTGGCGGATGCCGTCGGCGCTCATCCCGGGCGGTTCACCGGCGTGTTCTCGTGCGACATCCTTGCCCCCGATGCGCGCGAGACGATGGCGCGGTGGATGGCGCGAGGGTTGACCGGCCTGCGGCTGTTCACCACGGGCAGCACGATGCCGGGTCAAGCGGGCTGGCTGGACGATCCGCGCACGTTCCCCGCGTGGCGGAAGGCCGAAGACGACGGCCTCCCGGTCTGCCTGCAGATGACAGCCGACGGCATCCCGCAGCTCGAGAACGTGCTGCGCCGGGTCCCGGGCGTACGCGTGGTCCTCGATCATCTTGCACGGCCGGTGCAGGATGACGGTCCACCCTACGGGGCGGCCGACAGTCTCTGGCGGCTGGCGGACTGTCCCGGTGTCTACGTGAAGGTCACCGAGCGCAATTTCGTCGGCGCAACGGCGGGACGAGCCACGCCGGAGACGTTCTTCGGCCGGCTCGTGTCGGAGTTCGGCGCGTCACGCATCGCGTGGGGCTCGAACTTTCCGGCATCCGAGCGCTCGTTGCCCGAGCTGGTCGCGCTGGCGCAGGGCGCGCTCGCGTTTCTGTCCGAAACGGAGCGCGAGTGGATCTTCTCGCGCACGGCCCAGTCGTTGTATCCCGCGCTGGTGGGGCGCGCCACTGAGCGCTGAAGGTCTGAAGACTCTACCCGGCGGCAGTGGCGATCACCTGGTCAGTGGGTGTATAAAGCGGCTGCCAGGACGCGGGATCACACCGGTCCGCGGTGGCGCCCGTCTTCCGTCAGGCAGGAGGAGTCATGACCCGACGGTCCCTCGTTCGCGTGACGGTATCGGTCATCGCCGCGGCGATCATGTCGGCGACCGCGGCGCGCATCGCCGCGCAGGGCCCGCCGCCCCCGCCCAGGAACCCACCGCCGCCCGGGTGGATCGATCCGCGGAATCCGCCGAAGGAGGATCCGAACTGGCAGCCAACGCGCACGCCGGACGGTCAGCCGAACCTCGAAGGCCAGTGGAACCAGGCGAGCGACATCATCACCTACAGTATCGAGGACCCCGAGGCCGACCGCGCCGAGCACATCTCGATCAGCGGCCAGCGCGCGATGGTCGGCCGTCCCATCATCGACCCGATCGACGGGAAGATTCCGTATCAGCCGTGGGCCGCGAAGAACCGCGCGTTTCTGTACGAGGAACATCTCAAGCCGTCGAAGCCGCAATATCTCGACCCTGTCAGCCGCGGCTTCCAGGAAGGGGTGCCGCGCATCAGCTATCAGGGCGCGTTTCACCTCCAGCAGTTCCCCGGCGCCGTGCTGATCACGTACGACTACCACCATAGCTATCGCGTGATCCCGCTCGACGGCCGTCCGCATGCCGGCAAGGACATCAAGCTGTGGATGGGCGACTCGCGCGGGCACTGGGAGGGCAACACGCTGGTCGTGGACGTCGCCAACAACAACGGGCAGACGTGGTTCACGATCATCGGCGACTTCCACACCGACGCGCTGCACGTGACCGAACGCTGGACACCGACCGCGCCGGATCACATCGTCTACGTCGCGACAGTCGAAGATCCGAACGTCTATACGCGGCCGTGGAAACTGCGCGTCGACTACCGCCGTCAGATGGTCGAAGAGCAGTGGGAGAGCGCGGTGTGGGAAGGAAACAAGACCGCGGACGTCGTCCTGGGCGACGCCAAAAAATAGGATGGGTGGGCCAACCGCTTGCGGAAGGAGATCACCGATGGTACGTGGATCTGTCCGGCCGTTCCTGCTGTTCGTGCTGTCCTGCCTTGCACTTCCTGCCACCGGGTTCGCCCAGGAAGCCACCATCATCGGCACCGTCAAGGACTCGACGGCGGCGGTCCTGCCGGGCGTCGCCGTGCGAGCCGTCCACGACGCGACGGGGACGCAGTTCGAGGCCTTCACTGACGAGCGCGGCGCCTTCCGAATTCCCGTCCGCATCGGCGTCTACCGGATCACCGCCGAGCTCACGGGGTTCGCCACGCTCCAGCGCGCCGGCCTCGAGGTGCAGGTCGGTCAGCAGGTCACGGTGAACCTGGAGATGACGCCGTCGGCCATCGCCGAATCGGTGACCGTTACCGGCGAAGCGCCGCTCGTCAACGTGGCGTCCTCGCAGCTGGGCGGCAACATCGATTCACGGCAGCTGTCGGAGCTGCCGGTCAACGGCCGCAACTTCCTCGACCTGACGATGCTCGCGCCGGGCGCGCGCGCGAATCATACGGACCCGGGCGGCCTGCCCGTGACGACCGCGCTCGGCACCGTGCAGCTGAACGTCGACGGCATCCAGGTGACGAACAACTGCTGTGGAGGCTCGAACCGGCAGCCGAGCTTCGGCCGCGATGCGATCGCCGAGTTCCAGTTCATCTCGAACCGGTTCGACGCGACGCAGGGGCGTTCGTCGGGCGCGCAGGTGAACGTGATCACCAAGTCGGGCACGAACACGCTCACCGGGACGATGTCCGGCTATTTCCGCAGCGACCAGATGAACGCGAAGGACTTCGTGCAGCAGCGGGTGCTGCCGTACTCGAACCAGCAGGTCAGCACGACGGTCGGCGGTCCGATCCGCCGCGACAAGGTGCACTACTTCTTCAACTACGAGTTCGAGCGCGAGCCGTACACGGTCGCGCACAACTCGCCGTATCCGAGCTTCAACGTCGACCTGACCTCCACGCGGCGGCAGCACAAGCCGATGGGACGCGTCGATGCGCAGTTGTCGAACAAGACGCGGTTGAGCATGTCGGCCTATGCGTGGCGCGACTTCCAGCCGAACGACAGCTCGCAGGCGACGGTCGGCGGCGCAATCAATCACCCCGCCAATGGAGTCAGCTTCGACAAGTACGCGGAAGCGGTCCAGGGCACGCTGACCCGCGTCATCAGCAGCCGCACGCTCAACGAGCTGAAGGTCGGATATGCGGGCAACCGCTGGATCATGGACCCGGTCGCCAAGTGGAACGCGACGACCGGCCTGGCGGCCGCGCGCAACCCGGTCGCGAACGATCTGCATCTGCCGCCCGTCGTCACGCTGCGTGGGTTCACCATCGGCGGCGGCAACAACTTCCCGCAGCACATTGGCCAGAAGGTCTACACGGTCCGCGACGATCTGTCGCTCTCGACCAACATGGCGGGACGCCACGACGTGAGGACCGGCGGCGAGTACCTGAACTACCTGACGTGGCACGACTGGTGTAATTTCCTGCGCGGCAACCTCATTGCCGACAACGGGCCCGTTCCTGCCAACATCGAACAGCTCTTCCCGCTCGATCCCAACGCCTGGAACTTTGCGCCGCTCTCGCCGATTTCGCGTGAATTCCGCACCGAGTTCGGCAGCTGTCTCCTTCACAGCCCGCGCAACATCTTCGGCGCATGGTTCCAGGACGACTGGCAGGTCGCGTCGAAGCTGACGTTGAATCTCGGCGTGCGCTACGACCTGGAGACCGACGTCTTCGCGAACACGCTGGCGGTGACGCCGTTCCTTCCGGGCGACCGGCCGCTCGACACCAACAACCTGGCGCCGAGGTTCGGATTCGCGTACTCGCTCGACAGCCGGACGGTGATTCGCGGCGGCGCGGGCAAGTACTACTCCGAGCTCGTCAACCAGGTGGCGCATCCGATCCGCTTCGCCAACACGCAGCGTGTGCTGTCGGCGCTCTACGATGGCCGTCCGGACTTCGCGGTGAATCCGTGGAACGGACCGCTGCCGCGCCAGGAGGATCTCGAGCAGTCGTTCTGCAACGTGAACTTCCGGTCCGGCTGCATCCGTCGCGCGCTCGGGCAGACGATCGCTCCACCAAACGCGGAGTATCCGTACAGCTACCAGGCGTCGCTGGGTGTCCAGCGTCAGATCGGCGCCGACATGGGCGTGACCGCCGACTACTCGTTCAACGGTCAGCGGAAGGATCGCGTCACCGGCTACAACATCAACCTGAGCTTCAACCCGGCCACCGGGCTGAACTACCCGTTCACCGACGTCAACCGTCGCCCGTTCCCCGAATGGGGGCAGGTGCCGATGGACATCTTCGCGGGTCGCAACAACTACAACGGCCTCGAAACGTCGTTCACCAAGCGCATGAGCCATCGCTGGCAGGCGTCGGGTACCTATACGCTTTCCACATACCGCGACTCACAGCCCGCGCCGTGGAGCGGGGTGATGAACCCGGTGGCGTTCACGGTGAAGGCGCCGCTCGCCGAAGAGTACGGACTGGCGGCGACCGACCAGCGCCATCGCGCCGTGTTCAACGGCATCTGGCAGGCGGGGTACGGCGTGCAGGTCAGCGGCCTGTACTTCTACGGATCCGGGCAGCGATTCGCGACAACCTATGGTGGCGATCTGCTCGATACGGGCGGCACGGTCGGCAGCAACCGCCAGCGGCCGGCGAGCGTCGGCGGCGGCGCCACGCCGCGCAACGGAATTGTCGGCCAGCCGATTCATCGCGTCGATCTGCGCCTGCAGAAGCACTTCGCCATGGGCGGGCGCTCGGGCGTGGACGGCATCGTGGAAGTCTTCAACGTGTTCAACCACGCCAATTACGGGTCGTACACGACGGTCGAGAGCAACAGGCTGTACGGATTGCCCTCGTCGAACACCAACGTGGCCTATCAGCCGCGGATGGCGCAACTCGGGTTCCGTTTCGCGTTCTGAGGTATCGTAATTTTTCTGGCGAACGAGGGATGGGCCGAATGGAGGGGACGATGCGCAGGATAGCGCTGGCGATCGCGGCGGTCGTGGCACTGGTCGGCGGGGCTGCTCACGGGCAGACCCAGGCGCCCCCCGTGGTGAGGATGCCGGTCCAGGCACCGGGCACGATGGAGATTTACTTCATCGACACCGAGGGCGGACAGTCCGTACTGATCGTGTCGCCCAGCAACGGGATTCTCGGCGCGAGGGAAACGTTCCTGATCGATGCCGGCAACCTGACCAACCCGCCGGGACGTGATGCCGATCGCATCGTCGCCGCCATGAAGGACGCGGGTGTCGACCGCATCGACTACATGGTCGTCAGCCATTATCACGGTGATCACGTCGGCGGCGTCGCCGCGCTTGCCGACAAGGTGCCGATCCGGCGTGTCTACGATCCGGGTCCGTTCGCCGACGAGCTGGCCGGGAATCGCGCGGCCGGTTTCAACTCCTATCTGCCGGTCCGGGCGAAGATGCACGTCACGGTTCCCAGGCCCGGCGCGAAGATTCCCGTCGCCGGCCTGGACGTCACCATCGTCTCGTCCGCGGGTGAGCTGACGACGAATCCCGTCCCGGGCGTCCGCAAGGCGGCGAACCCGATCTGCGCAACCGCGAAAGAGCGCGAGCAGGACAACACGCCGAACAACTTCGAGAGCATCGGCATGACGATCGACTTCGGCAAGTTCCGGTATCTCGATCTCACCGACCTGACGTGGAACCAGGAGATGCAGCTGGTGTGCCCCGCGAACCTGCTCGGCACCTTCGCGCTGTATCGCACGACCCGGCACGGCACCGACTGGGCAGGGTCTGAAGCGCTGGTGCACACCGTGCGGCCGCGCGTCGCCGTGATGAACAACAACCCGACGAAGGGCGGAACGCCAGGGACGTTCCAGATCGTCAAGAGCTCACCGGGACTCGAAGACTTCTGGCAGCTTCATTATTCGGAGTTCGTCACGAAGGACGTCCAGTCGCCCGACAACTTCATCGCGAACTTCACCAAGGAAGACGGCGGCAATCACATCAAGGTGACGGCGCGCAGTGACGGCAGCTTCACGGTCAGGAACGGGCGGAATGGCTTCATGAAGGAGTATCGAACCCCCTCGAGCTCGCCAGCATCCACGGCGAGCCGCTAAGCTCAGGGGACGTTGCCCCAGACTCCGCCCCTGAGGCTGTACGCGCTCCTCGGCACGCACGCCGGAACCGAAGCGCTGAAGAGCGGCCGTGTGTCCTCGCCGCTGGCGCACGTCGAGTACGCCGACGTCAAGGTGATCAACACGCAATTCAAGGCGTTGATCCGCGACGCGAAATACGATTTCGGCGAGCTTGCCATCGCGACCTGGTTGCAGGGCTACGAATATCGCAAGCCGTACGTGCTCCTGCCGGCCACGATCCTGGGCCGGGGTCAGCATCACACGATCTTCTACAACGCCAGCCGCGGCCCGCTCTCGCCGCGGGATCTGAACGGCAGGCGGGTGGGCGTTCGTGCCTACACGCAGACGACGGGCGCGTGGGTGCGCGGGTTCCTCGCAGACGACTACGGCGTCGATCTGCGGAGCATCACATGGGTCACTTTTGAGGAGCCGCACCTGGCGGAATATCGGGAGCCCGCGCACGTCACGCGAGCGGACGAGGGCAAGACGCTGAAGCAGATGCTGCTCGACGGCGAGATCGACGCGGCGATCCTCGGCGACGTCGCCGAAGAGGGGCCGATCAAGCACCTGATCCCGAATCACGCCGCGGAGGGGCAGCGCTGGGCGCACGCGCACGGCGGTGTTCCGATCAACCATATGGCGGTTATCCGCGAGCCGATCGCTCGGTCGCGGCCGGACGTGGTTCGCGAGGTGTACCGCATGCTGAAGGAGAGCCGCGCCGCCGCGGCGCTGCCCGCAGGACCCGACGACCCGCTGCGCATGGGCGTGGCCGCCAATCGCGCGTCGCTCGAACAGATGGTTACCTACGCCTTCCAACAGGGCCTGATCTCGCGGTGTCCCACTGCCGACGAGCTCTTCGCCGATGCCGTACGCATCCTGGGCGCGGCGGCGCACTGACGGATGGCCATGAGGGCTCCCGTCGCAGAGGTGAGCGCCCGCCGCAGGCGTCCGCTGTACAAGGACCTCTCGCTGCAGATCCTCGTCGCGATGGTGCTTGGAAGCCTGGTCGGATATCTCTGGCCCCAGAGCGCCGACTCGCTGCGGCCGCTGGGCGACCTGTTCATCCGGCTCGTCCGGATGATCGTCGCGCCCATCATCTTCTGCACCGTCGTGCACGGCATCGCGAGCGTCGGCGAGGCGAAGCGCGTCGGCCGTGTCGCGATCAAGACGCTGATCTACTTCGAGATCGTGACGACGATCGCGCTGGTGCTGGGGCTGCTGGTGGTGAACGTCTGGGCCCCGGGCGCCGGCATGAACGTGGACCCCGCCACCCTGGAGGATCGCGCGGTCACCGACGTCGAGCAGCAGGCACAGCCCGTCGGGTACGGCGAGTTCCTGGTCAGCCTCGTCCCGACGAGCGCGGTCGGCGCCTTCGCCGAGGGCGACGTGCTGCCCGTGCTGTTTTTCTCCGTGATGTTCGGCTTCGCGCTGCTCGCACTCGGCCCGACGGGGGCACCGGTCATCGAGGGCGTGCACGCGGTCTCGCAGGTCCTCTTCAAGATGATCGCCTTCGCGATGTACGTCGCGCCAATCGGCGCGTTCGGCGCCATCGCGTTCACCGTCGGACGGTTCGGGCCCTCGTCGCTGCTCGCGCTCGGCAACCTCGTGCTGATGTTCTACGTTCTCTGCGCGCTGTTCGTGCTGCTCGTGCTGTGGCCCATCGCGTGGGGATTCGGCATCGACATGCCGCGCCTCGTCCGCTACATCGGCGCCGAACTGATGATCGTCGTCGGGACGAGCTCGAGCGAATCGGTCTTTCCGCGGCTGCACGCGAAGCTGAGACAGCTGGGCGCGGATCCGCCAATCGTGGCGCTGGTGCTTCCCACCGGCTACGCCTTCAACCACGACGGCACGTGCCTGTATTTCGCGAGCGTTGCGGTGTTTCTCGCGCAGGCGGTCGGCATCCACCTCACGATCGGCCAGCAGCTGGGACTGCTCGCCATCCTGCTGGCGACGTCGAAAGGCGGCGCCGGCGTGGCCGGTTCCGCCATCGTCGTCCTCGCATCGACGCTGTCGGCCACGGGCACGATCCCCGTGGCCAGCGTCGGCTTGATCCTGGGCGTGCACCGCCTGCTGTCGTCGGCGTTCGTGCCGGTCAACGTGCTCGGCAACGCCATCGCGACGCTGGCGATCGCGCGCATGGAAGGGGCGCTCGACGAGGCGACGTGTGCATCCGAGCTTCACCGTCCTGCCGGCGCCGACACGGCGCGTGACGGACTCGAGGCGCAGGAGGCGTGGGAGAGATGAGACGCGCATGGTAATCGACTGCCACGGGCACTACACGACGGCGCCGAAGGAGGTGCAGGCGTTTCGCGACGCCCAGGTGGCGGGGAGCGACACCGGGGCGCAGCTGAAAGCGGCGCTCGCCATCAGCGATGATCGGATTCGAGAGAGCGTGCAGCCGCAGCTCGCCTTTCAATCGGCGCGAGGGACCGACGTCACCATCTTTTCGCCGCGCGCGTCCTCGATGGCCCATCACGTGGGCGATGCCACGGCGAACCGGCAGTGGGCGCGCCTGTGCAACGACGTCATCCACCGGGTCTGCACCTTGTTCCCGAAGCAGTTCGTCGGCGTTTGCCAGCTGCCGCAGTCCGTGGGCGGTTCTCCGGCCGACTGCATCGGCGAGCTCGAGCGCTGCGTGAACGAGCTCGGGTTCATCGGCTGCAACCTCAATCCGGACCCGTCGGGCGGTCACTGGACCGCGCCCCCGCTGACGGACCGCGCGTGGTATCCGCTCTACGAGAAGCTCGTCGAGCTCGACGTGCCCGCCATGGTGCACGTGAGCGCGTCCTGCAACCCGAACTTCCATGCGACCGGCGCGCACTATCTCAACGCCGACACGACGGCGTTCATGCAGTTCCTGCTGGGCGACCTGTTCCGCGACTTCCCGGCGCTGCGTATCGTCATTCCGCACGGCGGCGGGGCCGTCCCGTATCACTGGGGACGCTACCGCGGGCTCGCGCAGGATCTGAAAC
>Ga0137418_10002109_pt1 | contig 18243 bp, 15 predicted proteins | sample CZODoug3_1_2_16f_FD_122242 | JGI IMG/M metagenome (GOLD analysis project Ga0137418, IMG submission 122242) | Vadose zone soil fungal communities from Angelo Coast Range Reserve, California, USA - CZODoug3_1_2_16fungal (Hybrid Assembly) | ecosystem: Environmental > Terrestrial > Soil > Vadose... | reverse complement strand
ACTCGGTAGGTGCATGAGCTTGTAGTCAGGATGGAATCGTAGGAAGTGGACTGGCACATCGGGTCCTAAATTGTCGTAGAGCCAACGGCTCAGCTTTCGCGCTTCGTCAAGATTATCGCCAATCTCCGGTACAATAAGATCTGTGATCTCGATGTGGGTCTTGCCTCGGTCCCTTATCTCCTGTATCGTCTGGAAAATCGGTTCCGCGTCAGGTATTCCGATATGCTTTCTGACGAAGTTGGTCTCCCCGCTTCCTTTGAAATCGATTGTTATGCAGTCGAGAAAATCATCCATCATCGCAACAGTGTCAGGCGTGTCGAATCCGTTGGACACGAATATGTTGATGAGCCCGCTTCTTCGAGCTTCGACCCCGATGTCCCGAGCGAACTCCATGAAGATTGTCGGCTGATTGTAAGTGTAAGCAATCCCCTGACAACCATGGCTTAGCGCCAAGCCAACCACATCAGGAGGCATGAGGTCAGTTCCCTCCACCTTCCTCCGCTGACTAATGTCAAAGTTCTGGCAGTTACTTACTGCGAAAAAATTTGCCAGATAGGTATGGTCCTCTTCAACTTCCATGTTGTAAACGAATCCACGGTAGCTCTCGCTACTGACCGACTTGACGGGGATTAGGTAGCAATCTTCTCTCTCGACAACCAACCCTCTAATGTCCTCCCACTCAAGGGTCTCTCTCGAGGAAGAAGAGTTTCTCTTCAACACCTTCACAAGGTAATCGGTATGACGGGAAACGAGTCTGCCTTCGATGAAGGGGGTGGGACCGTTCTCCCCAACGTAAAACCTCGGAACCGAACCTATCTTTAGGAAGAGTAGGGAAACTCCGAGGCTGAGGCTCTTGGAGACTGAGTTTGCTCCGAGAAAACTTTTATCCCCATTCCCATTTGCTGCCGTCTTGTACCCGTCTCCGTTCAAGTATCCCGTCAAGAACGCTTTGACTATTCCCTTATGGCTGCTCGATAACACAAACTCAGGGACCTTCTTAGAATAAGTATCATTTCCGCATAAAGTCGTGAAAAGGCGACCGAGGATTGAGTTGGAAAGATACACGTGCACAGCCGATCCCTGCTTCGTTACACTACATTCAAGTCCGAACAATCGTTTCACCAGTTCCCGAACGTCGCCAACGTTCGATGTCTCATCTTTGCCAAATGTGAAACCGACTGTAAATGAATTTGGTCGATTGGAAGCCTTGGACGTGGATCCGTCGGCGCAGTAGTATCCCAGAAGCTTGGCAAAGTCTTCGTCGAGATCTATGAACCTTGGGAGGGTATGCTTGCTGTTGCTAAGTCTGACAGTTCCTTTCGACACGCTAACCCTGTAGCGACTATACGGGGTGGAGAGCCCTGTGGGGCTTGAACGCGAGAGTCTAGCTCTGGCCCTTTCGACTATTCCCGGGTGGAGTCTCAGTACCTCACCGATCTCACGACTGCTCCTCCCGCTCCGGGACATTTCAACGATTCTCCTAAGTGTTGAATGCGTCAGGCGCCATTGCCGACTCGATCGAATTGCCTTGTACTTTGGCAGGTCGATGCCTTTGAGAAATACAGACAAATCAAGACGAGTTACATGCTCATGAGCTCTCGTCTTTGGTAATAGAAGGTAGTTCTTCTTGGTAATGAAGCGAGCCTGTACCTTTCGCGGGGTTTTTTCCGGGTCAGTAGTTGTAAGAATGCCGTGATCAGGCGTGCATCTTAACGCGGGAAGGTACCACGGTTTTATCGTTAGAACAGGGCCTTCATAGAAATGTCTGAAGACCTCTTTGATACGGCGGAACCTTCCTCTGTGGGTCAGTGAGGAAATGCCTGATATGTTCCGCTTACTGCTCAACCCGTTTCCTGTCTCGTTGCTACCCTCTTGGTAGAGCTCAGCAAAAGTCTTTACGCCCCTGGTCGTGAACAAAGAGGTGTCGGGAGTAAAACAGTAGGAGCAGTTGTGGAGGATTATGCCGTCTCCAACGTAGTTGTGGTTGGGGATACATTCGAAGCTGTATACTGGCTTAAAATGCTCGGTCGGCTTTACGCTTGTTACATCGACCCATGTTCGCTTGTTTAGCATCACAGGTGCCGCAAGGTGCTGGACAATGAGGGCCTTCACCTCGTCGGGATGAGTAAAGATGTACCTTCCCGATATTCTTAGAACCTGCCATCCATTCGCGCGTAGAGTTTGGTCCCTGATAGTGTCCTTTACGCGGGTCGGCGCGTGCTTGTAATGCCACCAACCGTCCACCTCGATGTCTAGTTTTGCATCCGGGAATGCTGCGTCAGCGATGTAAGTAGCTCTGGAGTCTGATCGTCGGAGTTCTGGCTGGATCCTGTATTCCTGATCGTATTCAAGGCCCATCTCGTCAAGAATTGTGTATAACTTCTTCTGGCCTTCAGAAGGGTGGCGGTGAAGCCAGGTCCTGAGCCTTTCTGTATTCCTATGCCAGCCGTGACTTGGGTCTCGCAGGAACCTCTGCTTGCTTGAACCTATCGCGCGTCTTGCAACGTCTGGGTCTTTCATCGGGTTGTCGCTTATCATTCTTTGCCGATGATGCTCTCGGACTTCTTGCGACATGCCCATTCCTTCGGTGTAGCATCTTCCTCGGTGACGATTCCAGTTTTCGATCCCCTTCACGGATTCCCCACATTTTGTGCAGTTGAATACGGCCCGTTGAATCGATCCTGGCCTCTTCCGCTTCCAATCTTTGGTATTCTGATACCAAACTTTCAGAATCTTCTCTCCCGGTGCAACCTTCTCGACTGATTTCCATCCAGAGTCCGTCATAACTGGATGTTCGGCGGTGAGGGAGAGGTGCCCAGCACCCCGGGCTCCGTATCTCAGGTCCCAGATCCGGGCCAGACGGGACCCTGTATGGGTGACCACGTTCGGGTGAATATTCATCCCGTCGTCGACATCATAAGACCAGAGAGAATCCCCGGGCAGCAGTTCCTCTACTGGTTTCTTATTGCCGTTTGATAGTAAGATCTCTGCTCCAGCGGGATGGCAGAGCCAGTTGCAGCCTGTCGTGGCTATTGAGAATATTTTGGAGCCGGGCATGTAGTGGGTGACTGGTTTCTTCTCAATAGGATCAATGTGTCCAGTAATCACTTTCCCATAGACTAGTAGGTGGAGTTTGCCGCCAATATTCTGTCTGACACCGCAGAGTCCGATCTTTCCTTCGGGGATATTGCAGTAGCGAGCGCACGCTGTGCATCGGACCCTCCCGTCGGCGAGTGGCTGGTAGAGTTGCGCTTCTCGTATCATGCTACACTATTCTACTGGGCCGGACACAACTTTTCAAACACGACGGTCCATGCGATCCTGGGTCAATCAGCTTGAAATCCTTTTCCTTACCTGTTGTCTGGTGACGTGGGTTGATGGAATGAAGGCATACTCTGGAACCGGCGATAAGGGTGAGACCAGTCTCTATGGCGGGACGCGGGTTGAGAAGGTGGACCCTAGGGTGGAGGCCTACGGTGCCGTTGACGAGCTGAACTCTCAGCTGGGGGTTGCGAGAGCGTATATCAAATCGAAGAAGTTGGACCAGATTCTGAAGAACTTCCAGAGGGACCTCTGGATCCTGGGAGGAGACTTGGCTAGCGAACTTGTCACTGCGAACGTCCCCCGAATCAGCAAGGAGCAGCTTGACAGCCTAGAGAGTGTTACTGATGAGTTGAATTCTGGACTGCCAAGCCTCCGCAGGTTCATACTCCCTGGAGGCAGTGTTGCAGGGGCCGAACTTCATGTGGCTAGAGCAGTGTGCAGGAGGGCTGAGAGGAGGATTGTAGCTCTGTCGAAGGTAGAGTCAATTAACCCTGACGTGCTCCCTTACATCAACAGATTGTCCAGCTTCTTGTTCGTTCTTGCTAGGACGGTAAACAAGATGGAACGAGTTCCTGAAGAGGAATTTGTTCGAGACAAATGATGGAAGGATCCTAATGAAGGAGGATTGTATCTTTTGTAAGATTGCTGATAAGGAAGCGGATGCGACTGTCGTCTATGAAGACTCTCACACGCTTGCGTTCCTGGACATTCATCCTCTAAATCCTGGACATACATTGGTGATTCCTAAGAAGCATTATGCGAACATGCTGGAAATGCCCAGTGAGGAAGCGGGAAGAGTCTTTGCTTCGGTACACAAGGTCATGAAGGGAGTGCAGAAAGCCTCAGGCGCGGACGGTATCAGTGTTGGACAGTCAAACGGGAAGGCTGCTTCGCAGGAAGTGTTTCACATGCACGTTCACATTATTCCGAGGTTTACTCATGAGATGATGAGCGGGTTCCCAAATCGTAAGCAGACCCATCGCGTGGAGCTGGATGAAATCGGTAGAAAAATCAAAGCGGCCATCGTAGCAAAGAATCCGAAAGATACCTGAGAAGTTTTGGGCTTAGGCGCGCTTTCTCATCGCTTCATGCCGTGCTTCCATCGTGATCCACGCCGATGTGGTGAAGCAGTTCCTCCTGCGAGGATCCACGAAATGTGCAAGCCAAGCAACGATAAACTCTTGGCTGTTTGATTGGTAATAGTCGATCCTTGACAAGCTGTTCGACTCTCGCTGATTCTCTTCGCCATAAGTAACCAAAGTGCATTATCCATCGCATTATCTTCCCGTCAACGGACCCATCGATATCGGAGCCATCCGCTGCTATGAAGTAGACATGCCAGCTGCCGAATTTCATTCCTTTGTCCCGAAAAACATCTTCGATATTGTCAAGCCCCAGTTCGCCGGTTACTCGGCTACCCTCGCAATTAGTACTCTCTGATTTGTCAGGTAATAATGAGCGCCTAACTTCAGAAAATATTGCCAGGAAGGCATGGTGAAAAATACAGACAGCAAGAATATGATCACTCCCAATTCGGGTGAGGTGGTCGGAAGGAGGACTCTCGAATACGCTCCTACGAAGACCATCGCCAATCCCATTACTGTGGTTATTGCGAGTGGAATGCTCATCTTCGGTCTACTCTTCCAGAGTACTTGCTCGTCAGATCTTAGGAAGGTTAGTACTGCCGTCGGAATTTTATCTTCTGTGGTTTGTGCTCTCTAAGTACGTTGGATTTCTGCGTTTACTAGGTGGCTACAAAGGGCTTCAGCTGACTGGGGATAAAATTTCGATTAGGGTCGGCCGCGGTCAGAATTTTGCCGATTTACCTAGGGTTTTCTCTTGGTACCACTGGCATCTGTCGTTGAGTGGGCAGACTGGGCATTTTGGTCCGATGGGTCTGCAGATTAGTTGTCCGAATTTGACGAAGACTTCGTTTAGTGGGAGCCAGTCTTCCCGGTCTACTACCCTGGTTAGTTCCTGTTCTGTTTCGTCAGGGGTCTTTGTTTTGACGACGCCGAGGCGGTTAAAGATTCTGTGCACATGTGTGTCGACGGGGATCGCGGGCCGTTTGAACCCGTAGACCAGTACGCAGTTGGCGGTTTTTCGGCCGACGGATGGAAGTTCGAGAAGTTCGTCCATATCGTCCGGGACCTTGCCATTGTATTTCTCTAGTATTATCCGGGCTACTCGCTTGACGGTCCTCGCTTTGGTATTGTAGAAGCCTACTGGTTTGATAAGTCGGCCGATGGTTCGGGTGTCTGCCTTGGCGAGTTGCGTTGGCTTTGGATACTTGGCGAAGAGTCGTGAGGATGCTAGTGCTGTGACAGGATCTTTTGTCCGGTGCGATAGTATGGTGGCTATGAGGACGCGGAAGGGATCGCCGTCTGTCGAGTCGCTGATCTCTTGTAGAGCTGTCGGGCCTTCGCGTCTGGCCTTCTTGATCGCGTGGGCTGCGTCTCTGATTATCTGGTGCAGCTCTCGATGTGAGTGTTTGTTGACGCCTACCTGCAACTATTTTGCCAGCTTCCTGACAGTTTCCAGATTGCCTGCGATGCCACGTCTCTCGTCGATCGGCGTTTCGAGTATCATCGGCAGGTCCCTGATCGCTCTATGATGGAGGATTGCCTTGAAACCCGTTGTCCCAATATACCCCAGTCCGATGTGCTGATGCCGGTCGTGTCCAGAGCCGAGCCCGTCTTCAGAATCGTTCAGGTGGACGACCTTGAGATTCTCGAAACCCACAATCTCGTCGAACTTTGCTAGGGTCCTGTCGACCGCTTTCTCCACGTGAAGGTCGTAGCCTGCCGCGTAGGCGTGACAATTGTGGGTGACTATGAAAGGCGCCGCAAATGTACCGTTTTCAGTCTCTAGGTTGTAGACGGTCCCCTGAAATTTTTCGACCGCAATTTCACTCACGGGCACGTAGAAGTGCCTCGGGTCCCGAAGTATCCGTCGCGGGGCGGCCGCAGGAAGTTCATACGCAAATCCCAGTTTGCGCGCTTCATGGCTCCCAACGTGAACAACGTACCAGCCAAGTCCAGCAATGTCCCTGCCACCTGTGGAGGAATGAGTAGGAGGATGTCTAAAGATCGTGCCCCGAATGTCAACTCTCGCTAACAGATGAACTAGCTGATACGCGACGGTTTCTGAGACGGTCGTATATCGTAACCCGCGACTATCTACGCATCCATCCCCCGATAGATACCCTCGCAGGAATGCTATGATACACTCGGGCGATGCCCGTAGGATGAGTGATGGGATCCGTTTGTTTATAGCATTAGGCCCAAAGTTCGCTTTGAAAAAGCGGACTAGGATGTTTGATCCAACACACACTTTCACCGTGGTTGGAGTTTCGTCTATCCAAGTCTTGAGAGAAAAGATGTCTACGATGAGTTTTCTGGTACGCTCGATAAGAGATTTCTCATGGCGTCCGAATGAAAAGTACAGCTTCCCATTCTCTCCCCTCTTACCATTTCCCATGAAACTAAAACCTTCGGCAAGGTATAGTCCAAGAAGTTCGGCAAGCCCTTCTGTAAGCGGAAGAACGGTTGGAAATGGGAACCGCCGTGTTGCCGATCCTATGTAAGGACGAAAATCCACCGGCTCGCGGTTAAGACCTGAAAGCTTCGGCATCACTACGAAGAATCCGGGCTTCATTGCTTGGGCGTATATCCATGTAGGACTGCTCACGAGTCTGATTCTCCAAGGTTTCGAGTCCAGGGATTTCCAACCATTGGGTCTAAGGCAAAGAACCGGGTGCTCTGCGGTCATCTTCATCCATGGTAGTCCTTCGGGCTTGAATGACACCAGGCCCCCCGAGTACGGTCGCCTGAACACATTCACAACTCGGTCTGTTGCGCCATCTGACCCCATCACAGCATCATTCGGTTGAACTACTTCTATTGGTCTTGGTGTATCATTGGTGAAAATCAGCGAACCCGCTGGAAGACATGTGTCGAGACAGACTCCGACTCGTTCTTTCTGTTTGACACTATCATAGATCTCGCGGACCTCCTCGAACTTTGAGCCCATGCTGTTACTAGTGCCGGCCATGTTCTCTAGACAAATCTGAAAGTCGCCCTTGGCATGTTTCGTTGCTTGGTTGAGCGCGTTGCTGATTCTCTTGAGTCCGATCTCTCTCCCCATTCCTAGATGGCTTCCTAGGTGTGTGACCAAGTATGGTATTCCGAGTTCTACACAACGATCGACCTCTGCAACTAGAGTGTCGACCGATTTCTTGTAGAGTTCGTCCTCGGGACAAGAAAGATTAGGGAGATACGGCATATGATCCACGACAGGTCCGAGACCGCTCTTCTCGAGTTTCTCACGGAAGCTCTTCACTTCTTCAGGGTCTAGGCTGCTGAACTTCCAACCTCTAGGATTTCGAGTGAAGACTTGGAAAGTATCACACTTCTCCGCGGCCGCTGTGTCTACTGCGTTGTCGAAAGATTTGGCGATGGAGACGTGGACCCCGACTCTAACCGTAGAGTGTCACTGGTGCATGGTGCGCTGTTGTCTGATAGATAGCTTTGGCTAGGTCAAACCCGGCAGTTAGGCTAGAATCGAGTTGAGGCTTGTCAGAGCTTGCCGTTCAGTGCGTCCAGGATCTCTTGCGGGTGCTGGTCCGGTTTTACGGTCTGGAATGTTTTGAGAATCTTTCCATGTTCGTCGATGAGAAACGTGACTCTCCGGGCCATGTTCGACTTGTCGTTGAGAACACCATAAGCTTTCGTGATGCTCTTGTCCGTGTCGGCTAGCAACTGGAAAGGTAAGTGAAATTTCTCTGCGAACTTTTGGTGCGACTCGACATTGTCCACGCTTACTCCCAACACCTCAGCGCCAAGTTCGCGGATCTTCTGGTATTGGTCCCGGAGCCCGCAGGATTCTACAGTGCAACCTGGGGTATCATCCTTCGGATAGAAGTAGAGGACGAGCTTCTTGCCCCGGAAATCCTTGAGATGAACGGTCTTGCCTGTTGTGTTCTGCGTGGTAAAGTCAGGGGCCGCGGTTCCTGCTTGAGGACTGGTTATCGACTGCATTCTCACAATGTTGGATTTGCTAGGCTGATTTATGGGCATCGCTCTCAGGGAGATACCCGATAGTTACGCCAGTTTTCTTCCAGCTCTAGGGGTATTGTAGAATGATTGAGCTCTAGTCTACTCATGTCGGTCGATCCTCGAAGAGTTAGGAAAAGAGACACATGGCAGATCTGGATTCTCCAGGTCTTGCGAAGAATTGCCTAAGAACGAAGTCCGGGAACTCTCTCGCAAAGAGAGGATTCACACTCCTTTCCCCTTTTTCGATTTTACTTTCTTGGAAATGGCATCTCTAGCGTTTCTGAGGTAAAAACGTAGTATTCATGGAGACTCTTCGGAAGAATTGGGATGAGAGAGTCACCAGAAGACGATTGGATTCGATTCTCAAGAAGAAGTCGATAACATCGGGAATGATTTCGTGGAAATACGTCCACTAGCTTAAAATACGGAACGACCCGAGAATACCATGTTTTAGGAGCAAGACATCGAAAAATCTTGCCGGATGATGGAGCGTGCACGTGATTGACTAGGATTGTTCTTACTGCTGATTCCACCCAGATGAGCGAGTACTGGGGCATACCCCTTCTTCCCTTCTTCAGTTGTGCTCCGGCCGAGAAGGTTCCACGTTTCGTCTTCGACTTCCTAGCCCCGTCGGTAAGACACCATAACGGCGTGGCGGAGAAAGCGCCTTACGGATTACGGAAGCTAGAGTCTTCCCTTCTCAGGAAGTATGGAGCGGACGAGGTGGTGGTCGCCCACCCGGACCACGTCTCAAAGTTCGTCGACGACAAGACGAGCATTATCGGAATATCCACGATGGACCCTATGGGTCTGGGACCGGTGAGCATGATGTTCACCGACGGCGGAAAGCTCACAGCGTATACTAAGAGAAAGTTCCTGGAGCTTGTCGGCGAGATCAATAGGACCCGGAAGAAGTTCCCGAAGGCCAAGCTCGTGCTTGGTGGGTCTGGGGGCTGGCAGATGGAGGTCCGCGACCGGGACACCAGGGCGCTAGGCGTCAACCATGTGGTCATAGGTGAGTGTGATCATGTGATTGGTGATATTTACAACGACATCGAGTTGGGAAACAGCCCCGAGTTCATCCACGTTCCTCGCGGGCCGAAACTGGAGGATATCCCGGACATTCAGGCTCCCTCGACCCACGGGCTTGTCGAGGTTATGCGGGGATGCGGCCGCAACTGCCAGTTCTGCGAGCCTAATCTCAGGATAGCAAAATATTATCCTCGGGAGAAGGTTGAGCGGGAGATAGCGGTTAACCGGAAGATCGGGAACCCGAACGTATGGGTCCACAGCGAGGACATTTTCCTCTACAAGCTGGAGGACAAGAGGGGCTTCATGCCCAACCATGACGCGGTAGTCGACCTCTTCAGCACCGTTATGTCCCAGAAGGGAATAGGCTACGCCAATCCGACTCATGGGACGGCCGCGCCTGCGTGGGCTGATCCCGAGCTGATTCGGGACATTTCCGAGGTCGTCCTGAAGGGAAGCAAGCGGCACATTGGAATCCAGTCAGGTCTCGAGACGGGGTCTAGCGAACTCATCAAGAAGTATATGCCGTTGAAGGTGAAGCCGTTCAGCCCCGACGAGTGGCAGGACGTCATCTATAACGGGACGAGGATTTTCAACGAGTACTACTGGTTCCCAGCCTACACGATCATCGTCGGATTGCCGGGGGAGACATCTGAGGATGCGGTGGAGACTGTCCGTCTAATAGACCGGATGGAGCATGGACTCAAGAAGGATGTTGGTGTCAAGGCGCACTTCACAGTGACACCGCTAAGCTTCGTACCGTTGGGGGTGTTGAAGAAGAGCGGATTCTACAATATTGACGATCAGGTCGACGAGGCACGCTTCTGGGTCATCTATCGTAGCTGGAGGCACACAGTGCTGGAGCTGCACACAATGCCGCCAACGCTTCTCCAGCTAAACCCGGTGCTCAAAGGAGTCTTCACTACACTCTGCTGGTTCGGCTCGAAGAAGATCCTCGACGGGATCAAAGCCTGGGGGCGCAGACGAGGCTTCGACGCCGACAAGAGCCTACGATTAAGCTAGGAACTGTTTTTCGCTTTTACCGGTCTGTCCTTCGCCTAACTACTCTACCCCGACGTAGTGTGCCGAGAATTCTGCTCACAGCGTTTTTGGGTCGGGTACATGATTCTCCCTCTCTCTCGGTCATAGGACTAGACCTCTAACGATCTCTCTTGCAAGCGGCAGTAGACCACTTCTTCCCCCATAGCCGACATCTCCAACTAGTAGCCAGAAATTGTCATCTGGACGATCCTTAGGACTGAAGAAATCAGACTTGATTCTCACTCCGCGCTTGGTGAACAGACCTACCGTGTCGATCCAGCCTTTCGAGGATCTCTCAGCGATATGGGCGAATCGGGAGCATATTCCACAATCATTATCGTACAGAAGAATCGGACGGACGGGAGACGTGGAGAAGCTCCTCCAATAAAGATCAATGCTTCGAGTAGACTGTAAGCCTTTCCGAACTGCCTAGGGATTGATGAAATGAGCATCAGATGGTCCCTATTGCCAAGTCTATGCTGCACTGAATCTGATCACTATAAGTGGTCTCATAATGCGCGTACTAGTTGTGCGCGGCAATTATAGGAAAAGTTTCAGGTTATACAGAATGGAGAAGCAATGATCAGTTCAATCGCAGTTATCGCTGTAGTGTTGGCAAGTCTAGCTGAGAAACGAGCAAAGAGACCCGAGTAACTTGGCAGTGATGTACGAAACCGGGAATGGATCCTACGCAGGACCTGAAAGGAGACTCGTGCTGATCCACCGGGTCATTGTGCCGGACAATGAGTACCCGAGAGAGCACGCCATCTTGGTCACCGATCGCCGATCTATCTTCATCGGTCAGAAGAAGTCGAGGAGCGGTTTCGTACTTCGTAGCGAGACGAGATACGGAACAGCACTGGTGACCGATACGCAACCGAAGACCCTCGAAGACTATGAGAATATGAGTCTCGGGTCTCTTGTTGCTGATGCTTCGAACATTATTATCCCCCATAGTTCGGCTATCTCACTAGTGATGACGAAGGGAGAGCCAGAATTCCGTTTACGGGACCTGTTCATCTGGCTAACGATGAGAAGGCAAGGGCACAAGTTCCACGTGTACGACTTTGAGATGAATTATTGGGATAGCGCGAATCAAGAAACCAAGATTAGATTCTACATGGTCCCCTTGGGTGTCTATTTCAAGCCCAGAAGACAAACCCGTACAAGGGAAGCAATTCTACGGGAATACGCCATGGATGCGTTCAAGATTTTTCAGAAGGTCCTCCCGACCAGAATCATATCCTCATAGTATCATTCAGGACAGGGAATTAAGACGAGAAATTTAGTCTGGTTAATGCATGTGTCACTTGATGGTTTTGTTGCGGGTCCGAATGGAGAAATTGACTGGATCTTCCTTGACGATGAAATGTTCGAAGACGTTCACGATCTGGTAAGCAAAGCGGACACAGCTCTGTTTGGACGAGTAACCTATCATATTATGGAAGACTACTGGCCAACTGCGGCTAATCGCCCGGGAGCGACCAAGCACGATCGTGAGCATTCAAGCTGGCTCAGTCTCGCTTCAAAGATCGTATTTTCGAGGACACTGAAAAAAGTCAACTGGCACTATACAAGAATAGTGAACGGTCGTGTCAGCGAAGAAATTGCCGAGCTGAAGAAGCAGCCTGGCAAGAATCTTATTCTCTTCGCGAGTCCTGGACTTGCATCAACGTTCATGAATCTGAATCTCATCGATGAGTACTGGTTCAACGTTAATCCTATCCTTCTCGGCGAAGGAATCCCCTTGTTCAAAAATCTGAGCGACATGCGTACGCTGAAACTTCTTGACTCCAAGACTTACAAGCAAGGAGTAGTCAACCTCCACTATGGTAGGACGGATTCGTGATATGAGAAAGATAATCGTTTCAGAGTTCGTGTCACTCGATGGTGTCGTGGAAGACCCGGGCGGAGCTGAGAAGTTCAAGCACGGCGGCTGGAGCTTCAAGTTCCGGGACGATCAGGTTCCAAAGTACAAGCTAGATGAAGTGTTTGCGAGCGACGGGCTGTTGCTAGGACGTGTGACCTACGAGGGCTTCGCTAAAGCTTGGCCCTCAGTGAAAGACGATGTAGGGTTCGCTGATAAGATGAACAGCATGCCCAAGTACGTCGTCTCAACTACTCTGGAAAAACTTGACTGGAACAATTCTAGACTGATCAAAGCGAACGTCGCGGAAGAAGTGAAGAGACTGAAGCAGCAGCCAGGAAAGGACATTCTGGTCTACGGAAGCGGCAAGCTAGTGAACACGCTGTTGCGGCATGACCTCGTTGACGAATTGCGGCTCATGGTTCATCCCGTCGTCTTGGGAAGCGGGAAACGGCTCTTCGCTGACCCTGCAGAGACAATGAAAGTCTTGAAACTGGCAGAGTCGAGGACGTTCCCCTCAGGCATCGTCCTCCTCTCATACCGCGCCGCAAAGTAATGATGGTTTGTATCGAATTGATCCCTTAGGCTCAGCATTGGCGGAGTAGATGGACCATTTTGCTGATGATGCGTCCGTGTTTCTTTTCATCGGCGTCAATCCACTCTAGCAGTAGTTTCGCCACGGGATGTGATATTTTCACTGTGTCTTTGAGCGATTGTTCTCCTGCCTTGTCTTCTATTTGCAGGATCGCATCGAGGAATTCTCTCTTCGGAACATTCAGTGTGGGCTCACCAGGTAGTTCGGTCCATGAGATGATCTGAGAAACAACATCAGCGTGCCGCATGCTGTCCGCGGCGATCATTCTAAGGAGCAGTTTCGAGTATTGATCGTCAAACTTTACCGCGGACTCAAGGCATCTTTCTGATGCTCTTAGTTCTAATTCCAGTCTTTGTCGTAGAACGTCAACGACTTGCTTTTCGTTTTTCTGCGGTGTCTCTTCAAGCATTTTGCTCCCCCTGCTGGCGATTATTAGTTGGTCAGCTGCCTCCATCAATTCTGACATCCTGACTCCTTCTCTTACGCCACTCCGGACCCTTTGCAAGATCCTCTCGGCTAGGGCGTCAATCGTCCGGTCGACCTGGCTGGGTCTTGAGACCAGCCTCCCTCTCTTCCCCTTTAGATACTGCACAACCGCAGCGGGGGTCGTATTGAGCGCAGAGGCGGTCTCCGTCACCCTTAGTCCCTCCCGTTGGAGGGCTAGCGCGAGGCGGGCACGAACGACTGGAATCATGTTTTCGCTCCGCACGTTTTCAGCGATATTTCGCATAGCGCTGTAAAAGGCATATGCTGTTATTAACGGTGTTAACGGTTTTCATTAACGTCGATTGGCTTAAATGACGTATGTCATAACCTAGAGTTGGTTTGCGGCTTTGGTCGACTACGCACAGCTCCTACTGCTTGGTGCAATCTCCGGGCTGACCATATTCCTGGGCCTGCCCATGGCCCTGCTCCCGAACGTGAGCCGCATGAAGAAAGGATTCCTCAACGCACTCGCAATGGGAATCCTCGTATTCCTGATAACCGACGTACTCTCTCACGCCTGGGACCCAACTAAGCTAGCGGCAGTCGCCGGTTTCACAGGAAAGGGTCCCGTTGGGGATGGTGCAATTGATCTTCTTGCATTGTTCGGCGGGCTGGGTCTGGGACTATTGGGACTCGCCCTCTACGAACAAAGGTATCTCAGAAGAATCATCTCAACCAAGAAGAAGCTAGCAAACTCGGAAGAAAACAACGGCCCCGGAGCATCAAACACTCCCGCTAAACCCGGCACCGCGCCTCAGCAGCATGGTTCTGAGCTTTTCAGCAATCCTCACCATCTTGCGACGATGATCGCTGTCGGCATAGGACTGCACAATTTCAGCGAAGGCCTAGCCATAGGCCAGTCCTACGCCTCAGGCGCAATCGCCCTCGCAGTAGTTCTCATCGTCGGCTTCGGAGCCCACAACGCAACAGAAGGCTTCGGAATCGCAGGACCCCTGACAGGCATGGCCAAAAAGCCCCAGGTCTCGTTTCTGATCAAAATGGGCATAATCGGCGGCAGCCCCACCTTCTTCGGGACCATAGTCGGGAGCATCTGGGTTTCCCAACTAACCTACATTCTGTTCCTGTCATTGGCAGGCGGAGCTCTGATCTACGTCACTCTCCTAATGTACAATACTGCGAGAAGAGAATCTCGAAACGATCTGTTAATGGTCGGGCTGTTCATCGGACTCTTAGCAGGATTTCTTACTGATCTGATTGTAACTTTGGGCGGTGCCTAGGTCCTACTCAGCTCGCACAGTTGACCAGCCAGTCCGCAACCGTGATCTCAATCCGATTAGCCTATCCAGCTACGCTTTGACTTCCTCGCAGGCTTATCAAACCGAACCGTGTGAAAACGAGGTACCATTCAAAGAGGTGAAATTGTAGATATGAAAAAGTTCATCCCGTTAGCAATCCTCGCAATTCTCATCGTCCCGGCTTATGTCGTAGCTGCGAGATCCGACACCGGATCCGGACCCAAACCCTCCATCGTTCTAATCCACGGTGCATGGGCTGACGGATCCAGCTGGAGTGGCGTCATCAAACGTCTTCAACAGCAGGGCTACACGGTTTACGCGCCTGCCAACCCGCTACGCGGCCTGACTTCTGACTCTGCATACATAGCCAACTTCCTCCAGAGCATCAGCGGACCAATCATCCTCGTCGGACACTCCTACGGAGGCGCGGTCATCACCAACGCCGCAACCGGAAACCCGAACGTGAAAGCTCTCGTCTACATAGACGCCTTCGCACCCGACCAAGGAGAATCCCTAGCATCACTCTCCAGCACTCCGCCCCCAGCCGGCCAGTCACCATCCTGTGTCTCGGGCAATCCCGCACAGGTCTTCAACTTCGTGCCATTGACAGGCAGAGACGTTGATCTCTACATCAAACCGAGCCTCTTCCCCTCCTGCTTCGCAAACGACCTTCCCCCCAAAGAAGGGGCAGTCCTCGCATCGACCCAACGCCCGATCGCTCTCAGTGCCTTTTCACAGCAATCTGGAGTGCCTGCGTGGAAGACAATCCGATCCTTCTACCTCGTCGGCACTATCGACAATGCCATTCCACCATTCGCACAATTGCTCATGGCTCAACGCGCCAACGCCACTATCGTCGAAGTCAGAGGCTCACACTTAGTGATGATCTCCCACCCCGAAGCCGTAGTGGACCTGATCAATCAGGCAGCACACCCCATGTCAGATAGCTCGAACGCGAACTCGGGACTAACATTCGCACTCACGAGTCTCTAGGAAGCAGCCAATCCATGCCTAAGAAGAGATCTCCACATGGTCTCACATCTCCCCAGATCTCAGTAGGGTGTGAGAATCCCACTTCTTATAAAGGGACGTCGCTAAAGTGAGCTCGATATTGCAGAAGGAACCGCAATACCAGTTTGCACAAGCGTTCTCAGAGCGCGATCAATAATCCAGTGCCGTGTACACGCTCCTAGAAGGGCCACGAAATTCCTTGGCCAATCGGCTGCGGGAACGGGCTAGTGGTCTAGAAGATGAACGACAGACTTAGGCTAAACCTGAAGGCGCTCCGCCCGAAGTCGTTCGGGTTCTTCCTCTTGAAGGGTCTAGGATGCCGCTCTATCGGTTGCCAGTCCAGTCTCACTACATCGAAACCGTCATCAAACTGGATAGATTCTCCAATCATTCGCTTTGTTCCTCACTATACGCCTAGTATAGGGCGACCCATATTGACTGGGGAAATGGGTATCCAGTCCATGGTGACAAGGGTTTCGCGGCCCTAGCTTGCGGCGGGGGTTTTGGCATGGCGGCCGCTGAGGGGTAGTATGAGATTGCGATAATCGCCATCGATTCCTCTAAGGAATGACGACTAGGATTGCGAGACCTGGGAGTATGAGAATATACTTCGCGAGCATCTTGACACTTACTTTGAGGGGAGTCTTGTCTCCTTTCTCCCCTGTCAGCCATGAGGTAGCAAGAAGAAGTGCGCCAGCGATGGTTGTTACTGTTGAAGAGAGTGTCAGTCTTGTGCCGCAGGACGTCTGGTGTATCGAGCTGCAGCCTATTGTGAGGAGGAATATTCCAGTAAGAACCAACACCCAGCCAAGGAGGCCGATAACTGTCCTCCAACTCACAACGGGCTCCGGCTCGGTGGCTGATGCCTCCAGTGTTGCTCACGCTTTGAGCGCTGATGGTTTCAAGTAAAGGCTAATCGTGTCTCGGCCGAGGACTTTCCGGTTTCAATCCAAGAGTGAAACTCGGCCCTGATCCGATAATGCTTGAGTTGGAGCTTAGCTGTTTTCGCCGAGTTCTGGCACCATTCGACTGATGCGATCGAACAGTTCGTAGGCCGCAGTCACGGGAGAATCCGTCTCTTTTGGATCAGTCGGCTGGGACCAGACCAGAATCTCAATCGGCGAGAGTTGAATCCTGACTTGGAACTTGTTGTCTTCCGTAATCCAATAGAGTGACAGCTCGTCCGTACCATTAGCGTATCCTACCCAGCGGAAATTCTTGAACCATCGGCCCTTGATCTTTCCCAGCAGACTCTGCGAATCTATTCCGGGTGGAAGCTGGCCGCGGATCACCGGTTCTCCATCCACCAGATGCTGAGTTGCCTTGCGAGAATGCTTCAGGGTCCGATATCCCTCATTAGTCTTTGCAACTAGATTGTTGTCTTCTAATCGTCTGAGAATTCTCGTCAACTTCTCTTGGTGCAACCCTAGTCTTCTCTTGAGACCCTGAAAAGTGTAGGTCGCGTCTGTCTCCCCGGACAACATTTCCATTACGAGCTCCTGGTCATCGACCCGTCTGGACTCGAATGGACTAATGTCTGGGGAAGGCAAATGCTTCACATCGACGAAGGCGAACTGGGGTATTTATTGACTGTGTGACTTTTCTCTAGCTGAATCGTGTTCTAGTTTCTGCTAGAATCGAATCTACGTGGTGCTTCCATGCTTCGAACTGTGACGGGTCTTTGGGATAGTTCTGGTAGAGATTGTTGAGAGCTTCCATCTGTTTCATCGTGTAAACCAATCCACGGAACGCCTTGTAGGATCCAAGTCCTAGGAATAGTTTCACCATCTTCCCGAAAGGCGAGAGATGCGGCATCTCACCGAGCGAAATCTCGGTTGCCTCCTTCCCTGACAGGAAGTGGCGCATTCCATAGTTAATCTCCTGATTGTTCAGGGTCTGGAGATACATCCGGAACGCTTCCAGTCCGGCGGTCTTGCTTCCGTAATGCTTTACGAAGTCTAGGTTGTATTGCCAGAGATTCTTCTCACTGAAATCATTCTGTTCAACAGCACGTACTGCAGTCTCTCCAGCCAGGACCCCACCGATCAATCCTGGGCCAATCCCGCCTGCGCTAATTGGATTAGGGAACCAGGCGGTGTCGCCGCAGATCATGTAGCCATTAGCCACCAGACAATCGTTCTGGTGTCTCACGGAGACCTGCCAGCTTCCTGTAAGATTGCTATCATCGCTCAAGGGCGTCATCTCCTTGAAACGATCATCAGTCGCGAGCCAGTCCTTCAACAGTGCACTCAACGGTTTCTGGCTTCTCTTCTGTTGAATACCGAGACCGATGTTCACCTTGTCTTCGCTCTTCGGGAATAGCCAGAGATATCCTCCCGGAGCCTTCTCCTGGTCAAGGTAGATGTCGCAGTGGAAGGGTTCGACCTCGACTCCATCCCTGAGTTTTGCGTTCAGCCGCGCTGTTGGCTCAATATCATCTTTATCGATCTCTTTCTCGATGTGACTTGGAATAGGCAGATTTCTCCGAAGCTTCGTCGACATTCCAGAAGTGTCGATCACGAGCTTCGTTCTCATCTCGAAAGGCTGGTTAACAGTCCCGCCCACAGTCTGTCCCTT
>Ga0137418_10002108_pt1 | contig 18245 bp, 15 predicted proteins | sample CZODoug3_1_2_16f_FD_122242 | JGI IMG/M metagenome (GOLD analysis project Ga0137418, IMG submission 122242) | Vadose zone soil fungal communities from Angelo Coast Range Reserve, California, USA - CZODoug3_1_2_16fungal (Hybrid Assembly) | ecosystem: Environmental > Terrestrial > Soil > Vadose... | reverse complement strand
GGGCTCGCGCAGGCCAAACGACCGCGTCGTCGGAGTATTCGGCCCGGCGACGCGGTCGTGTTTTGCTCGATCCAGGCTGGACTTTCCAGGGATATGGTTCCTTCATGAAGCGTATTTTCGCCGCACCGTGAGAGCCCGGGGTCAGTTCCGCTCCTCACCTCGCTCCGACGGCCAGCTGGTCGTCCACCGGGATCACGACCACGGCAAACGGGGTCCCCGCGTCGTCGCTCAACTGTGGGAGCAGGCTTCCGAACGGGTTGCCGCCCACCATCGAATTGTCGTAGTACGGCGCGAACACCATCATGTGGGGGTGCCACGCGTCGATGCCCGGCCCCAGCTGCTGGTGCCGGGACCACATGTATGCGAAGCTCACGCCATCCCTGCGCGGCAGCTCGCCGCGGGCGTACGCCGCCTCCACGCGCTGCTGGATCTGGTCCGGGCCCAAGCCCTCGAGCGCGAGCCTGGTTCTCAGCTCGTAGTAGGGCAGCACGGTTCGCGCGGCGGGTGCCGTGAAGCAGATCGGCGCGTGCACCGTCGGGTCGTACACCAGGCCGCGGAACTGAGCGGGGGTGTAGGTCGGCGCGCTGAACCCGCGCATCACCACGCAGACGGCGCCGTTGTCTCCCTGGCGCGCCACTTCATATCCGGCGCGCGTCAGGATCTTGATCGTTGCGTGGTCGGAAATCGCCGCAGGGGCCGCGGTCGCGGCCAGCGCCATCTCGGCGGCGCGCGGCATCAGGTACTGGTCGAGCGGAGGGTACCCGGCCCCGGCGCTCTGAGCTCCCACCGCAGCAGCGTGTGCGCTCGCAAGCAGCAGGGCGAGCAGCAATCCATTCGGTTTCATATCCGCTAGTCTCCCGTCTCGAAGGTTGTTTCCCGTAATACGTCTGCCGGCTGAGGCGGGATACGTCAGGAGGGCTCGGAGACGAACACCGAGCTGGCCGCCGCGAGCACCCAGGGGGTGTGCCAGAAGTCGCGGATGCGGGTGATGCGCTCGGCCGCCACGTCGAGCCGGATGAGCGAGTGCGGCGCCCAGCCGTCGGCGTGCTTGTGCAGCAGGATGATCACCGGCTCGCCATCCACCTCGCCCACCGCCAGGCGCCACGGCACCGTGATACGCTCGTAGTTGCCGAAGTAGGGCGAGTCCGCCAGCGTGCCGACGAAGCGGTCCGCCACCTGCAGGCGCGCGTCGGCGGCGATGAGCTCGCGCAGACCGTCCCAGTCGCGTCGATTGAATCGCTCCACGTAGAGCTGCAGGATCTGTGTGAGCTCGGCGCTCTGGGCGCGGGGTGCAGCGGTTTGTCGCGGTAGCATCGTGAGCTTCTCGCGGCCCCGATGCAGCGCCGCCTTGACGCCGCCCACGCTCGAATCGACCAGCTCGGCAATCTCCTCCAACGAGTATTCGAAGACATCCTTCAACAGCACGCAGGCGCGCTCCATGGGCGGGAGCGCGAGGACGAGATGCTCGACGGCCCGGCCGAGCGCCGGCCCGGGGGGATCGACGGGCGCGACGCTGTCGGGCTGCGCGGCGCCCGCCTCCGCCTGCTGCCGCGTCTCGTTGCGGCGCAGGAAGTCGATGCAGCGATTGTGGGCGATGCGAAACAGCCACGGGGCGAGGGGACGCGTGTCGTCGAACGTGTCGAGCCGGCGATACGCCTGGAACAGTGCGTCTTGCACCACGTCCTCGCCGTCCGACACCGAGCCCGTCATGCGCGCGCAGTAGCGGTGCAGGCTGGGGCGCAGGTAGCTGACCGTTTCGAGAAACGCGATGTAGCGGGCGTCCGCGGGACCGGCGAGGGCCGGATCGAGTCGATCGTCCATATCACTTTCTACGCACCCGGGGCCCCTAGGGATACGGACCCTACCTATGCGCAGCCTCCGGAAGGGGGGTTTTGGTCACGCCGTGGCCAGCTCCCTCAGCCGCTCCACCAGCTTCACCATCGCCCAGGTATCGCGCTCGCAGTAATTGAGCAGGTCTTGCCGCACGCGATCGCGCTCCTGCCGAGGAATCTTGTCCGCCACGAACAAGAGCCGGGCGATTTCCACGCTCGCCACCCGGCCGTCCACGATCATGAGATCGTTATAGGTCAGCTCCGGGACCAGCGGTGTGAGGATGTACTTCAGGCTGAAGCTCCCCTTGAAATCGGGGTGGTACACGCAGTTCTTCACGATCGGGTGGAGATCGATCAGCTTCGCCTCGAGCGCTTGGAGCTCGGCGGCGAGCTGGGGCACTGCCAGTTGCAGCTCGCGAATACGGGTCTTTTCGAACGGCGTGTACATTGCCACGCGATCGGCCTGGGCGGTGGCGCGCACCATCGCCGCGGCCAGCTTGGGTCGCGCGTCGTCCGGCCCTTCCGCCAGGAAGGCGGCGTGCGTGTAGCCGCCGTCCGGCTGGCGCTCGTGATAGCTGAACTGGGCGGCGGCCTGCTGCCACGGGGCCATGCCGGGCCACACCGGAATCGCGCGGGCGATGGTCTCGAAGTCGAGGAAGCCCAGTCGGCCGGGGACGATCAGTGGCTCTAACTCGCGCGCGAGTGTGGGCTCGACGATGATGCATTGCTCGGCCATCGCCTTGAGCTGGCGCCGCTGCGTGAAGTTGAGCTTCTCCTTCGCCGGCAGGTCCTTGATAGACGTGATGCCGCGCGCCAGGTAGGCCGCGGTGCGCTTCGGCCCCACGCCGGCCAGATGGCGGATGTGGTCCGGCGTATCGGGCCAGCAGCGGCTCATGAACGGGCACTCGTACGGCTCGAAGCAGTGCAAGCCGACCGCTACGTCCGGAAGCGGCCCCGCGAGCATCGTCCGCTGGCGGTCAATTTCGTCCGGGACGCTGGGAAGAAACGCTACGACAGGAGCCGTAACGTCGCTGCGCTGGAACAGATCGCCCGTGTCGGGATTCCTGAACTGCTTGTTCAAGTGCAGCACGGCGGCCGCCGTGATGTTCACGCCGCAGGCGGCGGCGACGCGGGCCTGAATCGCGACGTCGGCGATGTGCTGGTCTTTCTGCGAGCTGGACGACTTGACCTCGGTGAGGTGGTAGCCGTCGCCCTGTTTCTCGAGCACGTCGATCGCGACGAAGGTATCGTCGGCAATGAACGTCGCCTCGAAGATCGCCGGAGCGCCCGCGTCGAGCAGTTTTCTGGTCGCGGCGACGCGCTCGGCGCGGGCGTCGTGCGGCAGGTCGATCAGCACGCCGCCCGGATAGCGGGTGCGCGCCACTTCACCTACCTGGCGCCCCTGGTCGAACAGATCCCGTAAGACCTTGTCGGGCTGCAGCTCGATGGCGTCCGGGTCGTGCACCTGCCACCAGAGCTTCTTGTGACACTGGAGCCCGGAGGTGAAGCGGGACTTGGAGAGGCGGTGCGAGATAGTGCTACTGCGCCAGAGCCAGCGGATCGATGCCTCGATCCGAGTCGAACGATGCCCCGACCGCGCCCACCACCGCGGTCTTGCGGGTCAGTCCTGCGAGCTGACGGATCCGGAATACCGTCTCGATGCCCGTGCAATGCGCGCCCAGCAGATCGACCAGCCCCGCGGCGTGGAGTTTCTCGGCCGTCCACGCGACCGTCTCGTCCTTCGCCGCGAACAGGTGCAGGCCGCCGATCACGGCGTACACCGGGCCCGGCCCCGCGATCTCGCGGGCGTACTCCGTTGTATTCACGACGCCCGCGTGCCCGCACCCTGTGACGACGACGAGTCCCTTGTCTGTGCGGATCACCAGCGACATGTCCTCGGGAACCGAGTCCGGTACGAGGCCTCCCGGCGTGACGATCTGGATCGCCGGGTTCCAGTTCCGCTCGGGGTAGCGGCGCCGGACGGGCCCAGTCACCCACACGCCGGGCAGCAGCTCGGCCGCGCTCGGGTGCTCGATGAATGTTGCGCCGAGCGCTTCCAGCTCCTTTCTGACCGCGATCGTCGGATTCGCTTCCTCATCACCACCCGCTTCACCGCCCATCATCCCACACGACCCGCTGGCTGGACCGGCCAGTGCGGCGGGGCAGCGACGACTCAAGAATATTCCGGGAGCGACGTGAATGCGGGACAGCGCGGCCGGGTTCTTTTTCGCGAGCTCGCGCCGCAGGGTCGCGAGACCACCCGTATGGTCGCCGTGGTGATGGCTCAGCACGACGTCCGTCACGGTCGAGAGGTCGATGCCGAGCTCGCGCGCGTTCTGTAGCACCGTCTCGGGGCGGTACCCCGCGTCGAACAGCAGCCGGCGCCCGTCAGCCTCCACCAGGGCGGCGAACCCCCACTCGCCCACGCCCCGATCCGCGAGCATGGTCGAGAGAATGGTGATGTGGAAGGACTTGACCTGATGGGGCGCGGGCGCTTGGCCACGAGCCACCCCGGCTGCGACCAGAAGTGCCGTCAACGTGAGACCGGTTCGCCAGTTTCGCATGTCGCTCTCCCCTAAGGTGCGCGCCTCCTTGAACGTGCGGGGGAAGAGGCGGGGGCACAAGGACACGAAGTGTCAGGTGCTCCAGTACCGCAGCAGGCGCAACGCGTTTCCCGAACAGACCTGCTGCGCCACGCCGGCGCCGTAGCGTGCCGCGAGCCGCGCTTCCACTGAAGCGAACGCCGCGGACGTCTCGAGCCCGGGTAGCGTGGGCTTGATGAATCCGTCCAGGTCCGACCCGATGGCCACGTGATCGTGCGAGCCCGTCACTTCGCGAATCTTGTCGATGTGGCGGCAGATGGTCGCGATCGACTCATCGAACGTGGCGGGCTCAGGCAGGCCGTCGGACATGTAGTGCTTGCAGGCGATGAGCCCCACTACGCCCCGGCGCGCCGCGATGGCGCGCAGCTCGGCATCGCGCAAGTTGTAGCGCAGGCTGCCGAATCCGTACGCCGCGTGCGAGGCCACGACGGGTACCTGGCGCTGCGGGTCGAGCGCGTCGAGCCGGGCAAACGTTTCGCTCAGCGCGCGCTGGCTCATATGAGTCACGTCGATCAGGATGTGCTGTTCCACCAGCGCGTCGACCGCCGCCTTCCCTAGGTCCGACAGGCCCAGGGATGGCTGTGGGAACAGCAGCCCGTAGAGCCAGTCCGGCAGGAACGGGAGCGCCGGAGCATTGGTCGCCACGTCGCGCCAGAACAGATGCGCGAGCGTCACATACGCGACGCCCGAGTCCGCGAGGCGACGCACGTTGGCACGCACGCGCTCGGGCGTGTCGCCCAAGTGAAACCCGCCTTCCACGGCGTGAACCAACGCGACCTTGTGCTCGGTTGCCGCCGCTTGGAGCTGGGCGGCGTTCTTGACCACCATCGCATCGGCGCTGAATCGCGTGGCGATGTCGCGCTCCACCGCCGCGATCTGGGACTCCAAGTCCGCGAAGTACTTCCCCTGGGGCGGAGCGCCGTACGGCCGGTCGAGATCGATCTCGTCGAACGGCTGGTACAGGACCGACAGGATCACGCCAACGTCGCCCGCCTTCAGATTGGGCACGGTAACGGCCGGCTCACCCGACGCGGGGTAGTTGGCCACGCGATTCGCGAGCGCCAGGACGAGCGCGCGAATGCGATCGCCCCAGCCGGAGCGGTGGTGGTCGGTCATCCGGGCGAGCGTGCTCGCGGCGGAGAGATGCATCGGGTAGTGCGCGTGGAGATCGACGATCATCGCGTCAGTTCCTGGAGATCACGCACCACCCGGAGCCCAAGCGGCCCCCCGCCCCTCGGCCCGAGCTTCGTCTGGACGCCGACCACCTCGGATCGCTGTTGGCGCCACTCCTCTTCCACCAGGAAGTCCGGCTCGCCCTGCGACAGCTGATCATAATACCGGACGACCAGGCCGCCGGCCGCGTCGAAGCGCAGCAGCGCGAAGCCGTTCAGGCCGATTTTCTGCTCGCCGACGGGCGTGGGCCCGGCGCGATCGTCGTACAGCACGACGGGGACTCCGGGCTCGAGCGCCGGGAACGGCAGCTCGACGGGAATGCCGCCGTGACCGATGCAGCGACCCCGAATGTCCTGGTGGTTCGCATAGAGCGCGAAGCGGTGCTCATGGCCCCAGAACCACAGCGCGATCCGATCGAGGTACGGCGCGAGCGGCGGGACGATTTGGGGATAAATGTCGCGCTCGAATGCGCTGAACGGCTGGTGGTGCGTGAGCAGTATCACCGGACGGCGGTCGCCGGGATCGGCGAAGACGACCTGCTCGAGCCAGGTGACGCACGCTGCCGGCAGCCGGGTCGAGTCGCGCTTCAGGCCCAGTTTGATGAGCAGCAGGTCGGCGTCCTTGCTGCAATGGTAGCCCGTGTCGAGCGCCACCACACGCCACCACTTGTTCGAGAGGCAGAAATAGCTCGTCGGCTGGCGGTACGTGGGCAGCGCTCGCTCGAAGTACCCTTCCCCGCCGCTGTACATCTCGTGATTGCCGTTCAGGAGGTAGGTGCCGCGCGTGCCGCGGGGCCAGCAGTTCGCGGGCAGGAAAAAGTCCTGAAACTCGTCTGTGGTCCCTGAGTAGTAGACGTCCCCCAGGTGAATCGTGAGCTCGGGCGCGAGGCGGCCGAGGGCGTCGCCCACGGCGTACGCGTCGGCGGTGCCCGATCCCCAGTCCGCGGCCAAGCCGATCGTCAGGGGTCCGTCCGGAAGCGCGTAGACGCCGGTGTCGCCGCTCGGCAGCGGCGGAAGCGGGCGCGTCGGTTTGACCAGGTTGCGCGCCCACTCCCACCCCCACCTGAGGCCCGCCCCCGCGAGCAGCATCGCGCGCCGGTGGAACTGGCGGCGGCCGGGCGGCGCCGGCGGGGCGGTGCGCAGCGTCCGATCGAGCTCGGACAGGCGCAGCGACCCGAATGGGTTGCGCGGGATGCCGCGCAGGGCGTTACGATCGCGCCGTTCCGCGCGGGGGGGTTGAGGCGTGGTCATAGAGCCGAGCTTACAACGACTTCAAGAACTCGATAATGGCTTCCTGCTCGCGGTGCGACAGCGTCCGAAAGCGCTGCGTCACCCCGCTCGCCTCGCCCCCGTGCCGCACGATCGCGTCGCGCAACGTCAGGGACGCCTGGTCGTGCATCAGGCGCGGGCGCAAGCGGACCCCATCGACTTTATGAGTGGAATCGTCGATCACGCCGTTGCTGCGGTCGTCGAAGCCGGTGGGCGCCTCGGACTGCTGCCAGGCCCCGGCAGCAAGTGCGATCGTCACACCCGCCGCCACCACCGCGGACCGCATCGCGGGACTTGTCATCAGACACACGCCTTCGCGCGGTTCGACCAGAGCAGCTGCACCGCGTAAGCGCCGAGCTTTTTGTTCTGCCAGGCGCAGATGTCGCCGATCTCGCCATTAGCATCGTCATACCAGCCCTTGCCTGGCACGGCGTCGGTGATCGCCTCGCCGAGCTCGTGGGAGCAGACGGACGTCAGCGCGTCGAGCGGCTGCAGGTTGCCGAGGCACCCCGAGCAATCGGGATACGGTACGACCGCGTAATACAGCCCGCCGGCGGAGCGGTCGTGATAGCCACAGAATGCCTGGCAGGAGCGGTCGCTCCCGGCCACCACCGTGACTCCCGGCGGCAGGAAGGTGAAGTAGAGCGTGTTCGCGGTCGGCGCGGGGAGGGACTTGCGAGCCACTTCTCCCTGGAGCATCTGCTGGACCGCGTTGTCCGTCACGCTCGTCCCGGGCGCCGTGTTGGTGACGCGGGCCGTTCCCGCAAAGCGCCCCCGGCCGATTTTCTGTTGCGGGGTGCTGTACTCGCCGAGCTGGTCGACGTAGGGACTGGAGACCAGAAATTGAAAGAAGGCATTCAGGCTCGTTGCTGTAGCCTGCGCCGTCGCTTCAGCCCAGGCTGCTCCCCAGAAGACCGTGACGATTTCGACTGCGGTCAGGAGGGGACCACCTCGGTAGGTGAACGACGCGGTCGAGGGTGCCTTTACTTGGGGCGCCCCGATGAGTCCGGTGGGGGCCCGCATTGGGACAACGCGGATCGGTGTAGTCATGGCCCGTTGCTACCCCCGTTTCCCACTTGTGAGCCGCTTGACCCGGCCGCTGCACTCTCCGATCGGCTTTCACCGGAGGGTGATATGTCCCGTATCTCCCCCTGACCTCGCCCGTTCGGAAGTCCTCACCCCCCTGACCTCGCCCGTTCGGGAGTCCTCATCCCCCTGACGTCCACCGTTCGGGAGTCTTCACCCCCTGCCTCGCCCGTTCGGGAGTCCTCACCCCCTGCCTCGCCCGTTCGAGAGTCCTGACCCCCCCTGACGTCCACCGTTCGGGAGTCCTCACCCCCCCTGACGTCCACCGTTCGGGAGTCCTCACCCCCCTTACCCCCTCTCCATTCGGGAGAGGGGGAGCCCGGTGCTAGCTCCCGGCAGCGTATGCGAGCACTGCAACAGCATGGTTCGTGACGCGGTGTTCCGGTTCGGGGTCGGGAGCTCGCGGCGCGAGTATGGGCTCTATGGCTCCACTCCGGCGTGTCCCACGCGGCCGGAAGTTTACGCAAGCGCGCGAGCTGCGACGCGCGGCGACGTCCACTGAGCGATACGCGTGGTCGTTGCTGCGGAATCGGGGCGTCCTCGGCCTCAAGTTTCGGCGCCAACACGTGGTGCATGGGTTCATCGTTGACTTCTACTGCGCCGCCGAGCGGCTGGTGCTCGAGCTTGACGGCGCGCCGCACGCGGGGAGTGAACGACGGGCGTATGATGCCGCGCGCGCCGCAACCCTCGAGGCCGCGGGCTATCGAGTGATCCGCATTGCAAACCGCGATGTAACACGTGACCACCTGGCGGCGCTGCTGAGCCGGGCGCTCGGGAGTTCGCGCCTCGTTCCCCCTCTCCCGCAGGGAGAGGGGGACAGGGGGTGAGGACCAACGCACGGGAGAGACGGACAGGGGTGAGAACCAACGCACGGGAGAGACGGACAGGGGTGAGAACCAACGCACGGGAGAGACGGACAGGGGGGTGAGGACTAACGGGGTCCCTTGCCCTCGACTCCCCCGCATATCGCACCGCAACTCGGGAGGCGGGTGGACTCGGTGCAGCTCACCTTCCAGGAGCGGAGCTCTCCACCGAGGAGTGCCCGAGACTCGCGAAGATCGGCACGAGCACGAGTATCGCCAGCACCGTGGTGATCATGGCGCCCACGACGACTCGGGCCAGCGGCTGTTGGGCCTGCGCGCCGATCCCGGTCGACACGGCCGCCGGAAGCAGTCCCAAGCCCGCGGCGAGGCACGCCATCAGGATGGGGCGCAGCTCGAGCAATGCGCCTTGCCGAATGGCCTCGAGGACGCGGGTGGCCGGTGCCCACTCGCTGAGCGTCTCGGGAGCCATTCGCTGTACGCGTCGGATCCCGGACAAAAAGACGCAGCCCCCGAGCGTCCCCACGCCGAGTGCCGAGGTGAAGCCCACCGCGGCGGAGATGCTGAACGGGGTTCCGGTGACCAGCAGCGAGAGCACGCCGCCGATGGCGCCGAATGGCAGCACCGCCAGCACGATCACCGCGTCGCGCCACGAATTGAACAGCGTGTAGAGCAGCGCCAGGATGACGACGAGGCTGATGGGAATCACCACGGCGAGCCGCCGTTGTTCCCGCCGCAGGCTCTCGTACTCGCCGGCCCACTCGTAGTAATAACCGGCAGGCAAGTGGACCGATGCTCGCAGGCGCTCCTGGGCTTCGTGGATCGTGGTGGCGAGGTCGCGGCCACGCACGCTGAACTTGATGGGGATATAGCGCTGGCCGTTCTCGCGGTAGATCATGAAGGCCCCCTGCTTCAGGTCTACGTGCGCCACCTGGCCGAGCGGCACGCGTCCCCCCTCCGGCGTGGGCAGCAGGATATTGCGAATCGCGTCCGGGTTGGCGCGGTACGGCGCGGCGTAGCGCACGGTGAGGTCGAACCGGCGGTCGCCCTGCAGCACCTGTGTCGCCGCTTGGCCTCCGACCGCGGACTGCACGGCGACGTCCACGTCGGCGGCCGCCAATCCGTAGCGCCCGCTGGCCCGGCGGTCGATCGACACGAGCAGCTCGGGCTGGCCCGTCTCCTGCAGCACCGCGAGATCCTCGATCCCTCGCACTCGGGCCATGATGTCGCGAATCTGGGCGGCCTGCTGCGCCAGCACGTCGATATCCTCGCCCGACAACTTCAGCGAGTTCTCACCTTTGACGCCCGACATCGCTTCTTCGACGTTGTCCTGGATGTTCTGCGAATAGGCAAAGCTCACGCCCGGAAACCGGCTGAGCTGCGCGTCCATCTGCTGAATGAGCTTCTGCTTGGTGAGGCCGCGGGGCCACTCCCCTTCAGGTTTCAGCTGCACGAAGAACTCGATGTTGTTGAACGTCGTGACGTCCGTGCCGTCGTCGGGACGGCCCAGCTGCGAGACGACGTGCGTCACGACGGGAAAGCCGGCGAGGATGCCACGGGCCTCCTCCGCCAGCCGGGAGGATGCCTCGAACGCGATGTCCACGGGCAACGTGGCCCGCACCCAGAGGTTCCCTTCCTCCAGCTTGGGCATGAATTCGCCGCCCATCAGCTTCACCAGCAGGAGCGCGACGGCGAGCGCCCCACCCGCGGCCCCGAGCACGGCCCGCCGACGATACAGGATTGCCGGCAGCACGCGCGCGTACCAGGCGGACAACCAGTTCACCACCCGGGGCGGTGCCGGCCGCGACCCTGCGTCCTCGCCCAGCCACGACGCGAGCACCGGAGCGAACACGAGCGCGAACAGCAACGCTCCGGTCAACGCGAACCCGTACGTGAGGGACATCGGCGCGAAAATCTTGCCCGGCACTCCGCGCATCGTGAACAGCGGGAGAAACGCGACGAGGATCACGATGGTCGAAAACAGCACTGGTTTGGCCGCTTCGGCCGTGGCATCCGCGATCGCGTCGAAGACCGACTCCTGGTGCGGCCGGCTGGCCATGCGGCGGTGCACGTTTTCCACGATCACCACTGCGGCATCGACCAGAATGCCGAAGTCGATGGCACCGATCGAGATGAGGTTTGCCGAATTCCCGGTCACGACCATCAGGCCGAAGGCGAACAGCACCGACACCGGGATGGTGAGCGCGGTAACGAGGGACATGCGCACGTCGCCCAGGAAGACCAGGAGCAGGCCGGTCACCAAGGCGAGCCCGAGCAGTACGAGGTGCCCCACGGTGCGGGTGGTCACGTGGATCAAGTCGGTGCGGTCGTAGATGGTGTGCAGCTGCATGCCCGGCGGGAGTCTGCCGCCGTTGAGGGCCGCCAAGTGCGAGCGGAGGAGCCGCAGGGCGGGCAGGGACTGCTCGCCGCGCTGGAGCAGGACGATGCCTTCGACCATGTCGCTGTCGCGATCCATCCCCACCCGACCGAGCCGTGGCTGAAAGCCCTCCTGTACGGCCGCCACGTCCTTCAGGAACACCGGCACGCCGCTGCGCTCGGCGACGATCACGTCTTTCATGTCATCGAGCGTCTGCAACAGCCCCACACCACGCACGTTCACGCTCTGGCTCCCGAGCGACAGGTAATTGCCTCCGACGTTGGCGTTGCTGGCGCCCACCGCGGTGAGCACCTGGGGCAAGGTGACGTGGTAGTCGAGCAGCTTCCGCGGATCGATGTCGGCCTGGTACTGACGCGTCGTGCCGCCGAACGTCACGACATCGATGATCCCGGGGACCTGCTTGATCTCGCGCCGCACGTACCAGTCCTGCACCGCCTTCAGCTCGTTCAGGGAATAGGCCGGCCCGTCGAGCCGGTAGCGGTAGATCTCTCCGATCGGCGACCAGGGGGAGAGCTGCGGTGTGAGATTATTCGGCAGGCTCACGAACTGCATCCGGTCCAGGGCTTCCTGCCGATCCGTGAAATAGTCCGTGCCGTAAGCGAAGTACAGCTTCACGTCGCTCAAGCCGAACAGGCTGATGGATCGCGTGTACTCGAGGCCCGGCATGCCGAACAGCGCGGTCTCGATCGGCACCGTGACCTGACGCTCCATTTCTTCGGCGGACCATGCGGGGTTCTGGGTGATGAATTCCACCAGTGGCGGCGAGGGGTCGGGGTAGGCCTCCACGTCGAGCCGCACGAAGGCGTAGATACCTCCCGCCAGCCACGCCCCGAGCGCTACCAGCATCAACGCGCGGTAGCGCAGCAGCAGCTGGACGAATGCCTTCATGTCGCCCGCAGCAGCTCGGCGCCTTCGACGACGATGGTGTCTCCGGGGGCCAAGCCGGAGATCACTTCCAGCTCGTGGCGCTCCGTGTCGCGGCCCAAGGTGACGGCGCGACGCGCAAAGTGACCTGGTGAGGTCTGGAGGTAGACGTATGCCGACGGTCCCTCGCGCAGCACGGCCGCTTCCGGCACCACGACCGATGACCGGACGGCGCGCACCGCACGAATCACCGCGAACATGTCGGGCTTCAAGCGCGTGCCCGGATTCACCAGCACCACGCGCACTTTGAGGGTACGGGTCGTGGTATCGAGCGCGCTGCCGATGGCGGTGATCCGGCCGTGCCTGGGCTCGGCGGGATACGCGCTGACGGTGACCTCGGCGGAGTCGCCGACCCTGAGGCTGGCGAGGTCCTTCTCGTACACGTCGCCCACGGCCCAGACACTCGACAGATCGGCGATGGTGCACAGCGGGTTGGAGTTGTCGAGCGACTTGGCAAACTCTCCCGGCGCCGCGCCTAAATCGGTGATCACCCCGGAACGCGGTGCCCGCACCGAGAGCCGCTCGGCAGAGCTGTCGGCGTCGGCCCCGAGCAATTCCAGGCGCGCGCGCGCGCTGGCGAGCGTCGCGGCGACGCTCAGCGCATCGGCCTGCGCCTGCTGGTAGTCCCGCAGGGCAATCACGTGGTGCTCGTACAGCGCGCGCGAACGCTCGAGCGCCTGCTGCTTGACTTGGGCGTCGGCCTGCGCCTGCCGGTAGGCCGCCCACGCCTGCGCCAAGTCGGCGCTCGCGAGCGTCGCGAGAACCTGCCCCTGCTGCACGTAGTCCGCCGGCCGCACCTCGACCGAGAGCAGGCGCCCGCTCACGGGTGCATAGACCCGCACCACACGCGTGGGATCGGGCTGGATCCGGGCCGCAATGTCGAGATAGTCGGCTAGCTCGGTACGTCGCGCGGGCGCGGTCGCGATGCCACGTGCGCCCTCTGGCAGCACGAAGTCGTCCGGGGAAGCCGGCCGCGCGGTCGCCGACTTTGCGCCGTCAGCCCCGCATCCCGCGGCGGCGAGCACAACGCTTCCGGTGACGCAGCCGAAGAGGACCAGGCGCCTCATGGCGCGAGATCCGTCCCAACGGCGCGGTCGAGCGCATAGAGGCTCACCCAGTAGTCGCGCAGCGCGGAGTAATAGTTCGCACGGGTGTCGCTGTAGGTGCGAATCGCATCGAGCAGGTCCAGCTGGGAGGTGGCCCCCGACTGATAGGCGAAGCGGGCCGTTTCGAGCGCCGCGGCGGCCTTGACGACGAGGCCCACGTAGCGGGTGGCGAGGTCGCGCCCGGCGCGAAACGAATCGACCGCGACAGCCAGCTCGGCCGCCACCTGCGTCCTCACCGCCCGATCCGCGGCCGCGGCGGCCGCCTCGCCCGCGGCGGCCCGCGCGCGCTCCCCGCCGTTCCAGTAGAACAGCGGAACCGTGAAGGAAAGCCCCAGCGCGTAGTTGGAGCCGTTCGGGAACGGGGCCGCCGACTGGTGCACCACACTCACCGAGGGCGTGGGGAAGAGGTCGGCGGTGGCGAGGGCCTTGAGCGAGGCCGTCTGTCCTATCCGAGCCTCGGCCGCTGCTACGTCGGGCCGACCGTGCAGGGCGACGGGGCCGAGCGAGTCGAGGGGCAGCTGCACCGGCTCGTACGCCAGGGTCCCCGCGATCGCGAAAGCCGTGTCGGGTGCGGCGCTGCCGAGCAGGGTCTGGAGGGTGAGACGCGCGGCGTGCGCCTGGGCGTTCGCCCGCGCGAGATCGGCCTCGGCGCCGGCCAGCTCCAGCTCGCTCTTCGTGACGTTGCGTTCCGGGACGTCGCCGCTCTGCCACCGCACGGAATCTGCCGCGAGCAGGCCGCGGAAGATGTCGCGCCGCTCGCGCGCGATGGCGCGCAGCGAGTCCGCCAGCAAGACGTCATAGAACGCCTGGCGGACGCGAAAGGTCACCTGCCTCGTCACGTCCGCCAGGACGAGCCTGGTCGCCGTCGTGCCGCGTCCCGCGGCCTGGGTGCGAAAGATTCGTTGGGGTCCCAGGTCGAGCGTTGCGGCAACGCTCTGCTGGAACGGCGTGCCGGGAATGACCGAATAAACGGGATTAGGGAGCGCCCGCGCGATCCCCTGCTCGGCGCGCGCCGAGTCTACCGCCAGGCGCGCCGCCACCACATCCGGGTTCTGGCGCAGCGCGAGCGCCAGCACGTCGCCGAGGGTCCAGGCCGTCGGCTGTTGCGCCCGTACGAGCGACGGCGGTGCGACAAGAACGCTCAGCCCCACGCGAATGAGACGGCACGCCAGGCGCACTAAAACGTGAGGCGCGCGAGCTCGATGCGTGGCCGGCCGGTCGGCTCACCCGCCGGGCCGACGGTGAGCACCGCTCCGACGAAGTCTCCCGAAGGACCGGCGGCGGGGAGCGTCAAGAACGTGGGCCGCCGGCCGTTCGCCCGCAGTTCCGGTCCGGGGAGCAGTCCCCGATCAGTCACAAACCACAACCGGTACTCCTCGCCGGCCCGCGCAGGCGGCAGGTCGTGGACCACCACGTTCCACCGCTCGGTGTCCTGGTCATAGAAGAGCAGAAACCCGCCCTTGTATCCTGGGCCGCGTACCGTCTCCTGGAGCACCCGCTCCGCGCCGAGGATCGCCGAGAGCGAGTCCTCGGTGGCGCGCAGCCGTCCCTGGCGCGCTTCCAGCGCGCTCCGCAGCCCGCCGATCTCGCGACGCGTCTCGGTCCAGACCGCCAGCGCGACGACCAGCGCGGCCGCGGCGGCGAGCGCAGGGGTCCACTGCCACCAACGGGTCCGTCTCTGGTGCAGAACCCCGTGCATCAGGTCGTGGGTCAGTCCGGGTCGGAGGGGAACCGGTGCCACGCCCATCGGGAGCCACGTCAGGTCCCGCTCGAGCTGGGCGACGGCGGCCCGACAGTCGATGCAGCGCGAGACATGATTCGCGAAGACCGACTCCTCTTTCCCCTCGAGCATTCTGGTCGCGAACGCGAGCCGGTTATCGACATACCAGTCATGGGCTGTCATACGATCCAGTCCTTCAGCGAGGCGAGCACGAGTCGCAGTTTGTCGAAGGCGAGCCGCAGCCTCGTCTTGACCGTGCCGATGGGAATGCCGAGCCGCTCGGCGATCTCGGTCTGCGTCAGTCCCTGGAAAAAGGCGAGCCACACCACGAAGTGTTGCTCCCGAGGCAGGGCTTGCAGGGCCGCGTGGACCGTTCGGTGCACGTGCCACCCGGGTGTGCCGGCCTCGTCCGGCTCAGCGGCGGCGACGGGCTCGCCGTTCATGCCGTTCGCCGCAACGTGCGCGAACTTCCGGTCCCGGCGCTTGCGCGAGCGCAGCCGATCGATGGCGCGGTTCCGCGTGGTGCGCAGCGTCCACGCCAGCAGCCCACGCGGCTCGTCCGGCACCTGGCCGATCCGGTTCCAGATGATGGTGAAGGCCTCCTGGACCACCTCTTCGGCCTCGTCGGGATCGCTCAGGAGCGCCTGCGCCATCCCCAGCAGCCAGGGAGCAATCGCTTCGATCAGTTCAGCGAGCGCCCGCTCGTCACGCGCTACGAGCCGCGCGTGGAGCGAGAGCACTTGGGCAGGAGAAAGTGCCGGCGCACCTGGTCGCCCAGCAGGGATCCCTCGACCCTGTCGTGAGCTGAAATCCGACTCAGGGGCCGGCACTGTCGACGTTTCTCTCCGAGACGTAACGGGACGTATGAGCGTCTCTTAAGAGACGTGCCCGGGTGCGATTCGGTTCTCCGGCCTTGCCCACGAGTTCCCCCGGGACATATTGCACCGCAACTCGAGAGGCAGGTGGACGGTGAGCCGGAGCGTGACGAGCAGGACGCGGCGCGAGTGGTTGCAGCTGATGGCTGCGATGGGCGCCGGCGCGTTGGTAGACGGGCTCTTTCCCCCCGAGCTGGCCCGCGCGGCGACCCGCTGGGCCGCACAACAGCAGCAGGATCGCGTGGCGCAGTTCCGGGCGCAGATCGGCGCCACGCCTATACAATCGCAGTCTCTCGCCAAGAACGTCACCCTGCTCGCCGGTCCGGGCGGCAACGTGGTGGTGCTGCACGGCTCCGACGGCCTGGTCGTGGTGGACACGTTCGTGGCGCCCGCGTGGCCCAAGTTCCAGGAATCGCTCAAGGGACTTGGCGCGCCCGTGAAAACGGTGATCAATACGCACTGGCACTTCGACCACACCGACAACAATGCGCCGCTCCGCGCCGGCGGTGCCACGCTGGTGGCGCACGAAAACACCAAGCTGCGGATGGCCCAGCCGCACCACCTGTCGGTACTCGAGCTCGACTTCCCGCCCTCACCCGCCGCCGCCCTGCCCCAGCGAGTCTTCAAGGAAGGCTACAAGCTGGAGGCGAACGGCGAGAAGCTGGCGGTGACGCACGTCCCGCCGGCGCACACCGACACCGACGTCGCCGTGCGGTTCGAGCAGGCCAACGTGCTGCACACGGGCGACGTGTTTTTCAACGGCTTTTTTCCCTACATCGACGGCTCCACCGGCGGCCGCGTCGACGGCGTGATCGAGGCGACGGACCGCCTGCTGAGCCTGGCGGACGCGGACACCAAGATCGTCCCGGGCCACGGCCCGCTCGGTACCAAGGCCGACCTCGCGAAGTATCGCGACATGGTGTCGAAGGCCGCGGAGCGGGTTCGCAAGCTCAAGGCGTCGGGGAAATCGGTGGAGGAAGTGACCGCCGCCAAGCCCTTCGCCGATCTCGAGGCCGACTGGGGCAAGGGGAGGCTCAACGGGGATACGTTCGTCAAAGTGGTCTACTTAACGCTGTAGCGTGTATTGAATCTTCGTCGATAGCCTGTTGGAGTCGAACGTCCAGGGCCGGGTGCCAATCGGCACGTCGATATTGTGATTGTAGGTGAGGAAGAAATCGCCGCCCGGCCGGAAGCCCCAGCGGATTCGAATGTCGGTACCGAGCTGGCGTGAGCTGTTGTCATACTGGGTGAACGCGTTGAACTCGAGGTCGGGAGACGGGTTCACGCGCAGCTTCATGCCGTAGCGCTCCAGCACGAAGGGCACGGGTATTGTGCTCGGCACGACGGTCCCCTGGTCGCGTTCGCCCGAGAGCTCGACGATGAGCAGGGGCGAGGGCTTGAGCAGCAGCGTGCCGATGTATTCACCGAGCCGGCCATTGTAGAAATTCCCACCCGCATACGTGAATGACCAGCTGACACGTCGTTTCGATGCCCGTGCGTAATCGATCCGGTATCTCAGAAACGTGTACGTGCCGGTCGGGATGGTATCACCCGGCGCGATTCCGAACGGCGCATCCAGCCGCTCGGCTTCCGGATGAGCCGCGATGGCGAACTGATCTCCGTTTTGAAAGGCCAGGTTGAGAGCCGAGAGGCGCCCGAACACGGTCTCCCAGCGGCCGTTCAAGTCGGTGACGAGTACGCCGATAAGCTCGAAGGCGGCCCGGGAGAGCCAACGGGCCAGCCAGGGGGCGGTGGCGCGGGGGAGGTAGTTGAGCGCCAGGTTGAACTGCTGCACGCCGGGGCGCGGTACGAAGCCGAGCGCCGGCTGAAACCCGTCGCCCACACGGTAGTAGCCGAGGAAGTTGTTCCACGTGTCATTGGGGTAGAACAGGCTCACGCCCGCCGCGGTCTTCGATCCTGTGAGGTTTCGCCCGTCCATGGTCAGGCCCCACAGGCCCACCTGTGCGTTCTTGTCACCCAGCACGTGTGAGCTTTGGAAGAAGACGTCGGCGCCCGCCAGCCAACTCCCGGTCGCGCCGGTGGGGTCGCCCGCCGTGCCGATGAACCCCACAGACGACTCACCGAGCACGTTCTGCTTGACGCGCACCACGGCCATGTCCGTCGCGGGCACGAGACCGGGTACGGCGCCGGTGCGCACGGCGAGCAGCCCGAAGCTCGTCTCGCCCACGCGGCCGCTCTCCTTCGTGCCCACCGCGATCGGCACGGCTTGCCCGCCCAACAGGCCGATGCGGCGGCTCCAGAAGGGCACGACGTCCGGGGAAATGCCGGGCCCGAAGTCGAAGATGTCCGTGCCTTCGAGGAAGAACCATCGCTTCTCGGGGAAGAACAGGCTGAAACGACTGACGTTGGTGCGCCGCTGATCGACTTCCGTTTCCGCGAAGTCGGTATGCACAGTGAGGAAAGCGAGCGTATTGGAGC
>Ga0137418_10002107_pt1 | contig 18248 bp, 15 predicted proteins | sample CZODoug3_1_2_16f_FD_122242 | JGI IMG/M metagenome (GOLD analysis project Ga0137418, IMG submission 122242) | Vadose zone soil fungal communities from Angelo Coast Range Reserve, California, USA - CZODoug3_1_2_16fungal (Hybrid Assembly) | ecosystem: Environmental > Terrestrial > Soil > Vadose... | reverse complement strand
TAGCTTTGGCTGGCAACACGGGATGTCTCGACTACGCTCGACATGACGTTATATGCAAGTCCTCGCGCCTGCGAAGATCAATTTATCACTGAAAATTCTCGGCCCGCGCAGCGACGAGTTTCATGAGATTGAAACGTTCATTGCGCCGATTTCGCTTTACGACGAGCTCAAAATCGAGAGGCGCACGAGCAAACAGGGGATCGAATTTCGCTGCAATGATCCATCGGTCCCGCAGGGCGATGACAATCTCGCTGTGCGCGCAGCGAGAGCCTTCTTGAAGAAGATGAAAATCAAGAGTGGCGTCGTGATCGAACTCAAAAAAAAGATCCCACACGGTGCGGGTCTGGGTGGCGGAAGCAGTGACGCGGCTTCCACTCTGATGGCGCTCAACGAACTTTTCGAGGCGAAATTGACGCGCGAAGCGCTGGCGAAAATGGCGGAGGGCATCGGATCGGACGTTCCATTCTTTATTTTTCAATCTGCCGCAATTTGCCGAGGTCGCGGCGAACTGGTGAGCCCAATCAAGTTGCGCGAACCATTGTTCATTTTGCTTCTTAAACCTCAGTTCGGCGTGTCTACAGCGTGGGCATATCAGCGCTGGCGCGGCGCGCGAGAAATTCCAGGCGTCTCTTACGCAGCTCAAGAATTCGCTGGGCGGATTTTCGTCAATGATCTGGAGCGTTCCGTCTTTGAGAAATTTGTGTTTCTCGCGCAACTGAAGGTGTGGCTACTCGAACAACCGGAAGTGAGAGCGGCGCTAATGTCGGGCTCCGGGTCAACCGTGTTCGCGGTGATGCGCGAAAGGGCGGATGCCGAGCTTCTGGCAAAGCGCGCGCGAGCCGAACTTGACCCGGAGCTTTGGACGTGCGCAGCGCGCACGCTGTAGGGGACGACGTTGTCGTCCCAAGGGAAGCTGTCAGCTTCCCCTACAGATTTTCGAACGCGGCTATTCGCCGGCGCTGCGTTTTAACGCGGCGCGCGCGTACTCGCGATTCAGTTTCGCAATGAAACTGGCGCTGATCTCGGCCGGACAAACTGCTTCGCATTCGTAGGTATTTGTGCAATTGCCGAATCCTTCGGCATCCATCACGCTGACCATTTTCAGAACGCGACTTTCTCGTTCGGGATGGCCCTGCGGCAAAAATGCGAGGTGCGAGACTTTTGCGGAAGTGAACAGCATAGCTGACCCGTTTGGACACGCCGCCGCGCAAGCGCCGCACCCGATGCATGCTGCTGCTTCCATCGCAATGTCGGCGTCATGCTTCGGAATCAGGATGGAGTTGGCTTCCGGAGCGGACCCGGCGCGAGCGGTGATGAATCCACCAGCTTCCACAATTCGGTCGAGCCCGCTTCGGTCGACCACGAGATCTTTAACGATCGGGAAAGCCCTGACGCGGAACGGCTCGACTGTGATCGTGGCGCCGTCGCGAAATTTTCGCATGTAAAGCTCGCACACAGCGCCGGGATGATCGGGACCGTGAGCTTCGCCATTGACCGTGAGTGAGCATGTGCCGCAAATGCCTTCGCGGCAATCGGAGTCAAAGGCAATCGGTTCCTCGCCTCGATCAAGCAACTGTTCGTTGAGGATGTCGAGCATTTCGAGAAACGACGTGTTCGGCGAGATATCGCGGACCTGGTAATCGACGAGTTTGCCGGGGGTTTGGCGGTTCTTCTGGCGCCAGATTCTCAACGCAAAGTTCATAGTTGAGAGTTGAGAGTTGAGAGTAAGGACTTTCGTAAGCCACTTAACATGCGGGTCAACTCTTCTGCATGGGCGTAGATTTCCCGAAACTGATCTTCACTCAAAAAGCTCTGACGCCGAGCAATGAAAGCTTGCGAGACCGTTTCAAAGACTGACCCAGCAGCGATTTCCGCAAATCGTGCAAAGTCATTTTTTGACGAGCGGGACGAACCTTCAGCGATGTTCGATGAAATGGAAACCGACGCTCTCCGCAGGTGATTCGTTAAGCCAAACCGCTCTTCCGCCGGGAACACTCGCGTTTTCTTGTAAATGAGATCAGCGAAGTCGACCGCCTTTTGCCAAACATCTAATTTTTCGAAATTGAACATGTTTTTTTCTCTCAACTCTCAACTAAAGACTCTCAACTTCACTTGTAGCTTCTCTGCGTTAAATGCACGGTCTCGAAATGTAGCGGCTCGCGATGCAGTTTTGGCCGTTGGCCGTCGCCCTGGAATTCCCACGCAAACACTGCTGCATGATTTTCATCGTCGCGCAGCGCCTCGCCATCGGGCGTTTGATGTTCCTGTCGGAAATGCGCGCCGGCGGATTCATCGCGCTCCAGCGCGTCCATGCACATCAACTCAGCGAACTCCAGAAAATCAGCGACGCGTCCCGCGCGTTCCAAAGCTTGATTATAGTCCTGCTCGCTTCCGAGCACGCGGACACCGTGCCAGAATTCTTCTCGCAGTTTCGGAATTTTTTGGAGCGCTTCGCGTAATCCTTTTTCGTGCCGTGACATTCCGCATTTGTCCCAGAGAAGCAGGCCGAGCTCGCGGTGGAACGAATCGAGCGAACGCGTGCCATTTACGTTCAGGAGTTTTTCGATCCTGGCGCGGACATCTTTCTCCGTGTCCCGGAACTCAGGAGCATCCGGCGAGGGCCGTTTTCCCATCTGGCTGGCGAGATAGTTCGGCAGCGTATTAGGCAAAACGAAATAACCATCAGCCAAGCCCTGCATAAGCGCACTGGCTCCCAACCGGTTCGCACCGTGATCAGAAAAATTCGCTTCGCCGATCACAAACAAACCGGGCACATTGCTCATCAGATCGTAATCGACCCAAAGACCGCCCATTGTGTAATGGACAGCAGGGTAAATTCGCATGGGCACTTTGTATGCGTTTTCGCCGGTGATCTTTTCGTAGACTTCAAACAAATTTCCGTAGCGCTCGCGAATTATGTTTTCGCCCAGGCGCTTGATCGCATCGGCAAAATCGAGGTAGACGCCGCGCCCACCTGGGCCTACGCCGCGGCCCTCATCGCAAACTTCCTTCGCTGCGCGTGAAGCAATATCCCGCGGCGCGAGGTTGCCGTAGCTTGGATATTTTCGTTCGAGATAATAATCGCGATCTTGTTCCGGGATTTCGCCAGGCGGCTTGTCGCGATCCTCCTTCCGTTTCGGTACCCAAACCCGTCCATCATTTCGCAACGACTCGGACATCAGCGTGAGCTTGGATTGATGTTCGCCACTGACTGGAATGCACGTGGGATGAATCTGGGTAAAGGATGGATTGGCAAACAGTGCGCCCCTTTTGTAAGCACGATAAGTGGCTGTGACATTGCAGCCGCGTGCGTTGGTCGAGAGATAAAACACGTTTCCGTATCCGCCCGTGGCGAGCACGACGGCGTCCGCCGTCTGCCTTTCGATTTTTCCTGTGCGCAGACTACGCGTAATGATTCCCTTCGCCTGTCCATCAACGATCACCAGATCCAGCATCTCGGTCTGTGGAAACATCCCCACGGTGCCTGCGGCGATTTGCCGGCATAGCGCCTGATAACAACCCAGCAAAAGCTGCTGGCCCGTTTGTCCACGAGCGTAAAAGGTCCTTGAAACCTGCGCGCCGCCGAAGGAGCGATTCGCCAGCAAGCCGCCGTATTCGCGGGCGAACGGCACCCCCTGCGCAACGCATTGGTCGATGATGTTGTTACTGACTTCTGCGAGACGATAAACGTTCGCCTCGCGGGCTCGAAAATCGCCGCCTTTTATCGTGTCATGGAACAACCGGTAAACGCTGTCGCCGTCGTTCTGATAATTTTTAGCGGCATTGATTCCGCCCTGGGCTGCAATTGAGTGTGCGCGCCGCGCCGAATCCTGGAAGCAAAAGCATTTTACGCGATACCCCAGCTCGCCCAAAGTGGCCGCCGCCGATCCGCCGGCCAGACCGCTGCCCACCACGATGACCTCAAATTTTCGCCGGTTATTTGGACTCACCAGGCGCGAATGATCACGATGATTGCGCCATTTTTGGGCGAGCGGCCCTGGTGGAATTTTTGGATCCAACGTCCCAATCATAGGTGTTGCGTGGGCTTGATGATTCCAAGCAGGATGGCAACCGGGATGGAGGTATAACCGGCAAAGAGCAGCCATGCGAAGATTCGCCCGCCGAGCGCAAGACGTGGCGTCAGTTTCTTGTCGTTCAATCCCAGTGATTGAAAAAAGCTCGACGATCCGTGGCTTAAATGGAGCGCGAGCAGAAACAGACCGAGCACGTAAAAGGCGGATACAAAATAATTTTGGAAACCATAAACCATCATCGAATACACGTCATAGTGCCCGAGCGGATCGTGCTTGAGCAATGCAAACCGACGATCAGTTACTCGCACTGTGAAATGGGCAAGATGATAAATGAGAAACGCCAGCACGATGAGGCCGCTCATCACCATGTGGCGTGAAGCGAATGTTGCTTTGACGTAGCGCCTGTCGATGTAGGCCTCCGGCCGGGCACGCCGATTCTCAACTGCCAGTTGGATCGTCAGCCAGATGTGAATAATGACCGCGGCAAGCAGGAACAAGCGAATTGCCCATAACAGCGGACCGAGATCTCGGAGGTGCTGCGAGTAACCATTAATCCAATCTGGTCCAATAAAAATCTGCAGGTTGCCGAGCAGATGCCCGATCACGAAAAGAATCAAAATGACGCCGGTGATCGCGACGATCATTTTTTTTCCAACGGACGACCGATAAAAAGTCGCCAGCATTCTCATGAGACGGAGCTCTCCACTGCGGAGAACGGTAGCGGTGGAATGTGTTGTCCTCAACGAGTTGCCAAATCAAATACGGTTAGCCGCCGGGTTGAAATCGAGGCTGCCGCCGGAGCGATCACATTGCACCCGACAGGCTTGAGGATGATGGGGTCGGGAGCGATGGCAATCGGCCACGGTAGGAATCACCAAAAGAAAGTAATCTTTCACTTCAGAGCGAGTCGGCTATAATTGCCGCCTCCATGGCGAGCAGCGAAGAATCCCGGGCTATCCCGCGACACATGCTTGGGTTCCCAGGGGAATCAAGGCGTGGGGGCGAGCGCGACAGCGCCGGCGCCGCCAGCCGCGCCGGTCTGTGGTCGCGTCTTCTCCGGCACGAATGGTCGGCGGCTGGGCTCTACCTTTTTTTGGATGTTGTGAGCTGGCTCGCCATCTACCGAATTGCAGGGTGGTTCAGGTACGACGCATTTTACGCCACGCCGTTTCAATTCTTCATCATCAATCTGATTCAGCTCGGCGTGATCGTGGCAGCGCTGTACTTTGTCGGCGGCTACGATCGGACTGTGGAGAAGCTTACTCTCGGTTACGCCGCCGAACACATTCTCGCCATCATTGCGGCAGCAGTGGTTAGTGCAATGCTGATTTATTCCGCGGCGACATTTGATCAGACGATGAAGCCTAGCCGCGGCGTGCTCCTGTTGAGTTTTGCAATTTTTCTTCCGGCATCGCTGGCCTATCGGCGGTGGATTCGCCAATACGTGGTTACGAGCAGCGCCGGCCGGTCGTTCCTCGTGATCGGTAGTGGGGCTGCTGCAGCCCGTTTTTACGAGACCTACAAGAACTCGCCAAATGGCCAGCAGCTTGAGTTCGTCGACGTAAACGAGGAGCGGGTTGGCCAGCCAATCGCCGGCGAAGGATCACCAGTTATCCAGGGAAACCTCGCGTCGAAATTGAACAATCTCGGCAAGGGTTATAGCGGCATCATTCTCGCTGAGCGAGCGAGTTCACTTAACACGAAATTGCTGGAGCGCCTGGTGCACGCGCAATTTCAGGAAACCCGCGTTTATACGCTCGAATCGTTTTACGAAACTCATTGGCGGTATCTGCCGCTGGGTATTGTCGACCCATTTTGGCCGCTCCAGACTGGTTTCCAACTGGCTCGAATTTCTCCTTACCATTATCTCAAGCGGCTGTTCGATGTCGTTACGTCGGCAACAGCGCTGGTTTTATGTCTTCCGCTCTTCGTTCTTGTCCCTCTATTGATATGGGCGGAGGACGGCGGGCCGGTCTTTTTCCGGCAGGAACGAGTCGGCCGCGACGGAAAACGTTTCATTCTTTTCAAATTCCGAACCATGCGCCGGCGCTCAGATCATGCGGACGAGGACATTTACACGCGCAAAGATGATCGTCGCGTGACGTCTGTGGGGCGTTGGCTGCGAAAACTCCGGCTCGATGAGCTGCCGCAACTTTGGAACGCGTTCAAGGGAGATATCAGCTTGATTGGTCCACGCCCGGAGTGGAGCAAGTGCGCCGAGCGCTATGAGCAAACGATCCCATTTTATCATTTTCGGCATCTGGTGAAGCCGGGCATCACGGGGTGGGCGCAAGTGAATTACCCGTACGGCGAGAGTGACGAGGACGCCGTGGAGAAACTAAAGTACGACCTCTACTACATCCGGCATTACTCGCTAAAGCTGGACGCAATGATTGTGTTGAAAACGTTCTATACAATGCTGTTTGGCAAAGGACGTTGAGCTGAGCTCAACGGTTATTGGTTATTCGTGATGAGTTGTTGCTGGCTTGGGCGGGCCGGTTTTGATACTCTGGCGCATTGAAGGGAAACGAATTCGGCGCCAACTGTCTCTGACTTCTCATCCGTGATCTCTCGTATCTTTCGCGTCGCATGCCGCTGGATTTTTTTTGCCGCCCTCATCTATGCGCCTTGGGCATATGGCGCAACAACTTCCGCGAGCATTCAAGTAACCGACTGGATCTTGCTGGCTGCACTTGTTCTTTGGATTGTTGAATTACTCGTTAGTGGCCGGAGACCGCGCTTTCCAAAGCTTCTGGTATTTTTGACAGGCGCTTTGGTCTGCCTCGGGGGATGGATGGTCTTCAACGCCAAATCGATCTACGACTCGGATTTTTTCGTTTTCGTGCCGCTGCGCAACTTCGCGCCGCCTTTGAGCGGCTCCGTTGATTACGCTATTAGCGGTGCGTGGATGATTCGAGGCGCGCTGCTGCTCGGGGTGATGTGGTTTGTTGCCGATCTTTCGCAGAGTGACCGATGGTTGCTGCGGTTGTGGTACGTGATTGGTGTTGCCGGCGGGTCAATAGCTTTCCTAGGTTTGCTTCAGAAAGCCACCGGAGCGCAGATGATTTTCTGGCAAACGCCCCCGTCGCGGCTGGATCTGCGAATCAGCACTTTTTTTGCGACGTATTATTACCACGGCAACGCTGGCGCATTTTTGAACCTGGTGTGGCCGTTGAGTGCCGGTCTTGTTATCCGGGCGTTTAGCAGCCGTCGCCGTTCTGGCATGCGCGCAATTTGGACCATCATTCTTATTGTCACGGTTGCCGGAGTGCTGGCGAATACTTCGCGTACGGCTCAAGTAGTCGCCCTTCTCCTGGTGCTCATGATCTGTGTGCAGTTCGGACCCGCCATTCTTCGAACCTTATCGGGCGGACGGAAGAGTGTCGCGATCGCGGGCGTTCTCGCAATTGTTTTGGCAATGGTCGCCTTAGCGCAATCGACTCATTTGGAGCAACCGTTTAATCGCTGGCAATCTGAGGGCCAAAGGATTGCATCCGATGCGCGCTGGCGAGCTTGTCGTGTAGCAATGGGCGCACTGCCGGATGTAGGATTTTTCGGATTTGGCCCAGGAACCTTTCGCGTTGTATTTCCAACCTACAACATTGGGTCGGCTAACGAAGCTCCGGGGACGTGGCGATTTTTGCATGAGGACTATTTTCAGACTTTGCTGGAATGGGGATGGCTAGGAAGCGGCCTGTGGTGTTTACTTTTCTTTGGAGGAATTGCAGTCGGGATTTTTAGTTATAACAAGGTGGCCAGGCGAGACTGGACGCCGCGCAGACGCGTAATGCAGCCCCTGGTTATTATCGCCCTTATAGGTGTGGCGCTGCACGCGCTGGTCGATTTTCCGCTTCAAATCGAATCGATCCAGTTATACGTCGCTACCTATCTCGGTCTTTGCTGGGGAAGCACCATGTGGCGCGAGAAATTCACGGCGCACAGGAGAAACTTCGTTGGTCAGAAGTCAGCGGTTTAAGACCAAGCGGACGTAATGGGTCGTGGCTAACAAGCCAGCGCGCGGTCTATCGGTTCCTACGGATGACCCGTGTCGCCTGCTGTCAATGATGTCTGAGCGACGCGCGTGTCGTTTTAAACTCTTAGGACATGCTGTTGAGCGTCCGGCACGGAACCGTTAGCTACGCTCCGTTGCCTTCGTGGTCGCTTTTCGACTGTCGACTGTAGCCGCGACGATAGCTGCGAGAATACGCTCCTTCCTCCTTACCGTAATCATGCGAAGCATAGTAATAGTAATAGCCAACACCGCGGCTTCGCCGCAGTCGATTCAGGACGAGGCCGCCCGGGCGAATTCCGGATTTTGCCAGCAACGATATTGCGCGCCGGACGGCTGGACGCGGCGTTTTGGCCGCTCGCACGACGATGCAAACCGTCTGAGCATGCGGAGTCATCAGGAGGGTGTCGCTGACTGCGAGAATCGGTGCACTATCGATAACCACTCGATCAAAAAGCTTCGCGGCCTCGATGATTAGCTGGCCAAACAATGGTCCGGCAAGGATCTCAGCCGGATTGGGCGCGCGTCGTCCACCTGCGAGAACGAACAGTTGACCTCCTGCGGCCGTGAGAATGTTACCTGTCAGGGCAATATTCTCGTCGACGAACTGGAACTCCCCAGGGGGAATCTCGCGCGCTGCCGAGGCTACGTCGGTTTCACCGACCAGGCAATCCGTAACTCCAGGCGCGGTGCTCTCCTCAGAATTATTTTTTACGTTGGCATCTGGAAAGCGAAAAATTTTGTGCATGTTCGGCCGGCGCAGGTCGCCATCGATCAGAAGCACGCGATAACCTTGCTGGGCCAGTGCAAGCGAGTAATTAGCACTGGTAAAACTTTTTCCTTCGCCAGGCAAAGCACTGGTGAAGAGCGAAACCTTACGTTCAGCTTCTGGCCCCAGAAGCGAAAGCGCTGCGCGCAAATTTCGGAAGGCTTCGGCCGCAGGACTTTCAGGAGTTTCAACTACTACGCGATAATTCGAACTTCCAAGAGCTTTGCTGCGCCGTCTTATGCGCCCAACGGGCCCTTCGTCTGTAGTGTCCGGAACCGCTGCAAAAACAGGCAATCCCAGAGTGGTTTCCGCCTGGTCAACAGTTTTGATCGAGCGATCCAGCGCGTCGGCGCCAAAAACGAAGGCAAGGCCGGCCGCCAGCCCAGCAAGCAGACCCAAAGCGATCGTTTTTGTGGGACGAGGACTGACAGGTGAACTTGGAAGCGGCGAGTGCTCAATCACGCTGACTGCATTCAGCTTCAAGTCTTTTGTTAAATTTGTGTCTTTTATCTGGCGAAGGACGCTTTCATATAGTACCCGATCGGTTTCCGCTTGTCGCGCTAACTCCTGATAACCGATCGCTGTGCGGTTAAGGTTAACTGCAACCCCTTTCTGGTCTTGTAAGGCTTGTTGCAAGCTGACCTGTGTGGCCTTGACTTGTTCGATAGCGTTACGAAGGATGGGAGGTTGCGCTAACACCGCTTTACGAAGCTTCTCCTTTGCCTCCGCGAGCGCGGCCTGCGCAGCGATCATTCTGGGATGTTTGTCCTTGTATCGCAGGGCATAAGTGGTGATTTGTGCTTCCAGCTGCGTAACCGTGTGCCGCGCTTCGTTTACCAATGCGGCGGTAGCAATACTCGGGATCGTGAGCAACGCTTCGACGTTATTGCCGGCTTGTTGGACCTGTTGGAGTTCACCTTCCAATCGAAGCTGGTCGGCCTTGGTTGTCGTCAATTTGCCATTCAAGTCCTGCAGATTGTCCTCCACAAGGCCGCCTCGAGATCCGCCGGCGCCGGCGCCAGCTCCCGTCTGTGAGCCCGTTGCGGCCGTGCCGCCGCCAAGCTGCAATGCGTCCGGATTGTTCGCCTTGTATTCAGCTACGGCCGCCTCACTTTTTTGCAGGTTCCGCTTCAGTCGTCCTTCTTCTTGAAACAAATAACGCAGGGCCTCCTCGCTAAACGAAGAGCGTCGTTCGATTGAGTCGCGGATGTACTCGCGACCGACTGCTTCGGCCAGGCGCTGCGCCATAGCTGGATCGCGGTGCGTCGCGTACAAATCAATCAAGCGTGTGCCGCGGCGAATTGTCGCTTTCACCATTCCAACCATTGCCCGGCCTAGCCCTTCCTCGAGCGGCGTAAATGGTATGACTCCACTCGCGCTCTGCGAAGGGTTGCCAGCCTGCGACGAATCATTGCGCTGGGTCGAGCTTGGACTCTTATCACCCACGATGCTCTGACCCAGAAGCGCTCGTCCACCGTCGTCCGCTAGACCTTCGGACCGCACGACTCGGGAAAGAAGAGTTTGGTTAGTCAGATTTTGTTCGATTGTTCGCAGTGCCTCTTGACTGGCCAGAAAAGCCGAGCGCATGCGCATCGCAGCATCTGCCGTAGGAACAAGAGCCGGTTCCTCAAGCTGTATTTCGAGCACTGTGCGACCCTGGTAAACCTTGGGGGTTCGCGCCAGGTACCCCAGTGCTAGAAAAAAGCCGGCAAGAACGCAAATTGCGACGATCCAGATGCGCTCGAGGAAAGAATGCCAGTAGCGACGAAAATCAAACATCTGTAGTCCTTCAGCGTACTGGCCGGTCACAGGGACGCCCGGTCTATCGGAATTCGGTGGAACGGTCGTTCCGGTTACGGATTGGGCAGGATCAATCACGGCAAAATGTTAGCTGAAAGCTTACACCAAGAAGGGCGCTCGCAAAGGCCAGGGCAAAAAAATTTCAGCTAGAAAATGCTTTCGCCAACAGTGATGGTATCGCCTGGCAGGACAAGAAAGCCCCCGCCGGTTCCCTTCGTAAAACGCTTCGCATTCACCTTGAAAATCTGATCGCCATTCGGATTATGTCGTCGCACCGTGATTCTTTCCGGAGCAGCGATGCGCGTGTATCCGCCGGCCATGGCGATCGCCTCGAGTAGATCAATCCCGTCGGGACTGCCCTCTGGCATTTCGTAATTGCTGGGCCGATTGACCTGACCCAAGATCGAAAAGCGCTGCCTTACGTAGCTGAGGAGCATGACATTTACCTTCGGATTGACCAGATAATCCCGCCCATACGATTCGGTCAGCTTTGACGCTGCCTGGGTTAGAGTCAGGCCCGCCAAATGCACCGATCCAAGCAACGGCACGCTGATATTGCCCTCGGGGTTCAGCCTGCCGTTCGTGCGCAGATCGTCTTCGCCAAAAACCTCGACCGACACCTGATCGCTCGCACGCAAAATATAACCAGTGGGTGCGCCGGCGCCGAAATTTGGCGCAGCTGCCGAACCAGCCGCTTGTTGTGAAGTGCCAGCCGCGGGCTTCGACGTGGCTGTGCCCGGAATTGTTTGCGCCGACAGGAAAACGGGAGCCAGGTACAATGCGAATGCAATCGCAAACCACCGCCCTGGTGTCCCACCTGTTAAATGGTTCAAATCCCGCCTAGAACCTGAGCGTAGCCCTAACGCCCACCTGATTATCATACCAACTGAAAAAAGCGTCTGAGCTGATGTCCTCGCGGTGCAAGTAATAGGCGCCAGCACTCAGCCACCGGGTAATCAGCACGTCAACGGACGGTTCGATAAACCAGTAATCGTCGTTACGATCTGCATTAACGTCCCGATCTGTCGCAATATAATTGTCGTTTTCATAGCCGACCGTTAAACCCAGGTAAACGCGATGGAACACACGCTGCTGAAACCGGCCCACAACGTACGTGGCCCCGAAATCTTGGTCAGGCAAATACCCAGAACTGTACATCCGCCGGCCAGCCGCCAGCGTGAGAGTGGTACCGCTGCAGGGATACCAAATCGATCCGACTTCAAACACCGGTGAGATGTAGTCACCCCGGTTGCCATCGAACTGGCGGAACTCAGCGCCCGCCGAAGCATACAAGAAAAATTTGTTCGTCACCTGGTAATTGAGGCGCACGTTCACCTGTTCGAAAGGTTGGTTTGCCGTCGGATCATCAACCCACTCGTACCCGAAGGTGCCGCCAATGCCGACTGACAGCTTTGGCAGCCATTGGTAGTAAATATACAGTCCGCCGGCGACCGTGTAGGAACTGATGTGATTAGGATAGTTGTAAATCGAGGAATCAAACTCACCCTGCAGGAACACTTTCCCGGTTAGCTGATAATCTGCCACCAAGCGGGTGTAGAAGATATTGACCCGCGTGGGCGCGCTCGCGTCTGTGTTTGCCCACAGCCCGGTCGTATCGACGAAGCTGTTGAGGTTTGCCGAATCGAGTAGCGCGATGTCCTCGGCAGCACGGAACGTCCACCGCCCAGAGCTATACCCACCTTCGAGGTGAATCAGCTGGTTAAATCCGTCTTGGTTGGAGTGATCGGTGTACAAAATAACGCTGGGCATATAATCCAACCGGAGATAGCTCTTGTTGCGCCCCTCGATGTCGCCGACTCCAAGGCTGATATAAGGTTCAATCGCAAAAAAATAGTCTGAGACCCGATGTGTGTGACTGATGAAGATGTTGTCATCCCACACGCCTCGCACTGTCAGTCCCAGTACGTAGTGAAAGCGACTCGGCTCACCTGAATAGACTGTTTCCGCCCCTGGAAATACGTTCACCACGCCGTTCGGACCAGCCGGCATCGGGGCCGGAACAACGGTTGTTGCCGCTGTGGTGTAGTTGATCGAAGAAGACAACGGCTCGGGTGTAGACGGAAACGCTTCTGCCGAAGAAGGCAACGATGCCGCTGACGAGGGCAAAGGCTCCGCCGGAGCGGAGGGTAACGATTGAGGTAAAGCGGGCAATGGCTCTGTCGACGTGGAGGGCGACGATTTCGCTGGAGCGGTCGGTGGCTCCGCTAGCGAGGGTAATATGTCCGGCTCAATTGATTCCTGTGCCTGCGCAGCAAGAAGAGTCGCAAAGAAAATTCCCGCCACCAAGCCAAGGATTTGTGGGCGTACGTGCCGGCGGGGCATCCCGCGGGCGGTACGGTTTGGAAGTGCAGCGGAACGGTACATGGTTAAGGCGAAACCGGTGCGCATGGCCGCGAGACTAGATTGGCGCCATAAACCCGTCAATTAAAAAATCTCATTAAATTGAATCGAGCAAGACCTACGATTTCCGCGCCATCGCGTCGGCTTTAATGGTCTCTGAATGACCGTTTTCGTGGCAAACTTGCGTTGCGGTTGTTCGCGTAAGAAGTTTTAGCGATTGGCGAATCCTTCAACTTTCCAACGGTATGCCGGAGCAGGAAAAGGCGTTAACGATTAACGAGATTTATCACTCGATTCAGGGTGAGAGCACCTGGGCGGGGCGGCCGTGCGTCTTTTTACGGCTGACCTTTTGCGATCTCCGGTGCAACTACTGCGACACGGAGTACGCATTTTATGAAGGAAAAAAGCAAAGTCTGAAACAAATTTTTGAAGCTGTGGCGGCATTTCGCTGTCCTTTGGTCGAGATCACCGGCGGCGAACCGTTGTTGCAGAAGAATGTGCTGCCGTTGATGTCAATGTTGTGTGATTCCGGCTACACAGTCCTTCTCGAAACTAGCGGCGCGCACGATGTCTCGAAAGTCGATCCGCGCGTCCATCGGATCATGGACTTAAAGACGCCCGGCAGCGGCGAAGCGGACAAAAATCTCTGGTCGAACATTGACCATCTCACCCTGCGCGACGAAGTGAAATTTGTAATGGGCTCCCGTGAGGATTACGAATGGTCGCGAGACAAAGTGCAGCACTACGATCTTCCGTCCCGCTGCAAGGCCGTTCTGTTCTCGCCAATTTTCGGAAGGATCGACCCTCGGCAGATCGTCGAATGGATTTTGGCGGACAAGCTGAACGTCCGCTTTCAACTTCAGATGCACAAATTCATTTGGAGCCCGACGCAACGTGGAGTCTGAAGGATGCACGTACCACCTCTGCGGTCATTCCGAGCGGAGCGAAGGATCTCACAATGGTGATCGGTGACGCAAGGTAGCTGAGTGATCTTCCGAGGTTATGGGAGGTCCCTCACTTCGTTCGGGATGACAACGCGAGTAAAGCAATGGTATTTTTCCAATCATGCGCGCGCGGTTGACGAAAGATTTCACTTTCGAAGCAGCGCAGACTTTGCCCAATGTGCCGGAAGGACACAAATGCCGCGGGTTACATGGGCACAGTTTCAAGGTCGAAGTTTCAATCGAAGGCGATGTCGATCCAAAAGTCGGCTGGGTTTACGACCACGCGAACATCAGCGCGGCGATGAAACCGCTCCTCAAGATGCTGGATCACGCGTATCTCAACGACATCAAAGGATTGGAAAATCCCACAATTGAAAACATGGCCGAATGGTTCTGGAAGAAATTGGAATCTCAATGTCCCGGCCTCTGCGAGATCGTAGTGCACGAAACACCAACCGCACGCTGCGTTTACCGCGGCGAGTAACAGGGAACGAAGGTTTGGGCAACCTACAACTCGATGGCGTAGCGCTTCATCTTGTTGTAAAGGGTGGGCCGCTGGATGCCGAGAAGTTCAGCCGCTTTTTTCTTGTTGCCGCGGCATTCTGCCAGCGCTTGGAGAATAGCGTTTCGCTCGACGTCGTCGAGGGTTTGTACGCCGCCGCGCGGGCCGGCGCCAAGCTCGGTTTGTTGCAGGGCAGGCGGCAACTGTATCTCTGCGGGAAGCTCTTTTACGCCGATCATGCCCTGGCGCGCCAGCACCACGGCGTATTCGATGGCGTTCTGCAATTCGCGAACATTTCCCGGCCATGAATAATCAAGCAACTTTTGGAATGCATCCGGCACAATGTCCGGCTCCGGTTTACCGAGTTGTTGAGAAAATTGTCTGACGAATTGCGCGATTAGCGGCGGGATGTCCTCTTTGCGTTTTCGAAGAGGAGGCACTTCAATCTGAAAAGTGTTTAGCCGGTAGTACAAATCCGAGCGCAGCCGGTTCTCCGCGAGCGCTTGGGGGATCGGCCGATTGGTCGAAGCGATTGCGCGGAAGTCTGCTTTCATTGTTTGCGTGCTGCCAAGCGGCCGATATTCGCGCTCCTGGAGCACGCGGAGAAAACGCGTCTGCAAATCTGCCGGCATATCGGATATTTCGTCGAGAAAAAGTGTGCCGCCGTTTGCCGCTGCGATCATTCCGGGAAAATCGTGCATCGCTCCGGTAAATGCTCCTTTGACATAACCGAAAAGTTCTCCCTCAATCATCGTTTGGGGTAACGCTGCACAATTGAGCTTCACCACTGCTTGTCCTGCGCGCCGGCTCCGCGCGTGAATAGCGTTGGCGATCACTTCCTTGCCCACGCCGCTTTCGCCCACGATGAGAACGTTGGCATCTGATGGCGCCATCGCACTGATCAATTCCTCGATCTCCTGCATCGGTTTACTCTTGGAAATTGGCGCGGGGCGCGCCTCCGCGATCTCGAGGCGTTTTTCGAGTTGCTCTGTTTTTTCCCGAAGTTCTTCCGCTTTCCGCAAGAGGAACTGTTTTTCCAGTGCTTTCTCTACCAGACTGAGCAGTTCCTCAGGCGCATACGGCTTGCTGATAAAATGGAAGGCGCCGCGTTTGATTGACTCGATGGCATTGTGCAGTGAGTCGTGCGCTGTCAGGATAATCACCTGCACCTCGGGTAGCTCGCTTTTGATGCGCTCAAGCATTTCTAGTCCGTCGGCGTCGGGCAGTCGAAGATCGAGCAACACAAGCGTTGGTGACCTTGATTTCAGCACTTTGACTCCTTGTGCAGCAGTGGGCGCGGTGTCCACTTCATAACCGTGCCGTTTCAGCAGCGCCTCAAGCGTCATGAGCACGGGACGCTCGTCATCGATGATCAGGACACGATGGTTTTCTGTTTTCATTGAATGGTGCTGCTCGTATTACGCATGAGCACCGGACTCCAGTTGCTTAAACGGTGAGAAATGACGGACGTTTCAAGCTTCTTCCGAGGCCTCGCGCGATACCGGAAGCGTAAGCGTCGTAATGAGCGCTGAAACGTCCGGATCATATTGAGCAAGCAGCTTGCCGCCGTGGGCCTCTATGATAGTGCGGACGCGATTCAGACCAAGACCATAATGGCGCAGGCTGGTTTTCCGAAGCGGTTCGCGTCCCCAATTTTTGGTAGACAGCTCGAACTGAGCCTTTGGCTCCTGCAGCGTGAACAGAAACTCATTGTTGTCGACTCTTGCTCTCGCAAGAATTGGGCCTTTGCCACGATCATGCTGGAAAGCATTGGCGAAAAATTCCGTAAATGCTTCCTGCAAAAGCTGTGGATCAACATTTAACATCGTGTGGCCAAGCTGAATGTCCCAGGTGAGCTCCCTACTGTCCTTTGGGAAATCGTGGTCGATCTTCGCGCGCATGTCTTCCATCAAATCGGTGGCCCGGTAAGGAATCAGCGTGGGGCTAACCTCTCCGATTACTCTGGAAAGCCGTTGTAAAGTCGAGGCCAGACGTGAGACCATTTCGCGCAAACTTTTGATCTCGGTTTTGAATTCTTCATTCTTCCCCAGTTCGTCGAGGTAAGCGGACTGCAATTCGATGGCATTCAAATCATTCCGGAGATCGTGACTTAATTGCCGAATGAAGCTGGTCGTGTCCGTCCATGGAACGTTCAATGAATCACTTTGATTTTCGCGAGACGAATCCACCATACTATTCAGCAAGCGAGAACTGATCGTCTGCCGGCAGTTCGCCGGTAGTCACTTGAATGTGCGGATCGTTGCTCGCCAGATGTCGGAGAACGTGAAAGACGTCTTCCGGGTCCGCGTCAATGGAACGCGCAATTTCTTCGGCGGTTTTGCCCTCCTTGCCGGCGAGCTTCTCGCTGACTTGTTTCTGAAGCTGCAACAATCTGGTAGCCGCCTTTTTTCCGGCCTCGACACCGGGTTGATCGTAGGCGTTGATGTTAACCAGGGACCCATAAAAGCCCACTGTGCGTTCGTAAAGTGCGATCAACGCTCCGAGATTAAACGCGTTCAGCTCAGGAATGCTGATTGTGACGGACTCACGCCCATTCTCGTAAAGCGCGCTTCGCGTCCCGCGCAAAAAGCCCTGAAGGTAATCGCCGCTCGCGATGCCATCTTCGACTTCGAGTCGCTTACCGCTGCGATCTTTTCGCACTTCGATGAACGTCAGGAAAAAATTCAAGACGCCGTCACGCAATTGCTGAACGTAAGCATGCTGATCGGTCGAACCTTTGTTGCCGTACACAGCAATGCCTTGATGCACGATATTTCCGCCGAGATCTTTTTCTTTTCCCAGCGATTCCATTACCAATTGCTGCAGGTATTTGGCAAACAAGGCCAGCCGATCCTTGTATGGAATGATCACCATATCCTTGTCGCCCTTGCCATCGCCGCCGTAGTACCACATGAGCGCTAGAAGCATTGCCGCATTTCGCGTCACTTCAGGTGCGCGCGTCCGCGCGTCCATGGCCGCTGCGCCAGCAAGAAAATTATCGATATCGAAACCTTCCAGCGCCATCGGGAGAAGCCCAACCGCGCTCATTACCGAGGTACGCCCACCGATCCAATCGTACATCGGGAATCGGGCCAGCCATTTGTTCTTTTCGGCGTATTGATCGAGATCGCTTCCGGCACCGGTGACGGCCACTGCGTGCTTGTTGAAGGGCAGCCCTTTCTCTTTGAATCGTGCTTCCGTCTCCAGCATTCCGTTTCGTGTCTCCTTGGTCCCGCCCGACTTGGAAATGACGATCACGAGCATTTGGGGAAGCAGTTGCTCGATCCTCTGGAACACGCGATCGAAGCCATCCGGGTCCGTATTGTCGAAGAAAAAGATGTCCATCGGATCGCGTGCCGATCCAAGCGCGTCTGCCACCAACTGTGGTCCCAGCGCCGAGCCGCCGATGCCAATCAACAGCACGTGCTCGAATCGTTTGCCATTTTCGGCCGTGATTTTTCCGGCGTGAACTTCTTCGGCGAATTTTTTAATTCGGATTCGGAATTGTTTGTCGCGTATCGGAATGCCCAACGCTGGGTCCAAACGTATGAACAAATCGAACTGAATCAAAACGACGCCCCTGTCTTTCGCGAACGCGGCGTTTATCTGATCACGGGAGGGCTGGGTAACATCGGCTATGAAATATCAAAACACTTGGCGAAGAATTACAAAGCCCGATTGGTGTTGGTAGGTCGCTCACCTTTGCCGAAAAGAAAATTGTGGGAGACGTGGACTGTGAGTCACCCGGTCGACGATCCGATCACTGACAAAATCAGAAAGATCACGGAGGTCGAGAATCTTGGTGGCGAAGCTTTATATTTAGACGCAA
>Ga0137418_10002104_pt1 | contig 18263 bp, 17 predicted proteins | sample CZODoug3_1_2_16f_FD_122242 | JGI IMG/M metagenome (GOLD analysis project Ga0137418, IMG submission 122242) | Vadose zone soil fungal communities from Angelo Coast Range Reserve, California, USA - CZODoug3_1_2_16fungal (Hybrid Assembly) | ecosystem: Environmental > Terrestrial > Soil > Vadose... | reverse complement strand
ATGTTTCTCGCCAACCTGCTGTTCCTGCGGGAGTCGCGCACCGACGAGGGCCACCCCGAGGCGGTGGCGAACCCGCGCAACGTGTTCTCCGGAGCGCAATCGGGCCCGAAGAATTTTGTGGCGCTGGTGCTGCCGCTGCTGCGCAGCCGCGCGTTCCTGATGGTGTGCCTCCTGGGTTTCGCCGCCACCATGGTGCGCGAGACCTTCAACACCTGGAACGCGCTGTACCTGCGCGACTTCCTCGGCTACAGCATCAGCCACTCGGCCGCGCTGTCGGCGATCTTCCCGGGGGTTGGAGCCATCTCGGTCCTGCTCGCCGGCTGGGCGAGCGACCGACTGGGGCCGAATGCCCGCTCGTTGCTGTTGGTGCTGGGTCTCGCCGGCACGGCCGTGGCGCTGCTGATCCTCACCTCGCTGCGGCCGGCTGCGGCCGGGGTGGTGTTGCCGGTGGCGATGACCGGCATCGTGGCCTTCTGTCTGCTCGGGCCCTACTCCTTCCTGCCCGGCGCATTCGCGCTGGATTTCGGCGGCAAGCAGGCGGGCGCCGTCGCCTCGGGCCTGGTCGACGGCACCGGGTATCTTGGCGGGGTGCTCGCGGGCTACGTCATGGCGAGAATCGCGGTGGCCTTTGGCTGGGGAGGCGTGTTCATCACTCTCGCGGTTGTCAGTGCGCTCGGCGCCCTTGGCGCCTGTTACCTGTATGTGCTGAATGCGCGGCACGTGGCGGCGCCGCTGCAGTAGCGTTGCACTCGCTACCACGGCCACAATGCAAGGCGCGGTATTTCGAGATCATCTGATGAGCATAAGGACCATTTCCCCCGTCGACGGCAGTGTGTATGCAGAGCGCACGGCCGCCACGCTTGCGCAGATCGAGCAGACCCTGCAGCGCGCCCGTGCGGCGCAGCCGCAGTGGCGCGAAGTGCCGATTGCCGAGCGAGCGGCCATCATCGGGCGCTTCTGCGACGAATTCGAGCGGCGCGGCGCAGCGATCGCCACCGGGCTCAGCTGGCAGATGGGACGGCCGATACGTTTCGCCCCGAGTGAGGTGCGCGGCACGCTCGAGCGCGCCCGCTACATGACGGGCATCGCCTCCACCACGCTCGCCGATATGGATCCCGGACCGAAGTCGGGCTTTCGGCGCTTCGTGCGGCGCGAGCCGCTCGGCGTCGTGTTTACCGTGGCCGCCTGGAACTATCCGTACCTGATCGCCGTGAACAGCGTGGTGCCGGCGCTGATGGCCGGCAACGCCGTGGTGCTGAAGCACTCGGCACAGACGCCGCTGTGCGCGGAAGCATTCGCCGAGTGCTTCGCCGCGGCGGGGCTGCCGTCCGGCCTCTTCCAGGTGCTGCACCTTGGGCACGCCGACACTGAGCGAGTCATCCGCGATCCGCGCATCGACTTCGTGGCCTTCACCGGTTCAGTGGCCGGGGGCCGGGCCGTGCAACGCGTCGCTGCCGAGCGTTTCATCGGCGTTGGGCTGGAGCTCGGCGGTTGCGACCCCGTCTATGTGCGTCACGATGCCGATCTGGCCCACGCCATAGAGAACATCGTGGAGGGCGCCTACTTCAACTCCGGTCAGTCCTGCTGTGGGCTGCAGCGTATCTACGTTCACGAGAGCGTCTATGATCGCTTCACGCGCGGCTGCATGGAGCTGATTCAACAGTACCGGCTCGGCGATCCGCTGGACCGAGAGACCACGCTCGGCCCGGTGGTGCGCACCGCTGCGGCAGACGCGGTACGCGCGCAGGTGCGCGCGGCGATCGCGGCTGGCGCACGGCCGGTGATCGAGGAGCGCGACTTCCCCCACAGCAAAGCCGGTACGCCCTATCTGGCACCGCAGTTGCTCCTGGACGCCCCGGCCGGTTCCTCGGTCATGCGTGAGGAGATCTTCGGACCGGTCGCCGGCGTCATGAAAGTGCGCTCGGACGCCGAAGCCGTGGCGCAGATGAACGACAGCCCCTTCGGACTCACCGCGGCGGTCTGGACGCGCGATGAGGTCGCAGCGGTCACGCTCGGCGAGCAGGTGCAGACCGGCACCTGGTTCATGAATCGCTGCGACTATCTGGACCCGGCCCTCGCCTGGGTTGGCGTCAAGGATTCAGGCCGTGGCTGTACGCTCTCGGTAGTCGGATACGAGCACCTGACGCGGCCAAAATCATTCCACTTGCGGGTGAGCACGTGAGCGCAATTCTCAAGGCGAATTGGAACTACCCCACAACCGTGTGGGCGGGCCCGGGTCGCATCGCCGAGCTGCCGGCGGCCTGCGCGCGGCTCGGTATCAAGCGGCCGCTGCTGGTCACGGACGAGGGCCTGCGTGATGCGCCGATGGTGCGGCGCGCCCGCGAGCTCGTGCCCGGAAGCGGCCTGTTTGCGCGCGTGCGCGGCAATCCGGTCGCCGCCAACATCGAGGATGGGCTCGCCGCCTACCGCGAAGGCGGCCACGACGGCGTGATCGCCTTCGGCGGCGGCTCGGCGCTGGATGCCGGCAAGGTGATCGCCTTCATGTCCGGGCAGACGCGGCCGCTGTGGGATTTCGAGGACGTGGGCGACTGGTGGACACGTGCCGACCCGCGCGGCATCGCACCGATCGTCGCCGTTCCAACCACTGCCGGCACCGGCTCGGAGGTGGGCCGCGCAGGCGTGGTCGTCAATGAGGCCACCCACCAGAAGAAAATCATCTTCCACCCGCAGATGATGCCGGGAGTGGTGATCAGCGACCCCGAGCTCACGGTCGGCCTGCCGCCCGCGATCACCGCAGCCACGGGCATGGACGCTTTCGTGCACTGCTTCGAAGCGTTCTGTTCGCCGGGGTTCCACCCGCTGGCCGACGGCATAGCGCTCGAGGGTATGAGGCTGATCCAGGTGTATCTGCCGCGCGCCTGCGAAAACGGCAAGGACCTCGAGGCCCGCTCGCGCATGCTGGCCGCGGCCAGCATGGGTGCGACCGCGTTTCAGAAGGGACTCGGGGGCGTGCACGCCATCGCGCACCCCGTCGGAGCGCATTTCAACACGCATCACGGCCTGACCAATGCGGTCGTTCTGCCTTACGTCATCGTGCACAACCGCCGGGCGATCGAGTCGCACCTGCCCGTGATCGCCCGGACGCTGAACTTGCCCGGCGAGCCCTTTGCCGCCGTGTTCGACTGGGTGCTCGGCTTTCGCAAGCGCCTGAAAATCCCGCACTCGCTCGCGGAGATCGGCGTGCCACTGAGCAACCCCGACACCATCGGGCACGAGGCTTCGCTCGATCCGTCGGCGGGGGGCAATCCGCTCCCCACGGACGCGGCGGGCTACGCCCGTATCTTCCGCTCGGCGGTCAAGGGCGATCTCAACCTCGCTGGCTGAGCACGGTCAGACGCTCAACTCGCGGATCGCCTGCCTCCACAGCGCCTCGGTGGCCGCGGCCACCACGCGGCCGTCGGAAGCGGTGCCCAGTGGCGCTCCGCGCCAATCGCTGATCCTGCCGCCGGCGCCCTCCACGACGGGGATCGCCGCCATGAAATCGTGGGGTTTCAGTTGCACCTCGATGACCAGGTCACAGTGGCCGCCGGCGAGCATGCCGTAGAGGTAACAGTCCCCGCCAAAGCGACGCAGCGCCGCGCGCGCGCTCAAGGCTTCGAAGCGGCGCCGCTCCCCGGGGTCGAAGGTCTCCGCCGTGGTCGTGTAGACGACGGCCTGCTCGGTCTCGCGGCAGTCACGGGTCCTCACCTGCCTGCCGTTGAAGAGCGTGGCACGACCCTCACAACCCACCCAGCGCTCCTCGAGCGCCGGTGCCTCGATCACGCCGAGCACCGCGCGGCCGCCCTGCAACAGCGCAATCAACGATCCGAACAGCGGATACCCGGTGACGAAACTCTTTGTGCCGTCGATCGGGTCGAGCACCCAGGCGAACTCGCCGCTCCCCTCGGAGGCAAACTCCTCGCCCCGAATGGCGTGCCCCGGAAAGACCGCGCGAATCATGCGGCGCATCTCGGTCTCGATTTCGCGGTCCGCGACCGTGACCGGACTACCGTCGCCCTTGCGCTCCACCGCGAGCGGCGTGCGGAAGTAGCGTCGGGCAATCTCGCGCGCGGCATCGGCCAGTTCCTCGGCCAATGCCAGGGCCGTGGGAGAGTCCGGGTGCTCAGTGAAGTTCATGGGACGTAAAAGCCTCGCGGCGCGGCAGCCCCTTCAGTGCCGCTGCCGCGCGTACGGCAACACCTGCAGCTCCAGCCAATTGCGCAGCTCCACAAGCCTGCATGAGTCCTGTTGCAGGCCCTCGCCCAGACCGTGTTTCCAGGTGAGGCGCGGGTCGCGAGGATCGCGCACGAGCGTGCGCAGATCGTTGACAAACACTTCCAGTTCCGCACGATCGGCGAACAGACCCTCTTCGATCAGCGCGGCACCGTAGCGCAGCGCGGTTGCCGCGATCTCGGCGAAGCTGTATTCGGGGTGGTACTGCACGCCCCAGAAGGTGCCGGCGCCGTGCCGCAACTCGATGGCCTGCAGCCCCATGTCGTTACTCGCCAGAACCACCGCGCCCGCGGGAAGCTGCTCGATATCATCGCGGTGCACGGTGATCGCCTCGAACACCGCCGGCTTGCCCCTGAACATCCCGTGGCGACGCCCCGCGTCCTCGAGCTCGATGCGGCGCGCGAATCCGAACTCGCGGCCGAGCGGATTGCGGCGTACGCGACCGCCCGCCGCGCTCACTGCCACCTGCAGGCCCCAGCAGCTGCCGAAGAACGGCACACCGGCGGCAAACGTCTCCCGCGCCAGCTCGATCTGCCGCTCGATGGCTGCGCCGCCCGCGTAGACGTTCAGCGCCGAACCGGTGATCGCCACGCCGTCGTAGCTCGCGAGGCCGCTGCCGGCGGCGAACCGCACCTCGCCGTCCGCCGGGCGCACGATGTCGCAGCTGACGCCCGCCAGACTCTTCAACACCTGCGCGTAGCCTTCACCGGAGGGCTGGCCGCCGGCGGCGACCTGTTGCTCGCGTGTCGCCGCCCGGTTCCCGTCAATCACCAGGATGCTCGGTTGACCCATCAGTGCTCCCGGGGCACCCGCGGCGCAACCGGCATGCCCCTCTTCTCGAGGAGCGCGCGCAGCACATCCGGTCGGTCGGTGATCATCCCGTCCACATTAAACGCCAGCAGCCGCTCCATGTCTGCCGGGTCGTTGACAGTCCACGGAACGACCCGCAGCCCCTGAGCATGCGCCTGCTCCACGCGTGGCGCATCGAGATCCAGATGGTCCGGGCCCCAGGTGCCGGCGCCGGTGGCTTTGACGAGGCGCACGATCGAGCCGCCGAAGTCCTCAGGATCAAGTCCGCCCAGCCACGGCGACGGCTGTGGGGAGCCGATGCGCACGGTGTCTTCGCCGGGCTGTTGCTCGGTCAGGGCCGCCCTCGCGACCTGCGGCATCTGTCGCTGCGCGGCGCTCAACACTCGCCAGTCAAAGGCCAGGATCGCGACCAGTGACGCGGTGCCGGTGCGCTCCACATCCAGCCGCACCGCCTGCACGAACGGCTCCGGGGCAGGCGTCAGCTCCGGTTGCTCCGGGAACGTCTTCACCTCGATGGCGACGCGCACCCGACCGCGGCCGCGCGTGCGTATCAGAGTCAGCACATCCGCCAGACGCGGTATGCGCTCGCCGTCCACGGGCTGCTGCTGCGGGAACCGCGCTGCGTAGGCACTCCCCGGCCGCAGCCGGCCCACATCATAGGACTGCAGCTGCGCATAGGTCAGCGTGAAGATCGGCGGACCCGCAGTCGCCAGAAAGCGTCCACGCGCGTCGCGCGTGCAGTCGGGGTTGAGTTCCGGGTCGTGACTGACGACCACCACGGCATCACGGGTAACCGCGCAATCGAGCTCCAGGCCGGACACGCCGAGCTCCATCGCACGGGCAAACCCCACGAGGGTGTTTTCGGGCCATAGACCCCGTGCGCCGCGATGCCCTTGCAGATCAAACATGGCAGCAGCGGATCACGCATCGACGACAAGCCGGTGGGGCGATGTTATATTTCCAACTGCCTTAGCTTGATCACACGCGCCGATTGAGACTACCCCGCCAAAAACTGGCTTGTCAACGCGCCAGCAATCGGTGCCGAGGTGCGCAGCGCACGCGCTGCATTGTGTCTGCAGCCCTGCTGCTGGCGCTGTTGCCGGGAGTCCAGGCTCGCGCTGACAATGCCCAGGTACTGAAGATCATCACCTGGGCGGACTACGTACCCGCGGAGGTCATCGCCCAGTTCAGGAGCGAAACCGGTATCCAGGTTCAGGTTACGCTCTCGAACAATGAGGAGATGATCTCCAAGCTGCGCGCCACCGGTGGCGCCGGTTTTGACCTGGCGCAGCCGTCGCAGGACCGCATCTTCGGAGCGCAGCAGGAATTCCGCATCTATAAGCCGTTCGATACCGGCAAAGTGCGGCTCGATGAATTTGCGCCGGAGCTCCTCGATATCATCAGGAAGAACGCCACCATCGACGGCAAGCTCTACGGTCTGCCCTATATCTGGGGCACGGAAGGCCTCATCTACAATTCCAAACGCACCAAGATCAGCGACTACCCGGATCTGTGCAAGCCTGAGCTGCGGGGTAGAACCGCCGTGCGCCTGAAGCGCCCCACCTTGATGGCCTTTGCCCTCGCCTCGGGCAAGAATCCCTTCGCACTGTACGATAATACCAAGGCCTACACCGCGCTCATGGAGCAAGTCGGCAAGACACTCGCCGCCTGCAAGGTGAACTTCCGCTTCTTCTACGACAACAAGGATCAGCTGCTCAATGGCGTGCGCGCGGGAGAAATCGACGCTGCGATGATGTGGGACTCGGGCGGTTGGGCCCTGAACCGGGCAAATCCCGATATCAAGTTCATCAACCCGCGCTCGGGTGCGATCGCCTGGATGGACACCTTCGCGTTGACGGCGCGCGGCCGCAACGACGCCGCTGCCTATGCGTGGATCAATTTCGTGATGCGCCCCGAGATCGCCGCCAAGGTCGCCAAATCGGTGGGCAACTTCACCGCGGCCAGGGGCGCCGAAGCTCTGATGGATCCGCGCATCCGCGCGCAGTTCGCGGAAACCTTTCCGGATGGTCTGAAGAACATCAAGTGGTATCCGGCGATCCCGCCCGGGCTCGAGGCAATCGAGGGTGCAATTCTCGACCGCGTCAAGGCCGCCGATTGAACACGCCTGCAAGGCACGCCATGGCTGCGACACCGGATCTGGAAGTACGGTCCCTCGCCAAGCGCTTCGCGACTCATCTGGCGGTAGATGATCTGTCCTTCAGCGTCGCCCGGGGCAGTTTCTTCTCGATTCTCGGTCCCTCCGGCTGCGGCAAGACTACGCTCCTGCGCATGATCGCCGGCTTCATTCAGCCCGATCGGGGCGATATCGCCATCGGCGGACGCAGCATGGCGGGCGTGGCCCCCAACCGACGCCCGGTCAATATGGTGTTTCAGCAGCTCGCGCTGTTTCCGATGATGTCGGTTGCGCAGAACGTGGCCTTCGGGCTCGCGCGCCGGGGCATCGGGCGCGCCGAGCGTACGCGCCGCGCCGCGGCGATGCTGGAGCGGGTCGGCCTGGGCGGTGCCGGTGGCAAACGCACCGACGAGCTCTCCGGCGGCCAGCGACAGCGCGTCGCCATCGCGCGCAGCATGATCCTCGAGCCGACACTGCTGCTGCTGGACGAGCCCCTCGGAGCACTCGACCTGAAGCTGCGGGATCACATGAAAATCGAGCTGAAGCAGCTGCAGGCCGCCTTCGCCACCACGTTCGTTTACATCACCCATGACCAATCCGAGGCGCTGGTACTGTCTGATCACATCGGCGTGATGAACCACGGCCGCTTCGAGCAGCTCGGCACACCGCAGCAGCTTTATTACTCACCGGCAAGCGCATTCGTCGCCGGATTTGTCGGCGCCAACAACCGCCTGGCTGGCAAGGCACTCGCCGTGAACGGCGCGCTCGTGCAACTCGCCACCAGCGGTGGCTGGGTGGTGCACGCTCACCGTCAGGGACCCGTTGCCGCGGGCATGGCGGTTGAGGCATTCATCAGGCCGGAGGCGACGCTGCTGGCGCGCAGCGCGGCAGAGCTCCCGGCTGGCCAGACGGCGCACACCGGCGAGGTGATCAGCCTGCTGTTCGACGGTGCCAACTCCGCCGTGCTGCTGCGCGAATTGCAGAGTCGTGTCGAGTTCCGCATTGCGCTGCCGCAGACCGGGGCCTATGCGGACCTGCAGGCCGGCGCGCGCATCTATTTCAGTTTCGATCCGCAACGGGCCATCTGCTTTGCGGCTGCCGACGGCCATGCCTGAAACGCGAGCGGCAACGCTCTGGTACCGCCGCCTGATGCTCGGGCTCTTGCTCGCCCCGGCGCTGCTGTGGCTGTTTGCGCTGATCGTCCTGCCGCACGTGGATCTGGCGCTGTTGTCGTTTCGCGAGCGGATCGCGCCGCGCGAGTACGCCGTCAGCCTCGCCCAGTACCGCACGTTCTTCAATGAACCGTTGTACTGGCACGTGTTTGTGAGGACCGCGCTCATGTCAGCGCTGGCGACGGCCCTGACACTGCTGGTCGCATTTCCGATCGCGTGGACCATCGCCAAGCTGGCGCGCGGCCGCACGAGTGCACTGCTGTTTGTGGTATGCCTGATTCCGTTCTGGGTGAGCGAAACCGTGCGCACGCTCGGCTGGATGATCCTGCTGCGTGAGTCCGGGGTGTTGCCGGCGCTGCTGGTGCACCTCGGCCTGACCACACAACCGGTGGAGCTGCTCTACCACGACGCCACCATCCTCGTAGGCCTGGTCTATACCTCGCTGCTGTTCATGGTGGTGCCACTGGTCGGCAGCCTCGAGAGTCTGGATAACGCGCTGATCGAGGCCGCCTACGACCTGGGCGGCAAGGGCTGGTCCATTCTGCGCGAGATCGTCATTCCGCACGCCGCGCCGGGCATTACCGCCGGCTGCATCGTGGTGTTCATGCTGACGCTGGGCAACTACCTGACACCGACACTGCTCGGGGGCAAGAACTCGCTGTGGTTTACCGAGCAGATCTACACTCAATTCATTACCCGCTTCAACTGGGAACAGGGTGCCGCCTTCGGCTTCCTGCTGCTCGCGCTATCCACCGCGATGGTGTGGCTGGGCCTGAAGGTCAGCGGCCAGCGCTTCAGCGACGTGATGCGGCGCGCGTGATCCCCACCCTGCCACGGCCGGCCTGGCTGCGCGCCGCAACCGCGCTCTACGTCGCCGCGTTTCTGATGTTTCTGTTCCTGCCCTTGGGCGTAGTGGCGGTTTTCGCCTTCAACGACGCGCCCTATCCCGCACCGCCGTGGCACGGGTTCACCCTCGACTGGTTCCTCGGCAACGAGGCCGCCGGACGCATCGGGCTGTTCCGCGATTCTGAACTGCTGGGCAGCATCTGGACCAGCAGCGTGGTGGCCTTGTGGGTCACCGGCCTGTCGGTGGCGGTCGGTACTGCGAACGCATTTGCGATGGAGCGGGCGCAGTTTCCCGGCAAGGGCGCCCTGTCGATGCTCATGCTCACGCCACTGGTCATTCCCGGGGTGATTCTCGGCATTTCAATTCTGGCCTTCGCGAGCCGTCTGGCGGAGCTGTGCAGCAATCTGTTCGGGGTCGAGACGGATTTTCTGCGCCCCGGATTGCCGCTGGTGGTGCTGGGCCAGTTCTCCTACATCGCCGCAATTGCAACGCTCACCATCAGTGCACGGTTGAAGCGCTTCGATCGTACTCTGGAGGATGCGGCCCTGAATCTAGGGGCGTCGCAGCCGGCGGTCCTGTGGACCGTCACGCTGCCTTACCTGCGGCCGGCGCTGATCGGTGCGGCGGCCATTGCCTTCCTGATGTCGTTCGAGAACTTCAACACGACGCTGATGCTGGTCGGTTCCGACTCGCCGCTCACGATCATGATGTACGGGCGCATGCGCGAGGGTGCGACGCCGGTGTTGAATGCAGTCAGCCTGTTCCTGATGATGGCCTCTGCCGCTATTGCGCTGACACTTGTGCGGCGCGGCACAAGACCGGCGAGCTGAAGGTGCACAGCGCTCGCGTGCGACGCCGTCAGATCCTGCTGGCCTGATTCGTCATTAGGTTCCCGTTCAGGCAGCGGCGGTACAATAGCTGCAGCCACCGCAACCGTCCGGAAGTTACTCGTGCAGCGACTCTGCCTCGTTTCACTCCCGATGCTCCTGCTCCTCGTGGCATGCACGCATGAGCGAAGCGCTGCGCGCCCGTCGGCCGCCCAAGCCGCAACGGCTCCGGCGACCGCATCGACTTCGGCGCCCTCGCCCGACACCCCGCCTGCCGCGCCCGCCGCCGCGCCACCGGTCAACGCCCCTGCGAGCAGCCCCGCTCCCGCCGCGGCTGCGCCAGCGCCGTCCAAGGCAGGCTCGGCGGTTGCCGCGCGATCGAGCCGGCCACCCCCGAAGACCTCGCCAACCGAGACCACCTCCGCGGCCGCGATGCACCCGCCCTCACCGCCGGCCGCTGCTGCGCGAGCGCCCACCGCCGCCGGGGCACCCCCCGCGCTGGATCTGACCGCCCTCGAACAGCGGCTGCGAGATACTCACGGCATCGGCCTGTTCACCAAGCTCTCGCTGAAGAATCAGGTCGATGACCTGCTGGCGCAATTCAAGGACTTTCACAGCCGCGGGTCGCGGGTATCGCTCACCGAGCTGCGACAGAAATTCGAGCTGCTGCTGGTGAAAGTCGTCACTCTTCTTCAGGATAACGACCCCTCCCTGGCGGCCGCCGTATCCTCCTCGCGCGAGGCCCTCTGGGGCGTGCTGAGTGACCCGAAGAAGTTCGCCAATATATGATTTCAACGACCGGAGTAGCCATGGGCCAGCGTTTACTTGTTCTTGCTTTTCCGTTGCTGACGTCGCTCGGCTCAACATGCGCAAGTGCGGCCGACGATCAGGCACTCGGCAGGGATCTGAGGGCCACCATCGCCCTGCAGGGATTTCCCTGCGATCAGGTGGTCGACTCGAAGCGTAACGGTGACAGTGATTACACCGCCTCCTGCAAGGACGGCAATCACTATCACGTCTTCGTCGACTCAGCCGGACGCGTCGTGGTCAAAAAGCTCTGAGCTGAGCCCGCAGCGGCCAACTCCGCTGGCGTGATGGCTCTAACGACTGGACGCTTTCCTCGGCTTGTAGGAGAACTTCTGGCCAGCCACAGAGATCTCGTACATGGCGCCGCCTTTGACAATGGTGAAAACCGCCATTCCTTTGTAATACACCCCCGCCGTGGTCGCGTCCTTCTTGCCGCCGCTCGCGGCCGCGCTTGCGCCCGTGGTACCGGCGGTGCCGGTGGCCGCGGCGGTGATCGCAACCGCGCTGACATGGGCGTCGAACTCGAAATCTCCAGCGGTAAATTCTTCGAACGCCCGCTTGTCCTGAAAGAAAATGATCTGACTGTAAGCCTGACCGCCGGCCTGCAAGCCGAGGCTGACTTGAGTCATGGAAGTGTCGCCGAGGGGTCTACCATGCTCGTACACACGACCCCTGCCGTGCGCGCCACCGACGATCAGGCCGCCCTTGCCGATGGTAGGGAATACGGCATAGCCATAGCTACCGGTGAAAAATGCAGCACTCTCACCTGCATTCTTGAACAGCTCGATGGTCTCGCTGTAGTCGTCGGCTAAAGCAGCCTCGGCGGCCACCATCATCGCCAGACTCATCAGCAATGGACGAATCGCTCCCATCGTCGTTCTCCCGCGCAACCATCCGGTGCAGCAGCCAATCAGTCTATCAGGGCACGGGCGCCTCGAGTTGCCAGCCCCGGGCCTGCAGTTCTGCGCGTGCCCACGCCGACACGGTCCCCGCCAGCCATAACTCTCGCGCGCCTGCACCCTGTGGCAACGCCTGCCGAATCTGCTGTTCCCCGCTCGCCACCTCAGCAGTCCAGTAGACCGACTCGAACGCGCCGCAGACGATGATGTGGCCATCGGCGCGCCTCCCGGCGGGCAGCCACACGCCCGGCACAATGGCGACGATGGCCTGCTTGCGGTGCGCCAGGACGAGCAGACCCACGCTCTGCAGGTATACCTGGGCCTCGGCATCGGTCGTCAGGCCCATGGCGCGGCGGAAGAGCTCGCCGCGACCGTCGACTCCGTTGAGCACTGCAGCCGCCTTCAGGAGCAGCAGCTGGCGCGTTGGGCTGAGCACCGGCGTGTTCTGCCAGCGATCGATCTCGCCCGACTCGAGTCCGTAGCCCGCGAGCGTTGCTCTGCTGCGAGCCCGGATCGTGGCCGGATCTTCCTTGTAGACCGCATCCATCACCTGGTGAAGGTCGCCGATCCCCGGAATGGACGGAATGCCGACAAACCGCGTGCCGAAACCGGCAGCCGCATCGACCTTGGCGGTCTTGTGTATCGCCGTGCGAAGTAGCGCGTTGTCGGTGTAGGGGTCGACACCCAGCTTCTCATACCAATGACGCTCAGCCGCGGTTACGCCCAAGTATCGGTTCGCGTAATGCTTCGCGGCTGATGCGCCTTTCGCGGCCGCGGTGGACGCCGGTGCGCCACTTGCTCTCGCAGAGACCGCGCTGTCGTGCAGGTCGGCAGCCGCCTCCTTGCCCTCGTCGACGTAACCGTGGAACAGATGCGTAACGCCCTTCGGAATCCCGGTGACTGTCTGCACCGGATGCGCGACGACTGCGACGGCGGTTTCCACCTGTGACTCGACGCCGCGACCGACTCCGCCGGCTACGATCTCGACGCTCGAGGTCCTGGCGAGCTCATTCAGCGCAGCAATCTCGCGAGTTCGGATAAGCAGTGCGGAACGCCCGTAAGCCTCGAACTGTCCAAATTTGCTGTCGAGGACGTAGGTACGCATCAGGCCGTCGCTGCGCACCGGATCGACGACGTGATAGTTGGTCCCCGCGACCATCGACGCCGGCAACAGCGCCGCGGGCGCCTGGTCTGGCGGGGACTCGAAATCATCCGGGGAGTCGGCGGCGATGGCGCGACCCAGCACCCAGCTCGACGCTGCAATGACTGTCCTGGCGAGTGTTGGAGTTCGGGTCACGAGGTCCTCTAAGCTGCGCTGGCGCTGGGCTCACACCCAGGGCGGCGTCGAGCGTGTGCAGGCACTATCATTGAATGACACACGGCCGGCAACCATTACGGTATGAATTCCAATGTTTCCCGCCGCGATTTCCTGGAAGCTGGCGTAGTCGCGAGCATCGCTCACCTGCTCCCGTGCCGGTTGTCAGCCGCCGAGCCGGCGGGCTCCTCGCTGCCACCGATCACCAAAACCATACCCTCGAGCGGAGAGAGGATTCCGGCGATCGGGATAGGCACCGACTCCTTTCGGGATCGGGTGAGCGAGGAGATCCGCGCCGAGCTCAAGCGCATGAGCGAGCTCGGCGGTTCGGTCATCGACACGGCCGCCGCCTATGGCGACAGCGAAGCCCTCATTGGTCAGGCGCTGGAGAGCCTGGGCACGCGCGACAAAATGTTTATCGCGACCAAGCTCGTAGGTGGTGCCTCCAGCAGCTCGTCCACCCCGGCGGGCACCGCCAGCTTCGAGCGATCGCTCGAGCGGTTGAAGACCCCTCGCATCGAGCTCCTGCAGGTCCACAATCTCAATGGCGTGGCGGCGCTGATTCCCGTGATGCAGGAGTGGAAGAAGGCTGGAAAGATTCGTTACGTCGGCGTAACCACGTCCCGCGTCAGCCAACACGCAGAGATCATGGACGTCGTGCGCAATTACCCGCTCGATTTCATCCAGGTGGACTATTCGATCGCCAACCGCGACGCGGCCGAGGCAATCTTTCCACTCGTCCTGGAGCGCAAAGTCGCTGTGTTGGCTAATTTGCCTTTTGGGGGTTCTTCGCTGTTCCGGCAAACCGCTGAGCGTGAGTTGCCGGGCTGGGCGGCTGACATCGATGTGGCGACCTGGGGACAATACTTCCTGAAGTACGTTATCTCGCATCCGGCAGTGACCTGCGCCATCCCCGGCTCAACGAAGCTGAGCCACCTGGTGGACAATCAGGCCGCGGGCCGTGGCCGGCTCCCGGACGCAGCCATGCGCCGGAAAATGGGGGAGTACTGGGACGGTAAGCCGTGAAGTCGAGTCCGGGTCGTCCGTACCACGCACCAGCCTGGTCGGTTGGGAGACCGGCTATCTGCCTGCCTCCCAACCGCGGTCCTCAGTTCCGACTGATGTCTAGTGCAGCGTAACGCTCCCGTCGAGGAGACTGCCGCTGTTGGTGTAGCCGTCGCTCAGGGTGATGCTGAAGAGTCCAGGCGGCACCAGCGAGCTATCCACCGCGACGATCGTGAACGCCACTGCCAAACCGTTATTGGTGCCCAATCCGGCGATCGTGACGCTATGCGCCACGGTATCAAAAGCTACCGAATCGGTCTGCGTGGCATGGAAATCAGTTCCCGAACTCGGATCACTGTAATCCTCCCTGTCCAACTGTGGATTGCAATCGTCCTCATGCATATCGAAACGGGCTTTTCCCCCGTTACTGCCGGGCTCATCGCCGCTCCCGTCCGCCGTATGGCAGCCTCCGCCGCTTCCGCCGCCGCCCCCGTTGACGGTGAAGTCGACGTCGTAGGCGCGAGCGACGTCGATCAGGTCGAAGAGGTTACCGCCGATCGGGCCGTTAAAGACTTTGAGAGCGAAGCCCATGGGCGCCATGACACCATCCGTCGGCATGGGATGCTCCGCATCCGTTGCAGCAAGCGTCATCGTGCTCGCGGTGACGCTGTAGAGGCGATTGGCGTTAAACGGCGCGACGCCAGTGTCGAGGCTCACGTCGGCGATCGGAACATCGATTGTGATCGTCCCGAAGGATCCCTGCACGAACGAGCAAGCGGCCCCATTGATCTGCGTTTTCCCCGGATATGTCAACGCCACGCCGCCGCCGACGACGACTGCCGCGTTCTCGCCTGACCAGCAGCTTGTCGTTGCGCCGTTCGACTCAAAGTAGACAAACGGATTCTTGCCGCCCTTCGTGCACGAGTCGGTCGTGGATGTACAGCCCTTGTCCGCGGGTACGAGCCACTGCGTCAGCCAGACCGCAACCGGGTCTCCCGGGTAAGATGGCACGGCTAACGGGTTCGCTCCAAAGGGCGACATTAAGCTGAGGTTGTTGACGATCATCTTTATCCTGTAGCAACCCGTCCCGGCGGGGTGACAATTCATCGGGTCCGGCTTCGAGAAGCTGGAGAAGAGGATGTCGAGGTTCGGAAAGTTGGCGCTTGTGCTGCCGCTGCTCGCACGCCTCGCGTCGCCGGCTGGGTCACTGGCGGCGTTGAGCAGGATCGGGTCGCCGTGCACGGTCTTATCGGCGAATAGGCCAGTGCCCCCGTTCTGCTTCACGTACATCCCGTGCGGCGCGAAACCCGCGTCCCTGTTGTTCGAGTCAGCGTAGGAGATCTGCGCCTCGCCGTGGGTTCCAACCCGCACTTGCAGGAAGTCGCCGAGCGTCCGGTTGCCGCACTGACCGCCCAGTACGGTCTGGATCGTGCCCTTATGGATGTAGTGCTCGCCCGCCAAAATCGGCAAAGTGAACGTAGGCGATGGGTGGCCGTTTTGCGTTTGGTGGCCATTTAGCGTCTGCACCATATACAGGCTCCAGATTCCCGTGGTCGCGTCCGGCCCGCCGAGGTGGCCGCCCGCCGTACCGCAGGTGGAGTTGTTCGGGTCGGCGATAGCAGGTGTTCCGAAGAAGGCGATGTCTACGCGGCCGTCGTCGCCGGCTGCAGGCCACGCGAAGACGTTATTGTGGAGCCCGGGCGTCGGGATGGTAATGGACGGCGACCACGTGTTGCCTTCGTCGGTCGAGAAGCTGAACTTGAGCACGGTGTCGCCGCTTATCTGTCCGCTTCCATTCACTGGCGCCTGCTCCCAGACCGCATAGAGGTTGCCAGCTTTGTCGATTGCCATGGTCGGAAAGTTGCCGCCCGTCTTGAAACCGGGGAAGCTGGCGACCGGGAGGTCGACGCAGTTCAAGCCGCTCGGGTCGCTCACGTTCGGCGTCGGCTCTCCAACAAAGGAGACCGGGAAGCAGCGTCCAATAAATATCTTACTGAAGGACGCATCGTCGTGGATGACGTAGACGTGCTTGACGGCCGTAGCTAGCGTGGTCGGCGCGCCATTGACGATCTGCCCCGTCGTGGTTGCCATCGGGCTGACTTCGTTGTTGCCCATGATCCCCTCGTCGCAGCTGACCAGGATTGGCCCGCTGATCTTCGAGGCAGGGCCGAACTCAATCCCCGCAGACGCCCCGCCGCCAAGAAGAGTCGGCGAGCGGTACATTACGAGTTCGTTGTTGCCGAGGCCAGAGACGGGACAGTCGGGTGCGCCTGGGCCAATCTCGTCGTTGGCGAGGTAGATGTTGTGGCCCGCGCCGGTGCCGGTGCCATCTCCGGTCGTGGGATCGCCGTCGACCGCATACCACTGGCGGTCAACGGCCGCATCGGGCACACCCGTGTGGCTGCAGAGGAAGGTCGCGCCGTGGTCGCCCGATCGGGCTGTGCTGAAGTTGACGAGCGTCAGATCGTTGAAGTAGAGGTTGCCGGCGCTGTCGACTGCGAGTTCAGTGTCGCCGCCGCCGGCGCACGCGGTCGGCTTCCCTTCCTTGGCCGTTGCGGCTGTCACCCACTTGAAGGTCTTGCCGCCGTCTTCGGAGTGCCAGATCCAGCTCGTGTCGGAGGACAAGGAGCCGGGGACGCTAGTGTAGACGCGATTCGCGTTCGTCGGGTCGAGCCGGATGTCCTGCTCGAAACCGACGCCCTGGATACCGCTGATCGTGGGCTGCCCGAACGTTGGCGCGGCTTGAGCAAACAAGGTAGTGGGCAGCGACAGGCCGACGAACACGAGGGACACAACCGACGACGTGGCAACCGTCGCTCTGTGAAGCCTGGTCATAAATACCCTCCATGGAGTTCTGCTGACTAACCAACCCCCCAAGTCACCCTCACCGTGTAATTTTCACCCTCACCGTGGCGGACGCCGTCCCACTTTCGCTGTCCGTCAGCGTCATGCTGGCGAGGCGGGTCGCCGCGAGGGTGTAGGCGGGGCTCACGGTCGGCGCGCGCTGTGTCACCGGCGCGCTGCCGTCGCCGGCATTCCGACGAAATCCAATCATTGCAATGGGTGCGCATCGTGACCTCCCTGGTCATTCGGCCCGGCGTTGTCCCCGAATCCGGTGTTGTTTGTGGCGCGAGACAGTAGTAGTACAACTACCGAAAGTCAACAGCGTTACTTGCGTCAAGTATTGCCTCATTAAAGCATTGCCTTACAGGATGCGAATTGACGACTGGTAGTAGTACCCCTACCATGCGGTTGTGAAGCCATCGCGCAGCAGGGAAGCCGCCGACGCCGTGAGCAGTCGCGAACGGCTGCTGGGCACCGCCAAGCGCCTCATGGCCGAAGCGGGCTACGAGCGCATCTCCACCGCTGCGATCGCCCGCGAGGCGGGCACCTCGGAATCGCAGCTGGTGCGCTACTTCGGCAGCAAGGCGGGGCTGCTCGAGACGATCTTCGATGAGAGCTGGGCGCCGCTCAATCCGCAGATCGCCCGGCTGGTGGCCGCCGCACCCACGGCGCGCGAGGCCATGATCACCATCCTCTCCACCATGATCGGCGCCTTCGAGCGCGACCCTGATCTGGCGAAGTTGTTGTTGTTCGAGGGCCGCCGCGTGCGCGGGGACAATGCCGAAATCCTTCTCACCCAGGGCTTCCGGGATTTCGCCAAACTGGTGGTGAGTCTGATCGAGCGCGGTCAGAAGGACGGCAGCTTCAACACCGCCCTCAAGCCGCAGGCCATAACATCAGCACTGCTCGGCGCGGCCGAGGGCATGATGCGAGATCGTCTCCTGGCGGCTCAACACAGCCAGCCCTCCCCGTTCCCCGATTCTCAGATTCGCGCGGTGTTCGGCGCCCTGGTATCGGGCCTGGGGCCATAGAGGGTTGTGAAACGGTCGCCCACATGCGGCCTGAGTCTTGATTGGTGCCAGGCTGCAAATGAAACTGCTTGAGCCAATCCTGGCCGAGGTAGCGGCCATCCAGACCCTGAGGCGGGACATTCATGCCCATCCCGAGCTTGGGTTTGAGGAGCAGCGGACCTCGGACCTGATCGCCCGGACACTCACCGCCTGGGGCATTCCTGTGCATCGGGGACTGGGCAAGACCGGGGTGGTCGGCATCCTCAAGAACGGCAACGCGAGGCGTGCCGTTGGCCTGCGCGCCGACATCGACGCGCTGCCGGTCACCGAGCACAACACCTTCGCTCACGCGAGCGTGCA
>Ga0137418_10002103_pt1 | contig 18270 bp, 11 predicted proteins | sample CZODoug3_1_2_16f_FD_122242 | JGI IMG/M metagenome (GOLD analysis project Ga0137418, IMG submission 122242) | Vadose zone soil fungal communities from Angelo Coast Range Reserve, California, USA - CZODoug3_1_2_16fungal (Hybrid Assembly) | ecosystem: Environmental > Terrestrial > Soil > Vadose... | reverse complement strand
TACATCGAATGACCCGCTCATAAGGATGGAGTCCACGGGAGTCGGTTTCGTAGGGAAGGCAAACCCAATTGAGCTGATCCGCCTGCCTGCAAATTTGCCGTTTCGCAGCGCGGGACCTTGGAATTGTGGATCTTTGACAAGAGAATCGTTGGTCAAGAGGACGGGACTCCCGGGAGTCCCGTCGGTTGTTTTCTTCCACATTTCTACTACCTGTTGAAGAAGCGTTGCCTTTCCAGAGGAATCCACGTGGACAAGTAGCCGAAGCTGGCAGTCTGAGCCTGTGGGAAGGGGCTTATCTGGATCGATAGGCACGGGTAGTTTATCACCGGACGGGAAGCTCACCTTTTTTATGGTTGCAGTTCCCACCCACAACCCTTCGTGGGCTACCGCTGCGCCTGCCCCGTCAGGTCCTATCGGGTGTGTCAGCGTGCCCTTCGCCGCCACAGGGAGGAAAAGGTCTTCCCCGTCTCGGGATCTCACCTCGAGCAAGCTTTGGTAGAGGGGGGCAAGCCCCGTTGGCAGGGGAACTGTCGGAACTGTCTGCATCTCCCGCCTTCTAACCTCGAGGCGCACTATCCTTTCTTCCTCCGGTGGGATTGTCACGTCGAGCACCTCCGGGACCGAGCGCAGTGGTAATCGCGGGATCTGTCGAGGCTTCCGGGACAGGAATGCCACATAGAGCGCGAGGCGCGCCTTGCGGGCGTAGCGCCCGAACGGATTGGCTTGCACGAGCCGCGCGACGCTCTGCACCGTGCGGATGAACAACCCCGGAGGTGTTTCGAAGAGCTCCCCCAACTCGGCCCGAATGCGCCGCTCCAGCGCGGCGATCCCCGCGGCGGGGGCCTCGAACAGCACGTTGCCGCTGGCAATCAGCGTCCGCACGTCCTTGCAACCGGCGACGGTGAACGCGGCGCGCAGGTCCGTCATCTTCACGACCGCGTGGCCACCGACGTTGATCGCACGCAAGAAGGCAACGTAGGTCGTCACCGCAGCCGCCGCAGCTCCAGCTCGGATACGATGAACCCGAACGCGGGCCATCCGCCGGAGCGGATCGAGCGCTCGAACCAGGTCCGCGCGCGGGTGGTGTCACCGCGAACCAGGTACCAGTTGCCCACGCCATAGCTCAGCGTCGCCACCGCGACGTCGCTGGTGTCGGCGGCCGTGATCACGGAGTCAGGCGCGATCTCTCCACGATAGAGGCGGAGGCGTTGCTGGTAGGCGTTCCCCGCCGGCACCGAGTCCGGGCGCCTGTCGAGCAGGGCCCGCGCCTCCCCCGCGCGGCCGGCGCGCGACAGCGACATCCAGAGCCAGTCGGTGGCGCCCGCCCGCTCCGCCGAGTCCGGAGCGCCGGGTAACGCGCGCGTGAACGCGGCCACCGCGCCGGCAAAGTCGCCGCGCGCGTAGCGGACGATGCCCAGGTGATACCAGATGCCGTAGATCGTGCTGTCGAGCCGGCTACCCCTCGTCAGATCGTCCATCGCCCGGTCGAACTGGCGCGTGGAGAGGTACCGATGGCCGCGCCACCGATACAGCAGCGCATTCTGTGGGGCGATGGCGATCCCCCGTGAGAAGGTCTTGATGGCCTCCCGATACTGCCGCACGCCGGACTGGGCCACGCCGAGCTGGATGATCAGATCGACGTTCCTGGGATTGGCCGCGAGCGCGCTCTCGACGCGAGCGATCGCGCCGGTGTCGCGCTGCGAGCGATACTCGACGCCGGCGGCCGAACGGTACTGCACCGTTTGGCCGGCGGCGGATGCCGCCCACGCGATGGAGATCCCGAGGAACACTGCCCTGGCTCGCATGCCCCCTCCTATCGGTTGGACACGGCAACGCCCACGCGCGAGTCGGCGGTGCCATAGTACAGGAACCAACGCCCGTTGAACCGCACGAGCCCCTCGACGAACGTCGTGCCCTCGGGATACTGCCCCGTCCGCTCATAATCTCGTGTGGGCCTGATGAACGGCACGTCGGAACGGGCGATCAGCTTGACGGGATCGTGCAGGTCGAAGAGTGCCTGGCCGCCGGTGTACGCCCGCGCCGGGACGCTCGCGTCACCATTCTCGGCGCTGTTCCCCGCGTTGTAAACCACCACGATGCCGCGGTCGGTGATCAGCGCCGGCGGGCCCGCTTCCACCAGCCAGGAATCGAAGTATCCCGGGCGCGGTGACAGCACCGCGTCCTCGAGGGGCGTCCAGTCGATGAGATTGTCGGACGTGGCGATGCGCACGTTGGGAACGCCGAAATACATCCAGTATTTCCCGTTCACCCGCGTGGCAATCAGGCGATCGCCTTCGACCCGGCAGAGGATCGCTCCCGACTTGGACTCGGAGCGCAGGTATCTGCCTCCGGCGGCGTGAGCGAACGCGGGGCCGTGCTTGGTCCAGGCGATGAGATCGCGCGAGGTCGCGACGGCGAGGCGTGGGACGTCGCGGTTCCACTGGGTGTACGTCAGGACGTACGTGCCGTCGTCGGTCTCGACGACGCGCGGATCCTCGACGCCACCGGGCCACTCGTTCGACCGCTGCGCATCGGTGTCGGGGTACAGCACCGGCGTGGGGCGGCGTGTGAACTGGATGCCGTCGCCGCTCTCCGCCAAACCGAGCCGCGATGTGTGTCCGCCGATCTGGTGCGCGCCGCTCGCGTCCTCGGCGCGGTACAGGACGTACACCTTGCCCGCTCGAACCACAGCGGCCGGATTGAACGTGGCGTAGGCTTCCCACGCGACGGTGGTGTCGCCCATCGGGGAGTGAAATCGCGAGGCGGCATTCGGCGTGATGACCGGATTGCCGACGGCGGGCTTGGTGAACGGGCCCAGCGTCCAACTCTGTGGCGGCGTCCACGAGCCCTTGCTGAACGCCATGACCTTGTCAGGGCACAAACGCACCGTCGACGCGCACGTCACCACGAGATTCCCCAGCTCCAACCGGCCGCGCATCACTAACGTGTCGCGCGTGACGCCCGACCACGTCAGCTTCTTCAGGCGAATGTCTTCAAGCGTGCGGGGGCGCTGGCTGTACAAGTCGCGCGCGCCGACCAGGAACGATATGCCGCTGTCTGGCGTGAGCCGCACATCCATCATCTCGACCAGCGTATAGAAGAGCCCGTGCTCCTCGGCGCGCTCGAGCCCGAAGTAGAGCCCCTGCATCGACGCGTTCTTGCAAGTGAACTGCAGGCGCTCCCCCTCGGCGTCGAAGCCGGCACCAGCCGCCTGCCGGTATTCCCACGTACCAAGGAATCGCGCGTCGCAAGGAGGCGCCAGAAAGGCGAGCCACAGGGCGAATATGGTCATCGCCCTAAACTACGCGCCGTCGCGCCAAACGTCATAACCCCTTCATCGAGTCGTCATTTCTCTGTCGGGGGCCCGCCACCCGGCACGCGTATCCATCCGGTAACCCCTCCACGGAGTTGCCGATGCCACCCCTCGCCCACCAGGGATTGCAGGCCGACATCAATGTCACGCCGATGATCGACGTCCTGCTCGTGCTGCTCGTGGTGTTCATCCTGTCCCTGCACCTGCGGTCCGTGTTCCCGCTCAACGTCCCGCCACCGCCTACGGGCGCGCGGCCGGCGCAATCATCCCCGCAGGTGGTTCTGGAGCTCAAGGCCGATGGCTCGTACGCCATCAACGGTACGCCAGTCGCGCAGAGCGGCCTCGAGGCCCGGCTGCGCAAGCTCGCCGCGGGCGGTCAGCGACAACTCATCTTCGTCCGCGCGGAGCGGGGGCGGCGATATGGTGAGGTGGTCCGAGCCGTGGATCTGGCGAAAGGCGCGGGCTGGAAGGTCGTCGGCTACATGCCGTAAAGACGCGCTTACGGCGCGGCGCGCTCCACCACCATCATCATGAAAGTCCCGCGAATGACCGGCGGACGGCGACGGGGATTGGCCGCGGTCGAGTCCGTCGGCGCAGGCCCGAACCGCGCGGTGACGATGTACAGGCGGTGCGTCGTGGGATCGAGTCCCATGTTGCGGGCACCGGCCGCCGTCTGGACGTTCTCCACCACGTGATACACGTCCGGACTGTCTTCATGAATCACGGTCAGCGTGCCATCCGCATTCGAGGCGAACGCGTCTCCCGTCGTGGGGTCGTACGCGGCGCCGTCTACACCAGCGCCGATGGGCGCCGTCGCCACCACGCGACCCGCTTCGTAGTCGGAGACCGCCAACAATCCACTACGGCAGCCGCTAAACAGGCGATGGTGCGTCGTGTCAATGGCCATGGCCACAGGCTGGCGGCACGGCTCAGTCGACCACCGCCGAGTCACGCTGAGCGACCTCGCATCGATCTCCACGACCTCGGCGTTGTCCACGATGTTGACGTACACCTTGCCATTGCCCGCCGATACGCCGGACTCCGGCTTGCCGCCCAGCGCGATGTTGGTGACGAGGCGCCCAGCGCCGGGATCCACGACCGTGGACGAGTGCGCGTCACCATTGAACGTGAACACGCGGTTGGACACCGCGTCGTAGATCAGCGCGTCGGCGTCCTCCGCCGCGGGGATGCGGCCCAGTGTCTGAAACGTGGTGGGGTCGAACATGACCACTGAGCTGTCGTTCCCCGAAGTGGCAAAGCCGTGGTGCGATGACTCCGCCAGGGCGACGCCGTGCGCGCCTCGGATCCCCGCGATTTCGCCGAGCAGTTTGCCGTCGCGTTCGTCCACCACCATGACTCGGGTCTCGCGACCGATGAACACGCGGTGGCGAGCCGGGTCGGGCGTAACGTAGTCCCACCTCCCGTCGCCTCCGAGCACGTACGTGTGTGTGATCCGGTATTGGGCAGGCGCCTGAGCCGCTAGGCGCGCGCCCAAGAGGACGACGAGCAGGGCGACGCAACGCATGGCAGGAGACCTCGGTCGAGGAGAGAGGGACGATATCAGCGTTGTCCAAAAGACAGAAGGGCGTGCCCCTCGGACGCGCCCCGTTCCGGTCTGAATCACCAGACCGGCTACTGCAGCGGCACCCGCTCGTACGTGAACAGATCTCCGAGCAGGCCGAACACCCTCAACGCTCCTGTTTCAGGGCAACCGCGCCGCGCGGCGCCACCGCTCCGCGATCAGGCCGTGGCCGGCCGGCGTCGGGTGCACGCCGTCCGCCGCCCAGTACTCGGGCGACGTGCGCGCCGCCATATCGCTGAACACGGAGTGCATCGGAATGAATGTGGCGTTCACCTGGCGCGCGACCCGGGCGGCGGCTGCGCGCCGCTCGTCGAACTCCGGGAACCAGCTCGCGTCCACCGCCCCGCAGCGCAGTACGAACGGCTCGATCACGACGAGCTTGACCGCCGGCAGCGCTGCGCGCGTGGCCTTGAGGAGCGCGACGAATCCGTTCTCGTAGTCGGCCACAGTCCCGGTGTATCCGTTCGTCTTCGTGTGCCAGTAGTCGTTCACGCCGATCAGGATGCTCAGGACGTCGGGTTTCAACGCCAGCGTGTCCGTCGCCCAGCGTTGCTCGAGGTCGGGAATCTTGTTCCCGCTGATGCCGCGATTGTAGAACTTGAGGCCGCTCGTGGGGTGCGCCGCCAGCTCGGCGGAGGTGACGAGCAGCGGATAGCCGCTGCCCAGCGCGCCGGCCCGGTTGGGATCGGCCGACGCGCGGTCGCGGCCGCTGTCGGTGATCGAATCGCCCTGAAAGAGCACGACCTTGCCCGCGGGAGACGGCGGGAAAGGCACCAGCGCCGCACCCGCGGCGGCGAGTCCCGTCTTCACCACATCGCGACGCGTCCAGAGATGGGGAGTCATGGTCAACTCAATGAGATGGTGGGGATGAACTCGGGCGCCTTGCGCGCCTTCGTCGCCTGCTCGAACGCGTACGCCAGCCGAATCAGGACCGGCTCGCTCCAGGCCCGGCCGAAGAAGGACACGCCGAGCGGGAGACCGTAGTGGAAGCCCGCGGGCACCGTGATGTGCGGGTAGCCCGAGACGGCCGGGAACTGCGAGCTGCCGGGTCCGCCGCCTCCCCCGCCGCCGCCGGCCAGATCGACGAGCGACGCGATGCCACCCGATGGGCCGAGCATGGCGTCGAGCTTATTCTTGTCCATCGTCGCGTCGAGCCCGTTGGCGCGCGTCAGCTCGACGCACTTGGCGCGCGCGTCGAGATAGGCTTGATCGGTGAGGGGCCCGCGGGCCTGCGACGCGATGAACGTCTCTTGCCCAAAGAAGGGCATCTCTAGGGTCTCGTTCGCCGCGTTCCACGCGATCAGATCGGCGAGCGTGCGCGGCTTCACGTTCGCGGGCATCGTGGCGAGATAGGCGTTGAGATCGGCCTTGAATTCGTACTGCAGCACGTCGCGCTCGTTCGTGCCCAGCTGGCCCGCCGTCTCGATGGGCGCGGGGTCGACGACCTCGGCACCCTGCGCCTTGAGAACCGCGATCGCCTGCTCCAGCACCTGGTCGACGATCGGGTTGTTGCCGGTGCGCGCCTGGACGCCGATGCGCGCGCCCTTCAAGCCGTTCGCATCGAGGAACGCGGTGTAGTCCTTCGCGATGTGTCCTTGCGCATCCGCAGTGGCGGGATCGCGCGGGTCCACGCCGGCGAGCGCCGTCAGCAGCGCCGCGGCATCGGCGACGCTCCGGGTCATGGGTCCCGCGGTGTCCTGGCTGTGGGCAATCGGAATGATCCCCGCTCGACTCACGAGCCCCACGGTGGGCTTCAACCCGACGATGCCGCACGCATTGGCGGGGCTGACGATCGATCCATCGGTCTCGGTACCGACGGCCACGGCGCAGAGATTCGCGCTCACCGAGACCGCGGACCCCGCGCTCGACCCGGACGGCGTGCGGTCGAGCACGTAGGGATTGCGGCATTGGCGACCGCGTCCGCTCCAGCCACTCGACGACCGGCTCGACCGGAAGTTGGCCCACTCCGAGAGATTCGCCTTGGCGAGAATCACCGCGCCCGCAGCGCGCAGGCGCTCGACGATGAACGCGTCCCGGAGCGCGATGTTGCCCTCGAGGGCGAGGGAGCCCGCCGTCGTCTGCATCTTGTCGTGCGTGTCGATGTTGTCCTTCACGATGACGGGAATCCCGTGCAACGGACCGCGCACCTTGCCGCGGCGCCGCTCGGCATCGAGCGCGTCGGCGATCGTCAACGCATCAGGATTGGTCTCGAGCACCGCGCGCAGCGACGGACCCTGGCGGTCGAGGGCGGCGATGCGATCCAGATAGGCCTGGGTGATGCCGCGCGACGTAAGTCGGCCCGCCTTCATGCCATCCTGGACCTGCGCGATGGTGGTTTCTTCGAGGGCGAACATTTGGGGCTCTCGGAACGGCAGGTGGGGCAGCAGGGCGCCGGCAACGGCGAGGGACGTCAGCTCGGCGAACTCACGGCGCGAGACCATGCGACACCCATCGGGTTGGAGTCGCATAGAATCGACGCCGGTCTGTGCTACAGGTCAAGCAGACCCTTCCGCAATTTGTCCGCGGCCGCGTCGGCAAGGTCGAGTGCGGCCTCGACCGCGGCTCGAACCCTCGCCATGGCCTGGTCGAGCAGGCGTGGGCGCCGTGCAACGGCAAGTTCGGTCTTGGCGCGAGGCTGCGGTTGCTTAGTGGGCTTCTTGGATTTTGGCATGGCTCCAATACGACCCGGTCTGCGCCGGTGTTTCGCTACGCCTTCGTGAACGACCGCAGCCAGGCGGTCGCCTCGTCCATGTTGGTGAAGACGCGCACGTTCAAGCCACGATTGCGCGCCACGAGTTCCCCGAAACGTCGGGGGTCCACCAACGTCTCCGAGGCTACCATGGCGATCGGGACGCCGACGCTGTGGCGCGCCGCCAGCACACCGGTGTCGTAGCGATCCATATCGCTCATGCGCCCGCCCGTCATCTCGCGCAGGTCGACCAGCATGGCGCGTGGCGGAGGCACAGAGGCTTGCGCCAGCGCGATGATCTGCAGGATGAGATCCTTGAACCACGCGAGCGCGAAGGCGCCGCGCGAATGCACGAGGACCCACTCAGGAGTCTGCTCGATGCGGGTCTCCGGCGCGGGAGCGGTCACCGCACCACCGCCAACTCGATGAGACGCGAGTCCGACTGGCCCTGATCGTCCACGGCTCGCACCACGAACGAGCCCGGCGCCTCGGGGCGCCAGGCGATGGTCCCGCCCGGTGGCGCTTTCCCCACGAAGCTCTTCCCCACGAACCAGTAGACCTCGCGCACGCCGGCGGCGGCGGTGGCCCGCAGCGTGATCGTCTCGTCTCCGATCCGCTTGGCGCGCAGGGAGTAGACGACGCCCCGCAGCGGTGACGTGATCTGGGGCGGCGGTCCGGCAGACGCCGCGGCGCCGGTCTCACAGCGCGGGTCGAAGGGCGGCGGCGCGCGGCGCGGCAGACCCGCCTGCTCGAACAGCTTGAGCATGTCGGAGCCCCACATCTCGTAGACGACGCGATGCGTGCGCCCGGCGGTGTAGGGAGGACAGGCGCGCAAGCCCGTGCGGTCGTCGATCGGCAGGGCCTGGTGCAGCGTGCTCACGCGGATCGGAGACTTCCCCGGGATGAACCAGGTCGGCACGGTGCGCGGGCAGTCGGCATTGGGCAAATCGCCCGATGCGGCGCAGACGTCGACGGTCGTCAGATTCATCGGGAACGTGCGCACCGGCTCGCCTAACGAGGGCTGTTGGGCCACGACGGCATCGACCACCTGGAAGAAGAGCGGCGCCGCTATCTGCACGCCGACGAACGCCGGATTCCCCGATCCGTCGAAGTTGCCCACCCACACACACAGGATGTATGGGCCGAAGATGCCGATCGTCCACGCATCGCGGAACCCGTACGACGTTCCGGTCTTCCAGTAGACCGCGAGCCGGCCTGGAGTGGCCGCCGCGACGTTCCCGGGACGCGGGTTGTCGCGCAGCATCTCGAGCGTCACATAGCTCGCTTCGGGGCTCAGCACCGAGACGCCGGCACGTTGGGGTTCGTCAGACCGATAGCGCACCGGCTTCACGACGCCCTCGTTTGTCAGCGCGCCATACAACGAAATCAGCTCCTCCATCGTGAGATCGCCGCCGCCGAGCACCAGCGCCAGGCCATAGTACTCGCGCGACCGCAGCCCCGAGACGCCCGCCATCTCGAGAAACGCATACAGGTCCGGCTGCGACAGCTGCGACGCGACGTAGACCGCGGGGACATTGCGGCTGCGGATCAGCGCATCCTTCGCGGTGACGGGCCCGACGAAGCGGCCGTCGAAGTTCTCGGGACTGTACGCGCCGAACGCGACGGGCGCGTCCTTCAGGACCGTCCGCGGGTGCAGCACGCCCTGATCGATTGCGAGCGCGTAGATGAACGGCTTGAGGGTCGAGCCGGGAGAGCGCTTCGCGGCGGTGCCATTCACCTGCCCGGCGATCGCGTCGTCGAAGAAGTTCGCCGATCCGACGAGCGCCTTCACTTCCATGGTGCGCGAGTCGACGAGCATCGCGGCGGCGTTGTGCACGCCCACGCGCGCCTGCGCGGCGACGTAGCCGCGAATCTGCCGCTCGAGCAAGGCCTGCAGCCCGCGATCGAGCGCCGTATGCACCTCGGCCGCTCCGTTAGCGCCCGGGAGCACCGCGTCGACCAGGTGCGGCGCCCGGAACGGCAAGTCACTTGGCGCCCCGACGCGCACCGCGAGCTTCATCAGGTCTGCTTCGCCTTCGACCGCGGGGTGCGACCCCTGCCACCGGGCATACAAGAGATCGCGCGCCTGGCGCTCGCCTCCCCCCCCATTGGGTGCGCGGCGCGTCGGATTCTGCGGCAGCACCGCCAACGTCAACGCCTCGGACACGGTCAGACGACTCGGATCCTTGCCGAAATAGATGAGACTCGCAGCTGCGGCACCTTCGACGTTGCCGCCGTAGGGCACGAGGTTGAGGTACGCTTCGAGGATTTCGCGCTTGGTGTAGCACAGCTCGAGCTGCAACGCGCGCAGGATCTGCACGGCTTTGCCGCCGAGCGTGGACGAGTGAATGCCATAGACGAGGCGCGCCAACTGCATCGTGATCGTGGAGCCGCCCTGGCGACGCCCGCGCGCGACGTACGTGCGCCAGCCGCCGCGCACCAACGCCACAGGGTTCACACCTGGATGCAGGCGAAAGTGGCGGTCCTCCTGGAGCAGGGTCGCCTGGACGAGGAGTGGCGACATCCGATCGAGCGGCACCCAGACGCGGTACTTGTCGTCGGCGGACAGCGTCAGGCGCAGCAGTCCGCCGCCGGCGTCGTACACCGCCGTCGACGTCGAGAAGCGCGCGCGCAGCGGCGCGACGGGCAGAACGCGTGGCAGCAGCCAGAACGCCGCTACGATGCCCAGCGCCGTCAGTCCGAGGCGCCGCAGCCCGCGACGCTTCACGGACGCCGCACGACGATCCGGCCGGGTTTCGACCAGGCTCGCACGGCCCGGTCATACATTCCCTCGCCGTAGGCGGGGGGCACGGCGAAGGTGCCGACGGCGGTCGCTTTCACGGTGTAGACGAACTCGCGCGCCGCCGCATCGGCCAGCCCGTAGACGTTCACGCGATCCTCACGCACCTCGGCGTAGTCGGGCGCCCAGGATCCGACCACTTGGCCGAATGTCGGCACCCACGCCGACTCGCCCTCGCCTTCTCCTTCCCCGCCTTCCCCTTCGCCCTCGCCCCCGGCCTCCTTTGCGGCTTGATCGGCGGTCACGGCGCGGCCGGCCAGCTCGACCGAGGGACGGATGTTCTCGACCACCTCGAATCCGCCGGGCAACAGATCGACCAACGCGACGTTGGCGACGGGATTGCCGCCGAGAGCCCGAAAGCGGAGGTGCACCTGCAGCTCGTCGCCGAGTGTGACCGACGTGACGGGCCTGCCGTCTTTGTCGGTGTACTCGCGGAGCACTTCCAACCCCTCCGAGAACTCCTTCGTCGGTATGGTGCGATCGAACCCTGCCTGGGTGAGCGAATAGAACGCGGCCACCAGCGCGTCGTTCGAGAACCCGACCGACTTGGCGGCGGCGGACACGTCGACCTGCGGGAACGTGCCGTCCGGGAGCGGCAGCGGGGCGCGCGATCCATCCTTGCGCGTCTCGGTCACGGTGAAGCGTCCGCTCGCGGCGGGGCCCGTGGCGGTCACGTACGCATCGAGCGCCATGATGGTGTACGCGCTCGAAAAGGTGTTGTACATACCGTTCTCGATGGGCAACACGATCGCGTCGATCGCCTGGGCCCGGAGACTCTGGAGCCGCTCGGGGAAATGCCGCGCGACGAGGTACAGCAACAGCGCGTCGTGCGTCAGGTCGTCATCGTAGTACTCGTACGCGGCCACGCGCTTCTGACCGAACCGAACGGCGTTGATCAATGCGTTTGCGTGGCTCTCCTGGCGCAGCAACTGGTACGACGCCGCCAGGAAGGCCCCAGTGAGATCGGTCTGCCAGGTATTCGCGTAGTTCGTCCGCAAGCGTTGTTCGAGCGACGTCGCATACCCCGTGGTGAGCACACCCTGTCGCGTGAGGAGATAGATCGCGTACGCGCGGATCCGTTCATCGAAGAGGCTGGCGCCTTCAGTGGCCGCGAGGTGCTGGAGGTACCCGGCACCCTGGCCCACGACCTCGCGCGGCACGTCAAAGCCGTGCTCACGCGCGTCGAGCAGGAAATGTTGGGCGTAGACCGACACAAAGTCGTCGACGTGCGTGTTGGCGGCCCAGAGTCCATAGGCCCCTTCTTCGTTCTGCCGCGACCGCAGCATGTCGAGGATCTTGCTGAGGCTCGCGGTGGCGGCCGCGGCGCTGATGCCAAACTCCGGCCGGCGCGCCAGCACCATGGCCGGCACGCCCTGGCTGACCAGCTGCTCGGTGCAGCCATACGGATACCTCTCGAGGTAGGCCGTCAGCCCGTGCGCCAGCGCGAGCGGCAGGACCGACATGCCGGCGCGCACGGTGCGCAGCTCCGGATAGAGATCGCGATCGACCGGCGCGGTGGCGCTGCCCCCGCCCGGGCGCACGCTCCCAACGGTCAGCGCGGTGCGGTACGGCACCGACGGCCGCAGGCTCAAGGACGCGGAGATGCGGCCCGCCTTGTTGCCGAGCCGCGCCGTGAACGCCAGATCGGCGTTGCCCAATTGTTCGCGGGCGCGCAGCCGGAAGGTCGCGGCGCCCTCGCGCAGCGCGTCGATCGACAGCGTCGTGCTGGCGGGACCGAGCACTTCGAGCTGCGGCGGCGCCTGCAGCGCCACCTGGATCTGAGCGCCCTTCCCCGAGTTGGCGACGTTGTTCGCGACGCCGACGCTCACCTCGAACGTGTCACCCGGCGCGACCATCAACGGGACGTTCGGATTGAGCACGAAGTCGCCGCGTACGATCGACTTCGCGTCCGCGGCCCCGACGGCGTCGTCGTTCACGGCCACGGCCATGACCCGCAGCGTACCGTTGAAATAATCGGGCACCGTGAACGTGAAGTCGGCGCCGTCGGGACCGGCATCGCGCACGCCGGACCAGAATGCCACCGGCTTGTCGCGCTTCCGTTTGAAGGGATTCAGGTTGCGGCCGAGGGCGCCCTCCTGGTCGCCGCCGGGCGCGGAGGCCGCCATCAGCTGCGCGAACTCCGGCAGGATGAGATCGAGGATCTGGGTGGTCCGTACCTCGAGGGCACGCTTCTGGAAGAAGAAGCCGAGGGGATCGGGGGTGCGGTATCCCGCGACCTGGAGAATCCCCTCGTCCACCGCGAAGACGGCGATGCGCGATGGGCGGTCGGTGCGGTAGTGCACCCGGAACGGGTCGCCGGGCTTCACGAGATCGGGCGCTTCGAGAGCGATGTGCGTCTTGCGGCGGTCGAGGCTGACTGAGAAGGGCGCGATGCCGTAACTGAGCGGGGCCGTGAACACCTCGTCGGAGTTCACGTCGCGCACGAACGACACCGAGATGTAGCCGTTGCCCTCGACGCCCGCGGGCAGCGTGATCCGCTGGACCGAGCTGGTGGTCGTGGCGCGGAACCAGCGCCAGGCGTAGACGCGGTCGCGCTCGATCGTGATCAACCCCGCCCCGGTGTACGGCGCTTGGACCTGAAGCTCGATCGTCTCCTCGGGCCCGTAGTCGGCCTTGTCGAGTGTGAGCTGCAGCTCGGCGTTGCGTTCGAGTGAGCGGGTGAGATTCGCCGCGCCCGCCACGTTGTAATCCACGCGCGCCATCTCGGTCCCGGCCGAGTCGCGCACCACGAGCGCGAAGTCGCCGGGTTCGCCGGTCGGGAGCGAGACGGTCTGTCCCGTGGCGGCGATCGCCAAGGCCGAGTCGCTCACCGGGATTTCCTTCTTGACCGACTGATACTTGTACGTGCCGTCGTATTGGCGCGCGAGCACCGACACGTAGCTGACGCGAATGCGCGCCAGCCGCAGGCGACTGGCCGCGACCTTCTTCGCGTCGGGCCCGACGGCGATGAACTCCACCGTCCGCACGGCATCCTTGTGGAGATAGCGCAGGTCCCCGTCGGGTTTATAGCCCACGAGGAACGCCTGATTCGACACGACGGCGCCCGCTTCCGCGGTGACGCTGCGCCCACCCTCGGCCTCGTATCCCTCGGTGATCACGCGCACGCGATAGGTCGCCGCGCCAAAGCGCTCCAGCCCGAGGTTGAACTCCGCCTCGCCGCTGCCGTCGGTCGTCGTCGCGGGCAGATCGTCGGAGTAGGTCTCCTTGGCCTTCTGCGGATCGCTGAAGCGATAGTCTTCGAGGCCGCGCAGCGTGGGGAACCCGGGCGTCAACTGCAACAGCGCGGTGACGCGGCGGTTCGCGGCCGGCGTGCCGAACAGGTTCTTGAGGGTGATACGCGCGCTCAAGCCTTCGGGCGAGACCCAGCCGTTCATCGACTCGGCCGTGAGGTGCGCGGTCATCACCATGCGATCGGGCTGGAACTCGCGCACCTGCACCGTCACGCTGCCGAGCAGCGCGTTCGCGCGATTGTCCTTCACGATGTACAGCGACACGGTCCACGCCCCCGTCGGCGAGGTTTCGGTGGTCGTGTACGAGATTTCCTCGAAGCCCTGCGCCGAGAGGCGGATGCGTTGCCGCTTCACCTCGAGCCCGCGGGCGTCGTTGATCACCACTTCGAGCGGAATGCCGGCGAGGGGCGTCGACCAATCGGCGGGTTTCACGATCAACCCGACGTGGAACGCATCGCCGGGCCGATAGACGCCCCGATCGGAGAAGAGATAGGCGGAGAGCCGGTCGGCCTGGACCGCGTTCGACACGCCGCCGACGTCGAAGCGCGAGAGATCGAGCTCGCGATCGGCGCGATCCATCGGCAGGAACGCCACGTCTTCGCCGTTTCGCGCCGTATACAACACGGGCGTCCGCTCCTGCTCGAACGACCTGAGGCTCGGGAAGCGCACGTGGCCATCCGCGTCGGTCTCCGCCGAGATCACGGTCAGGCCGTTCTTCCCCACCACGTCCACGGTCACACCGGCGACGGGCGATCCCGTGCGCAACGACTGCACGAACACGTCTTGCCCGCCCGCGGCGCCCTGCTTGGCGAGAATGCCGAGGTCCGTAAGCAGCATCAGGCGTCGGTCCTGCGGCCCGGCCACGCGCTTCGTGACGGGGTCGTAGCCCTGGACCGTGAGCAAGAAGAGTCCGCGCGGGCCCGAGCCGCCCGACAGGTACGGCGTGAGATCGAGGGGTTGATAGTGCGCCTTGCCCGGGCCGAGCGCCGGGATGGGAATCGTGTCGCTCTGGCGGGCGGTGAGGTTCGACTCGTCGAAGTTGTAATTGTTGAATTGCGTATTGCCGAAGATCAGGTTCGTCTGCGTCACGAGGTGCTGCAGCTGATTCGGCAGCACCCGACCCACGTCGACGACGAGTGACGGGATGTCGCGGCTGTAGATCGAGATGCGGCGGTCACCGGAGACACTGAGCAGCGACCCGCTGCCGAGTACCTTGACCTCTTTGGGGAACGGCGGCACCCACGCGGTGCGGTCCCAGGTCTTCTCGAGCACGTAGCCGCCGTACGACCGCAGGCCCTTCGTGACGCGCACATAGACGTAGCGGCCCGGTTCGGCATCATAGCGAAACGCCTGGCGCGACGTGTACTCCCGCTCCGCGGGCACCGGCTGCAGCGGCAGCGGCGTCGCTTCCTTGAGGATCGTGGCGTCGATGATGTCGGGCCGGTCCCACACGTAAGGGCGCAGACGTTGCGCCGCCGGCGTCGTCGGATTGTAGATCGGCAGGATCCACGCTGAGACGCTTTGCTGGATGTCCTTCTCGCCCACGTCCGCCGAGGTCGCGAGCACGAGGACCTGCTCGGGCTCGTAGCGCGCGTTGCGCACGAGCGTGAGCTGCGCGTCCTGCACGGCGAGACTGAAGAGGCCGGGGATCTGAACGCGCTGCTCGACCGCCTGATCCGAGCCGGGGCCTCCGCGGCTCGAGCGCACGCCGGCGTCGACCGTCACGCGCATCATCGACGTCCTGTCGGGAATCGGGAGCGAGGCCGAGAGGATCGAGCCGGTGATGCCCTTCTTGTCCACAGACACTGTGAACGGAATCGAGCGCAGACCCTGAAGGAAGCCGCCGCTCGGGCCCTCCATCTTGAGCGAGGAGTTGCTCCTGAGCGACGCCGTGTCCACCGGGTGGGTGAACGTGAACTTCACCAACACCTGCTTCACCTGAGGCTGAGTGGGATCCTGATAGAATTCTGCCGACGTCAGGGTCGCGACGAATGGCGCGGTGACGAAATCGAACCCGTAGTGCTCGAGCTTGACCGATGGCGCGAGGAATCCCTTCCCGCTGAACGACACGCTGAACCGCTTGCCGACGGGCCAGTCGTCGACCGGCGTGAACTGCAGATCGCGGTCGCCAACCCAGCGCCACGTGCCCGCGATCTCCGGCGAGATCTCCACGCCCGTCGTGATGACTTTCCCCACGGTCTCGAGCGGCGCGACCGATGCCTCGAACCGCACGCGCAAAGGCTCAGGCTTGGGATTGTCGACGGTGAGGTCAGTCGCGCTCGGTGACGCGACCGAGAAATCGATGCGGACACCGCGCGGACGATTGCGCCACAACACGACGCCGGACCAGAGCGCCGCGACACCCAGCACGACGAACAACGCGTTGCGCCTGAAGAGGCGTGGGTTCGCCGCGGCACGAGCCCGCAACGCGTTCTCTTTTTCTCGGATCGTGGTGACCCAGGGCGGCGGCGACCACGCGACATTGCCGATGAATGATTTGAGAAATGTGGCGACGCTGGCGCGCCACGCGGCGAGGCGCTCGGAGAACTTGCTCACAGAAATCCTGCTGGGTTGGAGGGGACTCTGTACGTAAGCCACTTCGCTCTGCGCGCGCTAGATTCGACGGATGCGCACTCCTCTCCTCCTCGCCCTCACGTTGTCGACCGGCGCGGCCGCCCAGAGCCCTCCGAGCCTCCGGACCCGACCCGAGCGGACGGCGTACCGGGAGACCAGCTCGTACGCCGACGTGATGGAGTTCGTACGGCGCGCGAGCGCCATGGCCCCGCGGCTGCTGCATCCCACCACGTTCGGCTACACGATGGAAGGGCGGGCGCTGCCCCTGATTGTGGTGGGGAGGGTACGGGACGCCAGCCCAGCGGCGGTTCGGGCCAGCGGGAAGGTCCGGGTCTTCATTCAGGCGAACATCCACGCCGGCGAAGTGGAGGGGAAAGAGGCCACGCAGATGCTGCTGCGCGCCCTGGCGCGTGGCGAGCACGCAACATGGTTCGACTCGCTGGTGCTGCTGATCGCGCCGATCTACAACGCCGACGGCAACGAGCGAGTGAAGCTCACGAACCGGGGGCCCCAGAATGGCCCCGTCGGGGGGACGGGGCAGCGTGCCAACGCCCAGGGGCTCGACCTGAACCGCGATCACATGAAGCTCGAGTCGCCGGAAGCGCGCTCCCTGGTGGGGCTGTTCCGGGACTATGACCCCCAGGTGGCGATCGACCTGCACACGACCGACGGCTCGTTCCACGGCTACCACCTGACCTACGCCCCGCCCCTCCACCCCAATACCGACAGCGCGATCGTGCGTCTCGAGCGGAACGACTGGCTCCCCGCGGTCACCCGGGCGATCAAGCGGCACGACGGTTGGGACTTCTATTACTACGGCGACTTCCCGGGCCCCCGGGAGCAGGGCCTGGAGCGGGGCTGGTACAGCTTCGACGCCCGGCCGCGCTTCAACAACAACTACGTGGGGCTCCGCAACCGCTTCGCGATCCTGTCCGAGGCCTACTCGTACGCCACGTTCGAGGAGCGCATCCGGGCCACCTACCGGTTCCTCGAAGAGATCCTGGGCTACGCGCGGGGGCACGCGTCGACGCTGCGGCGCGTCGTGGCGGCCGCCGACTCGGCCGACGTGACGGGCCAGACCCTGTCACTGCGGGAGGATTTTCAGCGGACCGACTCGGTCGCGATCCTCGTGGGTGAGGTCGCGGAGGATCGGAACCCCTACACCGGGGAACGGATCTTCAGGCGGCTCGAGGTGCGGCGCCCGGAGCGCATGCCCGAGTTCCAGACCTTCCGGCCCACCGAGACCACCGTGGCCCCGGCGTTCTACTACATACCGCCCGACCTCAAGAAGGTGATTGCCCTGCTGGAATCCCACGGCGTGAGTCTCGAACGCCTCACCCGGGGCGAGACGCGGACAGTGGAGCGGTTCACGATCGATTCACAGACCACAGCCACGACGGAATTCCAGGGACACAAAGAGCGGACGCTGTTTGGCCGTTGGGAGAGCGCCGAGGTCACGGTGCCGGAGAGCACGGTGGTGGTGCGGGTGCACCAACCGCTGGGCCGGCTGACGTTTACGCTGCTCGAACCGCGCTCGGACGACGGGGTGGTCGATTGGAACGTGCTGGACGATGTGCTGACCAGCGCCAAGACCTACCCTATTCTGCGGGGGAAGTAGGGATTGTTGCTCAGACTGGCATGTTCACGATGAAACGGTCGCTTTACCGATCGACCACACGATGGGGGTACCGACGAACGGGAAGTGCCCGACCAGCTGGATCCACCAACGATAGGTGAGCGCCGGCAGGCCATGATGCGTGATGAGGGGAATGATCACTAACGACATCATCAGCCAGACGCAGGGACCGTAAATCGCCGCGACTTTGATGACGCCGAAGCGCGAGTACAGCAGCGCGCGCACCCAACCGGCGCGCGACCTCGGGGTAGTAGGCGCCCACCGGCGCGCCGATGGCGACCAGTGGTCGCGCCAGTTCCAGCGTCGCCTGCAGGAGTTTCGAGAAGCGCCGCCCGGCGACGGTCTCCTCGACGAGTCGATCTCCGAGCTCGCCCCAGCCGCGACCGCGCGCCTGCACGCCGGGATCGTGAGCGAGCGCCGCGGCC
>Ga0137418_10002102_pt1 | contig 18275 bp, 19 predicted proteins | sample CZODoug3_1_2_16f_FD_122242 | JGI IMG/M metagenome (GOLD analysis project Ga0137418, IMG submission 122242) | Vadose zone soil fungal communities from Angelo Coast Range Reserve, California, USA - CZODoug3_1_2_16fungal (Hybrid Assembly) | ecosystem: Environmental > Terrestrial > Soil > Vadose... | reverse complement strand
CTTCGAAGGGTTGGGGAGGGCAGGAAAAGAGCAGCTACTCCTCCGCCGCTGCTGCCGCTGAACGCGGACGAGTCGCTGCTCTTTTCCTGCCCTCCCCAACCCTTCGAAGCGGCAGAACTGCTCGCCGAATTCCAGCCGTTCCCAGTGTTGCTATAGGCCTTGCCGTTCGCTGTCGCATACTTGTTCCCGTTTGCGGTTTCACCCGCCGCTGCGCTGTTGTACTGACCTGAAGCTCCCACAGCCTTGCCACCGTTCGAGGTTTGTACCGACCCCGTCGTTCCTTGCGACGTCGTTTGATGCTGGCTGTATGCAGTGTTGCCGTTTTTCGAAACCGTCGAACTTCCCCAGCTCCCATTGGCATTGGAGCCTTGCTCAGTGGTTCCGTATGCTCCCGTCTTTGGGTTGTACGCTTGACCGACGCTTTGGCTCCCATAACCGTTCGAAACTGTACCGCCCCGTGCGTAAGTCCCGGTGGAAGGGTTGTAGCCGGAGCTATAGTGCGCAGCGCCGTTCGCCCCATAATAGGATCCACTCGAACCGTAGTATCCCCCATGCCAGGCGCTGTTTCCGTAGTAGGCCCCACCGTGGTACACCACCGTCGTGGTGCCGTGCCATCCACAGTTCCAGCTGCTATATCCCCAGGCGCAACAACTGCTGCTCATCATGGCGCCGACCGCAATGCCGACTCCAAACGCAATCACTGCGGTCGCCGCAACGGGAGGCGCTACGTATGCGGGAGTCACATAGGGATAGCCATAGACCACCGCGGGGTTGTACATGGGAACGTACACCACCTGCGGATTTACAGGTTGAATCACGATAACTTGCGGCGACTGTTGTACGACCGTTAGCTGTGCCCCTGATTTCAGGCTTCCAGCAGCCAACGCTTTCGCACGCAAGAATTGGACGGCCGACATCACGTCCGCGCCCTGAGTGTGATAAGCCTCTCCCAAAGATGAAGTCCAGCTGAGGTTCGTGGCCAAGTTGGCAAGGACGGATGGAAATTGTGTGAGCGCCTTCACACTGGGATCCCAAGGCTGCGCATCAACGTTCTGCATGAGCGTTTTACCCGTAAGGTAGCTGTGTTGCTGAAGCCAGCCAGCAGCGGTAGCGACCTGGTCTGGAAAGGTCGCCGCTCCAAGAACCTGCGCAACTAGTGAGTCCGGGTAAAGTGCGATGGGGGCCACCAGTTGTTGCAACTCTTCTGCAGACAACGGCACGCCTTGCCCGGAATATCCACCCGATGGCTCCGACTGAGCGCCCGCCTCAGTTGCCGCTGCGGCAATGACGAGCAGGAACGATAGCGCGGTTGACATAAATTGTTTAATGAAGTTCTTGATCATTTTCTTCTCTCCACTTCTTCTCTTCCCCATTCACTAAAAAGTATCAAGCTTGGCCAAGCCGACAGTCGGTGCGGTCGGACGGCGGCCTCCCGACAGACAGAGTAATGATTAGTTTACGGATCGTCTGCGCGTCCCCCTGCCTTGCGAAGATGGTCCCGGGTGTTATGCTCGGTCAAAGGCCAGGGTCAAGCAATTGTCAGTTTTGACAGATCGGGTCGACTGGCAACGTAGGGTTCTTTTTTTCGGTGGGGGAAAACGCTGATGCCATATCTCCTGCAAGTATCAGAACATTTCCGGCCTCAGCCTTTCTACACAATCTGTCAGTTCTCTAACATGGAGTGGCCTAACCAACCTCCACCGTTTCTAACCCAACGCAATGGTCTGTAAGTTTTGACAGTAGTAGGCGATGCAGCCCTAATGACAGCCTGATTACATGCACGAGGTTTCGAGGTATTCGAGGAGGAATTCCATGCGATTGACTGTCCTATGCCTCCTAGCGTCCGCTCTTTTCCCGTCGGTAGATCGCGCCCAGGCTCCTGTTTTCGCGATTGCGCAGCAAGAAAGCTCGATTAAGTTCTTTGTAAAGGCGTCGGTCGCTCTCGAGGGCACCTTTGACAAGTGGGACGCCACTCTCACATTCACTTCTCCCGATGTCTCAACAGGAGTTTTGGACATCAAGATTCAGGCAGACAGCGTCAATACCGGAAGCGGCATGAAGAACGGCAAACTGAAGAGCAAAGACTTCTTCGACGTCAAGCAGGATCCGTCGATCACATTTCTCTCGAAGAAGATTGTACAAACCGGCCCCAATACCTTCGATGTACAAGGTGACTTTATGATCCGCGGAGTGTCTAAACCCGAAACGCTGACGCTAACGGTTTTCGGCGAGGGGACAGGAGCGGGCCAGATTAAAGGGACAATGGCATTCGACCGTAAGGAGTTCGGGATGAATAGCGGCATTCCTTTCATCAGGATCGCCGACCGCGTCGAGGTGACTGTTGACCTCACGGCGAAGCGAGTCAGCGGACCTGCAGTGGCTCTTAAGAAATAGGCAATGACCTGAAAAGTGAGGGCGAGCAAGCCGAACTCAAATGCTTTGTGAATAGCCGAATGAATCGTTGGCTTGGCTTCGTCGTTCCGGCATGCGTGAGTACCCTGCAGGGGTGAGTGCCCTTCAGAAGCAATTCAGCTCCGCAACCGAAACTAACGAATACAGGTTCGGTTCGGGGTTCGCTCAGACCAGCACTAGTATTCTTCCATCAAATATGTGACGAAGTTCGAACTGTCGAGCATAAGAAGTGGAACTACACCCCTTCGGGAAAATAGATCCAAGCGTGTAAATCCCATTGTTCGCTGTCGTCATGGAAGTCCCGCACCCACAGAGCTGCATGAAAGACTTCATACTGGAGCGCTTGAATGTTTCTAAATCGAGCTTTCGGGAAGGCCGGAATTACTTTTCGACCGTACTTGCGTAGGCGGCTACTAGCCGCGCCACGGTGATCGCAATGTAGAGCACGCCAGTTACCGCTTCCAGTGCTGCCACTATCCGCGCTGGCCGCGAGATCGCCACTACGTCCCCGTAACCCAATGTAGTTAGAGTGACGAGGCTCAGGTACAAGAGAGAATGCCGAGAAATCCCGTCTAAAGCCGGCAATGCCGTCTCTCTGAAGGAACCGGGTTCCACGGTTTCGATAAAATTGAATACGGCGAAGTAAAACATTCCCAGGAGGAGGTAAAGATTCACCAATCCGTATATGCGCCCGCGCGTTACTGACCCAGGCAGCCCTACGTAAGAGAAAAGAGCAACGGAGACAAATCCCAAAAAAACGGCGAGAAACAACCAGTTCGCGACCATGATCATATGTACGGGACGGAAAAAGTAGATCAGCATGATCAACATGGAAATGCCAGCCAAGAAAGTCGCCGGCAAACGCAAGCCTCTTTTTTGGGACAGCTCCAGTGTCGCGGCAACCAGGGCTACATACATGGAAAGCGCGAGAACGCCGTCCCCTAATACGTGATTCTCCTTCACGAACGCACTGAGCATCAGAAACGCAATGAGGGAAAGCAGCAATAAGACGGAGTAGCGATCATCATTGGTCGTGCCCATCTACTCGTGCCAATCTCGCGCAGCTCTCCGCGCGCTCCACTCGTCTTCCGTTCGGTTCTAACTAGTAGACGGTTCTCTTGCCGCAACACGATTGAGATCCGTTATCAACCGCAGAGCAGATTATCTATATTCCCTGGCTACAAAACCGTAGAGAACTGTCACTTCTGCCAGTGTTCGGAGAAATCGGATTTTTCACACCTCAGCAACCTTCGGGCCCGCAGCAACAAGTGCAGCCTCGTAGCTCTCTCAGCGGGCTACTTTACTGCGGCCTTATAGAATAGATAAGTCTTACCATCAGTATACTGGCGCCGACCGCGGCGACCAGCCAAACTGCGGTGATTGCGACGAAGGCAATGACGGCTGCCGTCGATCTTATTTCTTCTTTCCTTCGCATTTCGGCTGCGTCGGCTAGCTGACGACATTCGATGAGTACCTCCGGCGGAATGAGTCTCTGAAGTAGTTTTGCCCCCACGAAGAGAACAGAGAAGTCGTCCAAGAATCCGATCACCGGAATGTAACTCGGAATTAATTGAATAGGACTAAGCACGTAGCCTGCGCTGCATGCTGCGACCAGTTTTGCGTACCAAGGCACGCGGGGATGTTTGAACGCAAAATAATAAACCTGCGCCTCCCGCTGAACGCGTTGCGCCTGGTACTTCCAGTTCATCCCAATCGTTCCTGGCGGACAATGGTTGTCCGGCTTCGGCGAAATAGCGTCGAAAACACTTTCTGGACCTCACACTGTTTCTCAAAAAGCAGAATTCCCACGAGCTATCTCGATGCATCGAATACCACTTGGTCGTACCACCAAAGCCGTTCAAAGAAGGCACGGGCGATCTCGAGCTGCATTTTTTGTTGTGAGGATGACAATGTGCTTTCCACGATCTCGCCAACGCATCGGTTGCCGTCAATGGCATCAAACAAGCGCTTTTCTGTTGAGTCTATTGGCATGAAGAGATCCGTATACGTGTGGCTCTGGTTGATCAGAACGGCCGCGGCTCCGGCCGGCAGCCGCTCTTGAATGCAGATCGTGTCTGGCATTCGAATGGGCACAGAGTTGCGCCAGGCATCACAGTCAAAACTGACGGATTGCGCGGCGCGCGGGCGATCGTTTCGATAAGCGATCATACTGTGACGAACCATCGTGCCCCGAAACAATTCGGCGGTGACATACTGCTCTCGCGGGGAAAGCCGCGCTATTCGGGAAGCCTGCGGGACTTGTGCCATGATTCCGCAGTGAGGCGAGTACGGCGCTTGTCTTATCCATCGGGAAAACCTCAGTCCACCCTTCTCCAGGAAATCGAATAATTGCGGGACCGAATACGCGCGGTCTTGCGGATGTAGAAGCGCATCAGCGAGCCCAGCCTCTTGTTGAAAGTCCGGGGCCTCGCGCAGCAGGTTTTCCAGCGGATGTCCGAGTGGCAGCGCGCTAAGCGCATCGATAAGGCCCGAAATGTCTGTGTCGGTAGCACGTAGACCAACTCGCCTGCAGAATTCTTGCAGCATATAGATGCCGGTCCGTCCGTAGGGCGCATACACCATAAGGTGCATTGCGCCGCCCGGTTTGAGCACGCTACGAAGAGCCCGGAGGCCCGCATCAGGGTCCACAAGATGATGGAGAACTCCGGTACACACAATCTGATCGAAAGTCGTCCCCAACTCGTTCACGAGTTCGATGGGCAGTTGGCAGACTTGGAGGTTGTTCAGGCTGCATTTTCGTTTGAGGTCCTCAGTACACCGCACACTTGTCGCGCTAACGTCGATGCCGGTAATCTGCGCCGTTGGCCACCGCACGGCATGCTTTGCCGCCTGAGATGTCCCGCAGCCGGCAATGAGGATGGACAGGTCTTGGTTATAAGGCCTGGCAGGCCAAGCTAAGTGATAATCCGCGCGGCGTCTTTGAGGGTCTTGCCAAAGCTGCCGATATTTTTCCAGGCCGTCGATGGGCCGAGGATAGGGATACTGATCGTAGAAATGTCGGACCTCTTCTGCGACACCCAGCAATGCCGAGTCGTGTTCCTTTTGCAAAATCATTGAGGAATCGCCAAATTTCTGAACACTCGATCGCTTAAGCGCTGGAAGAATTGTGTTATTCAACTCTTCTCAAACGAACACCTTGTACCGCGGCTGCGTTACTGGCCGGTTGCTGCGGTTCTTTCTAGTAGCGGAACAGCTATCCCCGGCTGATTCAGAGTCCGCCGGGGATTCGCGTTTGGTTGACTTGCGTCACAGTCGCTCGTAACTGGCTACTATTTGGCTGCTGCTGCCGCCTTCGCCTTTCCAACGCCCGACGAGTTCTGCACCTGGGCTAACACCGCGTCCAGGTTGAACGAGGCAGGTTTCTGGCGCGGCGGGAACAAAGCAAAATCCTTGATCTGCCCTGCGACCAGTGCCTGCATCTCGTACATCATGAAGATGTGATTCACCACCCAGTCCCAGTAACGATTCGAGTTGAAGTCGGCCCGCTCGAACGGGTCCAGCCGTAGATTCAAGATCGTCGGCAAGCGAAGCTTAACCAGGGGCTCTTGCCAGACAGCCGTCGAAGTTGCACGTTGCTCGGCCAGCACAAACTTATAGTCGCCATTCCGCACCGCCATGACCTCGCCGTCATCGCTAAAGTAGAAGAGAGCCTTCCTTGGGCTCTCGGCCACCTGGCCGGTCAAGTAAGGCACCAAGTTGTGTCCATCGAGATGGACTTTGAAGCTCTTGGCGCCGACTGTGCAGCCGTTGACGAGTTTCTCGGTGACGTTCGGATCGCCGGCAATTGCTAGCAAAGTTGGGAACATGTCGATGTGAGAGCCGATACCGTTGAGGACTGAGCCGGCCTTGATCTTACCGGGCCAGCGGGCGAGACACGGCACGCGCCATGCACCTTCCCAGTTGGTGTCCTTGTTGCTGCGGAACGGGGTGTTGCCGCCGTCCGGCCAGGTGTCGTTCTGTGGTCCGTTGTCGGTGGAGTACATGACGAAGGTGTTGTCAGCGATGCCCAGTTCGTCGAGTTTGTCGAGGATCTGACCAATTTGCTCGTCGTGGGTGGCCATCCGATCACTGTAGTCGTCCAACCCGGTCTTCCCGCGGTTCTTGTCGGCCAGGTGGGTCCTGAAGTGCATGGCGGTCGAGTTGTACCAAAGGAAAAATGGCTTGTTGGCTTTGACCTGCTTCTCCATAAAGCCGATAGCGCCTGCAGTGATCTCCTCGTCAATAGTTTCCATGCGTTTCTTGGTCAGTGGGCCGGTGTCCTTAACCGTCTGCTTGCCTACTCGGCCCCAGCGGGGATCAGTCGTTGGGTCATCCTTATCAGTCGCAAAGGAGTGCATCACACCTCTGGGTCCAAAGTTCGCCAAGAAGGCTGGATCCTTGGGATAGTCAGGCAGTTCCGGTTCTTCTTCCGCGTTCAGGTGATAGAGATTGCCAAAGAATTCGTCAAATCCGTGAACGGTCGGCAAGAATTCGTTCCGATCGCCAAGATGGTTCTTGCCGAACTGACCGGTGGCGTAGCCGAGCGGTTTTAGAAGTTCGGCGATGGTCGGGTCTTCCGCAGAGAGTCCTACAGTAGCGCCGGGCATGCCGACCTTGGTCAAGCCCGTCCGGATTGGGTTTTGGCCGGTGATGAAAGACGCACGGCCGGCGGTGCAGCTCTGCTGACCGTACCAGTCGGTGAAGGTCGCTCCTTCCACCGCAATACGGTCGATGTTAGGAGTTCGATAGCCCATCATGCCATGGCTATATTGGCTGACGTTCCACATACCGATATCGTCCCCCCACAGAATTAAGATGTTTGGTTGCGTTGAAGCCATAGTTTGTTCCTTCCTTAGAGTTGATTTTGTGTTGCGATTCCCGGCCCTAACCGGAGAAACTTTTTTCGAAGCGGAAATGTGCCTTCGAATTGTCATTTGGTTGCTCCATGCGAGCCGCCGGACGATAGTTGCGACGGAAATTTGGAGTGCGCAGTATTGACTGACCCATTGTGTGGCCCAGACTTCGCGGGGCTCACACCACTGAATGGCGAGAGCGGCGAGCCGTTGCCGTGGCAGAAGCGGAACTTCTGGCCGTTCCCGCAAGGACACGGGGCATACGCCCCTCGACTCGCGTCCTCAGCTGTGGTCAACGCCATCACATCGGAAGGCGGTCGGCCGCTCTGAAATAGCCGAGCCATCGTTTTCATCGCGGGCATTGTGTGAGTGAAGAAAAGCTCCAGGCCCGGGCAGAGGTAGTTCTGGCCGGGATCGCCGTCGCGCGAAACTGCGAACCGGTCTTTCGGGCAGCCGCCATTACAAAGCTGCTTAACCGGGCAACGCTGGCACTGCGCAGTGAGCGAATCGCGCTTGTCGTCCCCGAACTTGCGCTGCTGGGCGGACGCCACGAGTTTCAGCATGTGCGTCTCGTGGATGTTGCCGAGCAAATAACGCGGTTCGACGAAATGATCGCAGGAGTAAAGATCGCCGTTGTACTCCAGCGCCGGGCCGTACCCGCAGGTCGGGGCGTGGATGCAGAGTAGATGGCGGCCGAAGTATGCTTCGAGCGTCACGTCGAAAAGCTGGACGAAAACCTGGCCAACGTCACGACGGACCCACTCCTCAAAGATGTCCACCAGGAAGCGACCGTACTGTTCGCCCCCGACTGAGCGCTTCGTTACCAAATTGCCGGACTGTGTGTAGAGTAGACGCTTACGGCCAGGCTGCTCGCTCCAGCCGAGGTTGGCGATAGCGATCGTCTCCTCGCTGGCGCGCTCTACGATCGGAATGAACTGTATCCACTTCGCTTCCATTTCGTCGCGGAAAAAGCGGTAGACGGCGCGACCGTGCTTCTCATTGGCCACGTTCACCGTGCACAGTATGTTGAAATCGACGCCAAACAAATGCAGATGCCGCCAGCCCCGCATTACCTTATCGAAGGTGCCCTGCTTGCTGCGGTCGACCCGGTAAGTGTCGTGGAGCTCGCGCGGACCGTCCACGCTCAGGCCAACCAGGAAATCGTGTTCCTTGAAGAATGCGCACCATTCATCATCGAGAAGAATGCCGTTGGTCTGAAAAGTGTGTTGCACGACTTGGCCGGGCCGGCGGTATTTTTCGACGAGTTCGACGGAACGCCGGAAAAAATCGAGCTTCATCAGCGTGGGCTCGCCCCCTTGCCACGCCACGATAACTGTCGGCGTTCGATGTGACTCCAGAAGTTGGCGGATGTACGTCTCCAGCGTAACGTCGGACATCCGGCTCTTTTCATTGGGATACAGCGATTCCTTTGACAGGAAAAAACAGTATGTGCAGTCGATGTTGCAAGTAGACCCACTCGGCTTGGCAAGCAGGTGAAAGCCCGGTGGTGCGTTTGTCGGAAGAGATTCGGCAGTTATAGGAGCCATTTTCTTGTCACCTTTTCGTTTTGGGACTGGCAAACCGTTCAGGGTTGCTAATCCCAAATCTCGCTACCGCCGAGCGTTTTCGATCTGCTTAGTCCCTTACCCCCGCCGTGGACCAGCATCCGGCACTTTTGCGATATCTACAGCTTTATGATTTCGGGCGCTGACCATCCGCACGATTCGGTTAACGGGGCCGCGCACGACGAGATACGGCACGATCGCCAGGGCGAACGCCACGATAAGCAGTTCCCCGGCGTATACCGTCGAGTGCACTTTCAACTGGTAGATGACATCAAGAATGATCGCGAGGATAAAAATCTTGCCGACCGATTTCCAGCCATCCTTCATCAGCTCTTTGCGATAGTCCGGGGTTGAAAGCAAGGCCCAGAAATACGGGGGCTTTCCGGTTTTTGCGTCCTTGACACCGTTGATGACCCCGAAGATAGTTGCCATCAACGGTTGGACGATAAACCGGAAATGAAGCGGTCCGTCCAGGCGAGCGAAAAGATCTTCGATAATTCTTTGCATGCCTTAAGCCCTCCCGCTTCTTCCGATTTGCCACGGCCAATAGCCGTCAATTTCCACCGTGATGGACCAGCTCAGGAACGTTCGCACGACAATCAACAAACCCAGCGACACGATCCCTTCCCGGGTGGGTTCGATCGTGACCGTCCTGACAATGTCCGCGGCCACCAAAAATTCCAGCCCGAGTTGCAGCGCTTTTCCGATGAAGACTTTCAGCCGTTGATAAGCGTCCGGTCTCCGCTGCCTGATCTGCACAAGGCAAAGGATGGTTGCGTAAGGAAAGGCAATGCCGATCACCGCAACGCCCACAATTTCGAGTCCCCGAACGATCAGTTCAATGTATTCGGTAACTGCAGTCATTCGTAACGTCTCTGTGGCGGCGACCAAGTCAACGGCCAGTCCTGACCGTCTGCGGCAACAGAGTAGGCCCAAGCTCTACAAACTTGTAACTGTCAAAACATACAGTGCGGGACGGCGTGCCCGGCACAGACGCAGGCGCTCGGCGAACTGACTAGTCTTCTTCCTGGATTGATACGGGTCGGGTGAAGGCCGTGCTCAAGAGATTCCGACGTTGTCCCAGACCGCTCAGCGTTTGAACGTAAATCCTGGAGGGAGCTCCGTAAGAGAGGCCGAGCGTGCATTTTTGTGAAGACTCTGAGGAACTACTAAAGGGCCTTCAGCGCCGATTTCATGCTGGTTCTTGACGAAGTCTCTTTCTCGACTAAAACGGTCCGTGGCGCAGCAAAACACCGTAAAAGGTGATGAATCCAATCAGGACGACAGCAATCGCTACCACGAAGGAGATGGACCGCGCGTGCCGCGTCTGGGACGCCCCAATCTCTTTCAGGAAATTTCGATGCTGCCAAATTGCGGCCATTAATGACAGAGTACCCAGAGCAATGAGGCTCATTCCCAAATTGCGCGGTGCCTGCGGACGCTGGATGTTCCCGGTGGCAATCTCTTCGGGCAGGTACTGGAAGAACTTGTAAATGCTGAATCCGAATCCGATCATCGAAAGCGCGGTTCGGATCCACGCCATCAGCGTTCTTTCCGCTGCGATCACTGTGCGCTCGAGGGCCAGATCGGTCCGCTCCTCGGCAAGAACCGTTCCCCTGTCTTTGAGCTCCGTGTCAACCAGGCTCATAGGACCATTCCTCAAACGTCCGCCAAATGATAGCGCTGGAATTAGACTTCAGCCTGCGACTCCAGGCGGCAAGGCGGCCTGCTTCATTGCATCCCAAGCCTTTGCTTCCAAGCTCACACCTTTCAGAAGGCGTTTACGCACGTGCGCCCGGTCCCGCTGCGGGCGCGGCAAGCGGCACGATCTGCGGCCAGTGGTCCCGGACAGCAAACACGCGGAAAACGAACGCAACTAGCACCGCGATCAGCGTGACGGGAAAGAACGACAGGCTATCCTTCACCAGCATCGCGAGCAACGTGTAAACCAAGCTCGCCAGCACCGCCGTCGTGAGGATGTGCTCCGACGGCCTCACGATCTCCGGCGTGACTCCGGAGAAGAGGTCAATGAGCACCCCGCCCGCGGTGGTGGCGATCAGCCCTATGACGATCGCGGCGAAGATCCCAAGGTTGTGCTCGAGCGCCTTATGTGCGCCCAGAATCGCAAACCAGGGCAGGGAAAAAGACTTGAAGAAGGCCAACGTCCTCGTCCGGAACCTCTCCTCTTTCGAGTCGGCGTACCGATAAATCGCCAGCCCCAGTAGACCCATCAGAAGGCACACGAGAAGATAGGTCGGGTCCCGGAACGGCCCGGGGATATCATTGAGCAACACGTCGCGCGTAACGCCACCGCCGATACCACCGAAGAAGGCCATGATCAGCAACCCCACCACAGCGTAGCCGCGGTTGTGCGACGGATGACGAGCGACGAGCACCCCGTTCAAAGCGTTAATGCCGGCGGAGAACATGTCGATGTGCGGAAAACTTGGCAGGTTCATCTCTGTTTTCTCCTCAGAAGAGCGGTTCACCGCCGCATGCAAAGCAGCGCTGGCTAGTGATCACTGCTGAACCGCGTGCCGGCTGCACAGTCTCTCTTGCAAGCGCCGAATTGAACTGTCAAAAGTAACAGACTGCTGCGCTCTCTTAAAAACGACGTGACTAATCGAGGTCTGCTAGCAGACGAAAGAACTCCCAAGCCCGCCGCAGGCTTGGGAGTCCCAACCTTGCGCCTGCCGTCCGCCTCAAGTAATACGAGGACCAGCAGATGAAGAGGACCAAAATGCGGTTTACATCGTTTCCGCCAGGCCTTTGTTCACCAATACCTTGACGTCCACGCGGCGGTTCAACGACCGTCCCTGGGAATCGGTGTTTTCAGCGGCTGGATGCGTCGCGCCATATCCTGCCGGCACAAGGATGCGCCGCATAGGAATGTTCCCCTGCTCGCGAAGGTACCTGGTGACTGCGGCCGCCCGAACCTCGCTGAGCTTTTGATTGAGCTGCTTGGTGCCCGTACTGGAGGCGTAGCCCGCGACCTCGATCATGTATCCATTGAGACCCTGAGTAGCCGCGACGAGCGCATCGAGATCCGCTTTGGCTGCACTGTCCAAGGTCCCATCGTCAGAAGCGAAATAGATCCCAGCTTCGGCAGCAACTTTGTAGTCATCCAAGTCGGATACGCGCTTGTTGACCAGCAGAACCGCCGCGGCATCCATATTGGCCGCTGCGCCTGCAGCCTGGGCGTTGGTATTGGCGTTATTTGCGGAAGTCTGCGCCGTCTTCGCGGAAACTTGGGCAACCTTGGCATCCTGCACTCCCTCATTCGCAGTAGATTGCGCCTGCGAGCTAGCTGCCTTGTTTGCCAGGATTTGTTGCTCTTCCGCTACTTCAACGGCAAACTCATCCGGAGTAAAACTTATCTTGCTGGCCTCCAGCTGCCCATTTGTATTGCCGACGCCTTCGGCATCGATCGTCAATCCAGGCACCATGGCGGTCACGTCCATGTCAGTGTGACGGAAAAACTCAACCTTGCCCCTCTTGCGTTCGATTTTAGTTCCGTCAATCAGGCTAACGATGACCACCGTACCCGCCTTCTTGTCGTTGACTTTGATCAAATCTCCGTTGCGGGACACAATGGTTCCCTTAACCTTTGCCTTCTGCCCGCTGACGATTTGAGGCGGGGTTGCTGCGACGGTGCTCGTCATGCACATAGCCAGAACGACGCAGAATAGAATCCAGAGTACTGACTTCGATTTCTGACTTCTGAAAATCATGTGGTTCCTCCATGCACTCCTTCGTCTTCACCGAGGCCCGCGCGTATGATGCCCTATAGAGCCCCTAAGCTATTGGCAGTTCTCACGCAACGCCAGTGTCACTATTGACAGATACCTGCGCACTCCCCGAGATACTCGCGTGTGATGCCTCACCTATGTCTCCCTGATGGAGTAGGAATAGCCGGTACAGATTTCTTGTTATCGGTCCGGGTGCACTCTCAGGCCGACCTGCTTGCTTTCTATGCTCTTGAAGCAATGCAAGATTTGCCTTTAGGCCTTGGATCTCCTGCTGCCTCTCATTGATCCGCTGCTGCTCAGAGTCGAGCTTACCTTTGCCCGTTCTGGAGTCCGTGTAATTTGGGTTCGAATAAACAATGTCCTGGTCGAGCGCAAGCTCCCGTTGTTGCCACTTCAGATGTTCTTCTGCCTCGGCGATTTGTTCCTTCAGCTTGGCGATTTCCGCATCCTCGGCGGCCGCCTCCTCGCAATCCTTACCTTTCGGTCTTGACCCTTTGTTAGCGGAAGTCGCAGCCTGATCGGCAGCTTCGGTACCCGCGCTGGGTGCCTCTGTCCTCAGGCTGGAGGCAGCACCAAGATTGAGACCTTCCTGGCCGGGTTTAAAGTACTCCGTGTCCAGATCCTCATTGCTAATCACCCGGGACTGCCTCGCGACCTTCTTCTTCTGCTCGCGGCTGCGCCGAGCGGCATCTGTGACGGATTGGCCTTGCTGCGTCTGCGAATCCTGCGGCTTAGCTGTGCAAGGAAGCGCCGCGCACGCCGTTAAGAGCACGACGCTCAAGAGCATCTGCCACGTATGCGATAATCTGTTTCGCATAAGTTGGCTCCTCCAAGAACCTTCTGAGCAGCCTTTCTCTGGTCGTCCGGCGAGTTCGGCCCCCTTCGATTCAAGAAACGGGGCGAGCCGTCGTTGACACAAGCTACGTCATCGGATTCGAACACCCACGAGCGTGTGCTTCTGGCAGCTAGACGTGAAGTGTCAAAACTACCAGCACGTTGAAATGACCCAACGAAGCAGCACGAGCCACCCACCAGATTGAGCAAGGATATTCGGCCCTGACCCTGCCCGATGGACTTTAAGTAAGTAAGCACACCTGGGTCGACGTACTAAGTCCCCGCACCTCGCACCTCGCACCTCGCACCTCGCACCTAGGACTCAGAACCGCTACTTAGGAGTCTTCGGCGGGCAGTGGGCGTCATAGGTCGCCTGCATCTTCCTCAGTTTGAGGACGCCGTATAACACGGTAATCGCCATGATAACGACCAAAAGTCCAGCGAACCGCTTTTCCAGATGGTAGTTACTCTCGCGATAGGCAACATAGCTGGCAATAATCAAGCAGAGAATAAGAATGTTGATGACCCAGTTCACCGCCTTCGGCACGATGAAGTGTATGGTGCCGAAACCGGCGAGCTGGTAGACCACGAACGGCAGAATCGCTACCGCTGGCAGCAACTCGGAGGCACCCAGCGTGATGTCAACAGCGCCGAGTCCCCTGCTGTGGAGCAACGCACTGTGCGCCAGTTCATGGAATAGCACTGGCACCGCACACAGGAAAGGCACCGCGCCGAGCAACTCGATGACCAGCGACCCGCTCCAGGTGCCGATCTTGGAGGAAGGATCGGCGCCCTCCTTCGATGATTGCGTGCCGATGAAGAGGCCGCCGACGATGGCCGCCGCGCTGGAAAGCATCAGCAGCTCCACCGTAATGCCGAAGCTCGCCGGTTCGCCCGTCTTGATTAGCAACAGGCCCATGAAGCCGGGGGTGTAAAACATCACGCGCACCAGTTTCGCCCACACACGCTCGTCGCGTTCCGGCGGCAGGATTGGGAGTGCAAGTCCGTCAGTTCCGATGGTCGGTCTAACTTTCGACATTCCGGTGTCCTTAAGGTGCAAGAGATTTGCGATCGTTGATTACGCCACTGCGCTTACCACATTGTTGGTTGTTCCGCGAGTTTCGCTCTAAGAGTCGCTGAGCCCGTCCTTATCGGCGAACTCCGCCTCTAGACAAATGCGTACTACTCTGGACACGACTCTGCCGCGCGTGGTTTTGACCAGAACACATACCGATGACGCTGGCCTTTTCAGGCTTTCATCTTTTTGCGCTTTTTGTCATCGGCTGGAGCGCCAATTCTTCCGCTCCCTTCGTCTTGTGCTCCTTGAACTCCTCGAGAAGACCTTCGTCTGTCAAATCAAGTGGGTGCGAGTGCTCCCAGTCGTGGTGCGCAATCTTCGATAGGCGTTTGATCACATGTTCGTCATCCACCTCGATGGCCAGCTCTCTGCGACTATCAAAGCTTCCGGGCGCCAGATTGATCGAGCCCACGATGGCATGGGCATGATCGGCAAGCAGCATCTTGGCGTGCAGTTTGAGGTGCTTCAATTTGTGAATCTTGATGCCAACATCCTCCATGGTGCGCATGCCCCCAACCGCTTCAACCAACTTTCCCTTTTTGAGCTTGTGCGGAGGTCGGGCCATGACGTGAATCTTTACTCCGCGGCGCGCCGCCCGAACCAACCGCTCAATAATGACTGCATCCTGGTAGCGCTCGTTCTGCAAGAAGATGGAATCCTTTGCGGCGTCGATAAACTGCGCGATGCGCTCTCGCCCGTTGCCGCAGCACCAGATTAGATGTGAATGCTCGTCCCCTTTGAAGGGTTTTCGATGCCAGTCCGCTTCGAAGCCTTCAATGATTTCGGCAACTTCGTGAGCATGAGAAGTGACGATGGCGTAATCGCGGGTTTCGGTCAGGTTCTTCGTATCCCAATTCAGGGATTTCACAAAGGCCGTCGTGTCATCCACTACCATCGACTTCTCGTGGGTGACGTCATACTCAGGGTTACTGTCGATGACTTCGACGCCAGCAGCCGCAAGCTTTTTGTGAGATTCCTTGTTCTCCGATTCTCCGTCCCGCCGGGCAGGATTCAGCATGATCCGGACATTTACGCCGCGACCTTGGGCGTCAATCACGGCCTTAAGAATGGAAGGATCCGAGAAAAGGAACATCTTGACGCGCAGTGACTTTGTTGCGCCGTCAATGGCCTCCAGAATCGGCTTAGCCGAATCGTCTGGCATAACGATCAGGGAACGTGACACTTGGCCTCCTTGAAATAGCCCAAAGAGCACTCCAGCCGCTGTGGCGTCATTGCTCCTCGAAAAGGTAGTTCTCATTTAGGAGGCGTTCCATTGTCAGAAGTGACAGTCTGCCGCTTTATCCGGATCGACCTGGAATCCCAGGTTTAGGGCACTGTTCGTTGAATCGATCTATGACCTTTCTCGGTTCACTGTCTGGTTGAGGGAACCAACTCTCAACTCACCGGAAGGACAAAGAAAATGAATTCAGAAAACATCAAGAAAGTTACAAATCAAGCCATCGAGCAGCTCATTATGGCACTCAACGAGGACCGGAACGAAACGCTGACGCGTGTCATGCCTCCACCGGGAGTGAGAATTCCGTGGCGCGAACGGTGCAAACCGGGCCCCCGGCACCACCCGTTCGCGCCATCGCTTCGTCTCCGAAGAAATCTACTTTGCCGTGAGCAAGATACGTGGTTTTCCCAGCCTGCGTGACGGGTTCGAGCGTGAATGCTCCGAAGTGTTCCGCGAGAGCTGCCCGCGCCTGGTCTATGCTCTTTGGATGCGCGATTAGCTTGCGGATGTCCGTGAGACGCGATACAGCAAAGGTTCGCAACTCGTCCAGTGTCGAGCGCAATGATCCGGGCCGTGGTTCCAGTAGTTTGTCAGTGCTGCTACGTAGCTCACGCTGTCATTCTCCGATTGCGGCCGTGATGCTCTGTGATCCCTGACCGTCGGCAATTGCCTGAATCAAGCGTGCAGTCTCGGCCTCGATCTGCTGTTTCCGCTGCCGTAGCTGCTCAAGCTCGGCGTCAAGTTCCTCGAATCTCTTCCGAAGAGCCTCTTCCATCCGGGCGACGGCGTAGTCAATAACTTCGGTTCGCAGAACTGACTCGGAGAGTCCTCGCAATAGGCTTTCTTCAAGTTCATCTCGGCGGACAAGCAAGCGATTTCGGCACACCGAATCGCCTCGTTGGTGATGTAGCGAGCACCCATAGCGATCCGCGCCATGCCGACCGCGCCCGCAAACGAGCACGATGCTTCCACCACAAACACCGCACTTTAGGAGACCTGAGAATAGATACCGCCTGGGACCCGAAGTAAACAGGCGCCCAGAGCACCAAGCGGATCATGATGGATAAACCAGTCATGAACGTGGCCTCTGCGGAGCGTGCACGTGAATTTCAGAGGGATCAGCAACTCTGGTGTCACACCAAGTGTCTTACTGAACGGCTTCATCCGTCCGCAAAAATGTACGTGCTAGACCTTCTAAAGGACAGAGCCAATACGGATTCTGAATGAAACCGCAGTGATCGACTTTGGAAGAGCGAAATGCGCTTGAGGAAGGAAGAGCGGGAATACTGTGGGTTGACCGAGTTGCTGATCGTCGTTGCTAGGTGCTCCTAGCGCGAAATTTTTGGCCGAAAACCCAACACATGAAAAACTCACTAAACTTCGTGGGCACCTGTCTCGAAGTCATTGACACGCGCCGTCCAGACTCGCGTTGGATTTCGTAATCGGCTTAAAATTCAATCACATAGAATAGTCGTATGGGGCAATAAACGATGAGACTTGAAATGCGAGGTGTGTAGAAAGTACAAACAAGAAAGACGAAATGGTCGCTTTCTGGGTACTGGAACCCATGCTCAGCAAAACTGCCTAAAGTCACAAAACCCTAAGGACTCGCGACTTAGCTGTCTTGGCGAACAAAGTGCATCAATGCCAATGAAGGGAGATGAGAAATGAACAACCAATTCTCCGTCGAGTTAGCGGTGTGTACCCAACGTCAAATGCTACTCGGCGAGTGTCAAAGTGCCTTGGAAATCTGGAACGAGCACCGCGCCGAGTTTTGTCAGTTTCGTTTCATCGGAAGAGAAGCAGACGACGAACCCCTGCGATTGCAAGCGAAGTACGCTCGACCCTACACGGTGTTGCAGAATCACGAACGCGACTGCTCACTCTGTCAACTGGCGTCGAGAATGGGAGGACGTGATTCTGAAAATAGTTCGGACACCCTATCTGACAACGAAATGAGCGGCGACGTCCTGCCCGACGGAAACCGCCCATGCAGCCAAAGCTACGACCGCTGCCCTCGAATTCCATATCTATGTTAGTTGTCGTCGTGTTTGCATCAATAGCGCTATCCTTCTCGCGTACGGCCTGCCAATAGCCCATGAGTGAAGCGGTTCCGTGTGCCCGCCGTGTCCTCGGTTCGGCGAATTCGCTTTTTTTATAGTTTCTCCCGTTTAGTAGAATCAGTAAGTTACGTGGAATCAATGGGCTCAGAGAATTTCGATCGCCACCGCCCCTACCAATCCTTCTTCTTGAAAGCACAAAAGTTCTGGCGGCGCGTTTTGCCGTGTTTCCCACGGATACCTCTTTCATCACTGGATCGTTGCTCCAGGCAAAGCCGAGATCGGCCTCGATCTGCTTTTGACGAGAGCGCGTCCAAGGTGCGTACTGACGCTCCGTGATCCGAATAGCCTACGCACACATCTGCCATCGGTAAGCTGCAATCAAGCTCCATCACCGTTTCGTAGATCTCCTGTGCCCGCGCTGCGTTGCCGCTCGGCACCGGCACACGTCCGTACACAAATCTCTTTCTCCTCGCCAAAACATCTT
>Ga0137418_10002101_pt1 | contig 18285 bp, 10 predicted proteins | sample CZODoug3_1_2_16f_FD_122242 | JGI IMG/M metagenome (GOLD analysis project Ga0137418, IMG submission 122242) | Vadose zone soil fungal communities from Angelo Coast Range Reserve, California, USA - CZODoug3_1_2_16fungal (Hybrid Assembly) | ecosystem: Environmental > Terrestrial > Soil > Vadose... | reverse complement strand
CCCAGCCTCACCGGCTCGGGCTCCAACTACGCGTTCACCGGCGGCCCGATCACCACGTCCCTCGCGCCGGGGACCTACACGGCGACGATTCGGATTGCGATCGAGGACGCCGGACGCAACACGCTCGCGTTTCGGGACGTTCCGGTGAGCTACACGATTCAACCGCTGACCGGGCTCGCCGCAAATCCGCTGAGCTTGGACTTCATCCAGTTGCAAGGGGCCCCGGCGCCTGTCGCGCAGAATCTGGCAATTTCCGAACTGGACGGCGCGAGCTACCCGTGGAACGCGTCGGTCGTGTACCAATCGGGGAGCGGCTGGCTCAATATCAACGGCGCGGCCTCCGCGAGCGGGGCTGCGCTGCCGACTTCGCTTTCGATCAGCATCAACCCTTCGGGAGCTCTCGGTATTTTCAGAGCCATCGTGCGCATCACCGGCAACGGCAACACGCTCGATGTTCCGGTGCGCTATGCCCTGTTGGAACCCCAGGTCAACCCGCCGGCCGTGTCGCTGTCGTTCGATGCGGTGAGGGGGGGCACCCTTCCCGAGGCCCAGGGTTTCCCGTTCTCTACGCAGGGGAACCTGCCCGTCTACTATACGTCCGCAGTGACCTACTACCAGGGATCGGGGTGGCTGAGCGCGCCCGCGAGCGGCACGTTCCCCGGCACATTCATCGCGAGCGTGAACACCGCCAACTTGGCGTCCGGGAACTACTCCGCGCTGATCCAGCTCACCACCGCGACCCAGACCATCCCTGTTTACGTGGGCTACACGGTGAGCGAGCCGCGCATAGGCCGCCCGTCGCCCGACTTCCTCATCTTCAATGCAGCAAGCGGGGGGGCGCTCCCTCCGGCGCAGAGCGTGGCCTTGAGCACCGATCAGAACCTGACGGTGCCCTACACGGTCTTGGTGACGTATGACCAGGGGTCAGGATGGCTGAGCACTCCCGCCGGCGGTACGGCCCCCGGGGCGCTCAGCCTCGGGGTGAGCACCACCGACCTGCAGCCGGGAACCTACTTCGCCCACGTGCATCTGGCCTCTTCGGATCGCGTGGGCAGGGAATTCATAGTGCAATACTCGGTCTCCCCTTCCTCGCTGATTCTCAGCCCCGCCGCAGCGAGCTTCACGATCGATTCGAATTCGCTCCCGTCGGCACTCAGCAAGACCGTAACCGTCGGAGCGACAGGCGGTCCCTTGAGCTGGACCGCCTCGTCTTCGCAGCCCTGGGTCTCGGTCTCGCCCACGAGCGGTCTGTCGGGCACGCCCATCACAGTGAGCCTCGATACGGCGCAGATCGGAACCTTCGACCCGGGGACGCGGTCGGCACTCGTCACTTTCAGCTATACGTGGCAGAGCGGGAGTCCCACCCGCGCATCGCTTCCCGTTACGCTGAACTTGCTGCTGCCGAAAGTGAACTACGTATCGCCTTACGTGGAGTTACCGAACACCAGCACTGAAGTCATTTTGCGAGGGTTCGGTTTTGGCAATACCGCGGGCTCGAACGTCATGTTCGGCGGCACTCCGGTGTCGATCTCCAGCGCGAACGTGGTCAGCGAAACCGAAATCCGCGTGTCGCACCCGCCGTTGGCCGCCGGCAGGTACCTGGTCGCGATCCAGAATCAGCTTGGCCTAACGCGCTCGCGCGCGAACCTGGTCGTCGCCGCGCCTCCGACTTTCACCGCTGTTGCGGTTCCCACTTCGCTCCAGCGCGATCGCATCATTTACGACGCGGAACGCGTTGCCGCCTACACCAACAACAACTTCTCCGCTGGAGCGGGAGGCACTCCGAGAATCGAGCGCAACCGCCTAGTCGCCGGCAACTGGGTCACAGACTCGCGCGTGCTCAACGGGCTCCCGCTGGACATCGCGATGACTCCGGACGGCCTGGAACTGATCGCAATCACTCCCTCGACTCTCTACCATATCGATCTGGCGACCTGGACCGTCTCCCTGCAATTCGATATCTCGACGGTAGTCTCGGTTCCGCCGAATGTTGCGACCTTCGTCCGCCTGGCGATGGGCAACGACGGAAATGCCCTGGTATTCGTACACGGCGCCCCGCAAAGGGTCTTTGTCTACAATGCTCTGACGACCCGTACCTTCACGCCGCTGGTGGCCTTCGACGATTTCTTCGACACCGTTATCGCTCCTGTCAGCTCGATAGACGGAAGGCGCATTCTCATTGGAACAGGCTCGCCGTCGAATCTGTATTACTTTGATACGAGCTTGGCTCGTATGAGCCCGGCCGTTCCGGGTTTCGGCACCAACCGCTTGGCGTACGATCGGACTGGCTCGAATTCCCTCATCGACGGTACCGCGTACAACCGACAGTTCCAGGTTCTCGGCACCGGGGGAATAAATCTGAGCCACGCGGCAATTTCACCCGACGGTACGCGCGGTTACGGCGTCGTCCCTGGAGAAAATCCGTCGATCCTGCGCACCTACGACCTGACAAACCCGATTGGCGGCGTGTTCAGCGAAATCGGGACAGGGATCACACTGCCGGATCTACCCGGCGAATTCCTGGCTATCGGGATCACTCCGGACGGACGGACTGTCTTCGTCTCGGGGGAGAAGAATTTCATCGTACAGCCGCTCCCGTGAGAAACCGCGACCCGTTCTAGGCGCGTTCGCGTTTCGCTCGGGCCGCGTATTCCACGCACCTTCGCGATTCTGTATACGCTCTCTGTAACCGGCGCCGGCACGCCCACCTCCCTCGCCTTCCTCACCACGTAGCCGGTCATAGCCTCGAACTCGGTCTCGCCCCCAGCCTCGATGTCCTGCGGTATCGAGCCCGCGTGCCAATTGAGCGGCGTCTCGCCCGCGCAAATTTTCCTCACAAGGCACATCGATTCGATTTCGAGCTTGCAAAACGCGTGACACGTTTGTGTCATCGCATCTCGACTCGATGTCATCACATCTCGACACGAGCAAATTCGTTGACCAGCCTTTCCTGTTGTGGAAGTATTCTTTAGAAATCTGCGTTCGAAACGCAGAAAAAGAAAGAGACTTGTCGGCGGATGTTTCTCGCATTCGCCGACAAAGCAAAAGGGAGGCAGTTTGATCCGTCGCGCTTGTCGTATCGAGCAGGGGCTGTGCGCCGCCCTTGTGCTGCTGCTCGCCGCCTGCGGCGGCGGGGAAGGCGGAGGTGGCAGTAGCCTTCCTCCGGACCCGTCAACTGCGCCGGGCCTCACGGTCAGTCCCGCCAGCGTCTCATTCACCGCCTTCCAGAACGGCGCGATTCCGCCCTCGCAGAACGTTCAGATCACCATATCGCGGTCGGACGTGACTTTTCTCGTCGTGGGCTTTCCGCCTTCGGTGACAACATCGCCGACTTGGCTCGACCAGTCCCCCACCAACCTCACCGGCGGGGGCGGCAACTTTACGTTGACCGTGGCGATCGTCTCGACGTCGCTGGCCCCCGGCACTTACACGACCACGTTCCGCATCGGGATCGGGGGCCCCAACCAGAATATTCTCGCGTCACGCGACGTGCCGGTGAGCTACACGGTCCAGCCTCCGGCGGGGCTCGCAGCAAATCCGCAGAGCTTGAGCTTCAGTCAGTTGCAAGGGGGCCCGGCCCCAGTCGCACAAAACCTCGGGATTTCCGAACTCGGCGGTACGAGCTACGCGTGGAACGCGTCGATCGTGTACCAGTCGGGGAGCGACTGGCTCAATATCAACGGCGCGAGCTCAGCGGGCGGGCCAACGGTGCCCACCTCGCTCTCGATCAGCGTCAACTCTTCGGCGACACTCGGTACCTTGAACGCACTCGTGCGCGTCACCGGCAACGGCAACTCCCTCGATGTTCCGGTGAGCTACACGGTGAGCGAGCCGACGCTCACCCCGTCGACGCGGGGGCTCGTTTTCCAAGCTCCGAGCCAGGGTGTAACCCCTACCACGCAGGACGTCACCCTCTCGACCCAAGGGAGCCTGCCGCTCAACTACACGACAAGCGTGGCCTACAACCCCGGCGCGGCAGGCTGGTTGACGGTGTCCGCGAACGGCACGGCTCCGGGGGTAGTCACGCTCGGCGTCAATACTACCAATCTCGCGCCGGGAACCTATTTCGCCGCGCTCTTTTTCAACACCGCGACCCAGACGGTTGGGGTCGGCGTCACATACGACGTCTACTCGCCCTCGCTCACATTCAGCCCGGCCCCGGCGAGCTTCACGATCAATACCGCCTCTCTTCCCGCCGCTCTTAGCCGGAGCGTCACGAGCGGCTCGTCGGGCACGTCGGTCACCTTGAGTCTCGACCCTGCCCAACTCGACACATTCGATCCGGGTCTGCGCTCGGCCACGATCAACTTCAGCTATACCCCTCCAGGCCGCGGCCCGACCAGCGCGCCGTTGTCGGTTTCGCTGAATCTGCAGATCCCCAAGGTCACTTCCGTGAATCCCTACGTCGCGACCTCGAGCACGAGCCTGGAAATAATCTTGCGCGGACTCGCCTTCAACAACGCCGGAGGAGCAGCTCTGAAGTTCGGCAGCGCCACCGTTCCAAGCTCAAGCTACACCGTGGTCAGCGACACAGAAATCCACGTTATGCATCCCTCGCTCGCCGCAGGCTCGTATCGGGTGAGCGTCGCGAATCAGTTGGGTAACCCCAATATCGTCCTATCGACGGGAGATCTCGTCGTCGTCGATGCGCCGGTCTACGCCGCGACGACCATCGCATATCCCAACGCGACCGCAAAACGTCCCCTGAACATCATCTACGATGCGGAAAGGCAAGCTCTCGTTGTCGGTGTGGCCTATTCCTCTACAGGACCCGGGGACATTTTCCGCTATCCCTTTGCTGGCTCCGCATGGCAGCCGCCGACCACGCTGTCCGTCCCCACCTACCACGATCTGGCTTTGAGCCTCGACGGAAAGAACCTGTTTGCGGTTCTCGACCGCAGCATCGACCAGCTGGATTCCGTGACGCTCGCACCGGGACCTTCAGCGAGTTCTCCGGTCTCCCCGCCCGCCTTTCTGGCCGGCATGACTTTGGCCAACGACAATAGCGCCGTGGCGACCGCAGGATTGGGAAACGGCTTCACCGGCACTTACCGATACTCGGTTCGCGATGGGCGGTTTGTCATACCTATTGCGGGGGACTGGACCGTGCTGACGGCTCCAACCGCTGCCGCAAGCGCGGACCGCTCGCGGGTTGTCCTTATCCAGAGCCAAGTGAGTCCACCACGAAATATTTACCAGTACATTGCCTCGAACGGCTTGTTTTCGCAATTGAGTTTGCCTTTGGACTCCTTCGGTACGCTGCCTGCTCTGGACCGAAGCGCCACCCGCACTATCCTGAGCGGCAGTCTCGTCTACAACGCAAGCTTCCAGAAGGTCGGCAACATTCCCTTTGCTTCTACGGTGGCGCTGTCGCCTGACGGCTCGAGGGCCTATGCGTATTCGAGCGGCACGGTGCTGCACACGTACGATCTGACCGGCACCCTGGCCAACCCAGACACAGACGTATTTCCGGAGATTGGAACCACGACCATTCCGAGCGACCCGGGTCTCCCGCCTGGCGTCTTCGCGGTGATGACCGTCAGCCCGGATGGCGGCACGCTGTTCATTGCCGGAGCCGACGCCATCGTCGTGATCCCTGCGCCTTAGACGCGCACCGGCTTACCCGCGCGCGCGCTTCGCGCGGGCGGCGTACTCCACGCCCTTCGCCATCCTGTATACGCTCTCGGTGACCGGCACCGGTACGCCCAGCTCCTTCGCTTTCCTCACCACGTAGCCGGTCATCGCCTCGAGCTCGGTCTCGCGCCCGGCTTCGATGTCCTGCGCCATCGAGCCGGCGTGCCGGGTGAGCGGCGACTCGCCCGCGCGCGTTTTCTTCACCAGGTACATGGGATCGAACGCGAGCCGGATCCCGAGCGCCTCGGCGACGCGGACGCATTCGGCCGCCATGTCGTCGATAAGCGCGCGCATCTCCGGCACTTCGTAGCGCGCGGCGTTCACGCCCTGCACGATCGCGCCGACCGGGTTCATCACGCTGTTGAAGATGAATTTGGCCCAGATCGCGCCGCGCGGGTCGGCGACGACCTTGGTCGGAAGCCCCGACCGCGTCATCAGCTCGCCCAGCCACGCGATCGACTCCACTTTTCCCCGTGCGGGCCCGAGCCAGGAATCCTCGCCGTGAATGAGATGATGGACGCACCCCGGACCGTCGTAACGCGCCGCCTCGAACGAGACGCCGTGCGCGACGTCGAGATCGGTGAGTCCCATGAGCAGCTCCTCGTTGCCCATGCCGTTCTGGAAGGTGACGAGCACGGGACGGCCTTCGAGCGCAGGGCGAATCGATTCGAACGCGGCCTCGGTCGCCTGCGATTTGACCAGGATGATCGCGGCATCGAAGCGGCGCTTGCCCATTTCGGCGGCGCTCGCGAACGCCGCGAGCTGCGTCGCCGATTCGGTGCGGCCGGTGAGTTTCAAGCCGTCTTTCCGGATCGCATCGACGTGCGCCCGGTTGGTGTCGAGCACCGCGACGTCGGCGACTTTCGCCAAGTAGGCCGCGTAAAGGCCGCCCACCGCGCCCGCGCCGACCACGAGAATGCGCCTGCGTTCAGCCATCGAAACCCTTTTCATCCGGCGAGACCCATATTAAGCCGAGGACAAGCCGTTGTCTTTACGGACGAACGGAGCTTTCTCAGGTGGCCGAAGCTTGCGCGGGCACCGAAGCCGATTGCCGGGCTGACTCTGTGGCGATGCGCATCGACCTAGTCCGGACGGAACACGATCCGACATCTTTCCAGTGGTTTTCTTTTAATACGACAAAGGAAATCTATGCGCGCAGTTCCCTAAAAAAGAGAACGAAGCAGGAGGAAGGAACTACCATGATGCAAATTCGTCCTTCGAGCATCGCTCCCTACGTTGCTGCGATGGCCTTCGGAATGGGCGGCGAGGCGGAACTCTGCCAAGCGGCCGAACCCCCTGGATTGCCTTCCTACCTTTCTGACCGCGGCGACGGCATCCCGACGTCGCTTCTCGGCACGTACGTGCGCGAGAAAGAGTTCATCTTCTATCCGTTCTACGAATACACACGCTTCAAGAAATTCGAGTACAAGCCGAGCGAGCTCGGGTTCACGGGAGATCAAGAGTACTTCGGCAAGCTTGTGGAGCGGGAGGCTCTGCTCTTTCTTGCCTACGCCTTCAATGATTCGCTCGCGATCGAGTTCGAATCCGCCTTGTACGCCTCGGCGGATTTCACCAAGGCACCGGAGGACAGCAGCAACTTGCCGGCGACCCTCCGGGAATCCGGGCTCGGGGATACCGAAATCAATATGCGGTGGCGGTACCTGAAGGAGACGGAATCCCGGCCGGAGATCACGTTCTTCATGAAGACGGTCTTCCCGCTGCAGAAAGACAAGAAGCTGATCGGCACGCCAGTCTGGGAATTCGCGCCGGGCGTCGTCGTCACCAAGGGCTACTCGTTTGGAACGCTCGCCGGCCGGCTGGCGCTCGGTTACGACACCGGCGAGCACAAGGCGAAGGTCGACGAGTGGGCGATCGATTATGTGAAACGCCTCGATTCCAATTGGCGGTTCGCGCTGTCGCTCGAAGGCGCCCAGGTGGACGAAGTGTCGCTCATCGGCGAATTGCAATACACCCTGACCAAGAACGCGGTAGTGAAGCTAAACATGGGTGTCGGAGTGACGAAGAAGGCGCCGACTTACGCGCCGGAAATCGGAGTGATGTTCAGGTTCTAGAAACGTGGAAGGGGTCGCGCATTTCGCGCGACAAATAAGAAGCTCGTAATAGCGGTCGCGGAGGATTGCTGGATGTTTACTTGGATCATAGGCTCGAGCCTGAAGTTCAGGTTCTTGGTGTTGGCCGCTGCAGTCGCGCTGCTCGTGTTCGGGACCGGGCAGCTACGCAAGATGCCGGTCGACGTCTTCCCCGAGTTCGCGCCGCCCAAGGTCGAAATCCAGACCGAAGGTCCGGGAATGACCGCCACCGAGGTGGAAGAGCTGATCACCATCCCGATGGAGGATCAGCTCCGCGGAGTCCCGGGTGTCGAATACGTCCGCTCCGCCTCGGTGGTGGGACTGTCGCAGGTCGTGCTCTGGTTCAAGCTGGGCACCGATCTCATGCAGGCGCGCCAGCGCGTGAGCGAGCGCATGAAGCTGGCGATCGCCGAGCTGCCGAGGTCCTCCGGCATGCCGGTGATGCTTCAACCCCTGTCGTCGACCAGCCGGGTCATGAAGATCGGGATCTCGTCGAAGACCATGGACATGATGGACCTGTCGATGATCGCCTACTGGACGGTCAAGTTCCGCCTCATGTCGGTCCCCGGCGTGGCCAACATCCCGATCTGGGGCGACCGGATCAAGTCCCTGCAGGTGCAGGTGGATCCGAACCTGATGCGCGCCCACAACGTCACGCTCGACGAGGTCATGGAGACCACCTCCGAGGCCTTGGACGTCGGCATGCTGTTGTACAGCACCGGGGGTAAAGCCCGCGTCGACGGGTTGATCGATACCCCCAACCAGAGGCTCGTCATCCACACCGAGTCACCCGTTCTTACGGTCGAACAACTGGCCGAGGTGCCGATCGCCCTGAAAACCAAGCGCCTCAACCCGCCCCGGCTGGGGGATGTCGGCAGCGTGGTGTGGGACACCTGGCCGATGGTCGGCGATTCCGTCATCAACGACGAGCGCGGCTTGATGATGATCGTCGAGAAGCTGCCGTGGGCCAACACGCTCGACGTCACGCGGGGAATCGAGGATGCGATCGCCGCTCTGCGGCCCGGTCTGCCCGGCATCGAGATCGACTCGACGATCTTCAGGCCGGCGACCTTCATCGAGACGTCGATGCACAACCTGACGCTCACGCTCATCGTGGGCTCGATCCTGGTGATCCTCATCCTCGGCGCCTTCCTCTTCGAATGGCGGGTGGCCTTGATCAGCGTGATCGCGATCCCGCTGTCCCTGGTGGCCGCAGGGGTGGTTCTCTATTTGATGGGCGCCACGATCAATACCATGGTCCTGGCGGGATTCGTCGTCGCCCTGGGCTCCGTCGTGGACGACGCGATCATCGACGTCGAGAACGTCGTGCGGCGGCTGCGCCAGCACCGCCTGGCGGGCAGCGACAAGACGACGGCGCGCATCATCCTGGAAGCGTCGCTCGAGGTGCGCCCCGCCATCTGGCAGGCGACCCTGATCATCGCCCTGGCCGTGACGCCGGTGTTCTTCATGAGCGGCTTGGCGGGAGCGTTCTTCGAGCCGCTGGCGCTCGCCTTTATCCTCGCGATGCTGGCCTCCATGGTGGTCGCCTTGACGGTAACGCCGGCCCTGTGCCTCGTTCTGTTGAATCGCGCCGCCATCGAGAAGCACGAGTCGCCGCTCGTCCCGTGGCTCAAGCGGCACTACGGCGCGATTCTCTCGCGAGTCATCCGGGACCCGCGCGCGACCGTCGCCGCGACCGTCGTCATCGTCGTCGCAGGCCTCGGGGTCTGGCCGTTCCTCGGGGCGTCGCTGCTTCCCGACTTCAAGGAAAGGGACTTCCTGATGCACTGGGTCCCCGCCGAGGGGACCTCGCACCCGGAGACGTTCAGGATCACGCAGGCCGCCAGCCGCGAGCTCCGCGCCATCCCCGGCGTGCGCAACTTCGGCGCCCATATCGGGCGCGCCATCGGCGGGGACGAGCCCTACGGCATCAATTTCACCGAAAACTGGATCAGCGTCGATTCGAAGGTTGACTACGATACGACGCGCGCCAGCGTCGAGTCCGCCGTAGCCGGCTATCCCGGGCTCTATCGCGACGTGCAGACCTATCTCAAAGAGAGGATCAAGGAGGTGCTGAGTGGAGCGGGCGAGTCGATCGTCGTGCGCATATTCGGGCCCGAGCTCCCGGGCCTGCGTGAAACGGCGCAAAAGGTGGAAGGCGCCCTGAAGGACATACCCGGTCTGATCGACTTGCATGCCGAGCAGCAGGTCGGGGTTCCGCAGATCGTGGTCAGGACGAAGCTCGATGCGGCCGCGCGCTACGGGATCAAGCCGGGCGACGTCCGCCGGGTGGTGAACGTCCTGATGAGCGGCATCGAAGTCACCGACATCCACAAAGGCGGCAAGGTCTACGACGTCTTCGTGTGGACCATGCCGTCGGCACGCAACAACGTGAACGACATGCGCGAGTTCCTGATCGACACGCCCTACGGCGGGCGCGTGCGGCTGGCGGAGGTGGCGGACATCACCGTCGAGCCCACCCCGAACAAGGTCGCCCGCCAAAACAACTCCCGGCGGATCGACGTTCACGGCAACGTCAAGGGGCGCGATCTGGGCGCGGTCGCCGAAGAAGTCGCGGCGCGGCTCGCTAAAATCGACTTCCCGATCGGCTACTACCCGCATTTGCTCGGGGAGTACAAGGAGCGCCAGGCCGCACAGAGGAATCTGCTTGATTCGGCGATTGTGGTCGCGATCGCGATCTTTCTCATTCTCCACGCGTCCCTGCGAAACTGGAGGCTGGCGAGCCTGATCTTCCTCGGCCTTCCCGCGGCGCTGATCGGCGGCGTGCTCGCGGCCTTCGCCGGAGACCGCGTCATTTCGCTCGGATCGCTGGTCGGAATGATCACGGTCCTGGGCATCGCCGCGCGCAACGGCATCCTTCTGCTCCAGCACTACCGGCATCTCGAGGAGGTGGAAGGCGAGCCCTTCGGCCTCGAGCTCGTCATGCGCGGGGCGAGCGAACGCCTGTCGCCCATCCTGATGACCACGCTGTGCACCGCATTGGCGCTGCTGCCTCTGGTTGCCCGCGGAAGCATTCCCGGTCACGAGATCGAGCATCCGATGGCGGTCGTGATTCTGGGCGGCCTCGTCACCTCGACCCTTCTGACCCTGTTCATCGTGCCGGCGCTGTACCTTCGCTTCGGATCCGGCACCGGCAAGCGGGTCGACGATCTGCCCCGGCAAGCGGTGCCGGGATAGGGAGAAGACACGTGATTCCCACGCTATGGCGTCTCGCGGCGATCGCTGCACTCCTCGTTTCGGCGCTGGGCGCGCCCGCGCGCGCGGAGGAACCGGAGCCCGACCGCATCCGCGGCGTGATCAGCGAGGTGGGGAATCCCTCGATCGTCGTAAAGACCCGCGACGGCAAGGACGTGCGCATCGAGGTCCCGGACAACGTCAGCATCTTCAGCCTGAGCAAGGGCCGCTTCACCGACCTGGATCTCGGAACCTACGTCGGCGCAGTGGCGGTGAAGATGGACGAATACAGCCCGATCGTGAGGGATTCGGCGGTCTGGCTGCACAAAGGCTTCGAGCTGCGGATCATCGACGATGAATTGCGCGGCATTGCCCTGGGGCACAAGAAGTGGGACCTGACCCCCGACAGCATCATCGCGCACGGCTGGGTGGACGACATCGAGGTCCGTGTCATCTCGATCAAGTGGGGCCCCACCGACTACGACGAAACCGACGTGGAGGTGCCCCGCAACGCGCCGGTCCACAGGATGTCGCTCGGAAACAAGAGCCTGATCAAGCCGGGAGCGCACGTCTTCGCCGGCGCGAACAAGGCCGCGGACGGCAGGTATGTGGGAGTCTTTCTCATCATCGGCAGAGACGGCGTCGTTCCAGCGATGTAAGAAGCGATCCCGAGTTCGAAATGAAATTTTCAAGAGGTGCTCAAATGAAAGCAGATTCCAGGGTCAGCGTAAGGACGAATAGGACGTTCCGGGGCGGGTGGGTAGCCTTGGCAGCGGCACTGTCACTGTGCCTGGCGCCGGCCGCGGCGCATGCCGCCGATCCGGAAGGATCGAAACCGGCCGGCAAGAGCGCTGCGGTCACGCTCGAGAGCATCCCAGGGAGCCCCGCCAAGCGCGTCGTTCTGAGCGCGAAGGCGGCCGAGCGGCTGGGAATCGCGATCGGCAAGGTAAGCGAGGAGCCGATCGTGCGCAAGCAGATCGTCAGCGGGCTGGTCATGCCTCCACTGGAGAAGCGGCCGGTGCTGAAGCCGGCGGGCGGCGTATTCGGGGGTTTCGGGAAGGTCGCGGCTCCGCTGGAGCCGCAGCCCGTGTTGTCGAAGGCATCGCCCACCGGAGAGCTCTGGGTGGAGGTGGCGCTGTCCCCGGGAGAGTGGGACAGGCTCGCGAAGGACAAGCCGGCGCGCATCCTGCCGCTCGCCACGCGCGCCAAGCTGAGCAGTGAAGTCTTAGCACGGCCGTCCGGGATGGCGCCCCTCGAAGACATGAAGCGCTCGATGCTGTCGCTGTACTACGTGGTGCCCGGCAAGAACAACGGCCTGGCGGTGAACGATCGCATGCGCGTCGAGCTCCAGCTCGCCGGCAGCAGCGAAAAGCAGAAGATCGTGCCCTACGGGGCCGTCTACTACGACGCGAACGGCGCCGCCTGGGCCTACGTCAGCCCGAAACCGCTGACGTACGAACGGCAACGTATCGGCGTCGAGCGCGTCGTAGGGGATGTCGCGGTTCTGTCCGAGGGCCCGGCCGTCGGCACCCCGATAGTCACCGTCGGCGCGGCAATGCTGTACGGCGCCGAGATCTTCAAGAAATAACGGCGCATAGGCAAACTCATCGAGGCACGGAGGGAGGTTTAAGAATATGTTTCGCTGGATCATCGGCTCGAGCCTGCAGTTCCGCTTCCTGGTGTTGGGTGTCGCCGCGGCCTTGGTCGTGTTCGGGACCATTCAGGTCAAGAAGATGCCCGTCGATGTCTTCCCCGAGTTCGCGCCTCCGGTCGTTCAAGTTCAGGTCGAAGCCCTCGGGCTGTCCGCCGCGGAGGTGGAAAGCCTGATCACCCTCAATCTCGAGGAGTTGCTCTCCGGCGTGCCGTGGCTCAAATCGATCCGCTCGGAGTCGGTGAGCGGTCTTTCGTCGATCTTGCTCACTTTCAATCGCGGAACCGACATCATGAAAGCGCGGCAGATGATCCAGGAGCGCCTGACCCTGGCGTATACCCTGCCGAACGTCGCGCAGCCCCCGGTCATCCTGCAGCCCCTGTCGGCGACCAGCCGCTTCATGATGGTCGGGATCACGTCGGACAAGGTCGAACCCACGGAGCTGTCGCTGCTCGCCCGCTGGACGATCAAGCCGAGGTTGCTCGGCGTGCCCGGCGTAGCCAACGTGGCGATCTGGGGCCAGCGCCTGCGGCAATTGCATGTGCAGATCGATCCCAATCGGCTGCACGAGGCCCGCGTGATGCAGGAAGACATCATCGCCGCGGCCGGAGACGCTTTGTGGGTGTCTCCCCTGTCTTTCTTGAAGGGATCGTCGCCCGGGACGGGCGGGTGGATCGACAATCCCAATCAGAGGCTGGGCGTCCAGCACACGATGCCGATCGAGGCGCCGGAGGACATGGCAAAGGTGCCCGTTTCGCCGCTTCACTTGATGCTGACCGGCAAGCTGATGTCCCTGGGCGAGGTCACCGAGCAGAGCTTTGCGCACCCCCCGCTGATCGGTGACGCCGTCGTCAAGAACGGCAACGGCCTTATGCTCGTCATCGAGAAGTTTCCGGCTGCCAACACGCTGGAAGTCACTCGCGCGGTCGACCAGGCACTGGCCGAGTTGAGCCGCGGCCTTCCCGGCGTGCAGATCGACACCAAGGTCTTCCGCCTGGCGACGTATGTCGAGGACTCGATCTCCAATCTGACCCTGGCGATCATCATCGGCGCGCTCCTCGTCAGCCTGGTCATAGGCGCATTCCTGTTCGATTGGCGCAGCGCGCTGGTCAGCGTCGTGTCGATCCCGGTGGCGCTGCTGGCCGGAGTCATCGCCCTGCACCTGACCGGCGCGACGATCAACACCATGATTCTCGCGGGCCTTGTCGTGGCGCTCGCCGTGGTCATCGATGACGCGGTCGTCGACGTGGAAACGCTGCTGCGGCGGCTGCGCGAGCGAAAACAGGACGGCGCATCGGTTGCGACCCTCATCTATGAGACGACGCTGCAGACGCGAAGCGCCGCTCTCTACTCCACCCTGATCGTCATACTCGCCGTCACGCCCATCTTCTTCATGGGCGGGGTGTCGGGTGCGTTCTTCGAACCGCTGGCCTGGTCCTACGTGCTGGCGGTGTTGGCGTCGATGATCGTTGCCTTGACCGTGACGCCGGCGTTGAGCCTGCTGCTGCGGGGCGAAGCGTCGCGCGCGCATCGTGAGTCGCCCGTTGCCGTCTGGCTTCTCGGCAAATACGACGCGGTTCTCCAGCGCATCGTCACTGCGCCGGGCAAGGCGTTGATTGCCGCCGGCGTCATGGTGGTGGCGGGCGTGGGCGTATTGCCCTTGCTCGGGCAATCCTTGCTTCCTTCCTTCAAGGAGGGGAACCTGCTGGTGAATTGGTCCACCGCGCCCGGCACCTCGCATACCGAGACCCACCGGGTGACCTCCCGGGTCAGCGACGAGTTGCGATCGCTTCCCGGAGTGCGCTCGGTCGGCGCCCATGTGGGACGTGCGGTGACGGGGGACCAGGTCGTGGGCGTCAATTCGAGCCAGATCTGGGTCGGCATCGATCCCAAAGCCGACTACGACAAGACGATCGCCGCGATCCGGGAGACGGTGGCCGGATACCCGGGCGTCGAACACAGCATGCAATTCTACTTGCGCGACAAAGTCGGCGAAGTGCTGACCGGCGCGAGCAAGGCAATCGTCGTGCGCATCTACGGTCCGAAGCGCGAAGTCCTGAATCAAAAGGCCGAGGAGGTCAGGCAGGCCCTTTCCGGCATCGCCGGGATCGTCGATCTGCGCGCCGAGGGCCAGGTGGACGAGCCCACGGTGCAGGTCAAGGTGAACCTGGATTCCGCCGGTCCCGCCAACGTCAAACCCGGCGACGTGCGGCGCGCTACGGCGACGGTGTTCTCCGGCCTGGTCGTCGGCTTTCTCTTCAAGGAGCAGAAAATCTACGAGGTGGTGGTCCTTGGCGCGCCCGAAGCGCGGCAGAGCCTGAACAATCTTTCCGATCTGTGGATCGGAAAGTCGGACCGCACCCACTCGCGTCTGGGCGATATCGCCGACGTGAAGATGGTGTCGACTCCCATGGTCATCAAGCACGAGGCCATCGCGCCTTACGTCGATGTGGTGGCCAACGTGGCCGGGCGCGATCCGGGTTCCGTGATCGACGAAGTCGAGGACAAGCTCGAGAAGATCGAGTTTCCGCTCGAGCATCATCCGGAGCTCCTGGGCGAATACACCGAGCGGCAAAGCGCCGAGCAGCACATGCTGGGCGTAGCCGCCGCCGCGGCGATCGGGATTTTCCTGCTGCTGCAGGCCTGCTTCGGAAGCTGGCGCCTTGCGCTGATCGCTTTCCTCGCCATCCCGGCGGCTCTCGCCGGCGGAGTGCTGGGGGCGCTGGCGGGCGGCGGAGTGATCTCGCTTGGGTCGATCATCGGGTTTCTCGCGGTGCTCGGCATCGCCGCCAGGAACGGCATCTTGCTGATCAATCGCTATCAGCGTCTCGAGGGAGAGGAAGGCGTGCCGTTTGGTTTTGATCTCGTCGTCCGCGGGGCGCGGGAACGGCTGATACCCATCCTGGCGAGCTCCGCGGCGATCATCGCCGCCTTGCTGCCGATTGTCCTCCTCGGGCGGGCCCCCGGTCTCGAGATCGTGCAGCCGATGGCGATCGTCATCATGGGCGGCCTTGCGGCATCCACCTTGTTCACCTTGTTCGTCATGCCGGGGCTGCTCGTCGGATCGGGAGCGCAACGCCAGAACGACCTCGGCCTGAAGGACGCGTAAGGCGGGCGCAATGATCAGCGCGGATCGGTATCCGGCGCGTGGGAAACCCCGCGCCGGCTTGACCCGGATGTCTCGAACCGAAGCGGCCTGCGCGGGATGGTCGACGGCGCTCGCCGTCACCTTGGGTTCAAGCCTGCCCGTCTGCGCCGCTGAGGTGAAGCTCGACAGGAGCGAGGGCGTCTTCGCCGATGCGCCGCTGATTCGCTCCGACGTCCTCCGGGGACGCCCGCAGGGCAGCGAGAACACCTGGCCGACCAACCCTGATCCTCCGGGGCCGTTCAAGGGAAACGGAGAGGGTGCGAGCAATATCCAGTTGGCGCAATTCCAGCTGCCTCAGAGTTCGCCCGGAGCGGGACCTTCGTTTTCATCCGACGGCGTCACGTCACGGCATCGCTTGCCGGGAACTCTGCCCTGGGAGCTGCCTCAACGCCTGAATTACCAGTATTCGTTCGGCAGCGAGTCGGAGATCACTTACCGCCGGGACGCGGACCTCAACAAGAACGTCCTGGACAACTCGCTGATCGTGAAGCCGCAGGTGAACGGCCTGATCGTCTACCGGCCCACGGATTGGATGATCACAACGCTGGAGATGATACTCGAGAAGGAATTCCCCGTGCACGAAGAGAGCAGCGTTGCCCTTCCGAACGGTGAAACGGTATTCGCTCAGCCAAGGCACACCAACCTGCTTGTCGACCAGGCCTTTGTGACGATCAGGGGCATTACCGCCCCATTCGAGTTCAACGTCGGTCGACGCAATTACGAGGACGAGCGGCACTGGCTCTACGACACTTCGATGGATATCGCCAGTGTCACGCTCAGGCTAGGCACTTTTCGGATGGAAGCCCTGGGGGGTCGGGAGATCCGTACGGATTTGGCTCTTATAGGCCAAGAGACGAAGGATCGAATCGATACCTATATCGTGTACGCGGAGGAGCGTGGGATCGAGGACACGAAGGTGGCCGGCTACACGATTGTCCGCAAGGATCGCGACGGGCGGGAAGGTCAACCGCGGCTCATGGGAGCGCGCGTCTATGGCGTGCCATCCGAGGAACTGAGCTATTGGACCGAGCTTGCCTACCTGCGCGGCAAGGACGAACTTTCGCGGCCCTTCAGGGGCCGGGGATACGATGTCGGCTTCACGTATCGGTATCTGGATCTCCCGCTGAGCCCGAACTTGACCTTGGGCTACGCGTACGGGACCGGAGACGACACACCGAACGACAACAGGAACACCGAGTTCCGTCAAACCGGCTTGCAGTCGAACGAAACGCGGCTCGCCGGCTTTTCCAAGTTCAGGGCCTACGGCGAGGCACTGGACCCCGAGCTGAGCAATCTCAAGATTTTCACCCTGGGCATCGGATTTAGGCCGGCACCGACCACCTCGGTCGACCTTGTCTATCATCGCTACCGCCTGCACAAGCTCGCGGACGAAACTCGCAACTCGGCCCTCACGGCTCAAATGAACCAGGATGACACGCACCTCAGCACGGATATGGGAAGGGAGTTCGACGTCGTGCTCGGGTTTCGCAACTTGTTCGGCGTGCAGCGCCTCGGCCTGGATCTGAGAGCGGGCTGGTTCTTCCCCGGGAAAGCCTACCGCCTCGAGGAGGGCGACCCCAACAACCCCACGTTCCGCCGCCACGACAGGGGCCTCGGCGTGATTGCCAAGATCTGGTATTGAAGTTTTTATACGAAGGAGAGCATCGATGAATAAGCGTACGGTTCAAACCATTCTTACCGCGGTCGCGATTCTGACATTTTCGACGGCATGGGGGCAGAGCAAGAAGTCGGAGTGGCAGGACGAATTTGCCATCCCAAGCTGCAATCTGGCGACGACAGGCCGCAATCCATACTTCGTCCTGGAGCCTGGCTTTCAGCTCGTTCTGGAAGGAGGCGGCACGAAGCTCCAGATCACCGTTCTCGGCGAGACCAGGATGATCGATGGAGTCAGCACTCGAGTCGTCGAGGAGAAGGAATGGAAAGACGGAAAATTGTACGAGATCGCGAAGAATTACTTCGCCATATGCCCGCAAACGAAGGACGTCTTCTATTTTGGCGAAGACGTGGAATTCTACGAAGACGGCAAGGTGGTCAAGCGCGAAGGTTCGTGGCTCGCGGGCACGAACGGCAACAAGGCCGGCCTGATCATGCCCGGAACGCCGACATTGAAGATGAAGTACTACCAGGAGCTCGCGCCCGGCGTGGCAATGGACCGGGCGGAGATCGAGAGCCTTACAGAGACGTGCAAGACGCCCGCAGGGACGTTTTCCGGATGCATGAAAGTGAAGGAGACCTCCGGCATCGAACTTCTCGCAAAGGAGTACAAGTATCACGCTCCGGGAATCGGGCTCGTCAGGGACGACGACCTTCGGCTGGTCAAATACGGTTTCATCAAGGAAAAGTAGACGATCAGATGAAGTAGGCGCGAACTCAGCAAATGAATCAGGGTTAGGCCGCAGGAGGGCCGGCGCAGAACCGATCCTCGCCGCCCATCCGCGCGTGCTCTTCGACAGCGCTGCCCCCGTCCCGGTCTGGTAGGCGGCGTGAATTAATGAGCAAGTCGCGGCGCGCACACGAACCCCGTCTTCCATATCGGTCTAAAATGT
>Ga0137418_10002099_pt1 | contig 18291 bp, 9 predicted proteins | sample CZODoug3_1_2_16f_FD_122242 | JGI IMG/M metagenome (GOLD analysis project Ga0137418, IMG submission 122242) | Vadose zone soil fungal communities from Angelo Coast Range Reserve, California, USA - CZODoug3_1_2_16fungal (Hybrid Assembly) | ecosystem: Environmental > Terrestrial > Soil > Vadose... | reverse complement strand
AATACGACGGATGCGTCGGTCAGCACCGTGGTGGATCAGACCTACATAAAGAACATGCCGCTGAATGGGCGCAGCTTCCAAGATTTGATCCTGCTCACGCCCGGGGTTGTGACTCAAAGTCCCCAGCGTGGTGCAATATTTGGCCAAAATGGTGAATTCAGTGTGAATGGCCAACGCGCGGAATCGAACTACTACACCGTGGACGGTGTCAGCGCTAATGTAGGCGCAGCTGCGGGCGGAAGCATGGTCAACATAGGCGGTGGCTCTGGGCCTAGCGGTTCTCTTGCTGCTTCGACGGCTCTTGGAACTACTCAGGCACTGGTTTCGGTGGATGCTCTCCAAGAGTTTCGCGTACAAAGTTCTACTTATTCGGCGGAGTACGGGCGCAATCCTGGCGGCCAGTTTGCGTTTGAGACGAAATCAGGCACAAACCAGTGGCATGGCACGGCGTACGATTATTTGCGGAACGGCGCCGTAGACGCTACCGATTGGTTCAATAACTATTTTCAATTGTCGAAACCTCCTATTCGGCAGAATGATTTCGGCGGCACATTGGGCGGACCCGTCAGAATTCCTCGGATGTACCAGGGGAAGGACAAAACGTTCTTCTTTGTCTCCTATGAGGGGTTGCGTTTGACCGCCCCACAGGCGGCTGAGGCTAGCTTTGTTCCAGATGCCGCTTTGCGCGCAACTGCGCCTGCGCCCCTTATCCAGGTACTGAACGCGTTTCCCTTACCAAGCCCCAATGGAATAGACGACACGGCGAATGGCATTGGCCAATTCATCGGAACGTGGTCTAACCCAAGCGCGCTCAATTCCACCGGTGTCCGGTTGGACCACGTCGTGAATGACAAGCTGAGGTTGTTTTTTAGATTTAGTAATACCACTTCAAATTCAGCGACCCGTCAAACCCAATCTGTGGACTCGGGCCCTCCGTCAGTGAACAAAATATTCGCGAATACGGTTCGGACTTACACCGGTGGTGCCAGTAGCGTTCCTTCAAGCCGCCTCAGTAACGACTTCCGTCTCAATTACACTTCAAATGAGGCGACAGGGAATTCTGTCATCGATGCGTTAGGAGGGAACACGCCTGTAGACCTAGCGGAACTCGACGGCCTTGGCCCAGGTTCACTGACAGCTTACTTCCTTGCTTACGGCGGATATTTTATTTACATGCCCCAGTCACGTTCGTCGGGGGCCCAGAAGCAGTGGAACCTGGTGGACACCGTGGGCCTGTCCTTGGGACGCCACCAACTCAAATTTGGCTTGGACTATCGCCGCCTGGCACCTTTCGCGGCTATAGCTAGTCCTCAAGCAACTTATGGTGCTTTGGCGATGAGCAATATCAAAACGAATAGCGGCTTTTTTTCGATGCAAGCCTATGCTCCCGCTTACCCGCTGTACAAGAACGTTTCGGCGTTTGTCCAGGACGAATGGAGAGTGTCTCAACGTTTCAGCCTCTCCTTCGGGCTGAGGTGGGAAGTGAACCCCGCGCCGGGTGTGACCCAAGGCCTGATGCCCTATACGGTTCAAGGGTCCGGTCCGGATACGTGGACGCTCGCGCCGCAGGGCACGCCGCTTTGGCAGACCACCTGGTACAACTTTGCGCCGCGTCTGGGTGTTGCGTACGTACTCCGCAACGCACCGGGGCGGGAAACGGTCGTACGTGGCGGGGGAGGAGTCTTTTACGATACGGGACAGCAGTTGGGGTCTGGTGGTTTTCAAGCTCCGGGATTTATTGCAAATAGCCCGCGTTGCGTCACATGTCCGTTCCCGGGGAATCCGTCGGCGTCGATTCCTACGATCGTGAACCCTCCAGTGCCGCCGTACAATCCTTCTTACTTGTATGGGTTTTCCAAGCATTTACAACTGCCCTATACGTTGCAGTGGAACTTCAGCGTCGAGCAGGCATTGGGTAAATCCCAGTCTCTCACCGTTTCCTATATAGGTGCGCACGCGGCGCGCTTGCTCCAGGAGAGTCAATTCCACAGTTCGGTCAACCCAGCTGTATCGACCTTCTACTTTGTTGAGAACGGGCTGACATCGGACTACGGCTCACTGCAAATTCAATTCCGGAGGAGAGTGAGCCGGGGGTTGACTACCCTGGTTTCCTATGGATGGTCGCATTGCATCGACTACGGCTCCCAGAACTTTTTCTTTGCGTACCAGCGCGGGAATTGTGATTTTGATGTTCGCCACAACCTTTCAGCTGCTTTTTCTTATGACCTGCCGAATGTAGGACGCAACGGATTTGTGAATGCCGTGCTGCATCACTGGGGGCTGGATGACCGCTTGACTACGCGAAGTTCCTTTCCGGTGACGCTGAATGGACAAACACTCATAGATCCGACGACGCTACGGAAATACAGCGCGGGGCTCAACCTAGTTCCGGGCCAGCCAGTCTATCTGTATGGCTCCAATTGCGATTCTGTGCTTCAAGGATTGGGCGATCTTAAGCCAGGGCAAGGGTGCCCGGGAGGCCGGGCGATCAATCCTAATGCGTTTGCTAAAGTAACTTCTGGTGTCGGCAACGCTCCGCGCAATTTTGCGAGGGGATTTGGGGCCTGGCAGATGGACTTGGCGATCCGGCGGGATTTTCCGATTCATGAAAGGCTGACGCTGCAATTCCGTGCAGAGGCATTCGACATCTTTAATCATCCGAATTTCGGACTGATCAATTCAAACTTCGGTCAGAGCACCTTTGGCCAGGCGACGGGCACGCTGGCCAATTCGTTAGGTGTCCTGAATTCGCTCTACCAAATGGGCGGCCCACGTTCGATGCAGTTTGCTCTGAGGCTTTCATTTTAATCTCGACTCGTCCTCCTAGGGGCGCGGCATTGCTTCGGCCCTAATAGGAATGTTGTCCGGTGGGCTTACGCTCTTTCGGCAGTGAAAGCTCCCCGCTTCGCAATTATTTCGAAAAAGAGCATATTTCCTTGAATGCGAAGATTGCCATCGCATACTTACTTACAGAATTCTTATCGCTGAGCGGCGTGGGCTCCACTATTGCGTCGGCGCAGCAAGCAAGGGGCCCGTTGACTGTAGATTACGGCACTCAACAAGTCGGCATTGCCGCCAGTTCCAGGAGCGCGTTCGTAACGGTTAAGGACGCAATCGAGATGACAGAATTTGGCGACGAGGATTACTTGCTTGGCGAGTTGCCCACAGAGAGGGTGGCTCAATTTTCGCCTAATCGTAGAAGCTTTGTTGTAATCGTCAAGAAGGGCAGATTGCAAACAAACACGAATGACTATAGGTTGCTACTCTTCAAGGCGGACGAAGCATTAAAAGTCCCGATCCCCGAAGTCCTTGTGTCGTTCTCCTCTTCATCTAACCGGCCAGGAATTCAGGAAGTTAGGTGGCTGAATGATCGAAAGCTTGCGTTCCTCGCGGAAAATTCTGGCGAGGAGCAACAACTGTATACCATAAATGTCGAAACGAAAGAACTACAGAAGGTTACGAATCACGCCACCGGAATAATTCGGTACCAAATCACCCCCGACGAAGAAAGAGTCTTTTTTACAGCGCGTCCACAAGTAACGACTCTCTTAGATGAAAAGGCGAAGCGTGATGGAATCGTCATAACCACCCAGCCCTTTACTGATCTTGTGGGCGTGAAGGCTAACCGTTCTGTAAGCTTTGACTACGCGCTATTCGTCAAACGGCGTTCCGACACTGTGGCAGTTCCCATCCAGACGCATGGAAGAATCTATCTTAGGGATTTGTGGCTTGCACCAGACGGCGAACACCTAGTTGTTAGGTCATCCCCAGGTCATGTCCCGGAATCCTGGAAGAACTACAACGATCACGCCCTGCAAAAGGCTGCGAGCCACCAGTATGCCGAAGGTTCGGTTCCTATATTTGTTAGTCAGTACGAGATCGTTGACACACGATCCCAGCAAAGTCAGGTCTTGATACCTGCTCCAGTGGGTCTAGGTCATTCTGATGTTGTTTGGTCTCCAGATAGTAAGTCTGTTGTAGTCTCTGGTACCTACCTTCCGCTGGAAGTACCGGAGGAAATCCAGAGGGAGCAGAGAAGATCTAATACCTATGTCGCTCAGGTGAAGATCTCCAGCGGGACGATTGTGCCAATCGTTTCCAAAGAACTCAGGCTGCATAGATGGGATGCGTTGACGAACAAGATTCTCTTTGAGACCGTGGAACGCCAGGGCGCGGTGGTTCGCCGGGGCAAGACAGCAGCCTTTGAGGAGACACAAAATGGCTGGCGAGAAGTCGAGATCAAGCCCAATGAACTCGCCGACAACGGAGAGATTGATGTAAGACTCCAGGAAGGCATAAACACACCTCCTAGAATGGTCGCAAGAAACATTGTGACTGGCCAGGAATCCTTGCTGTTCGATCTAAATCCCCAGTTTGAACAATTGAAATTGGGACTTGTCGAAGACGTGACTTTCGCGAGTGCGGGCGGCCGGAAAGTAAGAGGGGGGCTGTATCGTCCGCCCGACTATGTACCCGGGAAAAGATACCCGCTTGTGATTCAGACACACGGCTGGAATCCAGACCGATTCTGGATTCGCGGAGCACCATTCACGACCGGATACGCTGCCCAACCTTTAGCTGGCAAAGGGATCGTCGTCATTCAATTGGAAGAGGATCCAAGAGATATGGGGACACCAATCGAAATCCAGACGGAGGAGTCGAATTATGAGGGAGCAATCGACTACTTAGATGGACTTGGATTGATTGATCGTCACCACGTTGGCATCGTTGCCTTTAGTCGAACGGGCTATGGTGTCGCGTACGCTTTGACGCATTCAGCATATCAATTTGCCGCAGCTAGTCTGGATTCGACGGTCGACGGGGGCTACTTTTATTACTTAGCGAGTCAAAATTTTACGCCCCTCAGTGGAACAGATATGGAAAGTCTCTACGGGGGTGTACCATTCCAGAACGGTATAGCCTCGTGGTTGAAGAACTGCCCTGGGTTTAATGTGGAAAGAATTCATGCCGCCGTTCGCTTGGAGGCGGAGGCACCTATCGGTTTAACAGGCGTGTGGGAATGGTTCATTGGAATGCGCCGCCTCGATAAGCCAGTTGAACTCATTTACATGCCGGAAGCTCCCCACGTCTTGGTGAAACCGTCGGATCAAATGCTCTCGCAGCAGGGCAATGTAGACTGGTTCTGCTTCTGGCTCAAAGGGGAGGAAGACCCCGCTCCCGCCAAAGTCGAGCAATACGCTCGCTGGCGAGATCTGCGGAAATTGCAGCAGGAAAATGACAAGAAGCCGGCCACACCTCCATCCGCTTCCAATTGACGTGGATTGAGGGCCGAATCTGTTGAGCACGGGCGGGTTCGGGTTGAAGTCGCATCGAGATCGGCGACCATGAATAGCACTATTTTTAGTATGCTGGCCGAGAGTGCCGTTTGTCCCACCTGAAATATATATTTTTATCAGGCTGATTTTTCATTCTTCATGTGGTATTCAATTCCCATTGAAGTTAGGCTGTCCTCGCGGAAAGACGAAATTGCACGAACCAAAGCCCGTTCACGAATCAAGCCGCGTTGCCTATGCGGACCTGCTTAACCTTGCCGACGAACGGGTTATGCAGGAACTCCGTGATGGCAACGCAGACGCATTTGCTGTGGTCTTCAAGCGCTACCGCCGCCTGGTGCATGTGACTGCACTACGCATCCTCCGTGATGCGGCAGAGGCGGAGGACACCACACAGGCTGTTTTTCTGGAAATCTACCGCAAGTCGGGACAATTCGATCCGGCGCGAGGCACTCTTAAAGTGTGGCTCCTGCAGTACGCCTATGCTCGCAGCATCAGCCGAAGAAACTACCTGCTTGTCCGTCAATACCGGAACCATGTGGACGTTAGCGAAGCGGAGCAAGCCAACACAGTCTGGTCGCCGGCGCGGATTCCGTTTCAGGAGGCAACACGCTTGACGGCCGAAATTCTCGCCGCGCTGCCCACTGAGCAGCGAGAAACGATTGAGATGTTCTTCTTTCAGGGCCTCACACTGAAGGAAATTGCAGAAAGGAGGAACGAATCGTTTTCGAATGTGCGCCATCACTACTACCGAGGGTTGGAGCGCCTTCGCAAGTATGTTGAAGACGGAGTTCAGGCGAAAGATGCATCCAGAGGTGCGTTGCGATTGGAATGGGAGAGGTAACACGTGTGGAACCATGAGCGTTTTCAGGAAGTCTGTGCGGTAGCCAGCGTCGGGCAAGCTTCGCCCGCGGAGCTCGCGGAACTGGAGCGGCACGCGAGTGAATGTGCTTCGTGCCGCGAGATCTATTCTGACTATTTGAACATTGCTGCTCTCCAATTTGCCGAAGCGGCGCCGAATGAGGAACTATCGGAAAAGGATGCCAAGGCTTGTCTGAATTCCGATTTGATGACCCGCCGGTTTCTAGAGCGGGCTCACCGCGAAGGCATCGTTTTCTCTCAAGCCGTTGGCGAGAATGCCAAGGATGTAGAGCTAGTGAGGCCCTCTTCTCGGGGGCACTCGCGCTGGCGCGTACCTATGACGATCGCAGCCGCAGCTGCTCTCGCTGCACTCGCTGGGTCAGGACTCTATTTGAGCAAGAAGGATGGACCTCTCCGGGCCTGGCTCGCCGTGCGATTGAAAGCACCCGAGAAGCCTCAGCACTCGGCGCCGACGACTGGTGGCGATCAGACTCTAGCGGAGCTGGTCGCCGCCAACCAGGTGTTGCAAAGGCAACTTGAGGAGCTTAGGGGCAAATTGAAGGCGGCTGACGCTCGTCTATCGGCGGCGGAGGCCGATCAGAGATCGACTTCGGAAGAGCGAAAGCGACTTGCCGTCGAGCGCGATTCCCTAACGGCAGAGTTGCGTGGCGCCGAAGAAAAGCTCTCTACGTCTGAGGCCGTCCAGGCACAGATTCAACAACAGAATGCGAAGCTTCAGGACAAAGTAAACGAGTCTGAAGCAACGTATGTTGCCAGCCAGGTCAAGATCAACGATTTGACGGAGCAGCTGAACGAGAAGTCGGATATGTTGGACCGGGAACGACAATTGCTTGTTCATTCGAAGGATGTAACAGAACTGATGGCGGCGCGGAATCTGCACATCGTGGACGTTGTGGACACCGATGCCCGTGGCAAGACTCGCCCGGCATTTGGCCGCATCTTCTTCACGGAAGGCAAGTCGCTGATTTTCTACGCCTACGATTTGAATGAAGCAAAGATGCAGAGGGCAAACTACCAGTACCGCATCTGGGCCAAGAGAGAGGGTGGAGACCGCCAGGCTAAGAGCCTCGGAATGTTTTATTCGGATGATAAGGCGCAGAGGCGCTGGGTTTTCAAGTGCGAAGATCCAAGCGTTCTGAGCGAAATTGATTCTGTGTTCGTCACCCTAGAGCCGGCGAATGGCGATCCCTCGCGGCCAAAGGGTCCGAACCTGATGTACGCGTATCTCCGGGGCCAGCCCAATCACCCGTAACATTTGATGGTCCTCCGCTAGGCTTGTTCGGGCGGGTCTGGGTCCGTGGGTCCCTCGTTTGAATCCCGCGGTATCCGTTGGATGGCTCTTCCCGACACATTACCCCCCGAACAACGCATTATCGCGGGACATGAAGACCAAGTTCATTTCCGAAATATTGCTGGAGCGCGCGGCGTTCGCGTTTGGGACAAACTTCTCCTCTCAAAAGCATACTCGGACAAAGGGGAAGTGTCCGTGAGAGTTCTCCTACACATGCGTTCGAACATTTCCGTCGTGTTGGGGCTTGTTTCGCTGATTGCAATCGCCGTCGACATGAATGCGCCGCAAGTGCACGCGCAAGGCACAAGCGCGAGCGTCTCAGGCCGCGTCACAGATCAAAGCGGCGGAGTGGTCGTAGACGCGGAAGTCGAAGTGAAAGACGTAGACCGGGGCGTCGCGACGATTGTAAAGACAAATGGAGAAGGGTTCTATTCCTTGCCGTCACTGATTCCGGGCAACTATCTGATGAGCGTACGGAAGCAGGGCTTTCAAACAGTGTCCGTGACTGGCATCACCCTCAATATCCAAGACAATCTCTCTCGCAACTTTGTGCTGCAAGTGGGTTCCTCGGCCGTGTCTATCACGGTGAACGCGAACGACATTCACCTGAATACAACGAATGCATCGGTCAGCACGGTCGTGGATCAAACTTACATAAAGAACATGCCGCTGAATGGGCGCAGCTTCCAGGATTTGATTCTGCTCACGCCCGGAGTGACCACCCAGACACCGCAGGTTTCGCAAGTATCGCGATCCTCTGGTCAGAGGGGTGAGTTCAGCGTTAATGGCCAGCGCACGGATTCAAACTATTACACGGTTGACGGTGTGAGCGCCAATGTGGGAGCAATTGCTGGAGATGGCATGACTACAGGCTCGGGAGCCAGCGGTTCTGTTGCTGGTTCGACCGCTTTGGGTACGACACAGGCTTTGGTCTCCGTGGACGCCCTGCAGGAGTTTCGCGTACAGGGCTCGACGTACTCCGCTGAGTATGGGCGCAATCCAGGGGGCCAATTTGCCTTTGAGACGAAATCCGGCACCAATCAATGGCATGGCACAGCCTACGATTACGTGCGGAACAACTACTTCGACGCGAATGACTGGTTCAACGGTTACTTTGGCAAGCCGGCGGCCGCACTTCGACAGAATGACTTTGGTGGCACGCTGGGGGCACCGATAAGAGTTCCGGGGCTTTACAACGGCAAAGACAAGACGTTCTTCTTTGTTTCATATGAGGGACTGCGCTTGGCTGCGCCACAGCCAGCAACAGCCATCTTCGTGCCCGATACGGCATTGCGGTCGACCGCGCCTCCTGCGCTGCAGGCGGTACTGAATGCGTTTCCGGTGCAAAGCCCCAATGGAATTGACGACACAGCGCATGGAGTTGCTCAATTTATCGGAACCTGGTCCAACCCGAGTTCGATCGATTCCACCAGTGTTCGTTTTGACCACGTCCTCAACGATAAGGTGAGGCTCTTTTTTCGATTCAGCGACACGGGCTCAAGCTCGACGGCCCGAGCGACTACGCCAAGCACTCCGACGATGAAACAGCCCTCGGTGTACACCTTGCGGACTTACACGGCGGGCGTTAGCACTGCTTTCTCAAGCCGTCTCAGTAACGAGTTCCGCCTCAATTACACGTCGAATGTGACGACAAATAGTACGGTCATTGATAGTTTCGGGCGTGGTGTGCCCGTGGACCTGGGGCAGCTTACGGGCCTAGGCCCCGATTCCTGGATATTTTTCGTCTTCATTTCTGCCGGACATCCTATGTTTCTGCAACAACCGCATTCGTCCGGTGCCCAGAAGCAGTGGAACTTGGTGGACACGATGAATTTCACTGTGGGACGCCAACAGTTGAAATTTGGCACAGACTACCGCAGGCTGTCGCCATTTGCGACGAATCCTACTCGTCGTGCACCGTATGTCTACACTAGTGTAGCAGCGGTGACAGCGAACAGAGCCCTGCTTACTCCGACGGCCAGCGCACCCGCTTACCCCTTGTATAAGAACCTGTCGGCGTTTGCACAAGACGAATGGAGGGCTTCGCAGCGTCTGAGCGTCTCCCTCGGGCTGCGTTGGGAGGTAAATCCCGCGCCAGGTGCGACGAAAGGATTGAAACCCTATACGGTTCAAGGACCCAGCCCCGATACGTGGACACTCGCACCGCAGGGAACACCTCTCTGGCAGACCACGTGGTTCAATTTTGCGCCTCGGTTGGGCGTCGCATATATATTGAGCAACGGTCTAGGCCGGGAAACGGTAGTGCGCGCGGGTGGCGGCGTTTTCTTCGACACCGGTCAACAGTTGGGGTCAGAGGGCTTCATTGTTGGGCCAGGGTTTTCTGCATCTGGACCGACTCGAACCATATCATTTCCGGGGAATCCGGCAGCGCTGATTCCTCCTATCGTGAACCCACCCGTGCCGCCATTCGGGAGCGTAAATGTCTTCGGCTATGCCCCGCATCTGCAACTGCCGTATACGCTCCAATGGAATGCTAGCATCGAGCAGGCGGTGGGCAAGTCACAAGCTCTGACCGTGTCCTATGTTGGTTCGCACGCAACGAGGCTGCTGCAGCGAGATTTCTTCCAACCCAGCAACCCGAACATGACGTTTGTGTACTTCGTGGAGAATCGGCTCACGTCGGATTACGACGCGATGCAAGTTCAGTTCCGTCGAAGACTGAGCCGCGGGCTGACGGCGCTAGGTTCTTATACGTGGTCGCACTGTCTCGATTACGGTTCTCAGAACCTTGTTTATGGATACCAGCGCGGGAATTGCGACTTCGATGTTCGGCATAACCTTTCGGCTGCTTTCTCGTACGATCTGCCGAATATAGGACACAACCGATTCGTAGCCCCTGTGTTGCATCACTGGGGTCTGGATGATCGCTTTATCGCGAGAAGCGCCTTTCCAATTACATTGCACGGAAATGAGAACTTTGATCCTGTGACCGGGCTGGTGATGGATTCGGGCCTGAACTTGGTTTCGAACCAGCCGATCTATCTCTACGGCACCAACTGCACCCTCGTTCTCGAAGCGTTGGGAGACCTTGCTCCGGGAAACGGATGTCCGGGAGGGCGAGCGATTAACCCTCAGGCCTTCACTAGCGTCGCCTCCGGGCTCGGAAATGCTCCCCGGAACTTTGCGCGGGGCTTCGGGGCATGGCAAATGAACTTGGCTGTCCGGCGGGATTTTCCCCTCGGTGAAAGGCTCAAGCTGCAATTCCGCGCCGAGGCTTTCAATATCTTTAATCACCCGAATTTTGGGACCGTCAATTCACTTTTTGGTCAGAAGACGTTCGGTCAGGCAACTGCCACGCTCGCGAATTCACTAGGAGTCCTGAATCCACTCTACCAAACGGGGGGCCCGCGCTCCGCGCAGTTCGCCCTCAAATTAGTCTTTTAGTAAGTAATCTTGTTCTGAGGACGCCGTTATGGTGACGGCGCTGAAGGAGAGTGGTTCACAGTCAACGGGCTCACCTCACTTCAACTCTCAAAACAGCAATGTAGACATATCTCAGGTTCGCCCTTACTGCGCAAGGCGAAGTTGTGAACTTGGAGCAAAAGATGGTAAGCCGATTCTTAGTATTAGGATCTTTGTGTTTGAGTGGCATAGGTTCTACGATTGCGTTCGCACAACAAAGCCAGCGGCCTTTCAGTATCCCCGACGAGATCGGTCTGACATACTTTGGTGGTGCCGAAGGGATGGGCGCACGGGATGCAGTGGAGGGAGGGGCAGTGCGGTTTTCGCCGGACGGGGGTTACTTCGCTGTCCACACCGGGCGCGGGCGGCCTGACGTCAACCGTGTCGAGGAGTCGCTGCGCTTCTACCGCACGCAGGACATCTTGGCTTTTGTAAGGCATTCCGATGCATCGCAGACGCCGTCGTTTGCCTGGGTCGTTACTTTTTCTGACAAGGAAGGTTCCATCATTAATGAGTGGCGCTGGCTGGCGGACTCCAGCGGAGTGGCCTTTGTGGAGCACACCGCCGGCGGCAATCAGCGCCTGATGCTTGCGGATATTCGAAAAAAGACACTCGAACCACTGACTTCCGCGGCGGAGACAGTCGGGAAGTTCGATATCCGCGATCGACAACACTACGTCTATACCGCTATCAATCCCGTCGCCGAAGAGCACAAGGTGCGGACTGAGCCTCAGGCGGCTGCGATGGCAGGTACCGGGCATTCTGTCTTTGACCTGCTTTCTCCGGGTCATTCACGTTTCCGGTCAGGTCGCGGGTACTACCTCTGGGCAGTTGTTCGCGGCCGGCGCTTCGAGGTCATGCACGATGGTGCTCCTCTCATTCCCGAAGACGTTATGGGCGGGCTGTATCTAGCGATGTCGCCCGACGGGAGTTCTCTGGTCACGACGTTGCAGATTCCTAAGGCTCCGGCGTCATGGGAAAGGCTGTACCCGCCGCCTTACGCATCATCTCCGTATCGCATTCGCGCGGAACAGCCTGCAAGCCATTATGTCCGGATCGATTTGCAAACCGGTGTAGTACAAGCCCTTACGGATGCGCCGACCAGCAATGATGGCGGTTGGTTCTCCTACATTAGCCCCGATTGGTCGAGGGACGGTCGAGCGATCTTGTTGCCCGGCACCTTCCTCAGTTCCACGGTGCCATCACAGCCATGCATTGCGGTTTTGGATTTATCCTCCAAAACCAACACTTGTGTGGAACCCTTGAAACGTCCTACCGAGACTGGTTGGGAGAAGGGCTCCCAGACGATTCAGAATGCCCGATTTGTGGGCGGGGACAAACGGCGGGTCACACTACTCATTAGCAAGCCAGGAGAGTCGTCGTATAGCACGGTCGAGTACGAGCTCATTGCCGACGGTACATGGGAAGTTGCCGAGCAACACAAGGGGATGTCATCAGGGGGCCACGGTGGTCTCGCAGTCACCGTGAAGCAAGGACTCAATGATCCTCCGCAGCTCGTTGCCGCAAACAGACAGACATCGCGAGTGATTTGGAATCCGAATCCACAGCTAAAAACTATGGAATTTACCAAAGTCCACGTGGAAACGTGGAAGGACAGGGAGGGAAGGGATTGGATAGCCGGACTCTACTTACCGACTGACTACAAGGCTGGACAGCGCTATCCGCTAGTGATTCAAACACACGGTTTCAATGAATCGGAGTTTACACCCTCGGGAGTGTATTCGACTGCCTTCGCTGCCAGAGCGCTCGCTGCGGTTGGCATAGCCGTGCTACAGGTCCGAGAACCTTGCGCTATCGCAATGACTACTGAAGGACCCTGCGCCCTTTCTGGTTACGAAGCTGTTGCAAATAAGCTGATATCAGAGGGATTGGCCGATCCTGAGAAGATTGGCATCGTAGGTTTCAGTCGGACTTGCTTCTATGTAATGGAAACGCTCTCGAAAAATTCTCTTCACTTCAAAGCCGCCTCGATCACCGACGGCCAGATGATAACGTATCTCCAGTACATGCTGACAATAGGATACGTTGAGAACAGCATTCCTCAGCAATTTGATTCGGTGATCGGTGCGCCGCCCTTCGGAGCGGGTTTGCAAGAATGGCTGAAGCGCTCTCCTGGTTTCAATCTCGATAAGATCACCGCGCCGTTATTGGTTGTTGCAGCGGGACGACCACTGAGCTTGCTTTTCATGTGGGAGCCCTACGCAGCCCTTCACTATCTGAGAAAACCCGTAGATCTGATCCTGTTGAATACAAACGAGCACATCCTGACCAATCCGGCGCTACGCATGGCATCGCAAGGGGGAACCGTGGACTGGTTCCGTTTCTGGCTGCAAGATTATGAAGACCCGGAGCCCGGCAAAAAAGAACAATACGTCCGCTGGCGTGAGTTACGCAAAATGCAAACAGAGAATGATGCCAAGGATAAGGCCGCCAAGGAGCCCGCGCCGGTGAATTGAAGTTTGTCGCTACTGCGAGACGAACATTAGCCTAGGCTGGGAGCAAGCGCCGCGTTTGACCCACGACTTTCTCTGTCATAAAAATGTAATACTAATTGTGACAAATCGCGGCAAAATGCCTGCTTAAGGGTGATGAAAAAGGAGTAAGAGGTTTGTCACCGTTAGTCACAAGTTGCTGACTTTCCCTCGCTTTACGCTCGCTCCGGCAAGTTCTGATTAAAGCGGTCAATTGCCTTCTAAGCAGGGGGTCGCCAGTTCGAGTCTGGCCGGGCGCGCCATTTCCCCTGAATCCCATTCAATCCAAAGGGTTAACCGAGATCATTCTTCACCCCTGGCTTCATCCCGATCATCTGCTTTTTGGACAGAGGGTCGGGGATGGCCGGACTATGGCGTTTTTCCTCTTTCTTCTATCGATCCAATTGCTTACGTGAACTGAACTCGATTCTGTATCCGTCGAAAATCACGTCCTGTCATAGAAATGTAGTACTGCACGCAGAGCACTCCAAGAGGGCGCTCGGGAATCCATCCCGCATGTGCGCAACATTAATACCCGGAAACTGACCGGCCGTGGACCATCTTCGACAAAATTTTTTACCTTTTTTCGCCTTAATAATCGCTGGATTTCCGTGTTAAATTCACAACCGCATCGTTGACGTTGGCGCCGGCTGAGGCATCGCTTGAGTTCATCTGATAGTTTTGTCCGCGTGGCAGCATGGATTGTACCGGCTTCCGATTATGCTGAGGCCAAGTTCGCGGGGGAGCTGTCCGACGAAGACTTGATGTCGCGAGTCAAGAACGGTGATCAGGCCTCATTTGCCATTCTGATGAGGCGGCACGCAAGGGTGGTGCTCGCCGTCGGACGCGTCTCCGGTCGAACGCAAGCAGACGATGTGGTCGCTATTCCTGGCGCAGGGCGCGCATCGGGTCGACGTACGTAGCCCGTCGCGCTGGGATGTAAGTCGCCAACATCGCGACTGCGAGCAGAACGACGGGTACAAGGATGTACAACAATGGCTCCCTAGCGGGAAACCCAAAGAACATAGAGTCGAAAAGCTTCGGCAGCGGCAACGCGAACACGAGTCCGATCGCAGCGCCGATGATTCCCATTCTCAACCCTTCGCGGAGCACCAAGCGCAGCACTTGCGGTTTCCCGGCGCCCATAGCCATGCGGATTCCGATTTCGTGCGTGCGCTGGCCCACCGAATAGGCGATCAGCCCGTAAATGCCGATTGCCGCGAGCAGCAGCGCGAGCAGCGCAAACCCGGCCAATATTTGCGAGAAAAGCGCATCGCCTCCCTTTTGCTGCTCGAGCACAGCAGGCATACTCATCACCGCCGAGAGCGGAAGCTCCCCATCCAGCTGAGCGACGGCGTTGCGCAGCGCCGACGCCAAGCTGGCCGGGTCGGCGCTGGTGCGCACCATAAGAGAAAATGAGCTGACCGGCCGCTGTAGGAAAGCTTCATACACTTCAGGGTCGTAGTTCGTTGCTTCGGAAAAAGTCTTCACGTCACCTACCACTCCGACGATCTCGCTCCATTCCGCGGCGCCGCCGGAGACATCCAGGCGAATCTGCTTGCCGAGCGATTCCTGGTCATGGAAATAGCGCTTTACGAATTCCTGATTGACGAGCACGACGTGCGGCGCCGTGTGGTTGTCCGTTTCCGTGAACAGGCGGCCCCGCAATAGCGCGATCCCGGCAGCGTCAAAGAATTGGCTGGTCACCACGCTGTCAACGACCGTTCGTTGCTCGCTGTCACGCGGATCTGCTTCACCCTTGATCCGAAACGGCACGCGTCCAGGTCCGGTCGCGGGCAGATCGGAAGTGGCAGTAACGGCATCCGCTCCTGGAATCTGACTCAGCCGCGGAAGTACATCTTTCACGAATTGCGTTTGCTGCGCGGCATCTTTGTAACGGGCGCTGTCGAGGGTCAAGTTGGCTGTAAGCAAATGATCGGGTCGGAAGCCCAGAGTTTGATGTTCAGTTACAAAAATGCCGCGGATGAGCAGCGCGGTGCCGATCAGCAGGAAAACAGCCAAAGCGATTTCGCTCGTCGCCAGGACGCTACGAAGCCGCGTATGCGAGCGCCCCGCCGATGCTGCGCGGCTCTCGTCCTTCAGGCTGGTATTCACGTCGGTTCGCGAGGCCTTCAGCGCGGGTGCCAGGCTGCACAACACCGCGGAAGCAAGCGAAATCGCCACAACAAAAATCAAGACATTGCGATCGAGAGTCACTGGCACGGCTCGAATGAATTCGTTGAAGGTGAGATTCGCCTGGATGAACTTAATTCCCCAATACGAGAGGAGCAGACCGACGCTGCCTCCGACAAGGGCGATCAATAGACCTTCCGTTAGCAACTGCCGCACGATGCGTACACGGCTGGCCCCCAAGGAGATGCGAATCGCCAACTCTTTACGGCGACCGGCGGCGCGCGCCAGGAGCAATCCCGCAACATTGGCGCAAGCGATCATCAGCACAAAAGCGACCGCCGTCATCATGATTCCCAAGCCGTTGCGAATACCGAACTGATAGATCACGAAATCAGGTAGAGTGCGCACCGCAGCGCCCCAGCCTTTTTCGACTTCGGGAAAGTTTTCAGCGGCGCGTTGCGCGAAAGTGACAAATTCGGCGCGGGCTTTCTCGATGCTAATGCCCGGTTTGAGCCTGCCGAACAGGTACAGCGAGCGATCCTTCCGCGCGGCCGCGGTCTGGTCAGCAGGGCTCAGCACCAGCGGTGTCCACAATTGCGGAATGAAGCCCAGTAACTGGAAGCTTTTCGGCATCACGCCGATGACCGTGTAATCCTCGCGGTTCAAACGAACACTACGGCCGACGACATTAGGATCGGCGGCAAAACGCCGCACCCACACGTCATAACCGAGAATTGCTACGTGGTCGCGGCCGGGCTGATCTTCTCCATCGGCGAAGCTGCGGCCCAGCAGCGTGGAGACGCCGAGGACGCGAAAGTAGTTGGGAGACACAGCGGCGGAGCGCAATGCCTCGGGCTGGCCAGCGGAGGATTGGCTCTGCGCGGCGGACTGGGCCTGAGCGGTGGGTCCAGACGCCTGGGGCGCCACAGTCGGTACGATCAAGTTTGCGGTGCGAAATTCATCCGCTCCAGCCATGTCGACGAACACGTCATTGGCCTCGCGCCACTGGAGGTAATTTGGCGCAGAAACCGCATTCAGATCGGGCAGGAAGCCTCCGCCGGGCCGCACGCAGCTAACCACGGCTACGCGGTCCGGTTGGTCAGCCGAAGGACGCCGCAGGAGGAACGCGCTAACCATGCTGAACATGGTGGCGTTCACCGCGATTCCCAAAGCGAGCGTGAGCACTGCGGTTACGGTGAAGGCAGGTTTCTTCGCCAACATCCGCAACGCGAGTTGCAAATCCGAACGAAACGTTGTCATAGCCACCCTCCGCGCGGTCCACTGGCACTAAAGAGAATCGAGCCAAACCAACAGGTCGGTGTCACATTTCTACCTCGCCGCTTGCTTTTCCGCAAGGACAGATCGACCTGCGCCAGTGTCTTTCGCTTCGTCTCCAGGGTGGGTTTCCCATAGTGATTGGTTGTATCGAGGCGGGGCATGACCCAGCAAGCTTCGATCACTGAGCCGCTAGGCGTCAAACCAACACGGTAGCGGCCGGATGACAAACTACTGGCGTTCCTGGAAAGCCTTTGATTATGCCGACTCTCTACACAACTCGAGGCCCTCCCAACACCAGTGTCGGCCCACTACTCGGCATAATCGCGGAGACGGCATGGCCGTTATGCCGCGCACGGCATAACGGCCACGGTTACTGCACTTGTGACTTCTTTGACCAATGCCCGCACCGCATGGCATGTGCGAAGTGCTTGTTCTACATGCCCAAAGGCTCAACGGCCTCGGCGCTGCTTGAAGGCAAAAACAACTTGTTGCGCATGCGGCAGGAAATTCCGCTGGCCGAGGCAGAGGTGGCGGCAGTAGACGATGGTGCCTCCGCACTTGAGTCGCTGCTGAAACGTCTTGCCGACGTTCCGACACCGGGCGGTCCAACCCCGCCTCAACTGAGTGACAGCTCTAGGAGCGCGAGCGAAGCGGCTGAGTTATCTGTTTACAGAGGAAAGTAAAAGGGCCCTCCGACGATGTCGGAGGGCCCTTTGAAGTGAAGCTTTAGAACGGCGCCTGGTCACTCGTGTCGGACGACAGCACGGCAGCGTCCGAACCGGATGCGGGTGCTTCCGGTTCTGGCTCGCCGCGGTCGAGCTTGCACACAACATCGGCGCGAATCGACCACGAAGTGATCTTCGCGGTCTTGGCCTTCTTGCCTTTGCCGTTCGCCTGCTCGTAGGTCGAGCTGATGAGGCTGCCTTCGACGAGCACATGAGCGCCTTTCTTGACGTTAGTGAGAACAGCCTCAGCCAGCCGAGGGCGAAAAATCGCGACGCGATGCCACTCGACTTTCGAGACCCATTCGTCTTCTGCGTTTTTCCAGGAGCGTTGCGTGGCGACGGAAAGAACGGTGAATTTTGAACCGTTGTTCCGCGCTTGACGCTGCTCCGGGTCGGCCCCAACAAATCCGACGATCGTTACTGAGTTCATTATGTGGAATAGGGCTGGTTCTCCCGCCAGACGTATCGTTGGGTTCGGCCCCCCGAGGGGGCCGAACGCAAAATGGAGGAACCAATGGCCTTGAAGTTTTCGATTTGTGAAGTTCGCTGGGAGCGATATCGGAGGGTTTCAGAGAATCCCCACGCAAGGGAGTGGCTAAAGTTTCAGGCCGCACGCGGTCTAGCCGCGAACACGATCGAAGCCTACGGGCGAGACCTGGACTGCTATCTCGGTTTTCTGGAGACCGAAAATATCCTGTTTCACTCGGTCATTCGTCCGACGATCGGAGCCTACATTCGGAGCATCACTCAGCTCGAGGTTCCGAGGGTTTCGA
>Ga0137418_10002096_pt1 | contig 18297 bp, 17 predicted proteins | sample CZODoug3_1_2_16f_FD_122242 | JGI IMG/M metagenome (GOLD analysis project Ga0137418, IMG submission 122242) | Vadose zone soil fungal communities from Angelo Coast Range Reserve, California, USA - CZODoug3_1_2_16fungal (Hybrid Assembly) | ecosystem: Environmental > Terrestrial > Soil > Vadose... | reverse complement strand
TCCGGCTGCCGCGCCAGCGCGACCGCCGGCGACATCAGAATCACCAGCGCCTGCGCGCCGAAGATCGCCACCGCCAGATAAAGGCACGCTTCGGCGCTGTAGAGGCCGCCGACGATGGCGCCGAGCGCGGAGCCCACCGGGCGCGCGCCGTAGCTCATGATGTTGATCGCCGAGACGCGGCCAAGCAGGCTCGGCGGGGTCACCGATTGCCGCAAGGTGGTGGTCGAGATCACCCACAGGATGGGACCGACGCCGAGCAGGAAGAAGCTCAGGCCCGCGAGCAGCGGCGTGGCAATCACCGTCGTCAGCGCCATCACCGCGGCCGCGACAAAACCGGTCACCGGCCCGAGACCGATCACGGTGCCGAACGGCAGCCGCCGCATCACCCGCGTCGCCAATAGCGCACCGACCACCATGCCGACGCCGTACATCGCCAGCGTGGTGCCGACCCCGGTCGCTGACAGTCCGAGATGACGCACCGCATAGGGCACGAACACGGCCAGCAGCAGGAAGGAAGCGGTGTTGAAGATGAACTGCGTGATGAACACCGGCCGCAGCAGCGGATGATGCAGCACGAAGGCAGCACCTTCCTTGATCTCCTGCAGCGGATGGCGTCGCGGCGCGGGCGAGCGGGCCGGCTCGTAGATGCCGGACAGCAGCACCACCGCGATGACCGAGAGTGCCGCGGCAAATCCGAAGGCGGGCGCAGCACCCACCCATCCGACCAACACGCCGCCGAGCGCCGGGCCGCTGGCAAAGGCAATCGTGCGCGCAAGCTCGATCCGCGCATTCGCCGCCGGCAATTGCGGTGACGACACCAGCGACGGCACCAATGCCGGCGCAGCCACGCTGTAGGCGACGGTTCCACATACCGCGACGAAGCCCAGCAAGGCGAGCAGGGGCAGCGTCAACAGGTTGAGCCAGATCAGCAGCAAGGTTGCCGCGAGCGCTGCGGCGCGTAAAGCTTCTGAGCCCGCCATCAGCCAGCGCCGCGAGATACGGTCGGCGAGCAGGCCGGCGGGGATGGCGAACAGGATGAACGGCAGCGTCAGCGCGGTCTGCAGCAGGCCGGTCTGGCCCTCGCCAACGCCGAGCAGCAGCACCGCGACGATGGGCGCCGCCGCCAGCGCGATCTGCTCGGCCGATTGCGCGGCGAGATTGGACCACGCCAGGCGGTTGAAGGTCGGCGGCAGGCTGGCAGCGTGGTCGGTCGGGGGCATGACTGATTCCTTGCAATTTCGGTCTGCCGGCATTGTCTGGCCCGAAGGACGGTCAAACCACCCGGTTCCCGACAACACAGTTTCGGGAACTCGGCTAGATGCAGTTGCAAATGAGTTGCATTAAGATCAGTTATCCGTCATCCTTGGGGGATGGACGCCCAATCTCCCGCTTTAGCCCCCGATTCCCTGCCACAGGCCCTGACCAGTGCCGCAGGCTGGCGTGTGGATGCCGCCGCCGGCGTCCAACGCAGTCTGCCGGAAGTATATGGGAGCATTTCAGTCCCCTTCGGCGGCCACTGGTGGCGCAAGCTGCTGGCCTTCGCCGGTCCTGGCTACCTGGTCTCCGTCGGCTACATGGACCCCGGCAACTGGGCCACCGACCTCGCGGGTGGGTCGAAGTTTGGCTACACCCTGCTGTCGGTCATCCTGATCTCGAACCTGATGGCGATCCTGCTGCAGGCGCTGGCCGCCCGGCTCGGCATCGTCACCGATCGGGATCTCGCGCAGGCTTGCCGCGCCACCTATTCCCGGCCCGTCAACCTGCTGCTCTGGCTGGCTTGCGAGGCGGCGATCATCGCCTGCGATCTCGCCGAAGTCATCGGCACGGCGATTGCGCTCAAACTCCTGTTCGGCATTCCCCTGATCGGTGGCGCTCTCATTGCCGCACTGGATGCTTTCCTGCTGCTGCTCTTGATGAACAAGGGCTTTCGCTTCCTCGAAGCGTTCGTCATCGCGCTTTTGATCGTGATCGCGGTTTGTTTTGCCATCCAGATCGCCGCCGCCGCTCCGCCGGTCGCCGCGATGCTGCGGGGCTTTGCGCCGTCCACCGAGATCTTTACCAATCCCGAGATGCTCTACATCGCCATCGGCATTATCGGGGCGACGGTGATGCCGCATAATCTTTATCTGCATTCGTCGATCGTCCAGACCCGCGCCTACGAACGCACCGACGAAGGCCGCCGGGATGCGATCAAATGGGCGACGGCAGACTCGACCATCGCGCTGATGCTGGCCTTGTTCATCAATGCCGCGATTCTGATCGTCGCGGCCGCGACGTTCCACACCAGCGGTCATGCCGACGTGGCTGAAATCGGCCAGGCGTTCGAATTGTTGTCGCCGCTACTCGGTCTCGGCATTGCATCGACGCTGTTCGCCATCGCGCTGCTGGCGTCCGGCCTCAACTCGACCGTGACGGCGACGCTTGCCGGCCAGATCGTGATGGAAGGCTTCCTTCATTTGCGTCTCCCAAGCTGGGCGCGGCGGCTTCTCACCCGCGGCATCGCCATTGTGCCGGTCATCATCGTCACCGCGCTTTATGGTGAGCGCGGCACCGGACAGCTTCTGGTCTTCAGTCAGGTCGTGCTGTCGATGCAGCTTCCGTTCGCCGTCATTCCGCTGGTGCGGTTCGTGTCCGATCGGCGGAAGATGGGCAATTTTGCCATCTCCCGCCCCGTCGCCGCCGCGGCGTGGATCGTGGCCGGCATCATCGTCATTCTGAACGTGAAATTGCTGTTCGATACGCTGTTCGGGTGAAGTGTAAGGCGGCGACCTACGCACAGCCGTCATCGCCCGGCTCGACCCGGTATTCCAGAGACGGTTGTGATCACTCGAGAAGCCGCGGCGTACTGGATACCTCGCTTTCAGCGGAGAGCGGAGCCCGCGCGGTTCGTGTTCCCTCATGGTGAGGAGGCGCTCTTGCGCCGTCTCGAACCATGATGATCCGGCTCTCATCCTTCGAGACGCCGCTTGGCGGCTCCTCAGGATGAGGTTTCCGATTCAATCCTGCGGCTCGGACAGCGCTTCGCCCGAGGCGTCGATGCGAAGCCAGCCGGAGGGCGCAAGCCGCTGCTGCGGCAGGAAGCGGCCCTTGTAGTCCATCTTCTTCGAGCCTTCGATCCAGTAGCCGAGATAGACGTAAGGCAGTCCCTGGCGTCTGGCGCGGGCGATGTGGTCGAGGATCATGAAGGTGCCGAGCGAGCGGCTTTCCTCCGACGGTTCGAAGAACGAATACACCATCGACAGCCCGTCGCTGAGCACGTCGGTCAGCGCCACCGCCACCAATTCCTCGCCGCGGCCGGTGATGCCGCTGTCGATGCCGCGCCGCCGGTACTCGATGATACGGGTTTCGACGTGGCTGTCCTCCACCATCATCGCGTAGTCGAGCACGGTCATGTCGGCCATGCCGCCATGGCGATGACGCTGGTCGAGATAGGCGCGGAACACCGAATATTGCTCCGACGTCGGCACCGCGCTGCGCTGTTCGCCGACGATGTCGGCGTTGCGGGCCAGAATCTTTCGAAAATTGCGCGAGGGCCGGAATTCGTTGGCGACGACGCGCACCGAAACGCAGGCGCGGCACTGGTCGCAGGCGGGGCGGTAGGCGATCGACTGGCTGCGCCTGAAACCACCATGGGTCAACAGGTCGTTGAGATCGCCAGCCTTGTCGCCGACCAGATGCGTGAACACCTTCCGCTCATGGCGACCCGGCAAATAGGGGCAGGGTGAGGGCGCCGTCAGGTAGAATTGCGGGGTATCACGCGAATGCTGGGTCACGGGATCTCGTCAGCCTCCGGAAGCAAAGCAACAAGCCAGCATCGCGCCGCGGAGGCTGACGGTCAATCAGTTTACCCCAAAACCGTTAAACGGCTTACCCCCGTCTCAGAACGTTCGCGCCGGCTGCGCCACATGGGTACGGACCGAACTGTTGATGATCACGGTTCCCAGGACGATATCGTGCAGCAGCCGGCGGCGGCCGTTGAACAGGCCGATCAGCAGAACCAGCGGCGTCAGGAACGATACCGACAGCCAGAACAGCACCGCGTGCATGGCGCCGAGCACGAAATAGCTGGGCGCGCCGTACCAGGTGCGCAGTTCCAGATCCATCACGCGCATCCCCATGGTAGCCGAATGCGGGCCGCCAAGCGATGAGCCGTAATAGATCAATGCCCAGATCACCGAGGCCGGCCACACCAGCCAGAACAGCAGCCAGCCCAGTCCAAGCGTGATCAGGCCGAACACGGCAATGAACATGTAGGCCAGAATGACCGGAATCGCGAGCACGACGAGATCGATCAGGAACGCGAATACCCGCCGCGTCAGCACGCCGCGAAACAATTCCGGCTGCAGCAGGGGATCGAAGGCATGCGGCTGAAAATTGGCCGCGCCGCCACTGCGCCAGGCGCCACCCGTGTTACCCGAACCGCTGTCAGACATGATCAGTCCTCCCGACTGTGCCGCGACCCCCGCAGGAAATGGAGAAATGGTAATGGCTGCCATCGGCCGCAAGTGGATGCACCACTGTCATTGCTACTTCAGCGTGGCCGCGAGAGCGTCTCTTCCTCCGTCATTCCGGGATGGTCCGAAGGACCCGGAATCTCGAGATTCCGGGTTCGCGTCTGCGATGCGCCCCGGAATGACGACTTGGTCCGCAGTCGGCCGGCGTTCCCTCGACCGGACCGATCACCCCTCCATCTTCAGCTTCTCCGCTGCTTGCGGCGCGAAATAAGTCAGGATGCCGTCGGCGCCGGCGCGCTTGAACCCCAAGAGGCTCTCCATCATCGCCCGCTCGCCGTCGATCCAGCCATTGGCGCTGGCCGCTGCGATCATCGCGTACTCACCGGACACCTGATAGACGAAGGTCGGCATCGCAAAGGTGTCTTTGACCCGCCGCACGATGTCGAGATAGGGCATTCCCGGCTTCACCATCACCATGTCGGCGCCTTCGGCAATGTCGAGTTCGACCTCGCGCAGGGCTTCGTCGGAATTGCCGCTGTCCATCTGATAGGTGCGCTTGTCGCCGGTCAGGGTCTTGGCCGAGCCGATGGCGTCGCGGAACGGGCCGTAGAAGGCGGAGGCATATTTTGCCGCATAGGACATGATCTGCACGTCGAGAAATCCGGCAGCGTCCAGCCCCTCGCGGATGGCGCCGACGCGGCCGTCCATCATGTCCGAGGGTGCGATGATGTCGCAGCCGGCTTCGGCCTGCACCAGCGCCTGGCGCACCAGCACCGCGACGGTCTCGTCGTTGAGGATTCTGCCGTCCTCGATCAGGCCGTCATGGCCGTGGCTGGTGAAGGGATCGAGCGCCACATCACAGAGCACGCCGAGGCCGGGAAATTCCTTCTTGATCGCCCGCACCGATTGGCAGACGAGATTGTCGGAATTGAGCGCCTCCGAGCCGTGCTCGTCGCGCAACGAAGGTTCGGTATAGGGAAACAGCGCGATGCAGGGAATGTTCAGCTTTACCGCGCGCTCGGCCTCACGCACCACCTGATCGACGCTGAGCCGCTCCACGCCGGGCATCGAGGCCACGCCGGCGCGCTGGTTGTGGCCGTCGACCACGAACAGCGGCCAGATCAGATCGTCCGTGGTGAGGACATTTTCTCGCACCAGCCGGCGCGCCCATTCCGCCTTGCGATTGCGGCGCGGGCGGACCACCAGATCGAGGGTTGGGGCGGCGAGGGCGGTCTCCCGCCGTGGCGCGTCGCGCAGTTCGACTGGACGCCCGAATTTGATCGCCATGTGATGAACACTCCTGGAAGGCAGAAGACTGCTGGAAGGCAGAAGACTGCCTCCTGCAAGGCAGACTGCATTTAGATCGGTTCCAATCCTAGCACTTTGCAATCATTCCGTCACCGCAACCTTGACCTGCCGCAACTGTGGCGAATCCGCCGAAGAAAATGACTGAACCATGGCAATGGCCCGATTGATTTTACCGCGCCGAGAGTCCATGAGTTCTCGATGAAGGCGCGTTCCCGATCCCGATCACCGATCCCGATGTCCCAAGCCGCGTCACGGGACAATGCCATGTCGGTGGCGGCGATCTCGTCGGAGCGGATCGAGACCGACGAGAATGCGTGGACCCGGCGGCTGGTGTTCTTCCTGCGCATCATGGCCGTGATCTCGGTGGCCAAGGGCCTCTACCACTGGGCGCAGGTCACGGGATTTATCGGCGGCGAGGAAGACGCGTTCGAAAATCAGCCGATGGCCTGGCAAACCGCCACGGTTTATTTCGCGGTGATCGAACTCGTCGCCGCCGTCGGATTGTGGCTGGCGACGCCGTGGGGTGCTGTGGTGTGGCTGACTACCGTGGTGTCGATGGCGGTGATCGAACTGATGTTTCCGGGCATCTATGGTGGCAGCCTGACGGTAGTGGGGATGGAAGCCGTGATGCTGGCGGCGTATCTCGCGCTGGCATGGATGGCGGCGCGCGAACGTCCTCCATAGCAGACCGAAATTCGCGTGGCGTGCGAACATAGGCGATTGAAATTCGAAGGCCGTGCGAGAATTCGCGCGCATTCGCATAAAATTTTCGGCGTTTTTCTTGGTAACTTTTGAGTCACCCTAACGCCGTGGTTACACCTGTTACGCGGAAGTTTCTAATTTGAAGCATGCTGTTCCCTTCTGTGACAGAGCGTGCAGACGAAGCGTGAACAGGGGCCCCACACCGTCAATGAAACATTGCAAAAGCCCTTGATTGGCGGGCTTAATCGACGATTCACTGTCTTAAATTCATGATCTCTTTATTCTCTTATTTAAGCGGATCTTCAAATCGGCCCCTTAAGTTGTGGCTATCAGGCGGGACAAAAGTTTCGTCGAATAAGTCGATAAAACGACAACAGGGGAAGTGTCATGATGAAAGCCGTTGCAACGGCGGTGGAAACCGCTGAACGCACTCCGGGCGAAGCTCCGGTGCAGCCGCTCTATCTCGAAGCATTGACTTTGGTGGAGCGGCTGCACCGCCGCCTGCTCGACGTGATCAAGGATGAGTTCGATCGCCGCGGCCGCGCCGACATCAATTCGGTGCAGGCGCTGCTGCTCTATAACATCGGCGACAAGGAACTGACCGCGGGCGAACTGCGCACGCGCGGTTATTACCTCGGCTCCAACGTCTCCTACAATTTGAAGAAGCTGGTTGAACTCGGCTTCCTCGATCATCAGCGCTCGCGCGTCGATCGCCGCTCGGTGCGCATCCGCCTCACCGCGCAGGGCCAGGAAATCCGCCGCATCGTCGATGCGCTCTATCAGAAGCACGTCAAGACCGTGGAGCAGGTCGGCGGCATCTCGAACGATGAGTTCGCGACGCTGAACAAGTCGCTGCACCGGCTCGAGCGGTTCTGGACCGACCAGATCCTGTATCGGCTTTGAGACGTACGACTTCAAGACAGGTGAAGCCGGCGTTCTAAAAAAGACCGGCAGCCTGCTGAAATTGCGAAACTTCCCCAAGCGCATCGGCCCGGTTTTTCCGGACCGGTGCGTTGTTGTTTGCGGCGATGCAACAAAATGTTTCCCAAAAATGGAACCTGTGCCCGCCTGCGTGCTTATCCCTCGGCATCGGAGGAGTAAGGTCATGCTGGTCGAGCGCGGGTTGCGGGTGATGAATCTCGAGGTGGTCGGCGATGCCTATGCCATCGCCTCGAACTATCTGCGAAAAACCGGCGCCATCAGCGACAGCGCCATCAATGACAGCTTGTTCGAAACGATCGTGCAGATGTTTCAGCGCGGCGAATTCAACAGGATCCGGCTCGCCAATAAGGCGATCGCCAAGTTTGAAGCCGCTGCCCTTGTCTGAACACAAGCGGGAGAATGCCGTGGAAGCCACCATCGACCGCATCATGCAGACCTATGCTCTGTTGGTGAACCGTTCCGCGGCCACCAGCGAAGAGGCGCGCGCCAAGGTGACGGAGTATGTCAGCAAACTGTTCGAGGCTGGCGAAAAAGACCCGCATCGTCTCACCGTGTGCGGGCTGACCTATTTGCGCGAACTCGACGGCAGCACCGATCCGGTGAAGGCGGGGTTTACGGGGCTGTAGGAGAGGTCGCCGTGTGCCGCTCCACACTCGGCTGTCATACCCGCGAAACAGGCTGTGTGAAAAGGCCAGTACGCCGTGGCCTCTCGATCTTGATCGCTAATGCTCTGGAATACTGGGCGGCCGGTCAAGCCGGGCGATGACGTCTGTGCCAGACATCCACACGCCATTGGCCCGCAGCGCGACGTGCTAGAGATCAGCGCGACGTGCCCTACGCGTTACGACGCTTTGCGATCGGCTTCGAGTTTTCGGAAGAAAGCCGAACGGAGACTGGCGCCGGCCAGGATGTAAGCGTGATCCGATCCGGTGAGGATGAAGTGCGCCCCGAGATCGGCGTAGCGCTTCATGGCGTCCAGTTCGTAGACGCCGCCCATGCCGAGGAATTTGCCGGCCTTGCGGCAAGCCGCGCCGACGGTGCGGTAGGCTTCCTCGACGCGCGGGTGGAGGATTTGCCCCGATATGCCCATCTCCGCGGTCAGGTCGGACGTTCCGATCAGCAATCCGTCGATCCCTTCCACCGCGGCAATCTCGGCGGCGTTGGCGAGGCCTTCCGTGCTCTCGATCATCGCGACCACGAGGATTTCCGGGTTGATCGCGGCCTGGGCTTCGGCATTGCCGGGCGCTTTGTAGCCGTACAGTGCGGACGGTCCGCCCCAGCTCCGTGACCCCAAAGGCGGATAGCGAAAAGCGGCGGCGATGCGCCGGGCCTGATCGATCGTATCGACATGCGGCACGATGACACCTGCGGCGCCGTTGTCGAGCGCACGCGTGCCTTCATCGAGCGCGCCGGCGCAGATGCGGACGATCGGGGTGACGCCGGTCGGCAATGCGGCGATGCAGATCTGCGCGACGTCGTTCTGCGAGAACGCGCCATGCTCCATGTCGATGAATAGCCAGTCGTGCCCGGCCGCGGCCGCGATCATGCCCGCCGCCGCGGTGCGCAAGTGGTGCACGCCGAACCCGAGCGCGAGCCCGCCCGCCCGCAGTTTCTTCATGGTGGCATTCTCGACCAGGCTCATGTGCCGCTCCGTGATGTCGCGCGTTGATGTCACAATTCCTATCATGCTTGGAATATTATCGACTATCAACGCGTTCGTCAGGTGTTGATTGCACTCGACTACCAGACGCCGACCGCGATGGCGTTTCTGCAAACTTACGAAAGCGCGCAAGCTCAGAAATAAAAGGGATCACCTTTCAGACAAGCGTAGCCCGGATGGAGCGCAGCGCAATCCGGGAATCACGCGACGCCGGCCCCGGATTGCGCTGCGCTCCATCCGGGCTACGGCCGCTTACGGTCGGCGCAACGCGACTGCCCTTTGGCAAACACGTCTGATAAACCGGCGTCCAACAAGAACCCGGAAGGAAGCCCCCATGCTGACCCTGCATCATCTCAACGACTCCCGCTCGCAACGGATCCTGTGGCTGCTGGAAGAGCTCGGGTTGCCCTACGAGATGAAGCGCTACCAGCGTAATGCGCAGACGCGGCTGGCGCCGCCTGAACTCGAGGCGGTGCATCCGCTCGGCAAGTCGCCTGTCATTACCGACGGCGACGTCACCATCGCGGAGTCCGGCGCCGTCGTCGATTACATCATTCGCCATTACGGCGAGGGCAGACTGATGCCGAAGCCCGGCAGCGCCGACTATGAGGCGTATTGCGAGTGGCTGCATTACTCGGAAGGCTCGGCGATGCTGCCGCTGATGCTGAACCTCTATGTCTCGAGGTTGAAGGAGGCGGGGGCGCCGCTGCATCCGCGGATCGACAGCGAGATGGCCAATCATCTCGGCTATGTCGACGGCGCGCTGAAGGGACGCGAATTCCTTGTCGGCAACTCGCTGACCGGCGCCGATATCCAGATGAGTTTTGTCGGCGAGATGGCGAAGGTGTTCGACAAGCTTGCCCCGTATCCGAATTTGAGCGCCTGGCTGTCGCGTATGCACGCCCGGCCGGCATTCCAGCGCAGCGTCGAGAAGGGTGGCGCGTACCGGTTCGCGAAGTAGGGGGAGGGTGCCACCCCTTCGTCGTCCCGGCGAACGCCGGGACCCATACGGTGCGGACTTTCGTTTCGGCAGTGGAGTGGACGCCTTTTGTGAACTCTGGCGCCAGGGGCTATGGGTCCCGGCGTTCGCCGGGACGACCCGGAATGAGTTCCCGCCGCCGGCTGGCAACCACCCCATCCCCACCATATCTTGCATAAATAACAGCCCCGCACCGCAACCGCTTGGCCATCGCGGCCTGATATGGTATCCCGCGAGCGCCGCTTCCGACCGCCACCCGTGACCGCCCGCACCTCGCCTAACAGGCTGCGGCGGTGGAGATATTTCGCCCATGAGCCCTTCGCCCTCCAGTGCCAAGACCGCCCCCGCGCCCGACTCGTTCTTCACGGCCACGCTTGAGCAGGCCGATCCCGAAATCGCCGCCGCGATCAAGGGTGAGCTCGGCCGCCAGCGCCACGAGATCGAGCTGATCGCGTCGGAAAACATCGTCAGCCGCGCCGTTCTGGAAGCCCAGGGTTCGGTGATGACCAACAAGTACGCCGAAGGCTATCCGGGCAATCGCTATTACGGCGGCTGCGAGTGGGTCGATGTGGCGGAGACGCTGGCGATCGACCGCGCCAAGAAACTGTTCGGCGCAGGCTTCGCCAATGTGCAGCCCAACTCCGGCAGCCAGATGAACCAGGCGGTATTTCTGGCGCTGCTGCAGCCCGGCGATACCTTCATGGGTCTCGATCTCGCCGCCGGCGGACATCTCACCCATGGTTCGCCGGTCAACATGTCCGGCAAGTGGTTCAAGGCCGCGCACTACACGGTGCGTCGCGAAGACCAGATCATCGACATGGATGCGGTGGCCAGGCAGGCCGAGCAGGTGAAGCCGAAGCTGATCATCGCCGGCGGATCGGCCTATTCGCGCGCCTGGGATTTCAAGCGGTTCCGTGAGATCGCCGTCAGCATCGGCGCCTATCTGATGGTGGACATGGCGCATTTCGCAGGCCTCGTCGCCGGCGGCGTGCATGCTTCGCCGGTGCCGCACGCGCATGTCACCACCACCACCACGCACAAATCGCTGCGCGGCCCGCGCGGCGGCTTGATGCTGTGGAATGACGAGGCGCTTACCAAGAAATTGAACTCGGCGATCTTCCCAGGCTTGCAGGGCGGTCCCCTGATGCATGTGATCGCGGCCAAGGCGGTGGCGTTTGCCGAAGCGTTGCATCCGGACTTCAAGATCTACGCCAGGAACGTGGTCGAAAACGCCAAGGCGCTGGCGGAAAGCCTGCGCGCCCAGGGCTTCGACATCGTCTCGGGCGGCACCGACAACCACCTGATGCTGGTTGATCTCAGGCCGAAAGGCCTCAAGGGCAACGTCTCGGAAAAAGCGCTGGTTCGCGCGGCGATCACCTGCAACAAGAACGGCATTCCCTTCGATCCGGAAACCCCGTTCGTCACCTCGGGTCTTCGCCTGGGTACGCCCGCCTGCACCACACGCGGCTTCGGTGTCGCCGAATTCAAGCAGGTCGGCATGCTGATTTCCGAAGTGCTCAACGCCATCGCGCAGTCCTCGGACGGCAAGGCGCCGATGGTGGAGGCCGCGATCAAGGAACGGGTAAAGGCGCTCACCGACCGCTTCCCGATTTACCAGTAAGGTTCAGTTGAATGCGTTGTCCCAGCTGCAACAGTCTCGATACGCAGGTGAAGGACTCGCGTCCGACCGAGGATTCCGCTGTCATCCGCCGGCGGCGGGTGTGCGTTGCCTGCAATTTCCGCTTCACCACCTTCGAACGGGTGCAGCTGCGCGAACTTACCGTGATCAAGCGCAACGGCCGCAGGGTGCCGTTCGACCGCGACAAGCTGGTGCGCTCGCTGCAGATCAGTCTGCGCAAGCGGCCGGTCGAGCCGGAGCGGGTCGAGACCATGGTCTCGGCCATCGTGCGTGAGCTCGAAAGCGCCGGTGAGGCGGAGATTTCATCGGAGGCGATCGGCGAGATCGTGATGGAGCATCTGCGCCAGCTCGACGACGTCGCCTATGTCCGCTTCGCCTCGGTCTATCGCAACTTTCGCGAGGCCAAGGACTTTGAAGCCGTGCTCGGCGAGCTCTCCGGCGACGACGACGCGCGGCTGGCCCTGTTACGCAAATGATCTTCCGCATTCTGGAAGACCAGTTCGCGCAGAAGTCCCGGGAGTCAAAAGCCGTCGACCGGCGCTTCATGCAGCTGGCGCTGACGCTGGGGCGGCGCGGGCAGGGGCGCACCTGGCCCAATCCCGCCGTCGGGGCTGTCGTGGTCAAGGACGGTGTCATCGTCGGCCGCGGCTGGACCCAGCCCGGCGGCCGTCCCCACGCCGAGCCTGAGGCGCTCAGGCGGGCCGGCGAGGCCGCGCGGGGCGCCACGCTCTATGTGACGCTGGAGCCGTGCTCGCATGTCGGCAAGTCGCCGCCCTGCGCCGATGCCATCATTGCCGCCGGCATTGCCCGCGTGGCGTCGGCGATCGAGGATCCCAACCCGGAGGTGGCCGGGCAGGGCCATGCCCGACTTCGCGCTGCCGGCATATCAGTCGAGATCGGGCTCGGCGCGCTCGAAGCCGCCCACGATCATGCCGGACACTTCAGGCGCGTCCGCGACCAGCGTCCGCATGTGATCCTCAAGCTCGCGGTTTCGTCCGACGACAAGATCGGCGCGGCCGGCCGCAAGCCTGTCGCGATATCGGGCGAAGCCGCCAAGGCGCGGGTGCATCTGTTGCGCGCGCAATGCGACGCCATCCTGGTCGGGATCGGCACCGTGCTGGCGGACGATCCGCTGCTGACCTGCCGGCTGCCGGGCATGGAGCCGCAATCGCCGGTGCGGGTGGTGCTGGATCGCAGCTTGCGCATTCCCGGCACCAGCCGGCTGGTTCATTCGGCGCGCGAGACGCCGCTGTGGGTGATGACGTCGAACTTGTCGGAAGCGCCCGCCGCGATGAAGCTCGGCGCCGCCGGGGCCCATGTGATCCGGGTCGCCACCACGGTCACGCCGCTGCCGGGGCTCGATCTTGCGGCCGTGCTGCACGCGCTGTCCGAGAGGGGCATCACGCGGCTGCTGGTGGAAGGCGGGGCGCGGGTGGCGTCATCCTTTGTCGCAGCGGGCCTGGTCGACGAAGTCTGGCTGCTGCGCGGGCCCGATGCCGTCGGAACCGATGGCATCGCCGCGCTGGACGCATTGCCGCTGACCGCAATCACCCAGTCGCCCGCCTTCAACCGAAGTGCTAGCGAAACGCTGCAAAAGGACACTCTGACCATCTACGAGCGCGCTTAATGTTCACCGGCATTGTCACCGACATCGGCGAGATCGTTAGCCTGACGCCAACGGCGCAGGGGCAGCTGCACCGGCTGCGGATCGCTTGCCGCTATGACCGCGCCACCATCGCGGACGGCGCTTCGATCGCCTGCAGCGGCGTTTGCCTCACGGTGGTCGCCTCGGGCGTCGAGGGCGGCAAAACCTGGTTCGATGTCGATGCCGCCGCCGAAACGCTCGGCATGACCACCGCGAAGCATTGGATCGCCGGAACAAAGCTCAATCTCGAACGCGCCTTGAAGATCGGCGACGAACTCGGCGGCCATATCGTCGCCGGACATGCCGACGGCATCGCCACCATCGTCAAGCGTGACGATCTGCCCGACATGGCGCGGTTCGAACTGCGAACCACGCGCGAACTGGCGCGCTTCATCGCCGCCAAGGGCTCGGTGACGCTGGATGGCGTGTCATTGACGGTGAATACGGTGCAGGATGTGGTGTTTTCGGTGCTGATTATTCCGCACACCCTGAATGTGACCACGCTCGGCGATTGGCGCGCGGGCGGCGAGGTCAATCTCGAGGTCGATCTGATGGCGCGCTACGCCGCGCGGCTCAGCGAGATGTCATCGTAGCGGCGCAATTCGCGGCACAGGTCGTTGTCAGAGGTTACAACCATCCGGAGAAGTCCAGTGCCGGCATTCAGCGACTACCCGATCGCAACTCTGGCGGATGTGATCCGGTTCGAAAATGAAAAGCCGTTAGCGCAGCGTTACGACGCCCGCAGCGTCTATGACGTTTTCGTCAAAAGCGCCGCGCGGCATCCGGATCACACCGCGCTGACCATGGTGATGACGGGAGAGGATGGCGAGAAACCGCGTCTGGTTTCCTATCGGCAATTACTGGAAGGCATCACGAAGGCGGCGAACCTCTTCACATCCATCGGCGGAGCTGTACCGGGCGTGGCTTACATCCTGCCGAGCCTGGTCGAAACTCATCTCGTGCTGTGGGGCGCGGAGACCGCGGGCTATGCGGTACCCATTAATTTCCTGCTGCAGGCGCAGAACATCGCTGAGCTGATCCAGGCATCCGGCGCGACGATTCTGGTGACGCTGGGGCCTCACCCGCAACTCGACATATGGCAGAAGGCCCTCGCGGTTCAGGCGTCGATCCCCGACCTCAGGATAGTTCGGGTGTCGGTGTCGGACGCGCCGCTGCCGCAAGGCGTCATCGAGTTTTCATCGGCGCTGGCGACCCAGGACGGAAAAGCTCTCGCATCCGGCAATACAAGGCGCGACGACGATATCGCAGCCTATTTCCATACCGGAGGCACGACCGGTTCGCCGAAGCTCGTCGTGCATACCCACCGCAACCAGATCGTCGCGGCGTTCGGCGTGGCCGTCCTGTACGACATCAGTGAAACCGACGGACTGACCGTTGGTTTGCCGTTGTTCCATGTCGGGGGCGCTATCTCGTGCAGTCTGTCCTGCTTCCTGGCCGGCGCGAACGTGATCGTGATGTCTCCCTCGGGTATGCGTAACCCGCTGATGGTCAAGAATTTCTGGCGTATCGTGGCTCGCACCAGGGCCACCGCGATCGGCGGCGTGCCAACCGCGTTGGCTGCGCTGGTCAATGTTCCCGTGGACGCGGATATCTCGTCGGCACGCTACGCCATCTCGGGTGCATCGATGCTACCTCGTGCCGTCGGCGAGAAGTTCCAGGCCATGACCGGTGCCAGGATTCATGAGATCATCGGGATGACGGAAACCGCGGGCGTGGTGGCGCTCGCTCCCGCGAGCGCGGAGCCGGTGCTGGGATCGGTCGGCTATCGCATTCCCTATACCGACGTCACCGTCCGCAAGCTCGGCTCGGATGGTGTTCTGGGCGGGCCGTGTGCGCCGCATGAGATCGGTGTGCTGACGATTTCCGGCCCGCACGTCACGCCGGGTTATCGCGATCCGAGCCACAACGCGAGCTCGGTTCGCGACGGCTATCTCGACAGCGGTGATCTTGCTTATACCGACGAGGCGGGGCGGATTTTCATCGCCGGCCGATCGAAGGACCTGATCATCCGCAGTGGCCACAACATCGATCCGGTGCTGATCGAAAGCGCGCTGGAGGCGCATCCGGCGGTGGCGCTGGCGGCTGCCGTCGGGCAGCCGGACCGTTACGCGGGGGAGTTGCCGGTGTGCTACGTCGCCTTGCGGCCGGGCGCGCAGGCGACGGCCGAAGAACTGAAGGCTTTCGCCGAGCCGTTGATAGCTGAACGGCCGGCGTGGCCGAAGCAAGTCTTTGTCATCGACACTATTCCGATGACGAGCGTCGGCAAGATATTCAAGCCGCAACTTCGTAACGATGCCGTGCGGCGGGTCGTAGTGGAAGAACTTGTCAAGGGAGTTGGTGTCGATGATCTCAGTGTGGATGTCGTGGCCGGCGGAAAACGCGGGATCGATGTCACTGTAATGCTGCCTGCTGAACATTCAGCCAAACGATCGGCTGCCGAAGCCGCGCTGGAAGGTTACCTGTTTGACTACAAAGTCGTCATAGCGGGCTGATCCAGCCCAGTGACGAGCAGTATAGTGCTTGGCTTCCTGCGGCGCGGCGACTAAAACCCCCGCACGAAATCTCCTCATGGTGAGGAGGCGCTCTTGCGCCGTCTCGAACCATGAACGCAACCAGCTCATCCTTCGAGACGCGGCCAAGTGGCCGCTCCTCAGGATGAGGCCGAACGGACTGACACAATGGCGGACGCGCGGCGCGCACAGTTGAAAGATCAAACCGACATATCGGGCGCCCGCGCGCTGATCGTCGAGGCGCGCTTCTATGACGACATCCAGGATGCGCTGCTGGAGGGTGCCGTCGCCGAGCTGAAAGCCGCCGGTGTCGGTCACGACGTCATCACCGTGCCCGGCGCGCTGGAAATTCCGGCGGCGATCGCGATTGCGCTCGATGCCGCGGACAGCAGCGGCAAACCCTACGATGCGGCGATCGCGCTCGGATGCGTCATCCGAGGCGATACCATCCATTTCGAAATCGTGTCGATGGAATCCTCGCGTGCGCTGATGGACCTTGCGGTGGCGAGGCGGATTCCGCTCGGCAACGGCATCGTCACCGTCAATACCGACGAGCAAGCCTGGGCGCGGGCGCGCGCCAGCGAGCTCAACAAGGGTGGTGACGCCGCGCGCGCGGCGTTGGCGATGCTGCGGATCAAGCGCCGGCTGACGCGGATCTGATCATGGCAGACAACAAAAAGAACCAGGAGAAGAAATCAGCCAAAGCTCCGGACAAAAAAGCCAACCGGCGCGGCGCGGCGCGGCTCGCCGCGGTGCAGGCGCTGTATCAGATGGACATCGGTGGCGCCGGCATCAACGACATCTTCGCCGAGTTCGAGAGTCATTGGCTCGGCGGCGAGGTCGAAGGCGACAAATACCTGCCCGCGGAGGCGGCATTCTTCAAAGACGTTGTTGCCGGCGTGGTGCGCGATCAGGGCAAACTCGATCCCTTGATCGACGATGCGCTGTCGAAGGGCTGGCCACTGAAGCGGATCGACGCCATCCTGCGCGCCGTATTGCGGGCGGGCTCCTACGAACTTGAGCATCGCAAGGATGTGCCCGCGCGCGTCGTGGTGTCCGAATATGTCGATGTCGCGAATGCCTTTGTCGATGGCGACGAGACCGGCATGGTGAATGCGGTGCTCGACCAGATCGCCCGCCAGTTTCGCGCCGACGAGTTCGTGCGCGGATAGTCGAGATGAGCGCGGGCCGGCCACGCATTCTGCTGTCATCATCCGCGAAAGCGGATGATCCAGTACGCCGCGGAGTTCATGTTAATCACCGGCGCGGCGGAATACTGGGTCGCCCGGTCAAGCCGGGCGATGACGGCTGTTGGACGGTTGGGGCGTCATGACAGATCGCCAAAGTAATCTCTCCGGTGAGGACTCGCTGATCGCGCGCTACTTTCGCCCGCTGGCGACCGACCCCGGCGCATTCGGCCTCATGGACGATGCGGCGATCCTCAAGGCATCGGGCGACGACACCGTGGTCACGACCGACGCCATCGTGGAAGGCGTGCATTTTCTAACCGACGATCCACCGGACACGGTCGCGCGCAAGGCGCTGCGGGTGAATCTGTCCGATCTCGCCGCCAAGGGCGCCACACCGGCAGGCTTTGTGCTGACGCTGGCGTTGCGGGCCGCGGACGATGCGTGGCTCAAGCCGTTCGCGCAGGCACTTGGCGAGGATGCTGCGCAGTTCGGCTGCCCGCTGCTGGGCGGCGATACGGTGTCCACGCCGGGCCCCACGATGATCTCGATCACGGCGTTCGGGCGCGTTCCCAAAGGCCAGATGGTCCATCGCAGCGGTGCGAAGCCCGGTGACCGCGTCGTGGTGACGGGCACGATCGGCGATGCCGCGTTGGGTCTCGATATTCTCCGGGGCGGCGCGGCTGCTGCTGTTCTCGCCGATGACGCTGCCGCAAGGGAGACGCTGGTCGGCCGCTATCGCCTGCCGCAGCCGCGCGCGGCGCTAGCCGGAGCGATTCGCGATTACGCGCATGCGGCGATGGATGTGTCCGATGGTCTTGCCGGGGATCTCACCAAGCTCTGCGCTGCGTCCGGCGTGTCCGCCGTGATCGATGCCCAGAGCGTCCCGTTGTCCGCCGCCGCTGCAACATTGCTTGCGGGCGGCACGATCGGCATCGAGACCCTCGTTTCCGGCGGCGACGATTACGAGATTTTATGCGCGATCCCGGAGAATCGCTTCGAGGCGTTCGCGCAAGCCGCAGGACGGGCCGGGGTTACCGTAGCTTCGATAGGAACTGTGATCGCCGGGCCGTCGGTTCCGAAGTTTCTGGACGCGCAGGGCAGGGAGATAGTGCTGCAGCGCCTCTCTTACAGCCATTTCTGAGATGTTGCGGAAAGTCGGCAGCTCGTCGGTTTCACGCAAAATACCTGCCGAATTCGACCGTTTCTGCCCTCCGCAGCGTTGCGCCGGGGGTACGATTTTGGCATGG